>Ga0209517_10004331_pt1 | contig 18686 bp, 20 predicted proteins | sample PeaSoiMetSII2010_FD_187695 | JGI IMG/M metagenome (GOLD analysis project Ga0209517, IMG submission 187695) | Peat soil microbial communities from Weissenstadt, Germany - SII-2010 (SPAdes) (version 2) | ecosystem: Environmental > Terrestrial > Soil > Wetlands > Peat | place: Germany...
GCAAATACGACCTGGTGTTGAGCGATCCCGAGTTGGGTTCCCATCCGGCCGGCCGGAACGTCCTGGCGTATGCCCGAGTCAAGGACTACCGCCCGGCGACCGCCCTGGTGACGTCCTACGAGCCGCAGGCCAAGAGCCGCCCGGCAAGCCGCCGGCACCAGATCTCGATTTATACCGAAAACCTGCCTTCTCTCCTGGGCGAAGTAGCCGAATTGATTGGGTTGCGCGCCAGCCGCCGATACCGTCCCCTGCGTGCGGTATAACACAAACCGCTTCAAAACACGAAACGGGCGGGCCAAATCCGTGACTTGGTCTGCCCGTTGCAATCTCGATGCTTAATTCCTAGTGCCCGCGGCCGCCGCCGCCACCCCCGCCGCCACCGCCGCCCGAGGAGCCATGTCCCACCGAAGAGGAGCCGGCCGAGGACGCCGCGCTCGATCCCATACCGGCCGAGGCCCCATGGCTGGAAGAAACCCCCGAGGACGAAGCCATCGCGCCGGAGTATCCGCTCGACGTTGCTCCCATCGTGGAGTACCCCGGCCCGCCGCGGTACCCGCCCCCGCCGCCGTAGTTGTTGTACAGGCCCGGTTGGTAATAGAGGCGGTTCACGTAGCCTGGGCTCCAATAGCAGTAGCCATAATACGGATCGCAGTAGCGTCCGCTGTACGGGATGTAGGTGTAGAGTCCGAAGTACGGGTTGAAGGTCCACCCGCCACCTGGGCCTACCGAACCGTAGGTGTCATAGGTATGTTTGGCAGCGGAGACGTTCGCCACGGCCATCTCCTCGCCGCGCCGCCGGGCCCAGTTGTCCAGGCTGTCGGTGTCCTCTCTGTCGAATTTCTCCAAAGAGGCGGTGTCGCCGCTCAGGCTGAGCATCTTGGCCGCGGGAACTTCGATGTGCTCGCCCTTAAGCGTCACGTCGGCAACCCCGGCGAACACCTTGATGCGCGCGGGGTTGGTATCGAAGCGGAAGTGTCCGGCCTTGGCGATCGCCACCGTACCTTCCTTGCAAACCACGGTCACATTGGTGTCCTTGGCGATCTCCAGGGCGTCCACCACCGCCGAACCCGTCAGCAGTTCGAGCCGCGTGTCGATGAGACGATTGGTGACCAGGCGGAACGAGCCGTTTTCACCCAGGTGCAGCGAGACACCCGGGGTCAACAGAACTTCCGTGCGGCCCTCTTCGGTGCGCACGACCCCATTTTCCTTGATATCCGGAAACTTCGTGAGCGACGGTTCCACCAACTGGTCGTTCAGGTAAACCTTGCCCTCGACCAGGGCGATCGTGCCCGACTTGGCCGAGATCACTGGTTGCGCAGATGCGGATACCGCACCCAGCGCCAGAATGAAAGCCGCGGTCCCCGAGATCCACAACAGCTTCATATCTTGCCTCGCTTTACTTACAGCTTGAGCAGTTTACAGACGCTTGTCAATGGCCCAGGGTCACTATTTGGAGCCATGTAGAACAGTTTAACACCCCGCCCTACAGGAAGAATTGGCCCTCAGCCACGATCTCCGTGGGCCCGGTCAGGTACACATCCTCTTCCAGGCGCAGGTGGATGGGCCCGGCGGGCGTAACCACGCGCACCGGCGATTGGGCCATCCCGCGCGCGACCGCCGCCGCCGCCGCGCCGGTGGACCCTGTCCCCGAGCTCATGGTCTCGCCCGCGCCGCGCTCGAAAAAGCGCACCTCGATGGTGTGCTCGTCCACGGCTTTCACGAACGAGACATTGGTGCGGCGCGGGAAATGGAAGTGCCGTTCGATCTCCGCCCCCATGGCGCGCCAGTCGAAATCGAAATCCTCGACCGGCACGGCGCATTGCGGGTTTCCCACCCACACGAGCGTCACGTCGCGAGGTCCGCTGGAGAGCGGCAATTCAAACCGCGCGGCCTGGATTTCCGGCCGCCCCATGTTCATTTCGAATTCGAAGGCGAGGCCGTCGCGGTGGAGGAGGCGGAGATGCTTGATGCCGGCTCCGGTGCGGATGCGGACGGAATCGACAGGCGATTGCACAGGCCCGGTGGCCTGTACCACAAGGAACGCAGCCGCGCAGCGCGTGCCGTTGCCGGAGAGCTCGGCCATGCTGCCGTCGGAGTTGTAGAGCTGTATGGCGATGTCGGCTTCGCCGTCCCACTCTACCAGCAGCCACCCGTCGGCGCCCACGCCGGTGTGCCGGTCGCAGATCGCGCGCGCCATGGCCGCGCGGTCGCCCTCCGGCGCGTCCTTCCGCCACGTCAGCAGAAAATCGTTCTTCGCGCCGTGCGCCTTAGTGAACGGGATCTTCATTGTGCCGGCTCGACTTCGACCGCCGTGCCGTAGGCCAGCACCTCGGTTACGCCGTTCATGATCTCGGTGGCGTCGTACCGCGCGCCGATCACCGCGTTGGCGCCCAGATCGTTGGCGTGCTGCAACATCAGCTCGAACGCGTCGCTGCGCGTCTGCTCGCACAGTTTGCTGAACAGCGAGATGTTGCCGCCGACGATGGTTTGCAGCCCCGCCCCGATGGTCCCCACGATGGATCGCGAGCGCACCACGATGCCCCGCACCACGCCGAAGTTACGCTTGATGCGGAAGCCCGGCAGATCGAACGCCGTCGTGACATGCTCATGCTTTACCATGACTGCCTCCTATGCGCCGGTAGATTTCGATCACCGGCTCATCCTTCTTGGTAATGGTCAGCTCCAGCCTGTAGCGGATGCCGTACCGGGTTGCGCGACGGATGGCGGCTTGAACGGGATCGCCGCCCTTCACTACCGCCCATTCCTGCCACAGGAACAGGTCCGGCCGCTCCAGTGTCGCCAGCCATGGCAGGCCGTTGCAGATACTGAACGTCTCGCGCAGCGGAATCCCCATCTCGCGGTAGATTCCGAAGAAATCATCGCCCGACGATGAGATGATACCGGAACCGCGCACGTACAGGGGAGCCAGGTACGCCGCCGCTTCGTTCATCCAGGCGCGGCGCCCCTCGGAATTGGCGCGCGATTCCTCCCAGGTGATCCAGTGTTCGTGCCCCGGATGGGCCAGCCACGGGGCGATTGCGGCTCCGATCATGAGCACGGCAATACCAGGACGCATGCGCTCCGGGACGACCGTCACCAGGGCCGCCGCCGCGATCGTGAGCAGCGGCAGAACGGCGAGTCCATAGCGGGTGTTGTAGTAGGAAAACGGCCAGAGGTGCGGCATGAAAATGGGGACGGCGCCGGAGTGCATGCTCCAGATGAAGAACACACCTGGCAGTGCCAGCAGAAGCAGCGGCCAGAAGATGCGCTTCACGAAAGCGGCGGCCGCGCCGGCGATCGCCATCAGCGCCAGCACCGGGCCGGCGCACAGTTGGACGGCGTTGTGGTAGTAATACCAGGCCATGTGCCAATCGCCGCGGCCGGGGTAAGGCGCGCCGCCCTGAATGGCGAACGCCGTGTAGGGACCACGGTAGAAATCGAGTGCGTCGCCCGTTTCGTACCACCCGTGGGCCGTCCAATAGAGCGGCCCGGCGCCGGCCAGCAGACAAAAGAGCAGCGCCATCGGTAAACGCCGCCGCTGGGCCGCGTACAGAAAATACGCCGCCGCAAACGGCAGAAGAAACCAGCCATCGTAGCGCGTGAGCGTGCCGGCGCAGGCCGCGATTCCGGCGCCGGCCACCGATCCCCATCCCTGCGAATCGCGAAACCGCACGCTGAAGTAAAGCAACGCCATGAGCGCGGCGAAAAACACCGCTTCCGTCATGGCCGTGGATTGCAGATACAGGAGGTTGGGATTGAGCGCCGCGAGCCCCGTAGCCGCCACCGCGGCCGCCGTGGAGCGAAAGATGCGCCGCGCGGCCGCGAACAGAAAGGTCCCGCCGACGACAAAACACAGGGCCGAAGCGAAGGCCGCCGCCAGGCCGCTGTGCCACCAGGCGTCCACGCGAACGAACGGCAGCATGAGCACGTGCGGCAACGGAAGCCAGTAGCTGCCGATCTGGTCGTACCCCGGCGTTTGCGAATCGAAGATGCGCCGCGCGATGTTCAGGTGCGCTTCGGCGTCGCCGTAGTAGAGCAGCCAGCCGTGGGAATAGAAGAACCAGACGGCTGTGGCGCTGAGCGCGGCCAAGGATGCGGCGACCGCCAGGACAGGCCAGGAGGCCTGTCCCACGGTTTTAAAATGCGGTGCAGTCTTGGAACTCCCGATAGCGCGCCTCGATCTCTTCGCGGGTGAGTGTCCGGAAGCGGTCCACCCCGAACTTCTCGCAACAGAAGCTGCCCATCACCGACCCGTAGATCACCGCGCGGCGCAGTTCCGCGAAATCGATCGCGCCGTTGGACGGCGAGACGCCGCGCCCCGCCAGGTATCCGATGAACCCGCCCGCGAACGAGTCGCCGGCGCCCGTCGGGTCGAAGACATCTTCCAGCAGATACCCGGGCGCCATGAAGTGACAACCACCCTGAAATAGCACCGCGCCGTATTCGCCTCGCTTGACGACCAGCGCGCGCGGTCCCATTTCGAGAATCCGGGCCGCCGCGCGCCGCAGGTTGTGCTCACCGGAAAGCAGGCGCGCCTCGGTGTCGTTGATCAGCAGGAAGTCCCACTCGCGGATGGTTTCGAGCAGTTCGGCACGAAAATCGTTGATCCAGTAATTCATGGTGTCGCCGCCCGCGAACTTCACGGCGGTCATCTGCGCGCGAACGTTCTTTTGCAGCGACGGCTGGATGTTGCCCAATAACAGGTACGGCGCCGAGCGGTACGAGTCCGGCAGCTTCGGATCGAAATCGGCGAACACGTTGAGGTCGGTGCGCAGCGTAGTGCGGTCGTTCATGTCGGGCGAATATTTGCCCGCCCAAAAGAACGTTTTGCCGCCCGCGACGCGTTCCAGGCCATCGAGATCGATGGCGCGCGACGCCAGGAGATCGACGTCTTCCGGCGCGAAATCGTCGCCCACCACGGCGACCAGTTTGACCGGAGTGAACCAGGCAGCCGCCAGCGCGATATACGTGGCCGCGCCTCCCAGCATGCGGTCGATCTTTCCATGCGGCGTCTCCACGCCGTCGTACGCCACGGACCCTACCACGATGAGCGACATGTAAGAGTTGATTGTAGCAATCGGGGCGCGGAAGCGCGGCCGTAAATATGGGAAAATGAGGGCGCGTGAAGACCACCATCGAAATCCCGGACGCGCTGTTTCGCCGGGCCAAGTCGGCCGCGGCCGAGCGGGGAATCCCGCTGCGCGAGCTGGTGTCGGAGGCCCTGACGGAGAAGTTGCGCGCTCGCGGAGCCGAAGACAAGCCCTGGATGAAGAGCTTCGGCAAGTTGCGCCAACTGGGCGAGGAGACCGCCAGGATCAACCGCATCATCGACGAGGAGTTCGAACAGATTGAGCCCGAGGATTGGAAGTGATCCTCGACACGAGCGGCTTGTCCGCCGTGGCGGACGGTGATCCTGCGCTGGAGCTAATCCTTCTTCGAGCGTCCGAGCTTGCCGTGCCGGTCATTGTACTCGGCGAATTCCGCTACGGCATCCGGCAATCTCGCGACCGCGCGCGATACGAACGGTGGCTGTCGGAATACCTCCCGGGCTATCGGGTGCTGCCAGTGGACGAAGTCACGGCTGAGCAATACGCGGAGATCCGCGATGAACTCAAACGCAAAGGACGCCCGATTCCGGCGAACGACCTCTGGATCGCGGCACTGGCACGGCAGCACGCGTTACCGGTGCTCAGCCGCGACCGGCATTTTGATTCCGTGCCGGGGCTGAAGCGGATGGGGTGGTAAGAGCTTGATTGAATCAGGGCGCGGGCTCGACCTGAACCCTGTGAAACCCCGCCAGAATCTCCTCTGCAGAGTGCACCAGCGGCCGGGTGGTGACCACGAAGCGGGATTGCGGATTCGCGGTCGCGGTATCCTCGATGAGCCGGGCCGCCGCCGGAGCTTCGTTCAGCCCGTCCAGCAGCACCAACGCGGCGCTAAGCTTCTCGCGAAAGAAGTCCCGATGCAAACCCCAGCTCAGGTCCCGGCTTCGAGTGCCAAGGAAATCGATCAACCCGTCGGGGAACTCGCAACCCCCGATGTGCGCCGCAAGCTCCGATAGGTTGATGAAGATTGGAAAGAGCAGGGACCAGGTCCTCGCATCCTGCAGACCGCAGCACCACAAAAAGGCCACATGCCGTAGAAATGTGGTCTTCCCGCAGCCCGCGTCCCCGACGATGAGCAAGCGGGGATGACTCAGAGTTTCCTCCAGAGCCTCTATCCCTGCGGGCCGCGAGTCATCAACGGGAGCGGTTTGCCCGCGCAACCATTCGAGGTATCGCGAAGGGTCGCTGCCGCGCATCTATTTCGGCTCTTCGTCGGAATCGGGGAAAATCTCGTGCGTGAGGTCTTCCTGTTTCTTCACGCGCGTCGCGTCCCAGTAACCCGCCGCGAAGGCCGCGGCCGCCAGCGTCCAGATGACCAGGTCGGCCGTGTCGATGGAACCGCGCACCGGGTACCACACCGCGGCCATGCACAGCGTCAGGCGGATCAGCCAACCGTACACCTTCGAAATCCGCACCCGGCCCTGGCGGACGGCAGCCACGGCCCGCGCCAGCATAAAGGCGCACCCGATGCCGATCACTCCCACCAGGCCACGCATGAAATCGATGGGTACAGGCATCAACTAGAGTTTGCCACAGTGGGATCCGGGCGGCTCATTCGCATCGCAACGCCGCCAGCGGGTCCACGCGACTGGCCCGCCGGGCCGGAACCAGGCAGGCAGCCAGCGCCACAATCCCGAGCAGCGACGCGACAGCCACGATGGTCAGCGGGTCTCGCCCGCCGATTTCGTACAACAGGCTTCCCAATAGCCGGCCGAAGGCGGCGGCGCCGGCGATGGCGAACAACAACCCGATGGCCACCGGCGCCATGCCCTGTCTCAGGATCAGACCGTAGAGATCCGGCACGCGGGCTCCCATAGCCGCCCGAATCCCGAGCTCCGATGTCCGGCGCGCGACGGAGTACGAGACCACCGCATAGATGCCGAGGCTGGCCACCAGCAGCGCCATGAGGGCAAAGCCGGCCGCGAGCTGCATCTGAAAGCGGCGTGTGCCGACGCTTCGCTCAAGCACTTCCGACATGGTGCGCATGCGCGGCACCGGGACATCCGGATCGGTGAGGCGGATGGCCGCGCGAACGGCTCCGGCGATCGAGGTTGGGCCGCCCGCCGCGCGCGCCACCAGGACCGTGCGGAACGGCATCCACTCCCAATAGGGCCGGTACATCATGGCGACCGGAGGCTCATGCGCCTGCGCGCGGACGTCGCCCGCTACCCCGATGACCTCGAACCAGTCATTGTTGCCGCGCGTGAACTTGCGGCCGACGGCGTCCTGCCCGGGCCAAAACGCCGTTGCCAGGCGATCGGAAATAATGGCCAATTTGCGGCCGCGGTCGTTATCGCTGAACGTCCGGCCGGCGCGCAAGGGGATGCCCATGGTGCGGAAGTAGTCCGCGCTGATGAACCGGACATTCACCGGCACATGCTGCTTGGGATCGGGCGCGCCGCTTACCGACGCGTCGTCAATCCAAGTCTCGCCCTGCAATGGGAGAGCGGAAGCGATGCCCGCCGACTGAACGCCGGCCTCGGAGGCGAGCGTCTCGAAGAGCCTCCGGTAGAAGCCGTCCCGCGCCGCTTCCTTGATGTATTTGTCGCCGGACAGGCCGATATCCACCGCCAGCACGGTGGGGGCGCGGAACCCCTGGTCGGCGCGCATCAGCCGCACGAAGCTGTTCAACAGCAGACCGGCCAGGAGCAGCAGTAATGCGCTGAGACCCACCTCCGAGGCAACCAGTGCCGAGCGCAGCCGCATGCCGCTGCGCGAAGCAGTCGCGCCGCGGGTTCCGGAATGCAGCGTATCGTGAGGGTCGCCGCCCGACACGCGCCAGGCGGGCAGGAACCCGAAAACCAAGGCTGTGACCGCCACCAGTATTCCGGAGAAGCCGATCGCGCGGCCATCCAGCCGCACCTCGTCGAGGCGCGGAATGTCGACCGGTGCGTAGTGCGTCAGCAGGTGGATGCCCCAGGCGGCGACACCCAGCGCCAGCAGGCCGCCGGCCGCGCCGAGCACGACGGATTCCGCGAGTGCGTGGCGTATGAGCGTGCCGCGGCCAGCGCCTAGCGCGGCCCGGATGGCCATCTCGCGGCTGCGGCGTTCGCCCCGCGCCAGCAGCAGGTTTGCCAGGTTGACGCAGACGATGAGCAGCAGGACTCCGATTGCGCCCATGAGCACCAGGAGCCCGCTTCGGGCCTTGCCGGCCACGGTTTCGAGCAGCGGGCGCACAATCGCCCGCAGGCCCACCTTCTCCCCGGCGAGCGCCTCCATTCGCACTTGCACCGCCTGGAGCTGGGCCACTGCCTGTTGGCGCGAAGCGCCGGGCCTCAGCCGCGCGATCACACCGTAGTTGAAGCGCCCCAGAATCTCCTCGAGCTCGTCCTTGGCAAAGGTCTTCGGCACGAAGACTTCGGTGTGAGGCTCCACGGCTTGGCCCAGCTCAAAAACGTTCCGGTCCGGAAAGTGGAAGTTGGGAGATAGGATTCCGACCACAGTATGGACGCGGCCATTCAGCGTGACCGTGCGGCCCACCAGCGTGGGATCGGCGTGAAAGCGGCGGCGCCACAGCCCATCGGTCACTATGGCAACGGAATTCCTGCCCTCCCGCTCCTCCTCATCCAGGAAATCGCGGCCGATCGCCGGCTGCACTCCCAGAATGCGGAAAACATTCGGGGAGACCCGTCCGGCATCCAGACGCTCCGGTTCACCGGAGCCCGTGAGGTTCACAGTTGTCGGCTCAAACACCGACATGCTCTCGATGGCCGCGCACTCTTTCCGCCACTCGACGAAGTGCCGCGCGTTGACGGGCAGCGCTGGATACAGGTGCGCGATCTGCGGGATCACCTCGCGAATCGAGACCAGGCGTTCGGGCTGCCGGTACGGAAGCGGGTTCAGGAGCACGCCATTTACCAGGGAGAACATGACCGTAGTGGCGCCCAGACCGAGCCCCAGCATGATTACGGCTATGAGAGCCACACCCGGCTCGCGGAGCAGGTTCCTCAGGCCGAGACGGAGATCTGCTACCACACCATTCAGCTTCATAATTGTCACTACGCATATTGGACGTGGCCGGTTCGCAAGAGTTTGACACAATGTCTGCATGAGTCTCATGCGCCAGATCCGCGAATTCCCGGTAGCGCGCGATTCGGTGGCCCTCTGGTGGCTAGGCCAGAATGGCTTCATCTTCAAATCGCACGATGGCACGCTGCTCGCGGCCGACCTCTACCTCACCGACAGTTGCGTCTCCATCGCCCCCGCCGGCACGGATTTCCATCGACAGGTGCCCGTGCTCATTCCGCCCGAAGAGGTGGATGTCGATCTCTACGCCGTCACCCACAATCACCAGGACCACACCGACCCCGAGACCATCGGCGGCCTGCGCCACAAAGACACTACGCACTTCATCGGACCGCACCCGAGCTGCGCCGTCTACCGCCGCGAGGGCATCGAATCCGGCCGCATTCTCCCCTGCTGGCCGGACTGCGAGCTGGAGCTGCGCGACATCGTCATCCGCGGAACGTTCGCGCTGCCCACCGACGATACCGACCTCAACCACATGGGCTACGTCTTCCAGTTCGGCAAGGGGCCGCGCATCTACATGACCGGCGACACCGACGATTGCGAGCTGCTCGCCAGCGCCCGCCGGCACGAGCCGCACCTGATGATCACCTGCATCAACGGCGGCTTCAACAACCTGTCGCACGACGAAGCCGCGCAACTGGCCGCGCGCGTCCGGCCGCGCGCCGCGATCCCCTGCCACTACGACATGTTCGCGGACAACGCCGCCGACCCGCGGCAGTTCCGCGCGTCACTGCAGAGGCGCGCGCCGGAGGTCGGCTATCTGCAGCCCGAGCATGGCAAGCCGCTGGTGTTTTCCCTGTAGCCAAAAAACCACTCCCTTACGGTCGTGGCTCTGAAGGCTTACAGAGCCGCGACCGTGAGGGAGCGTTATATACTTGCAAGGAGGCACACACACGACCATGAAGCTCGCACTCACAACCTTATTACTCATCGCCGCCGCCCTGGCGCAGGGCCCCAAGAAATTCGCACGCACTTCCGGCAACTCCAGCAGCCCGGCCAAGGAAGTCGCCGTCACCATCGCGGGCAAGGCCATCAACATCAGCTACTCCGCGCCTTCCGTGCGAGGCCGCACCATCTTCGGCGACAGCGGCATTCTCAAGCGCGACGGCACCTGGCCCGTCTGGCGGGCCGGCGCCGACGAAGCCACCCAATTCCACACCGATGCCGACCTCGACATCAACGGTCTCGCCGTACCCAAGGGCGACTACACCCTGTGGGTCGATCTCGACGCCGGCAAGTGGCAGCTCATCGTCAACAAGAAGCAAGGTTGGGGAACCGAGTACGACAAGAGCCAGGACGTGGGGCGCGTAGCCATGGCCATGAGCAAGCCGCCCGCCCTGGTCGAACAGTTCCGCATCACGCTCTCGAGTGCCGGCGCCAACCGCGGCAAGCTCGACCTGGCGTGGGAGAACATGGCCGCCTCGGTGAACTTCACCGTCAAATGAGTCCGCTCGCGGGAGGTGTATGTCCACAGGGTTTGGTCCGGAAACGCTCTTCTGCGGGGAATGCGGCCGCCCGTCGACCGCGGATGAGCTCGCCCGTTTCGGCGATCTCCTCATTTGTTCCGACTGCAAGAACAGCTACGCGCAGAAGCTGCGCGAAGGCGTCGCGCCCGTCCAGACGGTTCAGTATGGGGGATTCTGGATCCGCGTCCTGGCCTGGCTGATCGACACCATTATCCTCATGGTGGTTGCTGGCATCGTCAATGCCGTCGTGTTGCGATCCATAGTCGCGATTCCCCGCGTGCAGCCCGGCGCGGACCCTACCGCTGCTCTTGCCGCCATGGCGGGGGTTTACGGCATCGTCTACCTGGTCAACATGGTGATCGGGTGCAGCTACGAAGCGTTTTTCGTCAGCAGCCCCCTTTGCGCCACGCCGGGAAAGCTGGCCCTCGGCATGAAGGTCCTGCGGACCGGCGGCGCGCGCCTTACTTTAGGCCGCGCCGCCGGGCGTTATTTTGCCAAAGTGCTCAGCGCCATGATCCTGGGCATCGGCTTCATCATGGCCGGTATCGACTCCCAGAAACGCGGGCTGCACGACATGATTTGTGATACGCGCGTGGTCAGGCCCTGATCTCCCCACATGCCGGTACCTTGCGCACGCTGCGATATGCCTCTGCCGAAATGGGAACTGGCCGCGGGCGATGTTGCGATCTGCACGTCATGCGACTCCGCCAACCGGGTGCGCGTCTTTCCCGCGATTCTGGCGCCGCCACAAGCATCGGCGCGCGCCGAAGTTGCGCTGGATGGCGAAGGCACGTGCTACGACCATCCCTCCAAGCGCGCGGTGGCCGCCTGCCACCAGTGCGGCCGCTTCGTCTGCCGGCTCTGCTCGGTGGAATCCGGAAGCGAAATCTGGTGCCCGTCGTGCGTCGCCGCGGGCGCGGGCAAAGCTAAATCCGCGAACCTCGACACCGCGCGCACGCTCTACGATTCCACCGCGCTGATCCTGCCTCTGATCTCCCTGCTGCTTTATCCCTTCACCCTCATCGCGGCGCCCGCCAGCCTGGTGCTGTCCGCGATGACATGGAGCCGGCCCCTCAGCCTGGTGCGCCGCAACCGTTGGCGATTTGTGGCCGCCATCCTGATCTCGCTCACCGAAATCTGCCTGTGGACCCTGGTGATCGTGTACCTGGCTTCGGGCCGCTTCCGGGGGGCCAGATGACCTCGCCAACGAGCGAGCGTTACCGCAAACTGCCCGGCCAGCGCCGCGGATTCCTTCACGGCGCCAGCCTCTGGATGGCGCCAGACCACATCCTGGCCGTAAAATCCCTGCGCTTCCGCGAGGAGTACAAGCGATTCTACCTGCGCGACATTCAAGCCATCGTGGTGGCCACCCGCTCGCGTTTCCACATCTCCACTCGCGCCTGCGGCATCGCCGCACTCTGGCTGGCGGTGTTCATCGCGGCCAGGAATCGCGCGCCGTGGGGCCCTGGCGTCATGTCCATCGCGGCCATCTGCCTGATGGTCTGGTGGCTCTACTGCTCGTACTTCCACAGTTGTTCGTGCCGCATCTACACCGCCGTGAGCCGCGATGACCTGCCATCCATCTACCGCACCTGGACCGCGCGCAAGTTCCTGGCCGAAGTCGAGCCCCTTATCTGGCAGGTGCAAGGCGTGCTCCACGGCGATTGGGCGGAGGCCGTCGAGGAGCGCTTGGTAGGCCCGGCGGTCTTGCCGCCGGGCACCCCTCCCCTAATCCAACCCACCGCCGACGCCCGCCGCCACACCCTGGCGTCCGACATTTTTGTGGCCTGCCTCTTCGCCGACGCCGCTCTCAACTTCCTCACGCTCCACTCCATGACGCGAATCATCGAGTGGATTTTGTACGCCTTGGCCTTCGGCGAGATCGGCGGGGCCGTCGTCATCTTTCTCCAGCACCATCGCGGAATTCTGCGGGCCGGCATGCAGAAACTGGCCATCGCCACGCTGATCTTGTTGGGTGCGGTGTACTACGTGCGCCAGATTCTGGCGGGCGTGGCCATGGGAAACCGGCCGGCCCTGCCCGATGCCAACTTGCTGGCCACTCTTCCCAGCTACCTCGTGCTCCGCCAAGTGGAGGCCGGAGTTTGTCTGATCCTCGGCCTGGTAGGAGTGGCGCTCGCCCTGATGCCCGAGAGCGACACCGTATGAGCGGCCTCGCCATCCAACAACGCTGCTGGAATCACGAAGCGCGCGAGGCCGTCTGCCGCTGCCCCGAATGCGGGCGCAGCTTCTGCCGCGAGTGCGTCACCGAGCATGAGGCGCGCCTGCTGTGTGCGTCCTGCCTGAATGCCGTGGCCCGCGCGCACCAGTCCCCACGCGCGGGCCTGCGGCGGCTGCTGCCGGCGGCCATGGCGCTGGCAGGCATTCTCCTCGCCTGGACCGTGTTCTACGGCGCCGGCGAGGCCCTCATCCTGCTGACCAACCGCATGGAGCAAACCGGTGTCGAGCCGCGATAATCCGCCACCGGGCCGGGTGCACGTGACGAGGCTCACTCACGTATCGCGGGACCGCTTGCTGACGCGCGCGGCTCCGTTCGGAGCCACGACCGTGAGGGAGTGGTCCTCACATACGCGACCATATTTACGAAACCGTGTACTCATGGAGCGTTTGCATGAGTAGTTTCGTGACGCCCCATAAGGGAACCGGCGCCCTCGCGCTCCTCGAAGACGCCATCCAACTTCTGCGCCAGGCCCCCTTGGCCACCGTGGTCTGTCATCTCACCGGCAGCGTGCCCTTCGCCCTCGGGGTGCTGCGCTATTGGAACGACATCACCAATCCTCGCACTTCCGATTCCACCTGTGCGCTCGAAGCCCTGGCGCTGGCCGTGCTGCTGGTCTGGATGAACTGCTGGCGCGCGGTCTTCGCGGGCCGCTTGCGGCGCCAACTCGCCGGCTCGCCGGACACTCCGTGGACCCGCCGCCGGCTCTGGCGCCTGTTGGCGGGCCAAGCCTTCTTCGGCTCGACCAAACTGGTCATGATGCCATTGGCCTTGCTCGTGATGTTCCCCCTCGCTCCCACCGTCGCCTTCTATCGCAACACCGCGGTGCTGGGCGGCCGCGAGGATCTCGATCCCTCGCAAGTCATGGCTCGATCGCGCCGCCTGGCGGGCCTCGAAGCGCGTCAAAGCTGGGCCTTGCTTGCCATCCTCCCATTCCTGTGGCTCATCGTCGCCGTCAACCTGGCAATCGCTTTGGGAATCCTTCCGCAGCTCGTCCGCATGCTCACCGGTTACGAATCCGCGTTCAGCCGCAGCGGCGCTTTCTTCGTCCAGAATCCGTTGTTCGCGATCCTGGTGTTCGCGGTATCCTGGATCGCGTTCGATCCCTTCGTCCAGGCGGTGTATTGCGTGCGCTCGTTCTGTGGAGAGTCGATGGAAACCGGAGAGGATCTGCGTGCCGGGCTGCGCGCCCTCCGCGCGGGCGTGCCGGCCCCAATTCCGGCACTCGTCCTGGCGCTCGCGCTGCTCGCCGCGGCCGTGCCTTCGCGCGCCGCCGTGTCTCCCGCCGATCTCGAAAAATCCGTCCGGCAAGCCATGCAGGCGCACGAGTACGATTGGCGAATCCCGCCCGCTCCCTCGGCTGCCACGAAAAGTCCGTGGCTGGTGCGCATGGCCGACCACATGATCGCCGGCCTCAAGGCCGTCACCCGCGCGGCCGGCAACGGCCTGGGCCGCTTCTTCCGCTGGCTGTTCGGCGACCGGCTCCCGCAGCCGCAACCGGGCGCGCCACCGTCCTCCGGCCTGCACGCGAGCGTTTACGCGCTGCTGGCCGCCGTCATACTGCTGGTCGCGTGGATCGCCTGGCACAGGCGCCGGTCGCGCCGCGCGCAGCCCGCCACTCTCGCCGCCGCTTCGCTCGACCCGCTGCGCCTCGATGCCGAGGATCTCACTCCCGATCGCCTTCCCGAGGAGAGTTGGCTCGATCTCGCCGAGCGCTGCCTGCGCGAAGAGAATCTGCGGCTGGCGCTGCGGGCTCTCTATCTGGCCAATCTCGCCTGGCTGGGCCGCCGTGAATTCATCACCATCCATCCCGGCAAGACCAACCGTGAATACGAATTGGAGCTGCGGCGAAAAGCCCGCGCCGTCACCGATGCCCGCGCCCTGTTTGCCGGAAACGTGAACGCCTTCGAACGTGCCTGGTACGGCCTGCACGATGTGGCAGCCGATGACATCGCGGCATTCCGCCGGCGCATGGACGAAATGAAGAGGGCCGCGGCATGAGAGCGATCCTCGCGCTCATTCTTCTCGCGGCCGCCTTCACCGCCGGTGTCCTGTACCTCTTCGGAGTCGAGTTCGCCACCGGCGACGTCTATCCCGAATACTCCAGCCTGCGAGCCGACCCCGTGGGCACCCGCCTCCTCTACGAAAGCCTGGCGCGCCTGCCCGGCATCACCACCAGCCGCAATTACCTGCCGCTCGAAACCCTGCGCGAAAGCGGCGCCACCGTGCTGATGCTGGCTCTCGACCCGGAATCGTTCGGCGAAGATGCCGAAACCCTGCAGGGCATTGAGCAGTTCGCCCGCCGCGGCAATCGCGTGGTCGCCGCCATGGCGGTGAAATCCGAGCTGAAAGCCGGTCTGGGCGACGAGCTCGCTCACCGATGGCACGTCCGCCTGGCCATCGACTTCGAACGCAAGCACGTCCACAAACTGTACTTCGCCGAAGCCGCGGATTGGAACGTGCTCGATCGCGTTGGGCCGAAGATGATGGCCATCGAGCGCGATTTCGGCAATGGCAGCGTCGTCCTGTTCGCCGAAAGCGACGACTTCGCCAACGATTCCACCATCGCCGCCGACCGGCTCGAAATGGTCACCGCGGCCCTCGGTTCCTATCCGCACATCGTCTTCGACGAACGCCACCTGGGAATCGCGGAGTCCGGCAGCGTCGTGGGCCTGGCGCGCCATTTCCGCCTTACCGGGATGGTCCTGGGCCTCGCCCTTTGCGCCGCGTTGTTCATCTGGAGAAGCGCGTCTGCATTCCCGCCGCCCGCCGCCGCGCACGACGCCGTCCGCTTCTCCGGAAGGACCGCGCATGCCGGCCTGCTCACGCTTCTCCGCCGCCACATTCCACCCGGCGATCTGGTGGCCGCCTGCTGGCAGGAGTGGCTCGCCGCCAACCGCCGCACTATCCCGCCGGAGCGGCTCCGGCAGGCCGCCGCCATCGCTGGCACGTCCAAAAGCCCACTGGAAGCTGTGCGCGAGATTCAGAGCGTGGTTGCCCTCCACTCCACCCCGAAAGGAAACTCTTGACCCTCGACGAATTCCACTCCACCATCGAGACCGTCGTGGCCGGCGTCCGCAAAGTGATCATCGGCCAGGAAGACGCCATCCGCTATTCCCTGGTCGTGATCCTTTGCAACCAGCACGCACTCATCGAAGGCGTCCCCGGCCTCGCCAAAACTCTGCTCGCCCGCACCTTCGCGGCCGTGCTCGGCTGCGAATTCAAACGCATCCAGTTCACACCCGACCTGATGCCCGCCGACATCACCGGCAACAACGTCTTTAATCTCCAGCGCAACGAATTCTCGCTGGTCAAAGGCCCGCTGTTCACGACCTTCCTGCTGGCCGACGAAATCAACCGCGCTCCCGCCAAAACGCAATCGGCGCTGCTCGAAGCCATGCAGGAGCGCACCGTCACCATCGATCGCGAAAGCTATCGCCTGTCGCCCGACTTCACCGTTTTCGCCACGCAAAACCCCATCGAATCCGAAGGCACCTACCCGCTCCCCGAAGCTCAGAAGGACCGCTTCATGCTCAAGATCTCCATGACCTGGCCGGAAGCCGCCGAGGAGCTTTCGCTCGCCCAGCGCAGCCTCACCGAGCAGGCGCCCGAGGCCGTGCTCCAACGCGGCGAAGTGACCCCCTGCCTTTCGGAGGCCGACCTGGCGCGTTTGCGGGAGGCGCTTGGCCTGATTCGCGTCACCGATCAACTGGTCGAATACGTGGTGCAGGTAGTGCGCCGCACCCGCACCGACGACAACGTCCTGGTGGGCGCCGGTCCGCGCGCCACGCAATCTCTTCTGCGCGCGTCGCGTGCCTGGGCGGCCCTCGCCGGCCGCGATTTCGTGAGCCCCGACGACGTACGCGCGGTGGCTCTCCCGGTGATCGAGCACCGCCTGCTGCTGCGTCCCGAATCGGAGTTGGAAGGCATGCGCCCGAGCGAGGTGCTCGACCGCATTCTGCACGAAGTCCCGGTGCCGCGATGATCGTTCCGTCCCACCGCCTGCTGCTATACGCCGCGGCCATCGCGGTCCCAGCCGCCACCGTTGCCGGTCTCTACCCATCCCTGCTCGCACCGTGCGCCGCCGTCCTAGGCGTCTTCGCCATCACCGCCATCGCGGATGCCATCGCCGCCTCGAATCGCATCGCCGCGATCGGCATCAGCACCCCACCCTCCCTCCGCTTCACCAAGGATGTCCCCGCCGCGCTCCCCGTCACCATCGAAAACCGCACCGCCAAACCCCTCCCAGTTCGCCTTGCTGCAACGCTTCCGGAAGGCGCTGATGCTGCCCCGAGCCCCGGCCCCTGGCCCCCGGCCCCTGGCCCCTGTCTTTTCCCCCCGGGCTCCAGCCTCATCGACTACCCCTGCACTCCCCACCTCCGCGGCGATCACCCGCTCCCCGCCATCCACCTGGAGACCTCCTCGCCTCTCGGCCTGTGGCTCGCCCGCGCCGATCATCACCCCGGCTTCACTTTCCGCGTCTACCCCAATCTTCGCGACCGCGCCACCGCCGCGCTCTTCATCAAGACTGCCGACCCTGGCCTGCGCATGCGCCGCCAGGTCGGCAAGGGCCGCGAGTTCGACAACCTGCGCCAATACCTCGCCGGCGACAGCTATGAGGACATCCACTGGAAAGCCACCGCGCGCCGCGGCTTCCCTGTCGTCAAGCTGTATCGCGTGGAGCACGCCCAGGAAGTCTACGCCGTGATCGATTCCTCGCGTCTCTCCGCGCGCGAAGGGATTCTCGATAGCTACGTCAACGCCGCGTTGCACCTGGCGCTGGTCGCGGAGCGCCAGGGCGACCGCTTCGGCCTGGTGACGTTCAGCGACCGCACGCATCGCTTCCTGCGCGCGCGCGGCGGCATGGACCATTTCCGCCTGTGCCGCGAAACCATCTACAACCTGCGCGCCGAGCGCGTCAGCCCCGATTTCAGCGAAGTCTTCACCAGCCTCCAGTTGAATCTCCGCCGCCGGTCGCTGCTGGTCTTCTTCACCTCGCTCGACGACGCCCTGCTGGCCGAGACCTTCGAGCGCGAAGTTCCGCTCGTGGCGCGGCGCCACCTGGTGGTGGTCAACGTCACCCGCACCTCCGCCATGCGGCAGCTCTTCACCGGCGCGCCCCCCGAGAGTCTGGATGCGCTCTACGAAGGTCTCGCCGGGCAGATGCTCTCGAACCGCATGCGCACGCTGGCGCTGGCGCTTCAGAATCGCGGTGTCCGGCTCTCCATCGTCAACCCCGAGCGGATCAAGATCGAAGTCACCGCCGAGTACCTCGAAGTCAAACGGAGGCAGGCGCTGTGATCATCGACCTTCCGCGTTTCGTCCAGGCCGAGAAGCCCTACTGGGACGAGTTGCAGGGCGTGCTCGAAACCACGGAAGCCGAGCCTGGGCGCCGCATGCCCCTGGCGGAAATCCAGCGCCTCCACTATCTCTACGAGCGCTGCTCGGCCGACCTGGCGCGCCTCGACACGTTCGCTACCGAGCCGCGGCTCCGCGCCTTTCTCGAATCGCTCGTCTCGCGGGCCTACAGCGAGATCCACGAAACGCGCGCGCCGTTCCGCATCCGCTGGAAGAGCCTGGTCCTGGCGTTTCCGCGGGCCTTTCGCCGGCACCTCGGCGCGTTCCGCCTTTCCGCGGCCGTCACCCTGCTTGGCTGCGCGTTTGGCTGGTTCATCATCCTCCAGGACCCGCAGGCCAAGGCCGTCCTCATGCCATTCCCCGGCCTGATGACCGCGCCCGCCGAGCTCGCCGCCTCCCATGACTCCGCCGTGACGCTCGACGCGGGGCGTACTCCGAGCGAGCCCTCGCTCGTCGCGGCGTACCTTGCGGACGTGGAGGTCTCTCCCGCCA
>Ga0209517_10004332_pt1 | contig 18684 bp, 17 predicted proteins | sample PeaSoiMetSII2010_FD_187695 | JGI IMG/M metagenome (GOLD analysis project Ga0209517, IMG submission 187695) | Peat soil microbial communities from Weissenstadt, Germany - SII-2010 (SPAdes) (version 2) | ecosystem: Environmental > Terrestrial > Soil > Wetlands > Peat | place: Germany...
TGTAGTACGGAAAACGGCTGGAGCAGCCGATGCCCGAAACGACGACGAACTTTTCGCGGGGGATTCCCAACTCGGGGAACACGGACTGCACCGCGTTCAGAATCGCGTAGTCGCCGCAACCGGGGCACCAGCGCACTTCCTGATCGGTTTGAAAATCTTTCTTGGTGTAAACCGGCAACGTCGTGGTAGCCATGGCCTGGTGTCTTAATCTCCCTCTTGAATTAACGCTCCGCCAGAACTTCTTCGAACTTGGCTTCGAGCTCCGCCTGCTTGAAAGGGCGGCCCTGCACCTTGCTGTAGCTCTGCACGTCCAACAGATACTTTGCGCGGAGAATCATGGACAACTGGCCGAGATTCATCTCCGGCACGAGAACCTTGCGATACCGCCTCAAGATTTCGCCGAGGTTTCGCGGCAGGGGATTGAGATAGCGCAGGTGCACGTGGCCGATGCGAGCGCCCTTCGCGCGCGCGGTCCCAAGCGCCCCGGTGATGGCGCCGTAGGTCGAGCCCCAGGCGACGATCAACAAGTCGCCGTCGGGATCGCCGGCGGGCACGAGCTCGGGAATTTCCTGCGCGATCGCTTCGACTTTCGCCGCGCGCAAATGGACCATGTGCTCATGGTTGAGCGGCTCGTAGTTCACATTTCCGGTGACGTCCTGCTTTTCGATTCCGCCGATGCGGTGTTCCAAATCCGGAGTGCCGGGAATCGCCCACGGACGCGCCAGTGTTTCGGGATTGCGCGCGTAAGGCTTGAACGTTTCGGGATCGGTCGCGAAATGGACGGGAATTTCGGGAATGTCGCGCAGTTCGGGAATGCGCCACGGTTCGGCGCCGTTGGCGAGATAGCCGTCGGACAGCACGATAACGGGGGTCATGTACTTCAGCGCGATGCGGCTAGCCTCGAAGGCCATCCAGAAACAATCTCCGGGCGTCGCGGGAGCCAGCACCGCCAGCGGCGCTTCCGAATTGCGTCCGTACATGGCCTGGAGCAAATCGGCTTGCTCGGTCTTTGTCGGCAGACCGGTGGATGGCCCGCCGCGTTGAATGTCACAGATCACCAGCGGCAATTCGACGGCAATGGCGAGTCCCATCGCTTCGCTCTTGAGCGACATCCCGGGCCCGGAAGTCGTGGTAATCGCGAGCGCGCCGGCGAACGATGCGCCAATCGCGGAAGTGACGGCGGCGATTTCGTCCTCGGCTTGGAACGTCAGGACGCCGAAATTCTTGTACATCGAAAGCTCGTGCAGGACGTCCGACGCGGGGGTGATCGGATACGAGCCGAGAAACAGGGTGAGTCCCGATTTCTGCGAGGCCATCACGAATCCCATCGCGAGCGCCTGATTGCCGCTCAGATTGCGGTACATCCCCGGCGTGAGTTTAGCAGGCGGAATTTCGTAGCTCACCTGAAACGCTTCGGTGGCTTCGCAGTAGGAGTAGCCCGCGCGCATGGCGAGCTTATTCGCTTCGGCGAGCAGCGGCTTGTGCTGGAATTTGTGGTCCAGCCAGCGGAACGTGGATTCCATCGAGCGGTTGTAGAGCCAGTAGCACATGCCCAGCGCGAAGAAATTCTTACAGCGGTCCATGCTCTTGGCGTCGAGGCCCAGCTCGGCGAGTGCCGCGCGCGTCAGTTTCTCAAGGCCGACGGGAAATACGCGGTAGCCGTCGAGCGAATGATCTTCGAGCGGGTTCGATTGCAGGTGCGCTTTGCGGAGATCGCCTTCGGTGAAGCTGTCGGCATTCAAAATCAAGATGCCGTTGCGCTTTAGGTCGGAAAGATTGACAATCAGCGCCGCGGGATTCATGGCGATGAGCGCGTCCACGGCGTCGCCCGGGGTATAGACCTGCCCCGAAGCGAAGTGAATTTGGAAGCCGCTGACGCCCGGAATGGTGCCCGCAGGGGCGCGAATTTCAGCGGGATAATCGGGAAATGTCGCCAGATCGTTTCCGTAAAGCGCGACCGTATTCGTAAACTGATTTCCGGTGATTTGCATTCCGTCGCCGGAGTCGCCCGCGAACCGAATGACGGCCTGGTCAATGGTTTCGCGCTTGTGCCCATGCACCGGCGATTCGATCAAAGTTCCCATGGTGTTTGCAGTCCTCAGTCGTCAGAAAATTTTGCAGCCGAACGCTTGCCCCCGGTCCGATTCTGGTCAGCTACGGTTAAAGCGGCTCCGCCAGAGGGTGGTTGCTTATCAAGGATAGCATAGCGAGCAGCGACGAAAAGTGCGTGTGCCCTGACGTGCATTTGACTTGTGACCGCCGTCACAACACTCTTCTGTTGATTTAGATGCGGATTTTGGCGGGCGTGGATGTGGGGACGCACTAAGAATTCGCGGAAGCGCGCTCGCGCGCGGCTTGCTCGAATGCCGGACGTGAGCGGATCAACAAGACAGGTAGCACTGCGCAAAACAACACCCCGAAGGCGAGTCCGAAATCCATGGAGTAAGCGAGCATATGCGGCGAGAACTGGATTGCTTCGGGCGGCATGGGGAACGGCATGGAACGGAAAACAGCGGCAAAGTAAGCGTCGCGCACCGCGGGGAAAAACATCGGAATTGAATTCAACAGATTGAAAACATAGAAGGCTATCGCGGCGGGCAAGCTCCACCGTTTCAAGCGCAGCAGGCCGATGCCCACCGTCAGGTCCGCGACGAAAATGACGACGAAGAAAATTCTTGCGGCGCCTCCGTACAGAACTTTTCCCAGGAAGAAGGCGGGGAAGTGCATGAATGGAACAACGAGCATAGAGGGGGTCCCGGCAAGCAGCAGGATCGCTACGACCAACACCACTACAGGCACGCGGCCGGCTCTTGGTGGCAGGGGCTGGAGCGCGGGCTCCGCGAATTCCATCGGGGCAGGGGAAAGCACGGGTTGAAACTGCGCGCTGACGCCCCGACGGGTGAACAGAACGAGCCACCATGCGCCAATGGCGAGAAAGAATAGTCCGAAGCCAGTCATTATCCCGCGAAAGATAAGGTTGAAATTTGCCGGAACATTGGAGTCGGTGGGCAGCGGCATCACCAGGACGATTAGAGTGCTGAACATCGACTGCAAAAGGATGCATACCGCAAATACAATTGTCGTAATCCGGGCCCAATTCTTCAATCGTAGTAATCCGATGCCGGTGAAGATCCCGAATGCCTCCAAACAAATGAAGAAAATATTGAACAGAATTACAAGAACTAGCAGTTGTGGGGGAAGAACGCTTTGTGGCTGGACCCTTGATCCCAGCGCGAGTGCGAAGATCCCGAGGGATGTAAGCAGAAGCCCAATCCCGCTGCCCGCCACCAAGACGATCGCGGCGGCGGTGACACCCGTGGAACGCTTCATCGGGCACGCCTCCCGTTGGGAGTTGCCTATACCAAAAATGCCATCGAAGTAAAAGGCCGGCGAGACGCTGCAGGCAGCAACGAGTCGTTTCGATATTGACGTTCGCCTTTAATTCGCCTAAGCTCATTGCGGTCTGCTTACCGGCAGGCAGGCTCCAATCGGCTGTCCATGCTCGGGCAGGGAGGCGCGCGATGACACTTACCAAGCGGCAAAAACAGGTGCTCGATTTCCTCGTGGCATTTCACGATAAGCACGGTTACTCGCCGAGCTTCGAGGAGATGGCGCGCTCGCTGAAGCTCACTTCGCTCGCCACCGTGCACAAGCACATCTCGACGCTCGAGCGAAAAGGATTTATCCACCGCGGCTACAATCAGAGCCGCTCGATCGAAGTCGTGCAATTGCCGAAATCCGTGCGCGAAGAAGTGATCGAGCGCTACGCATCCGAATTGCCGCTCGCCGGACGCATCGCCGCGGGCCGTCCGCTGGAAGCGGTGGAAGACAACGAGACTTTTTCGCTGGGAGAATTTTCGCGCGGCGAGCATCGCTTTGTGCTTCAGGTGAAGGGCAATTCGATGATCGAAGATCACATCATGGACGGCGATTTCATCGTCGTCGAGCCGTCGCAGGTGGCCAACGCCGGCGAAATCGTCGTCGCGCTGGTGGGAGGTGATGAGGCGACGCTCAAGCGCTTCTATCGCGAGCCCGGCGGGAAAATCCGCCTCCAGCCCGCCAATTCCGACATGGCGCCGATTGTCGTTCCTGCTCAGGACGTCAAAGTACAGGGCCGCGTCGTCGGCGTGCTGCGCAAGTTCTAGATCCCCGCGGAAGTCACTTGGAAGAGAGATTCCTCCCGCCTTCGCCAAGGCTTCGGCGGGCGGGCGCTGCGCCTGCCGGCAGGTTCTGAATGACTCCCAATGGGATGCCGGGGCAGCGCGCCACATCGCGGTTCTTGGCGAAGCACCCTAAAGCGCCGCCTAGCCGTGTACCAATCGCGAACACATCCCTGAACTTTGTCTTGCCGCATGCGGCCCCCGGGCACTAGATTGAGCGACACCCCGGTCCGCTCGTCACTTTCATTTGGGGATGGATGCAGGCCGAGGAGGTTCTTATGTGGGGGAACAATAAGAAGCCAGACGCACCGCAGGCGCCGGTGAATCCGCCGTCGTCGCCGAGTTCCGCAATCGCACCGAAACCAGCTCCGGTAAACAGGGAGGGAAGTTCCATGAGCACAGATATCAATCGTCCGATCGCACCGGCAGTCGGCGGCTCTACCGCAAGATTGGGCGCAAGCTTGCACGTGAAGGGCGAAATTTCCGGCAACGAGGATCTGCACATCGACGGCAGCGTCGAGGGGCTGATCCAGCTCGACGACCGCAAGCTGACTGTCGGCTCGAGCGCAAAATTGACCGCCGATGTCGTGGCCCGCGAAGTGGTGGTCTACGGCAGCGTGAAGGGCAATCTTCGCGCGCGCGACCGCATCGAGATCAAGAAGGACGGCTCGGTGATCGGCGACCTCACCACGGCGCGGATCATGATCGAAGACGGAGCCTACTTCAAAGGCGCCATCGAGATCGATCGCAGCTCGGGCAGCGAGGCCGATCACGGTTTTGACAAGCCGGCCTACACGCGCGCCGCAGCAGGCACGCCGGCGGCGATTCCGGCTCAGGCGCATATCGCGAAGTCCGCGAGCTGACCGGCTGAAGAGCCAGTAGGACGGGCGCGGGCTCCAGTTCGAGCTCGCCGCAAGAAGTTCCGGCGGCACGCTTCCACAACCTGGTGGCGTGCCGCTGAACGTTTTCGCTCTTTTCCGGTCCACTGTTGTATCCTTCGCTCGGCGGCCTTTCCCTAACGCATGCATCACCCTCTGCACTCGCTCGCTGACGCACTTCTTGCGCACCTCGATTGGCTTCTCTTCGGGTTTTTCCTGTTGCTCGCGTGTATCGCGCCGCGCCTGGGGCATCGCTGGTTCTCCGCCGCGGAACGCGTCGGCTCGCGTTTCGCCGCGCGCAAAGGCCTCGCGATTGCGGTGCTTGCGTTTTTCGCGATTGCGGCTCGGATCAGTCTGCTGGCGTGGGATATCGATCCCGTTCCCACACCGCTTTACCACGACGAATACAGTTATCTGCTCGCGGGCGACACGCTCGCGCACGGCCGACTGACGAACCCGCCCCCTCATCTGCCCATTTTCTTCGAGACGTTTCACGTTCTCGTAAGCCCGACCTATATGTCCAAATTCCCGCCCGCACAGGGAATGGTGCTGGCCCTCGGGCAAGTGCTCGGGAATCCCTGGATTGGGGTGGTGCTCAGCGTGGGCGCGATGTGCGGAGCGATTCTTTGGATGTTGCAAGGATGGTTGCCGTCGCGATGGGCGTTCGTCGGGGGCGTGCTCGTGCTGCTGCGCATCGGGCTGTTCAACGATTGGGTGGATGGTTATTGGGGCGGCGCGGTCGCGGCGATTGGCGGCGCGCTAGTTGTCGGGGCGTTGCCGCGCATATTGCGAAGGCAACGCGCGAGGGATGCGCTCCTGATGGGCCTCGGCGCGGCGATCTTGGCGAACAGCCGCCCGCTGGAAGGGCTGATCTTGTTCGCCACCGTTGTCGTCGCGCTCGTGCTGTGGTTCTTTGGGCAGCGCGCCATTTTGGCCGGGCGGCTTTTGGCGCGGGCCTACGATCGCGCGATTGCGCTGCGGCGCGTGGCCGTGCCGCTCGGCGCGGTGCTGCTCGTCGCGGCGTCATTCATTGCGTATTACAACTGGCGGGGAACGCACAGCCCTATGAGGTTCCCGTATATGGTTTACGAGCAGACGTACGATTCGAGCCCGCTTTTTCTCTGGCAGTCCGCGCGGCCCGCGCTCGTCTACAACAACGTGCAATTCCAGCAGTTTTACAACGTGTGGTCGCCCGAGCAGTTTGACGGGAGCATCGACGACATTCGCAGCAACCTCTGGGACAAGCTCACCGAGTTCACCAATTTCTTCGTGGGCAAGGAGCTTTTTGTCGCGTTGCTGGCGCTGCCCTGGGTGTTGCGCGATCGCCGCGTGCGATTTCTGCGCTGGCAATTTTTAGTTTGTGCGCTCGGGTTGCTCTCGGTGGTTTGGTTCTGGCCGCATTACGCCGCGCCGCTCGCGGCCACCACCATGGCCCTGCTGGTGCAAGGCCTGCGGCATGTGCGGCAGTGGCGCATTCGCGGCTGGCCCATCGGACTCGGGCTCTCCCGCGCCGTCGTCCTGCTCACGTGCGCCCTGGTGCTCCTGCAAGTCGTGCAGTCCGCGCCGAATCCATTCGCCGCCGATTCCGATTGGGCCGCGCTCGCGGAACGCGGAAACTATCAGGCCGACCTGGCGGCCAAGCCCGGGTTGCAACTCGTGATCGTGCGGTACACGCTCAATCACAATCCCCACATGGAGTGGGTCTATAACGGCGCCGATCTCGAGCACGCGAAGGTGATCTGGGCGCGCGAAATCCCCGGCGTGGACATGCGCCCGCTGCTCGATTACTACCACGACCGCCACGTCTGGCTCCTCGAGCCCGATAAAGCCCCGCCGCTGGAGTTCACGCCGTATAGTCCGCCGGTAGTTTCAGCTACTCCCAAGTAGGCCCACTCGGAATCTGTTCTCCAACAGACACGTGTGTGGTCGAGCCGACCCGGTGCCAGCCTCCGAAACTCCGCAAATGTTGAGTTTTGTATACTTGAAGAATGGCAGAATGCGTGCTTCTCAGATCGGTCTGCAGGGTATTCACATGAAGAAATTATGGGTCGCAGGCCTAATGTTATCCCTCGTCGGTTTGTCCTCAACACTGACGCTAGTCGCCGGGCGCGCGGAAGGGAATCCCACTGACCCACCACTGACTCTCTATCATACCCGCACCAGCTTTGGCACCGGCGGAGTGGCTCTGCCAGTAGTGATGTTCTGGGCGTGGGAACGCCCGGAGGACTTACGGTTCCTGAATCCGCGGGACACAGGCGTGGCGTTTCTTGCAGGGACAGTCTATCTTTCGTCGCCACAACGGGGCGCGGCCCCCATTTCGGCAGACGGCGTCACATTCCGCCCACGAATGCAGCCGCTGCGGGTGCAGCCTGGAACGCCGCTTATGGCGGTCATCCGAATCGAGACTCCAAATGATTCGTGGCATAGGCCGCCTTGGGCGCCCAACTCTGGCAGCCCCGTGCCGTCGCCGACGGGGCTTTACACGGCAGCGCAACTCCAAGCCGTGGCTCGGCTCATCGCCAATGTGGCGAGACTGCCCGGCGTGAAAGCTCTGCAAATTGATTACGACGCCTCGCGCAGCGAGCGCGGCGCGTACGCGGAGTTGCTACAGGATGTGCGTCGCCAAATGCCGTCGGGGATGCCGCTTTCAATCACCGCACTGGCGTCGTGGTGCATCGGCGATCCCTGGTTGGAAAAGTTGCCACCCGGCACGATTGACGAAGCCGTTCCCATGTTGTTTCGCATGGGAACGGACGCTGCGAACGTCGCGGAATACCTGCAATCGGGGCGCGAATTCGGGCCCGCCGTTTGCCGCGGCAGCCTCGGCGTGTCCACCGATGAGTCATTCTCGCAATCGCTGCTGAGCGGCGCAATTGCGTCGAGTTCCGCCCGGCGAAGCTCGAATCGGATTTACGTTTTTCTACCCCATCCTTGGACGAACCAAGACGCGCAGACAATCAATAAGGAGATGGAGACATGGCACAACGATTGATGCGGGTTTCCCTAGCCGTTCTGCTTGCACTGGCGCTCGTCGCGCCGTCGCCGGTGGCCGAAGCATGTGGGCCGTTTTTCCCCGAGACGATATTCATCCAGCGAATTCATCCCGATTTGCCATTCGAGGATTACGCCGCCGGAAAGATTGGCGTCGTTCAACCCACTTATGAGGACTCTTTTCTGGTCGTCGCGTATCGGTATTTCTCGGCTAGGCCGTTTGACGCCCAGGAACAGAAGCAATTGCTCGCTTTGTGGAAGCATGAGGCCAGCAACGAACCCGGAGGAATATTCGTGGCAGTTGATAGCGGCCAGATCGATTGGAGCGGCGAGTTAAAAGAAATAGGGTATTCTCCGGCGACGGACGCTGCGCTGCCGGCCGGGAGCACGTTCGCCGGCACTTCATCTCCGTTTGTCTCCTACCCGAATTGCCTCGACGATGCCTTCAGGACCGCCGCCAACACTCTCAAGGCACGAGTTCAAGAGTTCGGCAAAGGAAGCGCGGCCGTGACCAGTTGGATTAGTGCGCAGGAGTCCGTCTTCACAAACTGCGGAGCATCAAGACCAGGAGCGAACGCGGAACTGCCACAGGCGGCAGATCCGGGCCTTCCTCTATTAATTCGACAGGATCGCGACTATCAAACCGCCGCAGCTTATTTCTATGCTGGGCGCTGGGACGAGGCCGAAAAGAGGTTTCAGACAATCGCCGCAGATCCTTCCTCGCCATGGCGGGCCATCGCAGCTCTGGTTTCGGCACGCTGCGAACTTCGCGCGGCCACCCTTAGTGCTGAGGATGCAGCATCCGAAGACTCAAGATTGAAGGCAGCGGACGAACAGCTCCGAAAAGTCATTGCGGATCCTTCTTTCGTTACTGTTCGCACGGCTGCCAAGCGGTTACAGGGATTTGCGGAAATTCGACTCGATCCCGCTAAGCGATTTCTCGATCTCTCCAGCGCTATCGAAGATCGAACCTCTCCAGAAACCATTGCTCAGGATGTGAGTGACTACGACCTTCTGTTGGCTCGCTCATCGGAGACAATGACTCTGTCCGATACGGAGTGGAAGGCGACACAAGAAGCAAGCGACATGACCGACTGGATTGCGACTTTTAAGTCCGGCGGCGTGGAGGAATTCCCCCACGCTTTGGACCGCTGGCACACCACGCATTCCACTCCGTGGCTCCTGGCGGCACTGAGTCTTGCGATAAGCGAGTCTCCCGACCTTTCTTCGCTGCTCGAAAGTGCCGCAGCTGTTCCACTGAGTTCCCCCGCGTTCCTCTCGGCCAAATTCCACAGAGATCGCCTCCTTGCGGCTGAGGGGAAAACGGACCAAGCGCGTGCGGAGGTTGATTTGGTACTGAGAACGCCAAAGGGGCGTCTGCCGGTCTCGGCGCGGAATCTTTTCACGGCATTGCGCATGACTCTGGCCCGAAATTTGGACGAGTTTCTTAGATTTGCGCCGCGCGAGATCAGCGTCGTCAGCTCTGAATATACCGACAACGACATGACGGATAACGCAGGATGCTTCTTCGAGAACTGTAAAACCCTTTCCGCGGAACCGTTGAGATTTGACGTCGACGCTGCGACGGCGTTGACTGAAGACCTGCCGACGCATTTGCTTGCAGATGCCGCTGCCAGCTCTCGCCTGCCCGTTTATTTGCGGCGTCAAGTCGCGGAAGCCGCCTGGACTCGCGCAGTCTTGCTTGATGAAACCGAGATTGCTCAGCAGCTTGTGCCCACATTATCCGCCCTCTCGCCCCGTCTCGAACAAGGTCTGAAGCAGTACCATTCCTCCGAATCTCTTTCCGACAAGCATTTCGCAGCCGCGTATCTGATATTACAGTGGCCCGAACTGCGCCCGTACATTTCAGGCGGGACCGGGCGACTGACTTCCGCAGGTAGGATCGACTCTTATCGCGATAATTGGTGGTGTGCTCTAGCGCCTCCGTCCCCGGGCGATCTTGATCAGCAGCGGTTCGGCTGGGGATATCAGGCGTACAATTATGGTGCGCAGAATCCCCTACTGTCATATTTTCCGATAGAAAAGGGCTCAGCCCCGTCCTTGCTTGCAGGCGGCGACAAGCGCACTGCACAGAAAGAGTGGACTGCGTTGCAGCAGCTCGGATGTGGGCCGACATGGCTCGGCGAGCAGGTTCTCGCGTGGGCGAAGCTGCATCCGGATGATCCGCGTGTTCCGGAGGCCCTTCATCTTGTCGTCCACGCCTCACGTTGGGGATGCAACGACGGCGAAACGGGGGCTTATTCCAAGGAGGCGTTTGAGCTGTTGCACAAACGTTATCCCAAAAACGATTGGACGGCGGCCACTCCATACTGGTTCAATTAGCGAACTTCATTTGATCGGACATTAGCCCACCAGGAGAATCGCGGTGAGGCACGACGAGTGCCCCAAGCCTCTCCGCGTTGACAATGGTGGGCGCATCCTTTATCCTTTACGTTTGTCTAGTCTGGGAAAGGTGTCACTGAGCGTATGCGCACGTATGTTCCGAGAGGTCGAGACGCGGACGCGATGATCCAGGGAAACTCCTGGTTTGTCATCGATGCGTCCGGGCAGGTGTTGGGGCGGCTGGCGGCGCGCATTGCGCGCGTGCTGATCGGGAAAGACAAAGCGAATTACACGCCGTATTTGAATTCCGGCGATCACGTCGTGGTGATCAATGCGGACAAGATTCGTCTGACGGGGAACAAGCTCGAGCAGAAAGTGTACCGCACGCACAGCGGCTACCCCGGCGGGTTGAAGGAAGTTCCTGCGAAGCGTCTGAGAGTGAACCGCGCGGATTGGATGGTGCGGGAAGCGGTGCTCGGGATGCTGCCGAAGAACAAGCTGCGCGCGAGCCGCGCGAAAAAGCTTCGCGTCTATCTGGACGACAAGGGTTTGCTGAGACACGCAGGACAGAAGCCGCAGCAGCTCCCGGTGTGAGCTTGCTTTCGGTCCTGAGTGACCGAGGGCCGCGGGCTAAGCACGGGGGCGGTTTCCGGGCACGCCGGAGTTTCCGAGTTACTCTCCGAAACGTCGCGCGGGCGGGAGTCTCTGTCATTTGAGTTTTTAGATCAGGATTCGGAGCATGCGCCCCGGGCAAGAAGCGGGCGCCGCAGAGTAAGGCCGAGGAGGAACGTTGAGTTCGACGGGACAGCCGGTGGAAGGCAGCAAGCAACAATTTTACGGCACGGGCCGCCGCAAGGAAGCGATTGCGCGCGTCTTCGTGCGGATGGGCTCCGGAAAATTCACGGTGAACGGGCGCGCGCCGGAAGAGTACTTCCGCAACGTCAATTGGCGCATCCGCGCGATGCAGCCGCTGGCGTTCACCGAAACGACGAGCCAGTTGGATGTGGCCGCTTCGGTGCACGGCGGCGGGGCGGGCGGACAGGCGGACGCGGTGCGCATGGGATTGTCGCGCGCGCTTGCGGTGTTCAACGCGGAGCTGCGCCCCGGCTTGCGGCGCAACGGTTATCTGACGCGCGATTCGCGCATGAAGGAACGCAAGAAGTACGGGCAGAAGGGCGCCCGCAAGCGCTTCCAGTTCAGCAAGCGCTAAACAAAAGGTCTCCGGTGCGGCCGCAAGGCCGGACCGAATTCACGGCCGGCAAGGAGCCGGCGATCGGACGTTCGGCGGCGCGAGTCATCTCGCGGCCGTTTGCAAACGTCTAATTCACTAGGAGGAACTTTGGCAGTAGAGATTACGATGAAGGAGTTGCTGGAGGCCGGGGTGCATTTCGGCCACCAGACGCGGAGATGGGACCCGAAGATGAAGGAGTATATCTTCGGCGAACGCAACGGAATCCACATCATTGATCTGCAGAAAACCCTCAAGATGTTCCGCGACGCCAGCCGCTACGTCAGCGAGCTGAGCGGCGGGGGCAAAACAATCCTTTTTGTCGGCACCAAACGCCAGGCGCAGGAAGCCGTCGCCGAAGAGGCGCGCCGCTGCGGAATGTACTACGTCAATCACCGCTGGCTTGGCGGCACGCTCACCAACTGGGCGACGTTGCAGAAATCCATCAAGCGTCTGAAGACGTTGAAGGCCATGATCGAGGACGGCCGAATGGCGCAGCTCTCCAAGAAAGAGTCTGCGCGCCTCGAACGCGAGCTGAAGCACCTGCTGCAAAATCTCGAAGGCGTCGAGAACATGACGGCGATTCCGGATGCGATGTTCGTGATCGATTCGCACGCCGAAGCGATCGCGGTGCGCGAGGCGCGGCGCATGGGCGTGCCCGTGGTGGCCATCGTGGACACCAATTGCAATCCCGAGCACGTGGACTGGGTAATTCCGGGCAACGACGACGCTCTGCGCGCGATTCGGTTGTTTACGTCCAAGATCGCGGATGCCGTGGTCGAAGGCCGGCAGGCGTTCGAGCAAACGCAGATTGCGGACCAGAAAGTCACCGAAGGCGGCGCTGCCGACGGCGATAACGCCGAATATGTGGATACTAGCGCGTACGAGGCTTACGAAAAGCAGGAAGGCGATTTTGCCGACCCGGCGCAGATTGATCTGCTCGAGGCGGGCGCCGAACCTGCCGCGGAGGCCGCCGTCGAACCGCACCCCGTGCCGGATGAAGGCGAGGGCAAGGTCTAGAACGGCCAGTGGCGGGCGCGCAGAAGCAATCCAGCCCGCATTCGCTTGAGCTTAAATCAATCGAAGGCAAAGGATACATGGGAACGATGACCACAAATCCTGAGGGTGTCAATGTCCCCGCGAATCTGGTGAAAACGCTGCGGGAACGCACGCAGGCGGGGTTTGCCGATTGCCGCGCGGCGCTGATCGAAGCAAAGCTCGATCTCGAAGCGGCCATCAGCATTCTGCGGAAAAAAGGACAAGCGGCCGCGGCCAAGAAGGCGCAACGCGCGGCCAGCGAAGGGTTGGTCGGGCACTACATTCATGCCGGGGGCAAGATCGGCGTGATCGTGGAAGTGAATTGCGAATCCGATTTCGTCGCGCGCACGGAGGATTTTCAGCGGCTGTGTCACGACGTGGCGATGCACATCGCCGCGCTCGACCCGCGGTTCGTGCGGCGCGAAGAAGTGACGCCGGAGCTGCTCGAGCGCGAGCGCGAAATCTATACGGCGCAAGCGCGCGCCACCGGCAAACCCGAAAAGATCGTCGAAGGAATCATCAAGGGCAAGATGGAGAAGTTTTTCGGCGAGGCCTGCCTCTACGAACAGCATTTCATCAAGGACGAATCCGTGACGGTGGGCGAGCTGATCGCCCAGGTCATCGCCAAGATCGGCGAAAACATTTCCGTCCGGCGCTTTGTGCGTTTCAAGGTCGGCGAGGTTCCCGGCGCGGAGCGTCCCGCGAGCGAAGACGCGCCGCCGGAAGCAGAGCCGCCGAGCGAGCCGGCTCCGGCTTGAAAATTGGGCGCGCCAGAATCGCATTTTTGAAACGCGGCATGGCCGCTTTCGCGGTGGACGCCCCATTACCGGGAATCTTTGCTAGAATGCCCGCCGGGTCACGCCTTCATGCCTAATTCAGATTCCGCATCGCCGCGAATCATGACTCCACGGCTCGCCTTCCAGCGCATCGTCCTGAAACTTTCCGGAGAATCACTGCAAGGGCCGCAAGGATTCGGAATTCATGCCGAGACGGTGGCCGGAATTGCCGGCGAACTAAAAGAAGTTTGCGACCTCGGCGTGCAGGTCGCCATCATCGTCGGCGGCGGGAATTTCTTCCGGGGCACGCGCCAGAAAGCGCTCACGATTGACCGCGCCACCGGCGATTACATGGGCATGCTGGCGACGGTCATCAACGGCCTCGCCTTGCAGGACGCGCTCGAAAAAGAGGGCGTGATTACGCGGCTCCAAAGCGCGATCGAGATGCACCACGTCGCCGAACCGTTCATCCGCAGGCGCGCCATCCGGCATCTGGAAAAAGGGCGTATCGTCATTTTCGCCGCCGGCACGGGCAATCCGTTTTTTTCCACGGACACCGCCGCGGCCCTTCGCGCCATGGAAATCAAAGCGCAAGTGTTGATGAAGGCCACGCGCGTGGACGGAATTTACGATGCCGATCCGGAAAAAGTGGCCGGCGCGCAGAAGATTCAACGCATCAGTTATCTGGACGTCCTGAAAAAGGGGCTCAGCGTGATGGACGCCACCGCCATCTCGCTGTGCATGGACAACCGGATGCCCATCATCATCTTCAATATGAATGTGCCCGGCAACATCAAACGAGTGGCGCTCGGTGAGCGAGTAGGCTCGATCATCCGCGCCGATTGAGAAGCGCCGAAGGAGGAGGGCAACAATGTCCGCCATTGCCAGCAGCAAAGACGCAATCACACAGGCCAAGACGCGCATGGAAAAAGCGGTCGAGGATTTTCGCAAAGAGATGGCGAGCCTGCGCACCGGCCGCGCCCACGTCTCCTTGCTCGATCACATTCGCGTGGATTACCACGGCACGCCCATGCCTCTCAATCAGCTCGGTACGCTCGCGGTGCCCGAGCCCGCCATGATCGTGATTTCGCCGTGGGACCCCGGCGCTGTGGCGCTGATTGACAAGGCGATTCGCACTTCCGATCTCGGCTTGAATCCTTCCAGCGACGGCAAAGTGGTTCGGGTGCCGATTCCATCCCTCACCGAGGAACGGCGCAAGGAAATCGTCAAGCAATTACACAAGGTGCGCGAGAATCACCTCACGGCCGTGCGCAACATCCGCCGCGATGTCAAAGAAGGCGTCGAGAAGCTCGAAAAAGAAAAGAAGATCAGCGAGGACGAGCGCAAGCGCAGCGTGGATGAAATCGAAAAGCTCACCCACCAGGAAACGAAGAAAATCGAAGAACTGACGGCCGCCAAGGAAAAGGAAATCCTCGAAGTGAAATAGGGAAGTCTGCTGTCGCGCGCCTCGTCGGCCCGCTCGCCAAAGTCTTCGTAGCGGCGACCTTCAGGTCGCCATCTTCCTCTCCCCGCCATCCTTGCCCGCCGCGCGCGTAACAGATACACTTTCAAGTTTGCACCGAGCGATTATTTCACGTTTGATGGAAGGCCCATGAAGATTCACGAGTTTCAGGCGAAGGAGATCCTCAGGCGGTACGGCGTGCCCACGCCGCGCGGGGAAATGGTGGATACGGCCGGGGCCGCGCGTGTTGCTGCTGAAAAACTGGGCACGAAGGTGGTGGTGGTCAAGTCGCAAATCCATGCCGGCGGGCGCGGCAAAGGCGGCGGCGTAAAACTGGCGAAATCTCCCGCCGAAGCCGAGGAGATCGCCGGCCGTATGCTCGGCATGACGCTGGTCACTCCGCAAACGGGCCCCGGCGGCCGCGTTGTGAAGCGTTTGCTGATCGAGGAAGGGCTGGACATCCAGCGCGAATTGTATTTGAGCATTTTGGTGGACCGCGCCGTGGCCGCGCCGGTGGTGATGGCGAGCGCCGCGGGCGGCATGGAGATCGAAGAAGTGGCGCGCGAAAATCCCGCCGCGATTTTGCGTGAGACGATTCATCCCGCCGCCGGACTGCAACCCTATCACGCGCGAAAAATCGCGTTCGGCTTGGGACTCGCGGGCGATTCCGTCGCTGCGGCCGGGCCGTTCTTGCAATCCTTGTACCGCGCGTTTGTGGAGACCGACGCATCCCTCGCGGAAATCAATCCGCTGGTCGTCACCGGGGATGGGAAGCTCGTTGCGCTCGATGCCAAGATGACCTTCGACGATAACGCGCTCTATCGCCACAAAGAGATCGCCGAATTCCGCGACCTCAACGAGGAGGAGCCGCTCGAAGTCGAAGCCTCTAAGTTCAAACTCAATTACATCAAGCTGGATGGCAGCGTGGGCTGCATGGTGAATGGCGCGGGCCTCGCCATGGCCACGATGGACATCATCAAGCTGGCCGGCGGCGCGGCGGCGAATTTCCTGGACGTCGGCGGCGGCGCTTCGGCCGAGCAAGTGAAAAATGCCTTCCACATTTTGTTGAGCGATCAGAGCGTTCGCGGAGTCTACATCAATATTTTTGGCGGCATTTTGCGCTGCGACGTGCTCGCCACTGGAGTCGTGGCCGCCGCGCGCGAACTGCACATCAAAGTGCCCGTGGTCGTGCGCATGGAAGGCACCAACGTCGAGCAGGGCCAGGAGATCCTGCGCTCCTCGGGCCTGGATTTCACCATCGCGCGCGACATGAAGGACGGCGCCGAAAAAGTCGTCGCCCTCGCCCGCCCCAACGGGCAGGCTGGGGGTGGGCGATGAGCGTCCTCGTAAACGAGAAGACAAAGGTTCTCGTGCAAGGTCTCACCGGCCGGGAAGGCACGTTCCACGCCCAACAGATGATTGAGTACGGCACGAATGTGGCCGGCGGCGTTACGCCCGGAAAGGGCGGCACCACGCACATCGGGGTCCCCGTGTTCAATACGGTCGGCGAAGCGGTGCGCGCCACCCGCGCGAATGCGTCGGTGATTTTCGTGCCGCCGCCGTTTGCCGCAGACGCAATTCTTGAAGCCGCGGACGCCGGGCTGCCTCTCGTTATCTGCATCACCGAAGGGGTGCCGACGCTCGATATGGTGCGCGTCGCCGCGGCGCTCAAAGATTCTCCCACGCGCCTCATCGGGCCGAATTGCCCGGGAATTATTTCGCCCGGCCAGTGCAAGATCGGCATTATGCCGGGCCGTATCCACAAGCGGGGAAACGTCGGCGTCGTCAGCCGCAGCGGTACGCTTACTTACGAAGCTGTGGACCAACTCACCAAAATGGGAATCGGTCAATCTACCTGCATCGGAATCGGCGGCGATCCGATTATCGGAACGTCGTTCCTCGATGCGATCAAACTTTTTAGCGACGATTCCGATACGCACGCCATGATCCTCATCGGCGAGATCGGCGGCAACGCCGAACAACAAGCGGCTGAATACATTCGCGCGCACGTGAAGAAACCAGTCGTGGGCTTCATCGCCGGGCAGACCGCACCGCCTGGCCGCCGCATGGGCCACGCGGGAGCGATCATCAGCGGAGGCTCCGGCACGGCCAAAGAAAAGTACGAAGCCATGGAGGCTGCGGGAATTCGCTGCGTCGCCAGCCCGGCCGATATCGGCAGGACGCTGGCCGCGGTACTTGGGCCATCCGGGAAGCACTAACGGGAGAAATCGAAATGCCAGCCGAACGAACTCTTGCCATCATCAAGCCCGACGCCGTGAGCCGCGGACTCGCCGCGCCGATTCTCACACGCATCGATCGGGCCGGTTTTCGCATCGCCGCGATCAAATCCTTGCGCCTGACGCGCGATGAAGCCGAAGGGTTTTACGCCGTCCATCGCGGCAAGGGATTCTTCGCCGAGCTCACCGAATTCATGAGTTCCGGAAAGATCATCGTCCTCGTGCTGGAGGCCGAAAACGCCATCATGCGTTGGCGCGAAACCATGGGCGCCACGGATCCCGCAAAGGCTGCGCCCGGCACAATCCGCAAGGATTTCGGCACCAGCATCCAGAACAATTGCACGCATGGTTCGGATGCGCCCGAGACCGCCGCCTTCGAGATCTCTTACTTTTTTGCCGGGCACGAACTCCTGTAAACTTCAGCGAGATGGCGCTTCTCTCCGATTGCGCCGAAACCAAGACTCTCCGGTAGAATGAGCGACGATGGATTCGGCGCGCGAACTCGGCAAGGTGTTGCTGATCGCCGGTGTGTTGCTCGCGTTCGGCGGAGCCTCGTTGATGCTGGGCGGGCGATTGCCGCTGCGATTGGGCCGCTTGCCGGGTGACATCGCCTACCGCGGCAAGCACGGTTCGTTCTATTTTCCCGTTGTCACGTGCTTGCTTCTGAGCGCCGTGCTGACGCTGTTATTCTGGTTGGTCGATTGGTTGCGCCGGTGATGAATCGCCTCTGCTGGAGACCAAAAAAGGAGAGCCCGAGCGATCGCTGTTCCTGCGCGGGCCATTCATGAGCGCGGACGATACCACTCAATTCCAGCTTAATCTCGCGCCGGCACGAAAAGTGTGGTCGGTCAGCGAACTGACTGGCCACATTCGCGATCTCCTCGCCGGAGCTTTCTCCGATCTTTGGGTGGAAGGTGAAGTCTCAAACTGCCACGTCTCGCAACCGGGACACATCTACTTCACGCTAAAAGACGCCAAGACGCAGATTCGCTGCGTGGCGTTCCGCAATCAAGTCAACCGATTGAAATTCCGCCCCGAGGATGGATTGAAAGTGACGGTGCGCGGTTCGATCGGCGTGTACGAGCCTCGCGGCGAATATCAAATTTACGTCGAGCACATCGAACCGGTGGGTCTCGGCGCGCTGCAGCTCGCATTCGAGCAATTGAAAAAGCGGCTGGAGGCTGAAGGCCTTTTCGATCCGGCGCGCAAGAAGCCGTTGCCAGGGCTGCCGCGTCGCGTGGGCATTATCACGTCGCCGCGCGGAGCCGCCGTGCGCGACGTCATTCGCATCCTGCGCCGGCGCTTCCCGAATCTTAATTTGCTCGTCTATCCCGTGCGCGTGCAGGGAGAAGGCGCGGCCGCGGAAATTGCCGCCGCGATTCAATATTTTGATCGCAAGCGCGCCGTCGACGTTATCTTGCTGGCGCGCGGCGGCGGCTCGCTCGAGGATTTGTGGGCGTTCAACGAAGAAATCGTCGCGCGCGCGATTGCCAAATGTGCGATTCCAATCATCTCTGGCGTGGGCCACGAAAGTGATTTCACGATCGCCGATTTTGTCGCGGACGTCCGCG
>Ga0209517_10004333_pt1 | contig 18682 bp, 13 predicted proteins | sample PeaSoiMetSII2010_FD_187695 | JGI IMG/M metagenome (GOLD analysis project Ga0209517, IMG submission 187695) | Peat soil microbial communities from Weissenstadt, Germany - SII-2010 (SPAdes) (version 2) | ecosystem: Environmental > Terrestrial > Soil > Wetlands > Peat | place: Germany...
CGACACGCCCTATCGCGAGGGCGGATGGACCGTGCGCCAACTCGTGCACCACGTGGCCGATAGCCACATGAACTCGTTCGTGCGGTTCAAGCTCGCGCTCACCGAGAAGGAGCCCACCATCAAGCCGTACGAGCAGGATCTTTGGGCCGGCCTCTCGGACAGCGCGCTTCCCATCGAGATTTCGCTTTCCCTGCTTACGGCGCTCCACCAGCGCTGGGTCGTGCTCTTGCAAAACATGAAGCCTGCGGATTTTGCGCTCACGCTGCGGCATCCGGAGATAGGGCTCATCACGCTCGATGAGAACCTGTGCATTTATTCGTGGCATGGGCGGCATCACGTCGCGCACGTCACCGCGTTGCGCGAGCGCAAGGGCTGGAATTGAGGGATTCGCCGCTCGGCGCTGCCGCGCCGGCACCTGAAGGAGACCGCACAATGGATTTGCAATATCCGATCGGCAAACTCAAACGGAAGGCCGTACTCACGCCTGACGAACGCCGCGCGGAAATTGCGCGCATCGCGGAGATCCCCGGCCAGATGAGCGTCGCACTCGCCGGCCTGACGCCCGCTCAGCTCGATTCGCCCTATCGCGAGAGCGGCTGGACGGTTCGCCAGGTGGTGCACCATCTTGCAGACGCGCACATCAACGGATTGATTCGCCTGAAGCTCGCCCTGACGGAACAACACCCCACCATCAAGCCCTACGATCAGGATCCGTGGTCGGCGCTGCCGGATGGGAAAAGCGCGCCCGTGGAGATTTCGCTCGCGCTATTGACCGCGGTGCATCAACGGATGGTCGTGATCCTCAACAGCTTGAAGCCGGCGGATTTTGCGCGCACATTCGAGCATCCGGAAATCGGCACGGTCACGATTGACATGCACGTCGGCATGCTCTCGTGGCATGGGCGGCACCACGTCGCGCACGTCGCGTCCTTCAAGGATCGCCTGGCAGGGAAGTAGGCCGCGCCGGCGTGCTGGCCGCGCCCTGCGAACCAGCGTAGAATTCGTCTCCGAACAGCATTCGACGCCAAAATGATCAACGCCTTTCGATATTACTGGGTCGCCGCGCGCGGCTACCGCCTTCGCCCCTGGGCCAGCCCGTACATTCGCTGGCGCATGGAGACTTTTTTCGGCGGCGACATGCACGCGCTGCGCGCCGGCGAATTCTTTCGCTTGATTTGGCGCGAGCGCGAGCGCCTCGAACGTTTCCTCGTCTGGGCGGACGAGAATCGTCCGTGAACTGCGATAGGAGTCCGCGATGCCGGTGATCATCTCCATGCTGCGCGGCGTAAACGTCGGCGGGCATAACAAAATCAAAATGGACGCGTTGAAGGCGCTCTACGAATCCTTGAAGTTCGAGCGCGTCGAGACCCACATCCAAAGCGGCAACGTCGTCTTCCGAACGAAGGAGAAGAACATCGCCGCGCTCACGAAACGAATTCAGGACGCCATCGAGAAGGAGTTCGGCTTTCGACCGGACGTGATTCTCCGCACCGTTTCCGAAATGCGCGAGGCAATCGCCAAAAATCCCTTCGCGAAGCGCCGCGGCCTCGATCCAAGCAAGCTGCTCGTCACCTTCCTCGCGGCCGAACCCAGCGCGGAGGGGCGCGCGAATCTCCTGAAGATCAATCTGGCGCCGGACGAAGTGCGAATCGATGGCCGCGAACTCTACGCCTATTATCCGAACGGCCTGGCGCGCCCGAAAGTCCCTTGGGCCAAAATTGAGCGAACGCTGAAGACTTCCGGCACCGGCCGAAACTGGAACAGTGTCAATAAGCTATTGGAGATAGCGGAGAAGTTGGAAGCTGCGAACTAGGCCAACGGCTTCAGCTGGGTAACGGATCAGTCTCCAGATAGCGCGTTTAGCAGGGCCTTGCGCACCACTGTCGCGAACAGAAGGTTCTTCGGGTGGCCATCTCTCCGCAACTCCGGTGCAATGAGGTTTGCCGCTTAATACGTTGGAATCCGAGAACGAGGATTAGGGAGCGGTTGGCATGGAGAGCACCTGCGCACATTGATCGCCCGACAATAAATCGAAACTTGACGTGTATTTGTGGATCTGAAGAAAAACGTCGTCTTCAGAAACTGATGCCTTCACCGGCATGAGAGATAAAACGACTACTCCATCTTTGATCAGCGTCGAACACATATATTGTGTTGCAGCTTTCTTCCCAGGAGGATTTTCCTTTTTCCAAAGATAGAATAAGCGGTCTTCACTGCCAGCAGGAGTTTTCCTGGAAGCCGGTCCATAATCCGTGATCACCATCGAAGGATCGGCTCTTTTGAAGTAGTCTTGTTCATGTTTTGCCTGAGCGCGAAGAATCTCTATAGTCTCTGAGCTTTTGACGTATTCTGCCAAATCGGCTCTTTCCACCAGAATCGACTCGTAGGCAATGTCATCGATGAATACAAAAGTCCTTCCTGGATCGTCTTTGTCGTTGAACGAAAACGTTTTGCCATCCAGGAAATAGCGAAAACTGCTATCGCCCATGAGCCTATAAAAGTCGTACCCGGTGCCTTGATCAGGTTTTAGGACCTTGGTTTGTCCCGTATCTGGACATTGGGAATGCAGAAATACAGTGCCAAGAAACAAGACGGAAGAGAACAGGGAAAAAATTCGCCATGCTGAAGGCAACGCACCTTTTGCGATCAGCCGATCTGCATTCTGGACCGCACTTCCCATTTGAATGCCTCCAACACTCACTTAACGATAACCGCAGGGTTAACGTTGACCCATTTTTCTGGCTCAGCCATATGTGCGAATATTACTCCGAAGTCTTCATGAAAGCAGTGATCTACAATAATTGTTAAAATCAAACGATCACACTCATAACCTGGCAAGCCATATTTGAGGTGCATTACGGGCAACTTGGAAGTAGTGCCCGATTAGTTGGGTTTTTGGAAATTGAGCTGCTGCTCCCGGTTGGCCGCGTCGAGCTTGCGTGGCGCGGTATAATTTGGTTGAAGAGTTGTAGTCGCCATTCGGCCTACGGGCCGGGCGCAGCCATGCAAGAACTCCGCATCTTTCAGAAAACGGAATCGCTCCACGAAGCCCGTTGGTGGGAGGCCGAGTCCGGGGGACGCGTGCATTGCTATCTTTGTCCGCGGCATTGCCACATCGGCGTGGGACAGAGCGGCTTCTGCTTTATCCGCGTGAATGAAGGCGGAGCGCTCTATTCGCTGGGCTACGCGGCTCCCGCTGCGTTGCAAGTGGATCCCATCGAGAAAAAGCCGCTCAATCATTTTCTGCCCGGCACGCGCGTCTTTTCCATGGGCACGGCCGGCTGCAACATGGGCTGCTTCTTCTGCCAGAATTGGGACATCTCGAAATCGAAAGCGGATCAGGTGCGCTCGAATTTCGTGCCGCCGGAGGACGTCGTCACGCTCGCGCTGCGCAACGGCTGCCCGTCCATCGCGTTCACTTACAACGAGCCTACGATCTGGGGCGAGTACGTCGTGGACATTTGCGACGCCGCGCACGAAGCGGGCCTCGCGACCGTGATGGTCACCAATGGCTATGTGACGCGCGAAGCGTTCCACGACATTTACGATCACGTGGACGCGGCGAACGTGGACCTGAAAGCGTTCACTGAGGAGTTTTACGGCAAGACGACGCTGACGCACCTTAAGCCCGTGCTGGACATGCTGGCGTGGCTGAAGAATGAAACGCAAGTGTGGTTCGAGATCACGAACTTGATGATCCCCACGCTCAACGACGACCCCGGCGAGACGCGCCGCCTGGCCGAATGGATTATCGAGCATCTTGGCCCGGACGTGCCGCTGCACTTCACGGCGTTCCATCCCGATTTCAAATTGCGCGACAAGCCGCGCACGCCGCCGGAGACGTTGCATCGCGCCCGCGCGATTGCGCTGGAGGCGGGGCTGCACTACGTGTATGAGGGTAACATCGTCACCGACGCCGGCAACACGTTCTGCCCCACGTGCGGTGAGCTTCTAATTCGCCGCTCCTGGCACGACGTTCTGAAGAATCGCCTCCGCGATGGCCATTGCCCATCGTGCGGCCTGGCGATTCCCGGGCGCTGGAGCAATCCCGTTGCGCAACCGGCTAGCACGCATCCCGCGCGAAAATCGGCCCGCGATTACGATGATTTGAATTTGTAAGAGTTCCGTAACGCTACTCCATTGAGTCATTCCGAGGAGCGGAGCGACGAGGAATCCCTCTGCGGCTTCGATTGGAGGCGGCAGAGAGATTCCTCGCCCGCTGCGGCGGGCTCGGAATGACTCCTTGGGGGCTTCGCCGTGAGCATAGTGGGGTGCCGCAGGCGGGGAGCCTATTTCGGTTTGAGCTTCAGCGCGCCCTTATTTTCTTCGAGAAACTCTTTCAGTCTCGGCGCGGCATCCAGCAGCCGAATCCACTGTTCGTAATAGAGTGTGACCGGGAATCGTCCCAGCCCGTACACACTGACGCCGCCTTTTTCGCCAACGCGAAATTCCAAATCTCCGGTGCGGCGCCCTGTGGACTTGCTTTCAAGCTCGGCCACACGCGCTTTTAATTCTTCATAGGATGGTTCTGCCATGGCCCCTCCTAAATGGTGTTCGTTTCCCGGCACGATTGTAACGGAATCGCGCTGATTTTGGCGATTGCGAGGCCGCTATCTATAAGGCTTATAGAATCTCGGCCCCACGCGCATGTTGTGATGCCAGCTCAGCGGGAACGCCCACGCGACGAGCATCCCCAGCACGGCGTGTCCGACGGCGAGCGGCAGAATATTTCGCTGGCGCGCAAAAAGCCAAGTCATCGCGATGCCTCCGGCGATGGTAATCGGCACAAGCAGCGGATTGGGCCAGTGCAACAAACCGAAAATCACGCCGGAAATAACCGCCGCGGGGGCGATGCAACTTTCGTTCGTCACCGCGAATGCGCGGCCAGCGAGCGGGCGACCGCGATCGTCCGGCGCGACGCCGAAAAGTTCGAGCATGCGATTCATCAGCATGGAATTGATGGCCACTTGCTGTACGACGCAAAACGCAAAATACTCGATCAGCGATCGAAACAGGTGGTAGTGCGGCGGCAGAGTGAGCGAGGCGCGCCGCGCCAGGCCGATGATCAGAATTACTACTAGCAGCGCGCCTTGCACGACCGCCGCTTCGCGCGTTGCTGCGCCAAACGTATCGGCGCGCATCCCGAGCGTCTTCGGCGTGTCGCGGTGCAGCAGAAAACTCCCCACCAGCCACACAGGGATTGCGTAGAACACCCAATGCGGCGCGCCGCCCTCGCGCCACACCGCCCATTGCACCAACAACGGGATTCCGAGCACGTCAACCAGCGAGAGCCAGCGCAGGGTGCGGGCCGTCATGGCGCGGACTCCTGCGCCGCGGCAGGTTCGGGCGCGGAACCGTTGGCGGCAAGGCGCACGAACCACTGACGCAGCACCTCTTCGGCCGGTTTGCCGAGAGGAGTGTAGGTGCTGCTTGCGGAATCGGCGGCGCTGCCGCTGGTGGGCCAATTCCACCAAAACATTCCGCGAAACCACGGACGTCCCGAAAACGCGCGAAACGTCGCCTCGTATGCGGCGGCCTGTTCCTCGGCACTCATGCCGCGAGAATCGTCATCGGACCATGGTTCGCTCGCCCCGCCGCGCACGCTGGGGAAGCCCACCTCGGTGAAAAGTATCGGCTTGTGCCAATGCGCGGAGAATACGCCCATCGCGTCTGCCAAGTGGTCCGCGCCGGGCAAAAGCGCGCTCGCCGTGGGCGGGGCGTCTGCGGAGTCAGTGTCGGCATCAATGAGCGATGCATAGTTATCCACGCCGATGAAGTCGAGCGCATCCCAGAAGCGGATGGAATCGAGTTCGCCGCCCCAATTTGCCGCGTAGGTAATCGGCCCGCTGTACACGCGGCGCATGTCCGCGATGAGGCTACGCCATGCGGCCGTGTCAGAGCTGACGCCGCTCAATTCCGCGCCGACCACGAACAGATCGCAATGATCGCGTTCGGCCAACAGCGCGTAATGCAGCAGAAATTCCCGATAGGCACGAAACCACACCGCGCGCGCGGCCGGATCGTCGAACTGAATTTCGCTTGCGGAACGCTCTTGGCCCATGCGGATCTGCGGCTTCAACATCACTTTCATGCCGAGGGCGTGCGCGGCCCATAGCGCCTGTCCGAGCTCGTCGTCGGTCTCGTCCGAATCGGCGTAGTCGATGCCGCTTCCGCCCGGCTGCGCGTAGGCGTACGGCACGAGGGCGATGGCGTTGGCGCTAAGCGCCTGAATCTCGAGAAGTTGCGCGGAAGCTTCGTCGGAAGCGTATCCGCCGCTGCTGCCGCTCCAGGCTGCGTGAGTGAAGCTGACGCCGCGAAAAAAGAAATCGGCTGGAAGCGCCGAGGGCTGATTCTCCTGCGGCCTCGGCATGGGCATCGGCATGTCCATCGGCATCGACATGGACATTTGCATCGTGCTGCCTGGAGAATTCGTGGACGAAGTAGGCATGGCGGCTTGGTACGCGTACAGCCACAATTGCCAGCGCCGTTCGAGTTCTTGCGGCGCGATACCCAATGCGGCGGCGAGTTCCGCGGCGGTTGGGTTGCTCGATTTTACGAGATACAACTTGCGTACGCTCTCGACGCCCCCCTGGTCCGCGACGGACGCAATCCACGCCGCGCCCATTGGCTCGCGGATGAGCGGCGAAATGACGCCGTCGAGCCCGGGATCGAGCAGTTGCGCGAGCGTGCGATGACCCGTGTTGCGATCGAGCATCGCCGCGGCGTCAGAGACGTCGCCCCCTTCCCATTCTCCGGCAAGCCAGCGTGCGGTCCACTTGCCCATGCGTTCGCTCGATGGCTGGCCCCACAGCGCGTGCAACAACGCTTGTGCATCGGCAGCGGGGTCCACCTGCGAGATGGAGCCGCCGAGCACCGCGCGCACCGTCGTTCCGCTAACGGTGTGCGCGCGCATGGCGCCGGTGGCCTCGGCGATGGATGGAAAACTCGGATACAAGACCATTCGCAGCCGCGTCTTTCCGGGAGGAGAATGCAGCTTGGCGGTCATCTCGTTGAATATGTTTTCGCGCGCCGTCACAAAATCATTCAGCTGCGCGGGAGTGAATGCCCCTCTGGGCGAATAAATTTCGTAATGAGCCGAGCTCAGGCTGGACATCGTGCTTTCGGCGTACCAGCGCCTTAACGATTGCGAATTAATCAGCGCCGCGAGCAGAATGAGACCCGCTACCAGGCTTGTGATGGATTGCGCGGTGGGCCATGGTGCGGGGACGATGGCGTCGCCGGGTCGTTTCCAAGACAGGCCAGCCAAAATCAGAGCCAGGCACACACCTGCCGGCAGCGCCAGCCAGTAAAGCGAGCGAATTCCCAGAAAATGTACGGCCGAGAATACATTGAACGCACCGGTCATCACGAGGATTGTGGAGAGCCAGATAAGCAGCACCGCGATCGCAAGCGGCGTTCGCTTCCACGTGGCCCGGGCCGCCTCGATCAATTGTCCCGAGATGGCCCGCGCGGCGACCAGCAACGCGAGGCCGAGGCCGATGGTGAGAAGAAACCAAAGCAGCGTCGAAACGCCCCAGACGAATCTCGGCGGAATGAACCGCCGAATCAAAGGAGCAGAAGTGCGACCGACGAGCGTCCACTCCAGCAGGATTAGAAGGGCCGCCCAGAGCGCGGCAAATTCCAGCGCGACGCGCGCGAAGAGCGGCCGGACGCGGCGCCCGGCCAGAGCCATCACCGCGATCAAGAGCAGGAGCAAAGCGAGCGGCAGGGTGGAGAAAATTGCCGCGCTCGGAATCGTGCGGTACCCGCTCGTCGCGATGATGACGCTGAATGGCCTAAGTCGCCAGGCCTGCACGCGCGAGCCCGCCAGCGGCCCGAGGAGCAGAGGAACGGCCGCCCGATCCAGCGCCAGCGCGATCCAGTAGCCGCAGTACGCGAGGGCCAGCCAGCTCGCGGGCGCGAAAACCCAGCGGCGAAGCTTGTCTAACCACACGTGTCGTGTCTCGCAATCATCGTTTTCATAAGTTTAATGGATTTGGACGAGCGGAACTACGCTTTTGCAGGGCGAGCGGCGGAAATGCGATCCATCGCGAGGCGCACTTCCACCTCGGCGGGAGCAGGGTTCACGAACAAACTCTCCAGGTCGAGATCGGGAAATCCGAGCCGCGTCAGATGCGATGCGAGCTGTGATTCCAAATACTTCTCATTCCGGTCGCCGAACTCCAGCAGCGCGCGAAGAATGACTTCGTTCTCCGCGTCGCGAAACTGGTAGCCCTCGAAGACTCTTACGATTTCGGTCACTGATGGGCCGGGGGCGTCGCGCGCGCACAGGAATCGAAGCAAGACGCGCTCGGACGCGACGAGCGAAGCCGTTTCTTCCTGAGGTGGAGATACCATCACAGTTGGCGCGCGGCTGCGCGGCGGTGGAAGCGTACTCGTTTATTTTCCGCCCTGCAATTTGTGCAGCGCGCTCAATCCGTCCGCGTTGCTGGGGTCGGTTTCGAGGCCGGCGTCATATTCGCGCAACGCTTCCTTTGTGCGCCCGTCGGCCGCTTCGATTCCCCCGAGAGCGAAATGCGCGTGACTGTCGAAAGGATTGTATTTTATCGCCAGCCGAAACCATTTCTCGGCGGAGGCCGGCTGGTTCCAGTGCAAGTAGATATCGCCCAAGCCATCGCAGGCCTCGGGCGCGGCATCGTCGCGAACGGCGGCCTCAAATTGCCTCTTGGCGTCGTCCCAACGCTCTTGCTTATACAGAAACTCTCCGTAGAAGGTGTGCGATTCGGAGCCGTAAGGATTGAGCGTCACCGCGAGACGGTATTGCCAATCGGCTTCCGCGTTGCGCCCGATGGATTCGAGCATTTGGGCGTAGAGCATGTGCGCTTCCATGTCGTCGGGGCGAATGCGAATCGCGCGCTCGAAAAATTGTTGCGATTCAACATAGCGTCCTTGCTTTTCCCGCAGTAGTCCGAAATCGGTCAGGGTGAAAACGCTGCGCGGGCCGGCGGCCAGGGCCTGGATCCATTCGCGCTCCGCACTTGCTTGGTCGCCGGTGTTGAAATAGACGGAGCCGAGATTTGAGCGAATGAGGCTGGCATCGGAATTCGTCGCCAGCGTCTGGAGGAACAAGGTCTTCTCGCTTCGCCAATCGCGATTGCGCCGCACCGTCGCGATCCCGCCCGATAGAGCGGCGATTCCCACCGCCGCCACGGCAGTCGCGCGTAAGATCGCGGGCATTCGGGAGTTGGTTCGGATGCGCGAGACGCTCCAGCCCACGAGCCAGCAGAAGCCGGCGGAGGGAAGATACAGATAGCGTTCCGCGAATACGCTGGCCGGCATCCAGCGCGCGTTTAGAACCGGAGCCAGGGTCGCGCCCATCCACAGGAAGGAAAACGCCGCAGAGCGGGCATGCTTCCACAACCACAGGAACGCCGCCGCGCAGAGAAGAAGTCCCCCGAGTCCGACCAGCACGCGCGAATCGGAGAAATAGCTGGTCTTGTAAAAAACATAGAAGGCCGATAGATGCGAAGGCCAGCTCAGCTTGCGCAAGTATTGGCCTACAAGTGAGATTGCGGAAAGGACGATCTCTTTGCCGCTGAGGCCGGGCCGGGAAAGCACCGCCGCCATCCCGCCCAAGAAAAACAGCCGGATGAAAAGGTAGAGGCCGGCCAGCATCCAGAGCGGTGAATAGCGCGAAACTTTCTCGCGAATGGAAGTAGCGTCGCGATCCTCGCGAAAAAAGTGCTCGTAAACCGTGAGCAGCGCGGGGAGTGTGAGCGCCTGCTCCTTGGAGAGCAGTGCGAGCGCGTACACACCGGCCATGGCCAGGCGCCGCGGAAGTTCGGGGCGGCGACCGGTCTTTTCGGGACTGTCCGAGAGACTTAGGTACAGCGAGAACGTCAGCAAATAGAATACCGAGAGCTGCAGATCGGTGATGCCCGCGATCCACGCCACGGATTCGGTGTGAATTGGATGCAGCGCAAAGAGTCCCGCAGCCGCCAACGCCGCGAAGCGGTCACGGAACAGCCGTTGCCCCACCCAGAACACCAGGCACACCACCCACGCGTTCCAAGCAAGATTCACCAGGTGATAGCCGAAAGGGACTGGCCCGAACAGCTGGTAGCAGATCAGGTAGCTGAAGGTCATCATCGGGCGGTAGTAATTGGTCACGCCCTGCGCGCCCTGGAAGGACCACACTGTCGTCGTGAAGATTTCCCGCAGGTGATGGAAGCTGTGCACGTAGGGATTGCCGACGACCTGGAAATTGTCGTCGTACACGAAGCCGTTCAGCAGCGTATTGAGATAGGGCACCGAGGCGAGCAGAGAGAGCAGCGTAAATGCGGGGGCGTTGGCGCGCAGGCCCGAATCGAGCGTAGCCTCCGGCAGTTTCTTCCAACGCATGGCACCATGCTACTGAAGCCCCCGGCGCAGAATCCAGCTTCCTTCGCTGCACGCTTTCCGAACCACGCAACGGTTACCGCGCGGCGCATCCGGCACGGGCCGAACCCTCGCGGCGGCAGCGCTCGTGCTAGAATCGCACTGGGCGTCAGCCATTCCACCGAGCAGCGGGGTAGGCCCAGCGATGATCGGCACACAAATCGGGCACTACAAATTCCTTGAAGAGATCGGCCGCGGCGGAATGGGCGTCGTGTACAAGGGAATGGACGTTTCCCTGGAGCGATACGTCGCCATCAAGGTGCTTTCCGAAGATCTCGCCATGGACCAGCAGTTGATGGAGCGCTTCCACACCGAAGCGAAAGCGCAAGCGCGCCTCAACCACACCAACATCGCTACGCTGCACGCCTTCGAGCAAGTCGGCCGGACCTGCGTCATCGTCATGGAATTTCTCGAAGGAGAGACCTTCGAGCAAATGATCGAGCGCCGCGGCCCGATTCCCTGGGAAGAGGCGGTGCCGCTTTTCAAGCAGAGCCTGCTGGGAATCGGCTACGCGCATCGCGCGGGCATAGTTCATCGCGACATCAAGCCCAGCAACATCATGGTTGTGCGCGGCGGCATCGTGAAAGTCATGGATTTCGGCATCGCCAAGGTCATGGGCAATCAGCGCATGACGCGCACCGGCACGCGCATGGGCACGCTCGCCTACATGTCTCCCGAGCAAATTCAAAATCTATCGGTGGACGTGCGTTCGGATATTTACAGCCTCGGCGTCACGCTCTACCAGCTCCTCTCCGGCCACGTGCCCTTTGAAGCCGAGAGCGAGTTCAAGGTCATGAGCGACCACATCACCACGCCGCCTCCATCGCCGAAGCAGTTTTACCCCTACATTCCAGACGGCATCGTGAACTCGGATTTGAAAGCTCTCGCCAAGAGTCCGCAGGATCGGTTTCAATCTTGCGAAGAATTCGGCGCGGCGCTCGAGAGACCCGGCGGTATCGCCACCACACAGCCTTCCGTGCCAGTTTATGCACCCCCGCAAGCTCCCCCGCCACCGCAGGTTGCGCCGCAGCCGCAGTATCCTGCGGCTCCGCAGATTGTGCCGCATGTTCCGCCGCCGGCTATGCGCGTTTCGCCGGTGATTCCGGCCGCGACGACTCCGGTGCCGCCGATGAGAATTCAGCCCCCGCCACCCTCGCGGACCGGATGGCTCCTCGCGATCCTCGGCGGGGCTCTCGTCGTCATCGTGCTTGGGATGGTGCTGCTGATCGTGGGGAGCCAGAAGGGCTGGTTCACAAGCCGCAACAACAACAGCGGTGGCGGTTCGGGCGGACAATCAGCTTACGGCAGTTCGGGCGGCACGTCCGGGAACAGCGCGTCCAGCGGCAATTCTTCATCTGAAAGCGGATCCGCTTCAGAAGGCGGCAGCGCCACGGAGGGCGGTTCAGGCTCCACGGCGGATAATGGCGGTGGCACGGGTACCGGCAATACCGGCGGGACTGGTACCGAGTCAGGTTCCACTGCGGACTTAGGGCCGGCCTTCGTTCCGTGGCACGTTCTCAGCCCCGGCAGCGGCAGCATCTATGACGTGGCTTTCAGCCCGGACGGCTCGACATTGGCCTCCGCCGATAACGATTCCACGGTGAAGCTATGGTCCGCGTCCTCGGGCCGGCTCGAGCTAACTCTGGCGAAGCACTCGAAACCGGTATTCGGCGTCGCATTCAATCCCGATGGCAGCCGCCTGGCCAGCGCCTCGCTCGACAACGAATTGTACGTTTGGGATGTTTCCTCGGGAGATCAGTTGCTGAGTGCGCCGACGCAATTTGGATTGTGGACGGTGGCTTATAGCAAAGACGGAAGATTTCTCGCCGCCGCGGGTGACACCACGGAAGTGGACGTCTGGAACGTTCAGACGCAGGCTTTCACGGCGAGCTTGCACGCGACCGGTAAAAGTATTTCGCGCGTCGATTTCAGCCCGAGTGGAGATTTGATCGTCGCGGGTGGCGATGACGGCCTCGTTCGGGTTTGGAACGTCATCTCGGGCTCCAAATTTGAGGACATGCAAGGGCTCTCGGGTGCGGTTGCGACCTCGCGTTTCAGCCCGGGCGGGAAATACGTCGTGAGCGCCGATTCGAAAGGCGTGATTATGCTGTGGGGCGTCGAGGGCGGCACGCAGTCGGCGTTGCGCACCTATACCAGCGACGATAACAGCGCGATCAACGATGTCATCTTCACGCCCGACGGCAAATATTTAATTTCCGCCCATGCCTCGCATTTGATTCGCATCTGGGACATCCAAAGCGGCAACCTCCTGCGCACCCTCAGCGGCCACTCCGACGCCGTCAACGGTCTCTCCATCACGCGCGACGGCCGAGTCCTCGCCTCCTCAAGCAAGGACGGCACGATTCGCCTCTGGCAGCTGTCCTCCGGGCAGTGAGCCGACCTCGCCCGTATTGCTTCCATAAACGGTGGTTCCCGCGGGCGGCAAACGCGGATGAACTTCATGCTAGAATGCGCCACAGCCCCCTAGGAGAGGGAATTTTCCTTCCCAGCCCGCAACGATGATCGGCTCTCGTATAGGCAACTATAAGATTCTGGAGGAGCTTGGCCGCGGCGGGATGGGTGTCGTCTATAAGGCCGTGGATACCGGCCTGGATCGCTTCGTTGCGATCAAGATTCTGGCCGACCAGCTCACCGCCAAGCCCGAACTGCTCGAGCGCTTCCGCACCGAAGCCAAGGCGCAGGCGCGACTCAATCACACCAATATCGCCACACTGCATTCTTTCGAGCAGGCCGGCGGGCGCTGGATGATCGTGATGGAGTATCTCGAGGGCGTCACCTTCGAGCAGATGATCGAGCGCCGCGGCCCGATACCCTGGCAGGAAGCGATTCCGCTATTCAAGCAGGCGCTGATGGGCCTGGGTTTCGCGCACAGAATGGGCGTGATTCATCGCGACATCAAGCCGAGCAATATTTTCGTCTGCCGGACGGGCTACGTGAAGGTGATGGATTTTGGCGTCGCGAAAGTCGCCGGCGCACGGCAGGTCACGCGCGCCGGGACGCGCATGGGCACGGTGCTCTACATGTCGCCGGAACAAGTGGAGAGCCAGCCTGTGGACGCGCGCTCGGATATTTACAGCCTCGGGATCACGCTGTACCAATTTGTCAGCGGGCACGTGCCGTTCGAGTCGGATAGCGATTACCAGGTGATGAACGATCACGTGAAGACTCCGCCTCCGCCGCCCACGCGATTTTATCCGCACATTCCGGCGCAAATTGTCGGAGCGGTGCTGCACTCGCTGTCGAAAAACCCGCGCGAGCGATTTCAAAACTGCGAGGAGTTCGGCAAGGCGCTGGACGCGCACGAAGCAATTGAAAAAAAACGCGGCACGATCGGCGATCCGCGCGCGGCTGCGCCTTCCGTGCCCGTCGCGCAACCACCGCGCCCAGCACCGCCGCCGGTCGCCCCGCCGCAGCCTCCGAGGGTAGTCGCGCCGCCACCACCGCCACCGCCACGGCCCGTTCCGCAATATGTTCCGCCGCCGGTGCCACAACCGCCCGCTCAGCGGCCGGTTCAGTCTTTGGCCGTATCCCAGCCGCCGCAGCGCACGTTGCCGCAGCAACCTGCTCCGCCGCAATCGGTTTACATGCCGCAGATGCAACGGCCGGGGACGCCTCATCCAACTTACCCGCAAGGTTTTGCTACACCGCAACAGCAGTACGCGCCGGCCGTTCCCGTGCAACAGTCCAAGAACTCCGCGAGCTACATGCTGACCTACGCAATTTTGGGCGGCATCGGCCTGACCATCATCATCTTCCTCATCTGTCTTCTCGCCGGCGCTTTCAGCGACTGAGCCTTAGTCAGGCAAGGCCGCCGCAGACGCAGTCATTCCGAGTCCGCGAAGCGGGCGAGGAATCCCGCTGAGTGGATTAGCGAGCCGAAACGTGTGGAGAATGGTCCCGCGAAAGGGAATTGCGCTGTTGCGCCACGACCGGCAATCGAATTCGAGGTCAGTTTGGCCGCCCTGACCTGCCCGGTGATTTCTTTACCAGTTAAAATCTCGCCACATGCATGCGCGCATTGACCCGAAATGAAATTCTTGCGTGCCACAGGCAACTTCACACCACAGTCCCCGCGAAGAGTATGATCGCGACGCGATTGCAATCGGCAGACACTTTGGTTTAGCTTCTGCGGGTGTGCAATCGCCCCTAAATGAGTGGTCCTGCGGCATGAACCGAATGATTGCGGAGCTCAACAGTTGCGCGAGCCTGGGACTGCCATTTGTTTGCACCGCGCCCATGAAGAAGTCTCCGGAAGGTATCCGGCCGGATGAGATACAGGATGCTTTCACGGAAGGAAGGAAATCGACAATGAGAGCAGTTTTGCTGGCGATCGCCATCACAACAGTACCGTGGATGAGCGCGAGCGCAAACACCACAGCGAAGGTCGAGCAGGGCCGGTTGCAGGGCGCAAAGGAGGAGAGTCTCACCGTTTACCGGGGCATTCCATTTGCGGCGCCGCCCGTGGGCGAGCTGCGCTGGCGCGCACCGCAGCCTGCGGCCCGGTGGGAAGGCGTGCGCCGTGCGGACAAGTTCGCGCCGGAATGCGTGCAGGGCAATTTCGGCGCCGGTTCGGGGGGAGGCCAGGCCCCGGCGATGAGCGAAGATTGTCTTTACCTGAATGTGTGGACGCCGGCAAAGTCGGCGTCGGAGCGGATCCCTGTTCTGGTTTGGATCTACGGAGGCGGATTCAACGGCGGCGCCACCTCGATTCCCACATACAGCGGAGTGGTTCTGGCGCAAAAGGGAGTGGTGCTGGTCAGCATTGCGTACCGCGTGGGGGCGCTCGGATTTCTGGCTCACCCGGAGCTAAGCGCGGAGTCGGCAGAGCATGTCTCGGGCAACTACGGCTTGTTCGACATGATCGCGGCCTTGCAGTGGATCAAGAAGAACATTGCTGCATTTGGTGGCGATCCTAACAAAGTCACAATCTTTGGTGAATCGGCCGGAGGCATCGCCGTGAGTATGCTGTGCGCCTCGCCGTTAGCCACGGGCCTTTTTGAGGGCGCGATCTCGGAGAGCGGAGGCTCCTTCGGGCCGCCACGCCGCGCGGGCCAGCCGGGCGAGAACATGCGGCTACTCGCGGATGCCGAGCGGGACGGCATGGAGTTCGCCCGAACCGCGGGAGCGACGTCGATCGCCGAGCTCCGGAAGATGCCGGCGGAAAAGTTGCTGGCCGCCACGCGTGGCCTGGCCTGGCCCAACATCGACGGCTGGGTGATTCCCTCGGACCAATACACGCTCTACGAAAAGAAGCAGTACAACGACACGCCAATTCTGATCGGATACAACTCGGATGAAGGCGCGAGTTTTTCACCGCCGCGGACGCCGCGGGACTACATCGACATCGTTCACAGGCGCTACGCGGGCTTCGCCGACAGTCTGCTGAAATCCTATCCGGCCGGCGATCCTACGGTGGCCAAGACGGCTCGCGACTTGACCCGGGATGCGGCGTTCGGATGGCACACTTGGATTTGGGCGCGGATGGCATCGAATCTGGGGAAGTCCAAGGTCTTCTACTATTATTTTGATCAGCACCCGGACTATCCGGCCAGTTCGCCCCAAGCCGGTTACGGCGCGCCGCATGGCCGGGAAGTTGCGTACGTCTTCGGCCATCTGAACAATCTCCAGAACGAACAGCCTACGGCGGCGGATCGTGTCATCTCCGACGCCATGGTCACTTACTGGACTAACTTCGCCAAGTACGGCGATCCGAACGGCAAGGGCGAACCAAGCTGGCCTGCCTTCAGCGATCAGGATCCAGAGCTGATGTACTTCGCCGGTATGCCGCACGTCGGGCCCGTTCCCAACGAAGAGGGTCTAAAGACATTGAATGATTATTTCGCATGGCGCCGCTCGCCGGAGGGTGTCACGGCCTCAGCGGTTGAGGATGCCCGGCCCGCCACGACCAATGTGATGGGCGCGCAATATCCGCGCATCCTTCCGGACCATAGTGTGGCGTTCCAACTCAAAGCGTGGCATGCCGGCTCGGTGGCGGTGGACATCTCCGGCAAGCGGTACCCGATGACGGGCGGCAGCGACGGCGTATGGAGTGTGACCACGCCGCCGCTGGTTGAAGGCTTCCACTACTACTCGCTTATTGTCGATGGAGTTTTGGTGAACGATCCGGGCAGCCACGCTTTCTTCGGCACCGGCAAGGACGCCAGCGGCGTCGAAGTGCCCGAGGACGGCGTGGATTATTACCTTGCAAAGGATGTTCCACACGGCGATGTCCGCATCCGCATTTACCACTCGAAGATCACCGGACAGTGGCGTCGCTGCTTCGTGTATACCCCGCCGGACTACGACACAAACCTTAGCGCGCGCTATCCGGTGCTCTATCTCCAGCACGGCATGGGAGAGGATGAGACCGGATGGATCTTTCAGGGCCACGCCAATCTGATTCTGGATAATCTGATCGCGGAGAAGAAGGCCGTGCCCATGATTATCGTTATGGAAAACGGCTACGCATCGGTGCCGGCCGGGCCGTTCGGGCCGCCCGCTGCGGGGCCCTCCGCAGGCTTCGGCGTCTTTGAGGACATGATGATCAAAGAGGTCATCCCGATGATCGACTCCACCTTCCGGACCATTCCGGACCGCGAGCACCGGGCGGTGGCCGGCCTCTCCATGGGAGCCAATCAAGCGCTTCATCTCGGGACAGATCATCTGGAGACCTTCGCTTACCTGGCCGGATTCAGCGGCACGATGAACGGCTTGAGCACCGATGCGCTGGATCCAACGACAGCTTTTAATGGCATCTTCAAGGACGGAGCGGCATTCAATGAAAAAGTGAAGTTGCTCTGGATTGGCATGGGCACACAGGAGCCCAATCCCTTCCCGGGCGCCATCGGCGCGTTCCGCGCCATGCTGGACAAGGCCGGAATCAACTACGTCTACTTCTCTTCGCCCGGCACTGCGCACGAGTGGCTCACCTGGCGGCGCGATCTGAACGACTTCGCGCCCAGGTTGTTCAAATAACAGTTCGCAATGCTCAACCCCGCGCCCCGCATTGCCCCGAGGCGGATGATGCGTTGCTTAAGTACGAAGTCACCGAGAGCGAATTCTGAAAGTCTCGTTGGAAAGTGAACGGAGAGAGGGAAACATGAAACGCAGAGATTTCTTGACCAAGGGCCCGCTTGCCGTTGGACTTGCGAGTTCTCCCGGACTGCTCAAGACGCTCCTGGCAAGCGAAACCGGTTCCACCGAGTCAACCAAGACTTCGCAAGAGACAGCGAAGGCGCCAGAGGAGATTCGTTCTCCCGAGTATCTTCGCCGCGCCAAGGACGAGCAGTTTCCTCCAAAGATGCCCGCGTTCGCCGCATCGTACTTGTCGGCCGACGTGAATGTCTCCCCGATGCTGCTCGAAGAGCGGCTCCGGCGCGGCATTGTCCCGCGGCGGGGCTTTTGCAGCACGATTCCGGGCACGACGGTCAGCGAGGGGCTTACCTCCGGCAATGGGCACATGAATATCGAGGTGACGTGCGATCCCTATTCGGAGCAAATCCTTTTCCACCACGAAAGTCTGCTCATGCCGTGGAAGAGGCCCTTTGAGGCGCCCAATGTCGCCGACATATTTCCGCAAGTGCGGCAAATGGTGCTGGACGGGAAATACCAGGATGCAATTGAATTCGCGTTTAAGGAAATGGAGAAGGGCCCCATCAAGCTGAATACCTGGCCGCATCCCACCGTCCCGGCATTTTTGATGCGCCTCGATTTTCCGAAGACCGCGTCGGTCAAGGATTATCTGCGGACCGTCGATTTCGAAAATAGTGAGGTGAAGGTGCATTGGAATGATGAGCGTGGCGAGTGGATTCGCCAGACCTTCACCTCCCGTCCCGATAATGTCGTGGTGCAATTACTCACCGCTCCGAGCGGGCAACGGGTGAACGCCCGCATCGCAGTGCAGAAGTACACGAGGGGAGCGCGCCCCACGGGAGGAATGCCCGGCGGGGGAAATAGCGGGCAAAGCGACACTCAGCAAGACTTCAACGAAGAGCGGCTCATTTACAAGTGCCGTTTGGATCCCTCCGTGGATAACAGCGGCTACGCCGGGGTGGTCCGCGTGATTCGCAACGGCGGCTCGGCCCGCATGGACGGAGACGCTCTGGTCATCGAGAATGCGTCGTCCGTGATGCTTCTTACGCGCATCGAATGGTTCGCCGACTACAGCGAGGACCAGGTCGAAGCTCTGCGCCAGGCTGTCGAGCAGTTGAGTCCGGACTATGACGCGATCCTCAAGCGACACCGCGACGTCCAGTCGGAAGCT
>Ga0209517_10004334_pt1 | contig 18679 bp, 9 predicted proteins | sample PeaSoiMetSII2010_FD_187695 | JGI IMG/M metagenome (GOLD analysis project Ga0209517, IMG submission 187695) | Peat soil microbial communities from Weissenstadt, Germany - SII-2010 (SPAdes) (version 2) | ecosystem: Environmental > Terrestrial > Soil > Wetlands > Peat | place: Germany: Weissenstadt...
GTTTGTCACGGCGGGCGAGGTGCCGGCCAACCACATTGCCAAATGGGACGGCAGCGCCTGGTCGGCCTTGGGCTCGGGGATGAGCGGTGGGACCGGCTGGGTCGCTGGGCTGGCGGCTGACGGGGTGGGGCATCTGTTCATAGGCGGAGACTTTTCCACGGCTGGGACAACGGTGTCCCCTGCCATCGCCGAGGCAAATCTGCCCAGCATCCCGACCATCTTAGCGTCACCTCAAAGCCAAACGGCCGAGATAGGTGCCACGGTGTGCCTCGCGGTGAACGCTACTGGCGAACCACCACCGGTCTATGAGTGGTACTTCAACGGGACCAATATCCTCACTTGCGCAAGCTGCAACCTGGTGTTGACCAATATCCTGGGTTCACAGTCCGGCACTTACACTGTAGTCGTAACCAATCTGTCAGGCAGCGCGACGAGCGCGCCGGTCGCGCTCAATGTGATCGCGCCGGTGGCTCGAAGGTTGGTGCCGGGCGTCAACTTGGTGGGGCAGGCGGGAGACTTTCTGGGCCTTGATTACCGGGACAATCTTGGCCCCACAACCTATTGGGAGACGATAGCCATGGTGACCCTTTCCAATTCATCGCAATTCTTCTTCGACGTTTCTCAACCGCTCCGGCCACAACGGTTCTACCGCGCCTGGCAAAGGGGAACCCCCGGAGTCGTTCCGTCTCTGAGCGTGGCTGGCCTGGTTCCGGCGATCAGGTTGACGGGAAACGTTGGCGACTCCTTGCATGTGGATTACATCTACCAGATCGGCCCCACCAACGCCTGGGTCACCCTGGCCACGGTGACCTTGACCAACACATCACAGCTTTACTTCGACGTCTCGGCCATCGGCCAACCAGCGCGGCTCTGGCGCGTTGTGCCGGTGCCTTGAGCCCACAGCGGCCAACTCGAACCACCTTGTGAAGCCAAAAGCTGAATTTGAGAGTAGGCAATGAACACTCCAACGAAGAGCAAAACTCATGAAAAAGACACTCATAACAATCACCTTGGCCGCCGCTTCCGTGGGTGCCTTCGCCCAAGGCAGGGTCAACCTTCAAAACGACCTTGAGTCGTTGTACCAACTGTCAACAAACTGCTTGGCACCGGACGCCCCGTTGACGGGCCAGCCAATCCCCATCAGCGGACCGCTGCCCAGCGGCGTTGTGTTGGAAGTGGGCCTCTACGGCGGGACGACCAGCACCAGCATGACGTTGCAAACCAGCGTGTTACTCAACCCGCCTGGTGGTGGTGGCGGATATGGCGCCGGCCAACCCCCCGTGACGCACGTGCATATAGACGGCGTTCCGACTTCGTATCCCGGCTCACCACCTGTCACAAGTGCGGGTATGCCTGGCTATGTTCCAGGCGCGACGGTTTACTTCCAGGTTTTCGTGTGGGACAGCGCCTATGCCACTCCGCAGGAAGCGACCGCCGACGGTTCGTACGAAGGGCAGAACAACATCTTCCAGATGATTCCAGGCACGAGCATCGCGTATCCCGCCATCGACAGGGACGGCAGCACCACCTGGACGAACGTTGGCGACGAAAGCCCGTTGTACGTCGGCGCCACTGCTATCACAAACGCCCCGCCATATATCGGTTCACAACCACAATCCATCACCGTTCAGGCCGGTGATACCGCTGCATTCGATCTAACCGTGTTCGGCGCAGCCCCGTTCACCTACCAATGGCTGAAGGACAGTACCGCTCTGACCGATGCGGGAAATATTTCGGGCGCCCGCACCTGGACGCTGACGTTAAGCAATGTGTTGGGCGCAGATAGGGGCGGTTACAGCGTCGTTGTCACCAACGTCTTCGGCAGCGTCACCAGCGTTGTGGCTACGCTAAGCGTAGCGGATCCCTTCATCACCACTCAGCCGTCGAACCAAACCGTCAATGCCGGGCAGGCGGCTCTCTTCAGCATTAATGCGGCCGGCACATCACCCTTGAGTTTCCAATGGTTCAAGGACGGCGCCCCCCTGACCGATGGTGTAAACATCTCCGGCACGCAGACTGCGACGCTTACCTTGAGCAACGTCGGTGGTGGAGACGCAGGCGGGTATTCGGTGATTGTTAGCAACACCTACGGCAGTGTCACCAGCATTGTCGCCGCGCTGATCGTAGCGGACCCGTTCATAATCACTCAGCCGGTCAGCCGGTCAGTTAGCTCAGGAGCAATTGCTCAATTCAGCGTGGTGGCGAGGGGAACCGCACCTTTGACATACCAATGGCTGAAAGACGGAGTTAGCCTGAGCGATGGGGGTGGCATTTCCGGTGCCTTAACGCCGACCTTGACGCTCAGCAACTTAACCCCAACCGAGGCGGGAGGATACCGCGCCGTGGTGGCCAACTCTTACGGTAGCACGGCCAGTGCGGTCGCCAGACTTACCGTGTTGATTGGCGCCGACACCCCGCCATATATCGGTTCACAACCACAATCCATCACCGTTCATGGCGGTGATACCGCCGCATTCGATGCAACGGTGTTGGGCACATTGCCCTTGTCTTTTCAATGGACGATGAACGGCAGGAACATTCCGGGAGCAACCTCGAACCCGCTGATCATTTCCAACGTCGCTGAATCTGATTTGGGGGTCTATGCGGTTGTCGTAACGAACGCTTTCGGCACGACCAATAGCTCCAACGCATTGCTCTCGATGTATCCAACGGTCGGTTCACAACCACAATCCATCACCGTTCATGACGGTGATACCGCTGAATTCGATCTAACCGTGTTCGGCACACCGCCGTTGATTTTTCAATGGACATTGAACGGCACGAACATTCCGGGAGCAACCTCGAACCCGTTAATCATTTCCAACGTCGCACAATCTGATTTGGGGGTTTATGCGGTGGTCGTAAGGAACGATTTCGGCACGACCACGAGCTCCAACGCGCTGCTCTCGATGTATCCACAAACGGCGGTCTATTCGATTCTGCATACTTTCACCGGCACGGACGGGGCTTTCCCCGGCGCAGGGTTGCTGTTGTCCGGGCAGACCCTGTACGGGACAGCGAACGAGGGCGGCCCTAACCACGGGGACTATGGCACCGTGTTTAAGCTCAACACCGATGGGAGTGGGTTCACGGTACTCAAGGCCTTGGCGGGGGGAAGCGAGGGGGTTGGGCCATCCGGGCCAATCGCGTTGGGCGGCGCCACGCTCTATGGCGCGACTTACATGGGCGGCACTTCCGATTACGGCGTAGTGTACCGCCTCAATACGAATGGCAGTGGTTACACGGTCCTCAGGAGCTTCTCCACTAACGACGGACCTGAACCCGCCGGCGTCACGTTGTACGCGAACAACCTCTACGGCACGACCGAACTAGCGCCGGTGTTGTTCAAAATCGGAACCGACGGCAGCCAATACACCATTTTGAGATGGTTCCTGGACGGCGGTTGGTGTAGTAGTTCCGACTTTCTATTCCTGGGCGGACAGCTATACGGAACCGGCGAAGGAGGCAGTTTTGGCCAGGGCGGGATATTCAAGATGGATCTCAACGGCAACACTTTCACGGTCCTGACAGTCTTCTCAGGGCTGGAAGGAGAGGACCCGGAAGCAGGGCTGGTTTCGGCGGACGGAACCTTATACGGGACGATGGCCCAGGGCGGCAGCAATGGCTGCGGTACCGTGTTCAGGATCAACGCCGACGGTTCAGGCTTGCGGGTGCTCAAACACTTCGCAGGCCCGGACGGGAGTTATCCGATTAGTACATTGGTGTTATGCGGAAACAACCTGATCGGGACGACCGAGGGTAGTTCCGGTTTAGGCACAATCTTCATGCTCAATACCGATGGCACAGGCTTTACTTTGCTCCGAAGCTTTTCCGGCAGCGACGGCACCTATCCGGTAGGACGCCTGACCCTGGCCGGTTCGACTCTCTATGGCATGACACACGCCGGCGGCAGCGCCAATGAGGGCGTGGTGTTCCGTCTGTCTGTTGCCCCGCTAGGCATACTCGTACCTCCCCAGACCCAAACGGCCGAGGCAGGGTCTGCGGTTCGCTTGTGGGTGGGCATAGTGGATGAGCCGGGTTGGCTGTACCAGTGGCTGTTCGACGGGACGAACCTCACAGGTTGGACGACAAACTGTTCACTGGAATTAACCAATGTCCAGTTTTCCGGATCGGGCGCCTACACTGTGATCGTGAGTAACCGGTTTGGCGCGGCGACCAGTTGCCGGGCGATGCTCAACGTGATTGCGCCGGTCGAGCGCCGACCTGTTGCGGGCATCAATTTAATGGCGCAGGCGGGAAACTTCCTGGGGCTTGACTACAGGGACAATCTCGGTCCCACGGCGAATTGGGCGACGATGGCCACGATGACCCTTTCCAATACCTCGCAGTTCTACTTCGACCTTTCCGCACCGCTCTCGCCGCAGCGGTTCTACCGCGCTTGGCAATCGGGTACGCCCAATGTCGTCCCGTCTCTGAGCGTGGCTGGCATGGTGCCGGCGATCACCTTGACGGGCAACATTGGCGACTCCTTGCGTCTGGATTACATCAACCAGATTGGCCCGACCAACGCCTGGGTCACCCTGGCCACGGTGACCTTGAGCAACACCTCGCAGCTTTACTTCGACACGTCCGCGCTCGGCCAACCAGCGCGGCTCTGGCGGGTTGTGCCGGTGCCTTGAAGCCACACGAATCGACTTCAGCGAGCACCGCTATTGGCTCGCCCGCTGATGACAACATGAAATGAAAGAAAGCATCCTCTATGAAGACAAAATCAAACTTTAGAAAAGGATCGAGGATTCAAAGGGTCCTTGCAGCGGCGCTGTTGCTGCTTCCTCTGGCCGCTCGGGCTGGGGGCGTGGTGACGACTTGCACGGAGGCGGCCTTGCGGGCCGCGATGGCAGGCGGTGGTGTGGTCACCTTCGCCTGCGACGGCACGATCACGCTGGCTGCCACGATTACGAACGTGAGCGACACCGTGCTGGACGGTAGTGGTCACCAGGTCACCCTCAGCGGCGGCGGCAGAGTGCAGGTGCTCTATGTCACGACCAACCTCACCTTGATTCGTTTGGCCGTTAGTAACGGGTACGCGGGCAGTAATAGCCCGCCCGGGGGCGGGATTTACAACGCCGGCACCCTAACACTCCGCGACTGTGTCGTGACGGGGAACAGAACTTGGAGCGGAGCGAACGGAACCTCTGGTGGTGGTGGCGGTGATGGCGGTGGCATCTGGTCCAGCGGAAACTTGACCGCAACTGGTTGCACCTTCAGCGGTAACGCCACTGGCAACGGTGGTGATGGTGCTTGGGCCCACGATAGGGGCGGTTCCGGAGGACCCGGCGGATCCGGGGGTGCCATTTGGTCCATGGGATACTGCGCGCTGACCAATTGTACGCTCGCGGGCAATTTCACGGGCTCCGGTGGCAGTGGCGGTAACGCCGTTATGTATGGTGGCGCTGGCGGCGCTGGCGGCGCTGGCGCCGGCATTTGTAGCCGAAGCAGCCTGGACCTGCTCGATTGCACCATCGCCGCCAACCAAGCTGGGAATTATGGCCTGCCGGGGTGGGCTAGTCAAGGCCCGGTTGGAGATCCGGGGCTTCCCGGCGCCGGTGGAGTTGCGAATAAAGGTGGGACCGTACGGCTGCTAAATACCATCGTGGCGGCGAATCTTATTATTCCCCCTCCTCCGATCTTGTGGCCACCGGACGTCTCGGGTGTGTTTCTTTCACTCGGATACAACCTCATCGGCACGACCAACGGCAACGACGGCTTTTCAAGCCCCGGTGACCTGGTTGGTTCAGTTCATTTTCCGCTGGATCCCAAACTCGGCCCGCTCACCAGCAACGGCGGTCCCACTTTGACCATGGCGTTGCTGCCAGGCAGCCCTGCGATTGATGCTGGAGATACCGCAGCCGCCCCAGCGACCGATCAGCGCGGCTTCCCACGTCCCGCGGGAGCTGCTGCCGATATCGGCGTTTTCGAATACGGCTCGGTGATGCCGACCATCGCCGTCAGCCTGTCGGGCGAGACCGTGAACGTCCTGGCCAGCGGCAACGCCGGCAGCTCCTGCCGCCTGCTCTCGAGCACGGATCTGTCGAGTTGGGTTCCGATTGCCACCAACCAAATCGGCTCAAACGGAACGTTTCTATTCTCCGACAACTTCGCTCCAGGCGCTGTCTGCCGCTTTTATCGATTGGTGATGCCGTGACGCTTCATTTGATCTAAGGAGTCCTTTATGATAGACATCCGCAGCCGGGGATTGCAGTGGTTTGAATGTCATTATCTGCCTCCCTTTTCTCGCGGTTTTGCCTTGTCCGCAGCCCCAGAACCCTGTTGGGGCTGCGGACAAGGCAAAACCGCGAGAAAAAGGAGGGGAGGTTTTTTGGGCGTCTTACCCAGGGTAGTGCCCCGCCACCCTCCACAACCCTGGGCTGGTTTGCACAATCCTTTCAGGATTGCAGGCGTTCGACGCGAGCCGTTGTGGTGAGGAACCGAGTTGTGAGAGCGTTCAAGAGGATCCGTTCCAAGCGAGAATTGGCGAGGCTGGCCGCCACGGCATAACGCAACGCCCAGGCATCTGTAAGAATTGCGCCTTGAAACCGGAACTCATTTCTGCACATACCCTAAGCGCCGGAGCCAGCCCCGGCTGGCCGCTGGCGTTCCGCAGCCCGATCGTAGCGCAAACGATCTGGGGTGCCCGGCGATGCCGCCTTCAACCTTGAGGCCCGGACATCGGGCGGCGGGGTCACCTGCGATCTGCCCGTGACCGTGCAGGGGAAGGTCGAGCATAGCCATTTGATGGGCGTCATCAATGGCGGCGGGCTGGCAGTTGTTTTGCGCAGCAGCGGCGGCGGAATTCGGATCAGGAAACTGTGAGGTGTCTCATCCCGCGCTCGCAGCCGGCCACTGGATCACACTCCTCACTGATGAGGAGTGGATCCACCTGACTGATGGCTTTCATCGTTGTTCGACGCGGATCGGGTCTCAACTCACCTGCCCTTCATGCTTCGCCCGGCGTTGCTGGCTTTCACGGACCATTTCGGTCAAGTCCGCGGCGGGACGGATCTCGAACGGCCCGGCTTTTACGCCCGGATGTTTCGACATCAACTGGATGGCGTGATTGAGGTCTCGCGCTTCGAGCACGAGAATTCCCCCTAATTGTTCTTTCGTTTCGGCGTACGGGCCGTCCGTGACAGTCACCTTGCCATTTCGCCAACGCAAGGTCGTAGCGGTGTGGGGACCTTGAAGAGCTTCGCCACCCGCGAAGTGCCCATTCTTGCGCAAGACGTCATCATAGGTGAAGCACTCGTCCAGCATCGCGCTACGCTCGCTTTCGGACATGGTTTCGAACTTGTTGGGCTCGATATATCCCAGGCAGATGTATTTCATAATGTTTGTCAGTTCCGATGGGCTCAATCCTTGCGCGGATTGAGTTCAGCGCACACCTTGGGGTTGCTGGCCGCTTGTTGCACGTCTGGAGGAAAATCCGACATCTGGAACACTTGGCGAATTTCAATCACGTCACCCTCCGCGGCCGGGACACGCCGGGCCCACTCCACGGCCTCTTCCTTTGATTTCGTCTGGATTAACCAGTAGCCGCCGATCACTTCCTTCGACTCGATGAATGGCCCATCTGTGACTTTGGGTTTGCCGCCCGCAAACGCGACCCGCGCCCCGTTCGAAACGGGGTGAAGTCCGTCGAGTCCGATGAGTGCGCCGGCCTTGGCCAGTTCTTCGTTATACTTCATCATTTTGGCAACCGCCTCGGCGGGCGGCGTAAACCCTTTGCCCGCGCGCTCCGCTGGAGGGGTATCTGGCTGGTAAAGCCGTGGGATCATCATCATCATGAATTTCATAGTATTTCCGTTTGTTTCTCGTTGTTTTGATTGTCCGTTCAATAGGTAGTCGTTCGGGCCTCCCGGATTTCGACAGCCTCGAAAAGAATTTTTTACTCTTTTTACTCCAATTCCAGCAGCCGATTTTCCAGGAAACGCCGTTCCGGTTCCTGGTGGGTAAGCGCCAGGGCCTTTTGGTAGGAAAGACGGGCCGCGACCGTGTTCCCGAGCCGGCGGCACAGGTCGGCCCGGGCGGCATGCGCCAAGTGGTAGCCGGTCAATTCGCCACGGGCGAGGATCGCGTCGATCAGCTTCAAACCCGCCTCCGCACCGTCACGCATCGCGACCGCCACAGCCAGGTTCAGTTCGACCACAGGCGAAGGTTCAGCCCGTGACAGCAGGCGGTACAAAGCGACGATTTGCGGCCAGTCCGTCGATGCGGCACTCTTCGCCTCGGAATGCACCGCCGCAATGGCCGCCTGTAGCGTGTAAGGTCCGAACCGGTGAGACGATAGTGCTCGTTCCACCAACGCCACTCCTTCCGCGATTTGCTGCCGGTTCCAGAGCGAACGCTCCTGGTGCTCCATCAGGATTAGCTCCCCCGCCGGCGAGGTCCTGGCTGCGCGACGCGATTCGTGCAGGAGCATCAGCGCGAGAAGGCCCATAACCTCCGGCTCCGGAAGCAGTTCGTTCAGCAGCCGCCCGAGCCGGATTGCTTCGCCCGAAAGATCTGTTCGGGTCAGTGACGCTCCAGATGACGCGGAGTAACCCTCATTGAATACGAGATAGACGACGTGAAGGACAGTATCCAACCGCTCCGGCAAATCTGCTGGCGAGGGAACTTGATACGGAATGTGCGCGTCGCGAATCTTTGCCTTGGCGCGCACGATGCGTTGCGCCAGCGTCGGTGGAGTCGTGAGGAAGGCCCGCGCAATCTCCTCGGTCGTTAAGCCGCACACTTCGCGCAGAGTCAGCGCTACGCGGGCCTCCGGCGCCAGCGCCGGGTGGCAACAAGTGAAAATCAATCGCAATCGATCATCTTCAACGCTTTCGTCCTCCACTCCCTCGGCGTCACTGGATTGAGTTTCGAGCTGCTCGGCAATCTTTTCCTCCGACGCCGCAAATCGGGCGCGACGACGCAAGGCGTCAATGGCTTTGAACCGGCCGGTTGAAACCAGCCATGCGCGGGGATTGGCCGGGACAGCTTCCTTTGGCCACTGGTCCAGAGCCGCTGCGAAGGCATCGTGCACCGCGTCCTCAGCGAGATCGAAGTCGCCTAGCAAACGGATGAGTGTGGCCAGAATCCGGCCCGACTCCGCGCGATAAAGAGAGTCGAGCTTTTCGCGAATCTGTTCTGCGGAGCACTCAGCCATGGTTAGCAGCGCCAGCAAAATATCATGCCTCGATCACCAGCGCAACGTGGCCCGGGAGACTGGAACGCAGCGCCGTGATTTACACGCTGCTCAGAAGTTGCCGCCGGCACGGCCTCAATCCATGCCAACGACCACGCCGACCAACATAATCGTCTTCACCCACATGGACCAGTTTCCCTTCGACGAACGCCGACAGCGCTTAAAATACGCCGCGACACCGTCCTTAACATCTCCAGGGTTGGATCAGCACCCGTCGTCCCTGGCCGATCCAACCCTGGGCTGGAGGACGGAATCCTTTCAGGATTCTGATTGGGCTGCTCGGACGATCCGCGCCGGGGTCGGGAGGGCGGTGGACGCGGCCGCGCGATCCATCAAAACGGGGGATGGGGCAAAATCGGTTTACCTTTTGCCAAGAAAGGGAGAGACATACGGCCAGCCTTCCTTTACTAATTCAGGGAATGCTGGGTGAAGAGCCACGTCGTCGGAGACCGTCCCGATCTTCGAAGGATAACCTATGGCCTATGACAATTCCAAGACCCGGCAGGTGGTGGTTCCCTCGAGAGCATGTTCCGCAAACACAATTACTTTGCCTCGGTCCCTCACAGGCTGGGCCACGAGGAGGACCTCCGCCCACACACAAATCGGTTAAATCACTCAAAGACATAAACCCCGTCCGTTATGAAAATAGAACGATCCGTTAAATTATTCAGCGTCGTATTCGGCTTGTCGCTGGCTGGCTGGCCTGCCGCGACCGACGCTCAAACCACCACCATTCCCATGCCACCTGGCGCCATCCAACCTGGCGGCGACCCAACGGACACTACGCTCGACTGGGGCCTCTGGTGGAACGGCACCGGCATCGCCAACGAGGTCTTTGATCCAGCGGTCTCTTCCAGTAACAATATTCCCGGATCCATTCACGTTACAATTTCATTACCAGGCGCGGCTGCCAACCCCGGCGCCGGCGCCAATCTCTGCTTCGGCGATTTTATCGCCCCCAACATCGGCAATAACAATTGGTTGGGCGCGGATAAAAGCAGCGCCGTGGACTTCGCGTTGTACTCCGCCCTGAGCTTTGACATCCTGGTCAACATCACCACCTCTTCCAACAACGACATCCCCATCAATCTTTATTCCTGGAATTACGATCAAGTCCAAATCGGCAGTGTGCCCCTCCCGGCCACGACGGGCTGGCAGCATATTTCCATCCCGATCCCGAACACCTTCACTTTTGGGGATACCAATGCCCTGCCTCCTAATGGCACGGCTTGGGGCTTCTATAATTGGTACCCCAACACGCCTCCGGCTTACTCGGACTTCTGGATTGATAATGTCCAACTCGTGGGCGCAGGCTACATCCCGCCGCCGACGTTGACGCCGCCGGTCAAAGCTGTTCACGGTCTGAATGTCTTCGCCAGTACAGACCAGAATTTGACCTACGATCGCCAGGAGGCCGTGTTGGTGGCCAGCAACGGGTTATCGTGGATCGGCAACGCGAGCGCGGCCCATCCCGTCACCTATTCGTTTGGGATTTCCGGTTTCCCGTCGGGCGATCCAAATATCCTTTACAATACCCCAGCCTATTTGTTCCTGGTTCCGAATCCTGCCGCGGTGGACAATGCGCCGGACTGGGGTGAAACCAATGCCGTGACCGTACGGGTCCAAAGCACACCCAACGGCGGCGGCCAGATGCAGTTCCAATACAAGGTCAATGAACCGAACAACCAATTAATGTATTTCGGCCAAAACCCCTACACCAATACGCCGGGAAGCTGGGATGGTGTCACACCCAACTATTTCGAGAGTGGCAATTTGGCCACCGTCCAGAGCGCGAAGCTGTTCGGCACCTGGACCATCGAGTTCACGTCCGACACAAACGGCACGTTGATTGGGCCCGATGGGACGACCGCCGCCTTTATCGTCCCTCCGTACAACGCGCGCTACTTTGCCGAAACGAATGGGTTCAATGTCTATTTGGGCATGCAAGCAAACGTCACCACCGTCTTGAATCAAGCGGTCGTCTATTCGAGTTTCGCCGTGTCAAATGTGCCGTCAGCCTGCAGTGATAATTTTCTGACCGATGCGACTTTGAACACCAACCTCTGGAGCGTTGCTCCTTCGACTCGCCCAGCGGGAGTGCTCGTGGTGCCCTCGAACGCGCTCTACTGGGTTGGCTGGACGCTCCCGGCAACCGACTTCTCCCTGGCCGACAGCGGCACCCTGACGCCTCATCCAGTTTGGAATAATGTCGCGACCTATACCCCGATCCCGATGGTTAAGATCGAGCAACAGTTGATTAGCGCCAACGAGCTGCCTGCTGGGAACGCTGCGTTCTTCAGCCTGGTCAAACGTAGCCCGACGCAGCTACTCGTCTTGTTGCCGGGCGAAACCAACGCCCCGAACACGGCGACCGGCAAGACCGGCACGCCCGATCCAGTCGATCTGATTGCTGCTGGTGGGGAGGTCGTCATCACCATTCTGGCCGTCGATGCCAACTGGTACCCGGTTGCCGGCAACGCGGACTCGGTCGAGATTACCTCCTCGGACTTGGGAGGATACACTCTGGGGGCCAACCCGGTGGCGCTCAGTAACGGGTCCGCGCAGATGACCTGGTACTTCGCGACTGAAGGCCCCCAGACAATCACCGCGACGGATATGACAAATCCGAGCATCACGCCGAATACCGACACCGTTTCGGTCCTTAATCAATGAAGTTGGATGAGCGGTGAAGGTTCCCGTCCTGCTCATAGCCTGCAGCCTGATGCTGGTGCAACAGGTTGCCGCCCAGGCTCCGTTACTGGTCTATACGGACGACCTTGTTAACGAGTTCCAGAGCTGGGGTGCCGCTGCGATTAACGTCAGCGGCACCTACGGCGGCAGCAATTGCATCAGCGTCAGCGCGACCAATGGCCAGGCGCTCTGGTTGGAGCACTCCGACTTCAGCACGACGCCCTACGCGAACCTCCGCTTTTCAATAAACGGCGGCAGCGGTGGCGGCCAGCTCATTCGGGTTTTCGGCATGCTCGATGGCAACGGGCAGCCCTTCTGTACGCTCAACACCTTGTCGCCAAATGCCTGGGTGACGTTCACCATTCCCCTTGCCGCCTTGGGAATGGTGGACCACCCGAATTGCGATGGCTTCAGCCTACAACTGACCGGCGCCGGTTCCTCCAACACGTTCTATGTCGCTGGCGTTCAATTGGGCGCAGTGCCCGCCCCTGCCCTCTTGCATATCGGCGTCAATGCCGCCAATGCCATCCGTGTGGCGGATCCCCGCTGGTTCGGCATAAATACCGCCGTTTGGGACAACTACCTTGACAGTCCGGAGACCATTTCTGAACTGAAGGAGGTGGGCTTTCAGTTCTTGCGCTTTCCGGGCGGCTCGCTGTCTGACGACTACCATTGGGCGTCCAACACCACAGATTCCAACACCTGGCAATGGGCCACCCCTTTCAGCAGTTTTGCCCAAATGGCCACCAAAATCGCCGCGCGCGTTCTCCTCACCGCCAATTACGGCACGGGCTCGCCTGCCGAGGCGGCCGCCTGGGTAGAAAACTCCAACGTTACCCACCGCAACGGCTTCAAGTATTGGGAAATCGGCAACGAAGAGTATGGTGCTTGGGAAACCGACAGCAACCTCTACCCCCACGACCCCTTCACCTATGCCACTCGCGCCCGAGACTATATTCAGCAAATGAAAGCGGTCGATCCAACGATCAAGGCCGGGGTGGTCGTCACCACCGGCGAGGACAGCTACGCCAACGGCTACACCAGCCATCCCGCCACCAACTCCGCCACCGGGCAGGTTCATTACGGCTGGACGCCCGTTCTGCTAAGCACCTTGAGAGAGCTTGGGGTTACCCCGGATTTCGCCATTTACCATTGGTATCCCGAATACACGGATTCGGAGAGCGATCCATTCCTGCTCCAAGGCGCCACGAATTGGATGGGCGACGCCCTCGATTTGCGGGGCCAAATCAACCACTATTTCGGCGCGGGCGGCTCGAACATCGAATTGCTCGTCACGGAGAACAACAGCAACTCCGGCCAGCAAGGCAAGCAATCGGTCAGCCTGGTCAACGCCCTGTACTACGCCGAGAGCCTGGGCCAGCTCGCCAAGACCGAATTCAATTCGTTGGTCTGGTGGGACCTTCGCAACGGCGTGGATCTCACGGGCAACATGGACCCAAGCCTCTACGGCTGGCGCCTCTATGGCGACCTCGGCCTGATCAACGGGCTGGGCACAACCCTGTCCAACCGTTACCCGTAGTTCTTCACTGCCAAGCTCCTGCAATACTTCCTCCGCGGCGGCGACACCGTGCTGACCGCGTCCAGTGACTACAACCTCCTTTCCGCTTTCGCCGCCCGGAGGACCAATGGAGCGCTGACCCTCTTGGTGATCAACAAGGATTCCCTCTCCACCTTTACCGCACAAATAGCTCTGACTAACTTTACGCCTAACGCGGCCGTCACGATCTACTCCTATGGCATGCCTCAGGACAACGCGGCCAACACCGGTCTTGGCTCCTCCGACATCGCTCGCAGCAACCTTTTCGTTCCCGGCACAAATTTCACCTACGCGTTCGCGCCGTATTCGGTGACGGTTTTCGCGTTCGCGCCAACTCCGCCCACGCTGACCGCGCTGCCAATGGTCCCGGGCGCAACCCAATTCGTTCTGCGGCTGCAAGCGCAACCCGGTGCTCCGTATGTGCTGCAAGTGTCCACGAACCTCACTACTTGGACGCCCTCCACTACGAACACCCCCGCCGCCCCGCTCGTAAACCTTACCAACTCCGTGCCTGCCGAAACGCCCCGCCAATTCTGGCGTGCCGTCTGGGAGCCATAACTCCCGTCGCGGCGAGACCACAAACGCGCTTGCCTGGCGGGCATGGGTGTGCTTTCCTAGCGCGAGCGTGTCGCGTTTGAGAGTCAATTGGCCGGTTGCGGCTGGCCGAGCTCTGGCAGTCACCTTAGCCGGCGCGCTTTTGCTATTGGCATTGCTGGCGGCGAACGGCAGCTTCCACCAAGCCCTGCATCACGGGAAAGCCGCTTCGGGCAACTGTGTCCTGTGCCTGTTTATCAAAGGGCATGTGGACTCGCCGCAATCGGCGTCGCTCTGCCGCGTGTCCGCGCGATGCTCGCTTGATCCAGCGCCCCGGATGAATTTTGTCGCCGCGGTGGACTTCAGGTACCTCGTCTCCCCTAGCCGCGCTCCGCCTCTGCTCGGCCCCCTCTTATCGGTCGTGGCTTAAGGCGAGTCGAACGACTCCACGGCTCGACGCTTGGCCCTCGGCCGTCGTCCTGGTTTCCAACGGTGGGAGTCCCAAATCCGTATGGCGGACAGATCGGCTGCCCGCACCAATGACAACATGACACGCTTTTTGAGTACCTGTGCGCTCGGTGCCGTGCTGCTGGCTCCAAGATTACCCGCGGTCGCCGCGGAGGCGGCGCCCGCCCGCGCTGCCGTGGCCAGCAACGTCGTCTTAACCGCGGCGCAACGCGAGAAGATCCACGTCGAGGCGATCGCTCCGTCCACCTTCCGCCGCACGATTGAAACGACGGGCACGGTGGACTTCGACAATGAGCAGGCCACGACGGTCTTGGCGCCGATCTCGGGGCCGGTGACCCGGCTGGTGGTTTCCCTGGGTGCGAAGGTGAACGTGGGGGACGTGCTGGCCACGGCGGCCTCGCCGGATTACGCCAGCGCGGTGAGTGCTTATCGCAAGGCGGTGGCGACCGCAAAGAATGCCCGCCGCATCGCCGAACTGACGCAGGAGCTTTCGCATAACAACCTGTCCCGGCGGGAGGTCGAGCAGGCGCAAACTGATGCGGCCAACGCCGAAGCCGATCGCGAGGCCGCGTTGGAGCAACTTCACTCCCTGGCCGTGGATGCGGCGACGATCCAAGCGATCGACGAAAACCGGCCGGTGGCTGAAGCCGCCGGGATGATTCGCGCGCCGCTGGCTGGGACAGTGGTGGAGAGGCTGATCACGCCCGGCCAACTCTTGCAGGCCGGCACCACGCCCTGCTTCACCGTTGCGGATCTTTCCCAGGTCTGGGTCATGGCAAACATTTTTGAATCAGATCTTGCCTCGGTCGAGGCAGGCGACCCGGCGGAAGTCGCCACCAGCGCTTCGCCGACCAACTTGGCCGGCATGGTGGATTATATCTCGGCGATCGTCGATCCCACGACCCGCGCGATCGCCGTCCGCGTGGTCGCCAAGAATCCCAAGAACGTGTTGAAGAAGCAGATGTACGTGCGCGTCTTAATCCATTCGCGCCGCGAGCAAACCGGGCTGCTGGTGCCGGTCTCGGCGGTGTTGCGCGACGATGAGGACCTTCCGTTCGTCTATCTCGCCAATACCGACGGCAGTTTCTCCCGCCGGCGGATCACGCTCGGCAGCCGCGTGGGCGAGCGATATGAAACTACCGCCGGGCTGACGGCTGGCGACCAAGTGGTCGTCGAAGGGGGGCTGTTCCTCCAGTTCCTGCAAACCCAGTGAACGCGCCCGGACTCCCATTGCCGGAAGGCCCGCGGCGGTCGGCTTCGGCGATCAACCGCATGGTCGCTTCGTCGCTGCGGCAGCGATTCCTCGTGGTCCTCGCGATCCTCCTGCTGATCCTCACGGGCAGTTGGTCGCTCAATCGGCTGCCGGTCGAGGCGTATCCGGACCTGTCGCCTCCGATGGTCGAGATCATCACGCAATGGCCGGGCCATGCCGCGGAGGAGGTCGAACGATTAATCACGGTGCCGGTCGAGGTCGAAATGAACGGCATCCCGAGGATGACGACGCTCCGGTCGATCTCGCTCTACGGCTTGTCGGACGTGCGGCTAACCTTTGCCGACGGAACGGACAACTACTTCGGGCGCCAGCGAGTCTTCGAGCGAATCGCGGACTTAAACCTTCCGGCTGGGGTAACGCCGTCGGTGGCGCCGCTGTTTTCGCCCTCGGGTTTGATCTATCGGTATGTTCTGCAAAGCCCTGACCGCTCACCGCTCGAACTCAAGACCATCGAAGATTGGATCGTCGAGCGCCAATACAAGTCGGTCCAGGGGGTGGCGGACGACTCTGAGCTTGGCGGCGAGACGATGCAGTATCAGGTGCTGCTCGATCCGGCCAAAATTGCCGGCGCGGGTCTTTCGGTACCCCAAGTCGTGACGGCGCTGGCGGGCAACAACGGCAACGCGGGCGGCGGCTTTTATTCGGAAGGCGGACAGTTTTATTACGTTCGCGGCTTGGGCCGGTTGCACACGCCGGAGGACATCGGCAACGTTGTGCTGGCGGTCCACAACGGCATCCCCGTTTTGGTCAAGAACGTCGGGCGTGTGGAGATCGGGCACGCGCCGCGCTTGGGGCAGTTTGGTTACCAGGACCAGGACGACGCCGTGGAAGGGGTCATCCTGATGCGCACGGGCGAGAAGACGCAGGAGGTGTTGAAGCGCGTGGAAGCCAAAACCCAGGACCTCAACCGGAGGGTCCTGCCGAAGGACGTTAAGATCCACACCTTCTACGACCGAACCGATCTGATTTCGTTGACCACGGAGACCGTCGAGCGAAATCTTCTCCGCGGCATGGTCCTCGTGATCATCGTGCTGGTCTTCTTCCTCTACGACGTACGCGCGGGGCTAATTGTCGCCACGACGATTCCATTGGCGCTGTTGTTTGCGTTCATCTGCCTGGACCTGCGCAACGTCTCGGCCAACCTGCTGTCCATCGGCGCGGTGGACTTCGGCATCCTGGTGGACGGGGCAGTGGTAATGGTGGAGAACATCTTTCGGCAACTCGCGGCGCGCCAGGGGAAGCCGTTCCAGATTATGGACGTCATCGCAGAAGCTGCGGCTGAAGTGGACCGACCGATTTTCTACGCCGTAGCGGTGATTGTCGCAGGCTTTCTGCCGATTTACGTGCTCTTGGGACCTTCGGGCAAACTTTTCACGCCCATGGCCGACACCATGATTTTTGCGCTGGTTGGGTCGCTGGTCATCACGTTGACGCTCTTGCCGGTCCTGTGTTCGTGGGCCTTCCCCAAAGGCGTGCGCGAGCGGCGCAATCCCGGCTTCGAGGCTGTCAAATCCGTCTATACCAAAGGCCTGGATTTGTGCCTCGCCCATCCTTGGGCCGTGACCCTTGGCTCCGTGCTCGTGCTCGGCGGGTCGCTGCTGCTCATTCCCGCCATCGGGGCCGAGTTCATGCCGCATTTGGACGAAGGCGCGTTGTGGATTCGCGCTACCATGCCCTATACGATTTCGTTCGAGGAATCGCGCAAAATCGCGCCGCAAGTCCGCCAGATTCTGCGCTCTTTTCCCGAAGTCACGGTGGTTGCCTCCGAGCATGGCCGGCCGGATGACGGCACGGATCCGACGGGATTTTTCAATGTGGAATTCTTTGTGGGGCTTAAGCCGTACAGCCAATGGAAAGGAGCTTATCGCACGAAGGCGAAGTTGATCGAGGCGGTCAATGAGAAGCTTACTGCCTTTCCCGGGATTATCTTCAACTATACTCAACCGGCGGAAGACGCCGTGGATGAAGCCGAGACGGGCTTGAAAAGCGCGCTGGCGGTGAAGGTGTTCGGGACGGATTTGGAGACGCTGGAAACCAAAGGCAAAGCAATCAAGCGCGTGCTCGAAGGCGTGCGCGGGATTAAGGAGATCACGCTCGTCCAGGAACTCGGGCAGCCGAGCCTGACTGTGGACATCGACCGGGCCAAGATTGCGCGCTACGGCCTGAACGTCTCCGACATTAACGGCCTGATTGAGGCAGCCGTCGGGGGGACAGCCGCGACGCAGGTGGTGCAAGGCGAAAAGCAGTTTGACCTGGTGGTGCGCCTGGAGCAGCAATTCCGAGACAATGCGGAGGAGATCCGGAATATCCTGGTGGCCACCGCCGACGGCTCCCAAATTCCGCTAAAGGAATTTGCCAAGATCCGCGTGCAGAGCGGCGCTTCGTTCATCTACCGCGAGGACAATTCGCGTTATATCGGCGTGCAATTCTCGGTGGAAGGCCGGGACCTCGCGGGGGCCGTGGACGACGCCCGGGGTCAGGTGCAGGCGCAAGTCCCCCTCCCGGAAGGTTACCGGCTTGACTGGGGCGGCGAGTACAAGGATTACACCGCGTCCCGGAGGCAACTCAATGTGGTGCTGCCGCTGACCTTGTTTGCGATCTTTTTGCTGCTGTTCGCGCTCTACCGTAACTTCAAGTTTCCGCTCATCACCGTGCTGGGGGTCTTGTTGTCGGCGCCGGTGGGCGGCATCGTGGCGCTGTGGTTGACGCACACGCCGTTTTCGGTTTCGTCCGGCATCGGGTTTCTGGCCCTGTTCGGCGTCTCGGTCCAGACCGCGGTCGTATATATCTCCTACGTGAACGAGTTGCGCGGCAGCGGCGTGGAGTTCCATCAAGCCATTCGCGACGGCGCGATCCTGCGACTGCGCCCGATCATGATGACCGCCCTGGTGGCTGCCCTGGGGCTTCTGCCCGCGGCGATCGCCACCGGCGTCGGCACCGATTCCCAGCG
>Ga0209517_10004335_pt1 | contig 18678 bp, 13 predicted proteins | sample PeaSoiMetSII2010_FD_187695 | JGI IMG/M metagenome (GOLD analysis project Ga0209517, IMG submission 187695) | Peat soil microbial communities from Weissenstadt, Germany - SII-2010 (SPAdes) (version 2) | ecosystem: Environmental > Terrestrial > Soil > Wetlands > Peat | place: Germany...
GGCGACGCATCGGTGACCTGCTCGACCAGTTCACCCCGGACGAATGCGCCAACTATCTCCGAGCCGCTGGATATGGCGGCTCATTCTGAAAATGCTCTAGGCGAAGGCAGCTATGGATTTTTGCTGTGTTTTGATATAACTCGGCATGCATGCAACCCTCGGCTGCGGCGCCTTCCGGGACAACGACAGTGACGAGTTGCCTGGCGAGGTATTACCTTGAGCATTCTCTATGAATTCTTTCGTTTTATACGGGCAAGAAAGAAATATTGGGTGGTTCCCGTATTACTCGTCATAGCGATTGTCGGCGTGGCAGTGGTGTTCGGGGAGAGCAGCGTCGTCGCTCCCTTCATCTACGCGTTATTTTGATCGAAAGCGACCTCATCGTGGGCCAGTCCTGCTGAGTACCGGATGATGATCCCTACCCGTTTCGAATGTGTTTGTAGCGACTGAGCGCTGCGACGACCTTGATTACGCAAAGGATCGCTGATGTGCCGCGCTAAAAGCGCCGTATTTTCGATAGTCATCGTTGTTTTAACGTCGCTGCTGGCCTTCGGCGCTGGTGAAGGTATCCTTCGCATCAAGAACAGCTCGATGAAGAATTACGATATAGAGATGTGGCGGTATACCAATACTCTCAAGATTAGAAGCCCCAACCCTGCAATGGATTTCGATCACGTCCGCTCGCAATCGGCGGTACTACAGAACGTCTCGATTCGGCTCAATCAATGGGGATTGCGCGGCGAGCCGATAGAACCTTTGCCCTCGGACGCACGCCGCATCCTGTTTCTCGGAGGATCGATCACGCTCGGCTGGGGGGTTTCGGAGGACGACACCGTCGAGGTGCAACTTCAGAAGATGCTGACCGCCGTCGGCGAGAACGTACAAGTACTCAACGGCGGAGTCGGGAACTATAACACGCAGCGTTACGTCGAGCGTTTCTTCAGCAACTTGGAAGACCTCAAGCCGACGGATATCGTGGTCCACTACTTCCTGCGGGATGCCGAAGTTTTGCCGCCCGCGCACGGCAACTTCCTGCTCCGTCACAGCCAACTCGTAGTCACCTTGTGGAGCATCTACCATCGGGTTGTCGATCGCTCCGGTGAGCAGTCGCTAGTTGACCACTATCATCAGGCCTACCAGCCGACCGCGCCCGGCTTTCTGATCACGCGAAGCGAATTGAAGCGCCTGGCCGCTTATGCAACGGGGCACGGCATTCGCCTTTACCTCGCGATGGTGCCGGATATCCACAACCTAGTCGATTACAAGTTCGGCTTCGTTGACGACATCATGCGTGCGGTTGCTGACCAAGACGGCTACACATTCGTCGATCTGCTGCCGGTTTTATCCGGTCGTCCGCCAGAGGAATTGTTCGCAATGCCGGGCGATCCGCACCCTAACGCGCTTGGGCATCGACTGATGGCGGAGGGGCTGTTTCCCGTCGTGGCGCGACACACGGCGGGATCTGACGAAGTAAGGTCCCAGCGGTAATTGGATGATCTCTAGAGGAAAGAAGATTCTCCGGAGCCTTCGCGTTTTCTTGCCAGTGACAGTAGCGCAGTAGACGACGTCGCATGCTATTCAGCTCACCTATTTTCTTCGGGTTCTTTCTTCTTTATTTTCTCTTCCAGACTTATCTGCCCACACGCTGGCGGATTTATCTGATCATCGTCGGCAGCACGATATTCTATGGCTGGTGGAAACCGGAGTATGTCTGGATTCCATACCTGCTGATGTCCATCGCCTATTTCGGCTATCGCTGGATGGAACAGGCGGTGACGCCGATCGCCCGCAAGCGGCGCCTGTTGACTACGATAGTCATTCTGTTTCTGCCCCTCGCGTTTTTCAAATACACGAACTTTTTCTACGGAGTAGTTGTTGCACCGTTTAACCCGTTGAGCGTCAAATTGATCGATCTGCCGCTGCCGCTGGGAGTGTCGTTCGTAACGTTTACCCTGACGGCGTTTGTCGTAGACGTCTACCGCCGCAAATTTCCGGCAACAGCCTCAGCACGTACGGTGCTCGCGTATGTCCTGTTTTTCCCGCATTTGATCGCTGGCCCGATCCTGCGGCCCGACGAGCTAATCCCACAGCTCGAACGCCCGCGGCGCCGCCCACTGATCCCCATGACGGCAATCGCCATCTTCACGGTCGGGCTCATCAAAAAATTGGTCTTCGCCGATCAAATTGCCGAGTCGGTCGACGCCATTTATAACCGAGCGGGTATCCCATCGGGACCGGAAGCGCTTCTCGCCATTTATGGCTTCTCGGTGCAGATTTACTGCGATTTTAGTGGTTACACCGATATGGCGATCGGCTTGGCGTTGCTGCTGGGAGTACGGCTGCCCAATAACTTTGCCCAACCTTACTGCGCCGGCTCGATCATCGAGTTCTGGCGGCGCTGGCACATCACCCTGTCGTTCTGGTTGCGCGACTATCTGTACATCCCGTTGGGCGGGAACCGGCGCGGACGCTGGCGTGAATTGGCTAACATCGTCATCACAATGGCGCTGGGCGGGTTGTGGCACGGCGCCAACTGGACCTTTGTCATCTGGGGTGTCGTGCATGGCTCGGCGGTTGCGTGCTTGCACGCGGTGGGGGGGACGGACATCGGGAGATGGATCGGCCGGATGCCGGGGATCCTGTCGGCGTTCCTGACCTTTCACTTTGTCGGCGTCGCATGGATTTTGTTTCGCGCCCCCGACTTGAATCGGGCCCGACAAATCGCAGTAGCTCCTTTTGTCGGGGGTTGGGGGGACTTCCAGGAGATCATCGCGACCAATTTGTTTACCGTGCTGCTGGTTACGATCTTCTTGGTGATGCATCGCTTCGACGACCACGCCCTCGTTGGGCGCTGCGTTGATCGAGTGCGCCCGGAAATCGTCTGGCCGGGCGTGGCGCTTCTCTGGCTGATCGCGATTGTCCTCAGTCAAGGGAATTCGGCCCGCTTCATCTATTTTGACTTTTAAAGCCGACCAATGCGTGCTCCGCAAAGAGCAGCAGAACTCGAACCTCGCCCTCGACTTCAGCAAGGCGCACCTCTGCCGTCGTCGTTTGTCGCATCTGGCCCGATTTTCCGTTCATGCCAGCGCGGGCGGTGTCCGCAGCCGGGCGATCAGCGACAGGATTTCCTGGAACATCTGCGCGACACCGCGACCTCGGCCATCTGAAACGTCACGCCCGCGCCGTCGGATAACCAGCCACTTTCTGCAGAACTGCCATGGTCGTGTCGTTCATGTTGATACCCGCGGCGCCCCAGGCCGGTGGGTTGTCAAACGCCTGGCTGACGCGGCTTAGGGAGAGTCGTCATCGGATGCGCCGACCCGCAGGCGGATGAACACGCTCGACGCGATGCGTTTTGGTGTAAACCGGTTCGGCAGCCAAGAGCTGACGAAATTCGCTATGCCCATCAGGGGAAACAATGCTGCCGTTGCCGCCAAATATAGCGGCAGAAATATCGTTGGGTACCGATACAACTTTGTGGCGGCGGCGATACTTCTATCGTTGATCCACCACCGCAACCGGTTTGAGGCTGCGATGTAGAAATCCTCTGGCCACAATCCCAAGGAAGCAAGCGAACCCAAGCTGCCAGCAAATAGGTTGGCGAAATTTCGTGGATCGCCAAACCAGTTTTGATTGAGCGCCGCGATCACGACTTGTCCGCCCGGTCGCATCAGCGGGGCGATACGCCGTAGGATCAAGTCAGTATTGGCGATCTCGTTGTCGAGAAGCTCGAGAAAAGCGACATCGAAGAGGCCTAGTTCGATGATTTTCTCCGGTCGCAGCCTGGGTAGGCGAAATAGTGAAATAGATATGCCGTGCGGCACTTCGGTCCGCAGCCAATCGGTGAGCGGCGTTGCTCGGCTTACCCCGATGAGAAGACGCGAAGTACCGATAGCCAATCCTTTGCACGCGGCGAGCGGCGTGTTGTAGTCCTTCCACCGCGGGTGCAACCGGGTCACGTCTGGCGCCTTACCGAATAATCTGCCCTGAATACGATGCACGATCCGCAGGATCGAATGCTTCGAAGCCCCGACCATCCCCGCATCGCTCCGCGCGACCGCGGCCTCGAAGGCGGCAATAGCGCCGAGCCAATAGGGGTGATTGCGATAGGGCTGCGGCATCGGCGTCAGCAGAGGCGTAAGCTTGGCGAAGAAATCGTCCATTTCCGCGAGCGCTACCGGCAGTCTTGCCGGCAGCGGGCCGGCATGAAACACAATCGTTTGCGCGGCATTGGCCCGATGCCCGGCAGTTGTCCACTCCGATAAGTGGCTTGCAAGCGCATCAAGCGGCATTGGTCCTAGTCGAAGAAAATTGGCTTCGTGGCTTGTCGGCTGAACCTCGACAACGAGGTATTCATCAGAATCCGCCATCGTCTCCACGTTGCCCGAAGGGCACATCTCGGGCACAAAGGAATAGTCGCATGACGCGCCGATTACGAAATCGACGATCTCCGGCCGGATGCAGATCATGTGCAGGAGATAGAACCGGCCAATCAACGTACGGGAATTGACGTGCCATAATACGCGATTGGTGTGGGTATTGTGGCATAGCGGATAGTTGACGATGTTCGCCGCAGTGAGCGGATGAAGACAACCAAGCGCCCAGCCCATCACCTCACGCGGCTTGAGCGCGAGCGAGGTTTCGGAACCAGCAAGCCGGTCCAGCAGCCAGTCCTCGGCCGCTTCCTCGTCGAGTTGAAAATTGCCGGCCTGAACGGCGCTCGCGCCCTGCTGCATGCGGGCGAGCACCGCAACCAGCGAACCGTCAGCCATGATGTAATCGGAGACAAGAAAGAAGAAGCAGGTGTCGTGCATCGACTCGCCCGCCTGGCGCACCGCGCGCGCATAGGCAAGCGTGATCGTGGTTGAATGGTTGCTGCGGGTGATCAGGTCGTCGATCGGCAGGAATTCAACGGCGCAGATGTTTTGCAGCCGTTGGCAGGTTGGATGGGCGCGAAAAACTTCCTCGTCGCGCGCGCGGGTGAGGAACATAAATCGAGTCGGCAGCGCTTTCGCGAGGCCAGGAATGTTGCCCGGCGCGAGCAAGGTGGGCAGGCTCTGCTCGAGGAACTTGCTGATAAAATCGGCGCCCCAGACGGGCAGCAAAATGCAGATAGCCTGGGGCGGCGGCCGTTGCGCAGGCGTGGTCGCCACATCATTGACGTGTGCTGCTTGAGCAGAGGAAGGTTCCTTGGTCGCAATCAATGCCATCACCAGAGCCATCGGGCCGATGCTGCGACCATTTCTACCGCATCGGCCGCAGCATTTCGCGCTCGATAGCGCGCCACCTTCCTCAACAGTTCCGGCGGCGACGACCCGTCCCTGTTCGAGCAAAACAGCTCGATTGCAGGGCGACGGAAATCTGCTCCTCGGTAAACCTGCTCTTCTTCGGCGGCTGCCTATTCGTTGGGCCGCCGAAAGCGGCCGGCAATATCTGAACCGAGGAACTGGTGCTGCTCTGCGAGAAGATGGGCATCGATACCGGCGTCGATCTCGACGCACTGATCTCTCGTTTCGGAGGGGCGACGGGAAGATTGCCGGTTGCCGGCCCTGCCGATCGAATTCGACGTCAATCGGCAGCGGCCCGGTATCAGGCGTCAGCCGCCGCGCATGGCGAGCACAATGACGATGTGCTGAGCGAAGCCGGGTTCAGCGGCCGAGATCGTGTGTGCCAGCTACAACACGATTGGTTGGTTAACGGATCGCTATTCAGCTAATTTTAACCTCGTCCTAGGCACGTCCTCGTGGCAGTAGCCATGCCCGCGCGAGGATAGAAGGTGGCAATGAACAGATTCGATACTGCGAGCGGTTTGGTCAACGTGGACTTCTTCGCGCATGGCGGGGGCGATGACGGGCTTTTGAGCGAGTCCGGTACGCCGCCGCAGTTGATCGGATTCGGTCCATCCGAGGCTGGAGCGCCGGATGACCCGGCCGCGACGTCCTTCGGGCTTTTGGGCGATGGCGGCCAGAACAATCCAATCGGCCCACCCGGCTTGCTGAGCTCTTTCCTTGCCGGACAACTCGATCCCGGCCCGGCGGCGGCCAATGGTGCTGGCATCGCAAACGTCGGCCCCGGCACTGGCGGCGGCAGCGGCCCAGATATCATCGGCGGCGGCAATCTTGCCGGGCCAGGGATATTGCGGAGCCTGCCCGCGAGCACTAACGCGGCCTCCGCCGACGACCTCTCCGCCTCTACCGCTCCGACGCCGGCGCAGACCGGCACCGTGCAGACGACGCTGGCGAATCAGATGTCGTTGGCATCGCCGGCGTCGAGCGGGCCCGCCTTGATGGCCCTTAATGAAGGTGCGGCGCCCGCTATGGGAAATACCGCCAGCCCAGTCTCTGTGTCGGACTCCACCTCCGTCATCACCGGCAGCAGCACCAATTTTTCCGTCAGCACGTCGGGTAGCGGCCTCGTCTTCAATAATACGATCGTCGGCACTTATCCCGGATCAACCCTGACGGAATTCGACAACGACGTTATCCTCGCCGAACAAGCTCTCGAAAAAGAGGCGACCAATTCAGTAACAATCAACGTTGTGCTGGACGGAACGAGCCAGGGAGCAAATGGTGACGGAGCAGATAATGCTTTCGATCTTTATGGGTTTTCTTATTCTGCATTAAGGTCAGCGCTGCAGACGCAAGAAGAACAATCAGGAAATACCTATGGAAATACGGCTGCCCTGAATTTGCCCGCTACTAGTGTATATAGCGGCGACACGTTTTATCTGCCCACGTCTTACGCGAGGATGCTGGGATTGACCAACGCCAGCGGCGGCGTTGGCATTGATCCTAGTGGAAATTTTACCTCCGGCTCATTCGACGACGCGGTCGTTTTGAACACCTACTACGTTTCCGACTACGGCCAGGACGCAGTCAACGCGCTCATGCATGAGCTGAGCGAAGGCGGCATGGGTCGGATCGGCGGCCTCGGTGACCAGAACGGCGTCTGGAGCACCATGGATCTGTTCCGGTACACCGCCGGCGGAACCCTGGACGACTCCGACGGGCGTGATAACACCCTCACCTATTTCTCCTACAACGGCGGCGCGTCATCATCCCAATCGGTCGGTCTTTATTTCAATAATGAATACAGTGGCGCAACCTATGAAAACGGCGCTGACGTTGCTGATTGGGGTCTGACCGACCCGACGGCGGATGTCTTCGGCGATGTGAGCACCGTTGCCGGCCTATCCCAGACCGATGATGAGATCTTAGGTGCGCTCGGCTGGACGCCGATGGCGCCAGCGCTGCCTGACTTGAGAGCGTATGTGACGCTGGCCAGTTCGACGGCACCGGCGGAGGGCAGCGTCGGGGTGAACCTTTACGATCTCAATTTTGGCTCGGGCGCGGCGGGAGCCTCGACGACGACGCTCTATATCTCGAGCACTGCGACGATCGACGGCAGCGGCAGCGACACGGTAATTGGCACGGTGAGCGAGGGTGCGCTCCCCGGCTGGCCGACGTCGGGCTGGTACGATTTGCACAATCTGTCGTTGACGCTGCCGAACCTGGCTCCGGGCACCTATTACATCGGGGCGATTGCCGATACCGGCCATCAGGTCACCGAGAGCAACCCGACCAACCAGAATTTCGGCTCCGCCCAGATCACCGTCATCGCGCCCGGCGCCTCGCCCGCTGTTGCCGGCCATAGCTCGGTGTTCACGAGCGGGGCCGGCCAGACCCTGGCGAACGGCATATCCACCGGCACCGATACTGTGGTCGGGTTCGCCGACGGTGGCGGCGGCATCAAACTGCCTGCCAATTCGACAACCAATGCGCTGGCCAGCTCAACAATAGTCAACGGTGGTCAGGACACGCAGATCACGATGGCGGACGGCTCGACGCTCTTGCTAAAGGGCATCACCCACATCGAAAACGGCATTTTCGGCTACGGCTGAGCCGCGGCTTGGTAAAAGGCAGCCTCACCGCGCCTCCGTTCAAAATGTCTTGCTTGCTCGACCGTCTGGAACGAGCATGCTGCCCGGTTGCACCCGCGATCGTGCTGGTGGAGGCGTCATCCACCGATTCCGGTCTTCTAATTGGACGCTCTTATCCTGTCGGACCCTAGAATAGCGCTTCATCATATCGGCGGTCGGTGGGGAAATCGTGCGTTCCCGGTGCTTCCGCGCTTCGAGGCGGATTTTGTAACCGTCCTCTACGAGGCTGATATGGATGCCATCGATGGCATTCACCAAGCCAACCGAGAAGCGATCGTCATTCCGGCCTGCCTGGCAGAGGCGGATTCTCAGAAAACCCTCTACGTCACCGTCAACCCCGGCGGCACTTCGCTTCTAAGGCCATCGGCAGTTTGGAATGACCGGTACGTGCCGATCATTGGTATCGATTTTGATTTCCCCGGTGGCATCGAGATCATCGATGAGCGCGAGTTAGCGGCCAGAAGCCTCGACAGCCTCCTGGCGTCGCTGGGGGACCGATGCCCGCCGCCGGATTTCCTGTCGCTGGACGTTCAGGGCTATGAGCACGCTGTTCTCATGGGGGCAAAGCGGACACTAGAGACCAGCGTTTGCGGTCTCATCGTCGAGGTTGAATTTGTCGAGCTGTATCAGGGTCAAAAGCGCTTTCAAGAGATATGCGATCTGCTAGGCGGGCTTGGCTACGCGTTCGTGCGCTTTCTCGAGATCGGCGAGTTGGCTGGACCGTCGGCGCCGCTCGGATTTCGTTCGGGCGGCTATCAGACTTGGGCCGATGCCCTGTTTCTGCGGCGGCCTCAAAAATTCAACGTCGATGACAGCAGGCACTCCAAACTGTGTAAGAAACTGGCCTTCTTCTCAATCGTCTTTGGGGTGACGGAGTTGGCGATTGAGTGCTTTGAGTTGCTACAAGAGGCGAACCCACAAACGGTTTTCGATGAGACCACGTTTGAGTACGAAGGGTTCTTGTCAAAGCTTTTCAATTCATACACGCGAGCGGCGAAGATTTTTCCACCACAATTTTCCAATGTGCTCAGCGCCGAAAACCGCCTGCGATTCTCCATTGCGCCCGGATTGGAGCAGTGGCCCGAGATCTTGGATGGGCTGCTTCGCTATGGTGAAGGCTATCGAAGCGAGCTCCTCCAATTGCAGCAGGCAACCGACACCAAGTTCGAAACGGTGTTGCGCCAATATGGTTTTGTCGATCTCGCGGAACGGGTGAAATTGGCGCGGCGAGACCAGTCGTCAAAACTCGACGCCACGATTCAGCGAGCAACCGCCGCAAAGCGTTCGCCGCCAGCCGAAGCAAAAAGCAAATAGCTAGAACTGAAAATATATAAATTGCGCGGCCTCGCGCTTGGCAAAGATCATGATCCCGAAATAGCAGACCACCGCAAAGACGGCGGCAGAATAGGGGTTCAGCCCCCGCAACAGTTCAGGAAACTCGACGTCCTTGCGATAGCCGAGATAATCGGTCAACACGACCACCGCGCCAAGCACAAGAACACCGCGTCTGTAGAGACCGGTCACCGTGGAATTGCCGCTCGTGAAAAGCAGGATTGCGTCCTTATGTGCAATGGATTGCAGCAACGGCATTATCGTGTCGGTATGGGCGCGGAAAAGGATCCAGCCGAAGCAAACAAGATGAAAAGTGAGAAATATCGACGTCCACTTACCAATTACACCCAATCGGCGCTCCAGGTACTCATTAATGGGGACAAGCCGATACATCACCAGCAGGGCTCCGTGGTACAAGCCCCAAAGGATGAACAGCGCCCCCGCCCCGTGCCACAGCCCGCCGAGCCCCATGGTGATCATGAGGTTGCGATATTCCATCCAGCGCCCGTACCGATTTCCACCGAGCGGGATGTAGAGGTAGTCCCGCAGCCACGTCGAAAGCGAAATATGCCAACGGCGCCAGAATTCGCCGGGAGACGCGGCAAAATAGGGGGTATGGAAATTGCGCACCAGGTCGACGCCGATAAGCTTGGCTGAGCCGCGGGCAATGTCGGTGTAGGCGGAGAAATCGCAATAAATCTGACCGGCGAATGCATAGGCGAAAAGTATCCCCATACCGGGGGGATTTATGTTGGCTCGAACGCTACCCTCGATGGACTCGACGATGTGGCCGAAATTGTCCGCGAGCACCAACTTCTTGAACAGGCCCCAGGCGATCAGTATCAACGCATGGCGCGCCTCGTCGGCGGTAATAACCGGACGCAATGTCTCGAGTTGGCGGAGCAGGTTGCGCGCCCGCATAATCGGGCCGGCAACGAGATGCGGCCAGAACGTGACGAAGGCCATGTAGTCGATCAAATTGCGCGCCGCGGCCATCTCACGGCGATACACCTCGATCGTGTAGCTCATCGTCTGGAAGGTGTAGAATGAGATGCCCGGCGGCAGAACCACGGATAGAGCAGGGATTGTGAACGCGGCGCCGGCCGCTGCAAGGCCTAGATTGGCCTCGCCGATCAGCCAGGGCGTGTATTTGAAAAATCCGAGCAGTCCGAGGTTGGCAATGAGGCTCAGGATAAGCCAAGCGCGCCGCACCCCTTGACGCTCGGTCTTCGAGAGGCGAATACCGACGAAGAAATCAATCAGCGAGGTAACAACGAGCGGAATTAGGTACCAAGCTGCGGCGGATCCGTAAAAATAATAACTCGCAACCAAAATGATAATGTTCGCCCAGATTGTTCCCCGGAATACATAATATAAGACAACGATAAGCGGGAGAAATATAAAGAGATAATCGAGTTCAGTAAATGTCATGGTTGTTTCTGAGCGTGCGATCTAAATGAGGCAATTGGCGTGGTTGATTAATTGCCAGTGATGGTCAAAGAAGGCTCGCGGCAATACCCGTCAAACTTCCTCACCCCATCTTCGACAACGGTCGGAATGAAGATGTGCGATTGCTCCGGCCAGCGAACCGGCTCAGTGGTATCGGCGTCAGGAGATTTGTAGGTGAAGTTCATGATGCCGTTGAGTTGGACCCATTGCGTATCCGGCCGCGGATCGCAATAGCTCATTCCCGATACGTCGATCGGTCTGGCGTCGATCTGCGACAGGTCGAACCCGATGGTGATCTTCCGGCTTCGCAGCATGTCAACGCGCTCCTGCTTGTCGGAGACCATGTACCGATACGCGGGATCGCCATCGAGAAGATCGAGTACCCGTCGCGAGATACGCGCTCGATAGGCTGGATCGAGTGTTGAGGTGTAGAGATACATCGCAAGCGCGGCGAGACGCAGGTCCGCATCGGGCGCTCCGGTTGCCTTCCATGTGATCGCCGGCAAGGGGCCGCTATCCACATAGGAGGGTGAATAGGGTGGAATGCTGTCGGCGCTCGAAACCAACCGACCAAGGGCCTGGCCAAGCCGCATCGAACTCATGAAGGTATACTCGCGAGAAATGTGATTGGCCGTGCCGAATTTTTCCGGACTCCAGCGGGTGATCATCGGAAACAGGAATTTAACTTCAGGATGGTCCTTGGAGAACCGCTGCATTGCCAGCTCTGAGACTGGTATGTGCGGGTCTCCCGGATTGATCGCTCGCGACGAAATCGGCGCAAAGGCAACGACTAATGTCGCGCCATAGCTTTTGACTATCCGATTGAAATCATCGAGCGTAGCGTAAATCGACGAGCGCTCTCTAACGCCCAGCAATGACAGCGCATCCGATCTCTCGTCGTCGAAGAACGGGAGTTGCCCGTTGACACGGTCGATCCGAATGTCGAACTCGGGCAGCCAACCGAGCGCGGGCTCAATTGTGGCATTCAGCTCAAGGGCGTACGAAGCCCGCGTTACCTGGTCGCCGAAATGGAAGCGGAAGTTATCGAATAACTCGTATTTGGCGTATGGGGACAGGAACGCGCTGGGCGGCGTCGCCCAGGATTTGGTCCCAACCAACGAGTCGTTCACGATCGGTGCCAAGTCGGCAAGCTGAATAATGTATGGCTCAGGAACCAGCTGCGGAAATACGTAGATGACCACATATTTCAAATGAGGCGATCGCCTTAACATGTATTCGGCAACGGCCCGATAGCCCTCGTAAGCATAATTGGCGCCAGTATTCAGACTCAAGTAGCGGACACCGTGGGTATATCGGTTGACTATGGTCGATTGGATGCCGAAAAACCCGGAACTGTCGCCAACAGAGATGATCTGAGGGTCGGAATTTTCAAAATGACTGAGTTTTTCCCACAGCATGACGCGATCGAAGATCTCGCCGCGGTAGGGATCGAACATCAGCCAGGTTGTGCGCTGCCAGAACCCCGGGTGGTAGCGGACCTGGATGAAGAGTTCGATCGCCCCAGCGATCGCAAACGCGAACAAAGCGGGCAGAAGCAATCTGCGTAAAAATCCTTGCCGGGCTGAAGTCGGCCCGCCTGGGGGGCTAAGTTCCGTGGATGTCGTAACCGGAGGCATCGGCAGCTTGTCGTCAACGCATTGCGATCGTACGCAGCGCCGGCCCTAAGGAATGAGCGGCAGGTGGTTTCGACACAGACTTTCGCACGCTATCATTCCCAACCCCGGTTCAGCTGTCTGTTGTCTTATCGGTGAATGTGGCGCGGCCGGAACGGGCTGGTTGGGCCGCCTACGCGGGGACAAGGCTCGGTTTCGGCTCGCGCTGCAGCCGAAGAAACTCCGCGTCGGCGCGGGCTTCGCGCTCTGGCGTCAACCACGCCAGACCCGCCTGTGCAAAGTTGGCTTCGATGCCTCGGATCGCACATTGGTGACGTAACGCCGCAACCTGGTCGGCTACCTCGTCGGGCAGGAGGCCAAGGCCATCCCGGTCCATTCCCGGACGCGCGCGGTAGCATCGAAATCGTAATAGACGTGCTTCACGCCAGCGGCAGCAGCCCGTTCGACGAACGCCGTTGCTTCGGCGTAATTCTCGCCGCAGAAGATGAATTTTGCCCATATCTTGGCGGTGGCCTCCCGGCGCTGGGTTGCGCAATAAACCGCCACATTTTTCCATACCGTTTCGTTATAATTCATTTTCTTTATAGCTTTATAGGTAGCGGCATAAGCTGCGTCGATCCCGAGAATCAATTCAACTTTGTCTTGTCGTAGTGCATTGAGGATTGCATCCGATAGTTTGACCGCGTTGGTGTACACGTGGCTGTGCACGCCGTGGTTGGTCAGCAAGGTCAACAGCGGCTCGAACTCGGGCAATAGCGTGGGCTCACCGCCGCTGAATCTTACCGTGGCGTAGGGCGCAAGTTGTCCCTCGGCGATGAGCTGCTCGAATGTTTGCAAGATTCGTGGAGCTTTTGAAAGCGGAGCGCTCAGTTCCGGGCGAGTAACCGTGTAGCAGTAATTGCAGCGGATGTTGCAGGTCGTAAAATGGGCGATCGTGACGTCGTCAATCGGGTATTCGCCGTAACCGTCTTCGCTCTGCCAGGTGCCTTCGACCAAGCGGGGGCATCCCCGGCATTCCGGAACGATATCGCCCGCCTTGTGGCGCGCGATGATTTTGGCTCTGCCCTCAAGTATTTGCTCGGCCGTCAACTCGGCGGTGAATGGGGCGAGCGTTGGAGTATCGCCGGTTGCCGGGTTGGCGCAGCACGCCGTCGCGCGAGAGGGATAGAAGACGAGGCCCCGCTCCAGATGATGGCAGCTCAAATATCGTTGGCGAGCGGCAGGGGCCGTGCCTGCTAGAAGATTGCGCGACAGCTCAACGAGGGCGTCAAAAGTTTTCGCCATTTCCCCCTCCCGCTTGTACGTGGCTCTTAGCACGAACGATTCCTGGTTGTCACGGCAACGCCGCGCGGCGCCGAGGCAAATAAATGCAATTCCGCCGCGCATCTTGGCCGACCCATTCTCCGGAGCGCCCGCCGCTATTTGGGCAATAGGTCCGATCGGCAAGCGACGCAGCGATATATGCTAGAAACCCAGTAGGATTGTATTAGAGCTGACTTACGCGAGGGCGATGACCCGACGGAACTCGGGCCGGGCGGGGTCGGACGAAGGAAGGCTGAGAGATGGGGGTCCCAGGACCGCTGATAGAGTTCTTTCTGCAAGAACACCGTTACCGGCCGTGGAGCGGGCGGCTGCTATCGTTAGGCCGCCAGACGATTCTCGTCGAACCACCTCGGCTGCAGCAGCTTTTCGGCCGGTATGGCATCGGCTGGGATCCGCAATGCGCGGAAGTCGACCGCGCTACTGTCGCGGCGAAAGCCGCGCCTCGTCGTAAATACGTTACGGATGAAACGTTGTTCAAAGCGCTGAATCCAGGTTTGCGCCTGGATGTCATGGATGTAACCGATTATGAAGGCGCCAACCTGATTTGGAATATATGCAAGCCTGTGCCGGAACATCTGCACGGTACCTATGACGTTATTTTCAATGGCAGCGTGCTCGATAACATCTTCGATCCAGCTCAGGCGATACGCAACATGACGCGCCTGCTTGCTCCACATGGTCGTGTTATCCACATTGAAATGGCGAGTAATCTGGCCTTCGAATATCTTATATATTCGACCGATTGGTTTTTTGATTATTATATCGAAAATGGATTTGTTGACAGTCGGATCTATGTTTGTACGTTCAACAACCTCGATGAGCTCTTGAATGGCCCATGGCAAGTATACGCTTACATGCCGCGGCCGGATGGCGATGCAAGCAGCCTGCGCGCGCTGGGACTGCAGCACGGTGTTGTCGTCGCGATTGCCGAGAAGGGAGAGGCGAGCAGCGTCGATGCAATTCCGGTGCAGTGGTGCTATCGCGATGAGGCGATGAAGCGCCGCTTTAACGAGCGCATGGCAAAGCTCGATGAACGACGGCCGGTTTTTGGATTTGGTGGTCAGCAACCACCAGATTTTTCGACGATCAAGCGGAGCGGCGGTTTCCATTCCTGCGGCCCTGCCTTCGGTTGAATTCCGTGCGGATCGCTCGCTTCAAGAGATGGGTTAACAGGACGGGCGATCCCGGCAACGCATGCGCGAAGGACCTGGTGCTCCCGAGATACCTCCTGGCATCAGATGCTATCGCTTGATCACCATTCCCTGACCGGTCGGCAACTCCAGTATCTGGTAGCCACGCGCCGCCATGAATACGTCCTCGGCTTCCTTTTGCCGGCGGAACATTTTCCATCCGTAATCGTCAAAAACGATGACTCCACCCGGCACGACCCGGTCGAACAGGCGCTCTAGCACCGCGATCTCGGCACGCGGTGAGTTGAGGTCAACATGCAGAAAGCCAACGTCTCCCGGCATCGCGATGTCGAGTGTTTCGGGCAGGAAGCCTCTAACCACCCTGACATTGGCATATGGAGCGAAGCGGTCGCGGACATATTCGTATAATCCGGTTTGTTGATAGATCTTATTGGCGAATTCGAGGAAGCCGGGGTTGTCGGGATAGTCCTCGGTCGTCGAGTAGTGGGGCGAAAACCCGTCGAAGCTGTCAAAGAGCCAGAAGCGCGGAATGCGTTCGGTGCCCAGCATCTGAAGCATCACCCACGCCATATCGCCCTTGAAGGTGCCGCATTCGACGAACTCGCCACCCGCGCGGAGGGCGCAGTGTCCGGCCCATACCAACGTATTGAGGCGCCAGGCAATGCTGTCGGGGCCGTTGTATTGGTCGTATTGGTGCGAGCCGCGGATCGCCGCGAAGGCGCGCGCGAAACCTGGCTCATCTTTAAAGCCGGCAGTCTTATCAAGCGTGAGCAGGCGATCGCCCCAAGAGACTGACAAATGGTGGTCGGCCAGCGCCTCCACCACGTTGTTAATGAGCAGGGGCTCGGTGCAAGACAGTTGCTCGTCGTTCACTTTCCTGCGGGGCCGGGTTAGCAATGACTTGAGGTTCATAAATTTGCTCCTGTTAGCATCATTCTCGCGGCCCCGCAGAAAATCAAAGTCTTTGCATTGATGACGGCAGGCGAAGTTAACTCGTGGTAAAGCCGCTCAGCCGCTGACATCAGGCAACTACGGTTGCGAACTCCGACGAATTCGGCTACCCGACGCGATTGAGCTGCAAACGGCCGGATTTGAGGCGAAAGCTCGACGGGGAGCAATATAGGACATGAAGCTTTTCAAGCGCATCAGACAGGTCGCACGAAATACCGATGATACGGCCCAATCTTTGCGCGAGCTTGTTGCTGGAGTCGCCAACCAGTCCGATCTCCTCAATCGCAAGTTTGACAAACTTATCGAGTTCCTGAGCCGCTCTGGAGCGCTGGCGGGAAGGGTGCCCGAGGGCTTTCAGGCGCCGCCGACCGGCGCTTCGCAATCGTTCCGCGAGGCGATGGCGCAGTTGCCGCTAATGATCGCCAACCGAACCTACAACACCTCGCATCCCGATTACGACGCGCGGCTGGTGCGCAATTTCCCAGGCACCGTCTTCAACGCCGACCGTTCCTGTGCCAATCCAGCCTTCCAGGCTGTCAAGAAGCTGGCGACCGGCGAGGAGGTGCCCGATACGGCATGGCAGCCGATCCTCGCAGATGTCCTGGCCGAGGCCTCGTCGATCCCGCATGCCGGCCAGGTCTTCGAGCGGCGCACCTTCATCGAAAATTATGTCGCCGAGCTCGGCCATACCTATAAGGCGTATTACCAGCCAGGCTGGGTCAACATGGACGATGCGCTGTTCCTCTACTGGCTGGTGCGGCAGACCAAGCCGAAGAAGATCGTCCAGTGCGGCGTGTGTAACGGGCTTTCAGCCTCTTTCATGATGCTAGCGCTGGCCAAGAACGGACCCGAGGGTACCCTGAGCGTGATCGATTTGCCGCCGGTCTTTGATCCCGGCGACCCGGACTGGACGATCGAAGGCAAGGTCTATGGCGTCGTGATTCCGGAGGGGAAGACGACGGGCTGGATGGTGCCCGACGCATATCGCGACCGCTTGGAGGTGTGGAACGGCGACGCCAAAGACCTACTGCCCAAGATGGTCGACAGGGTCGATGCGGTCGATTTTTTCTACCACGATTCCGACCACACCTACGACCACATGATGTTCGAATTCCACGAAGCGAAGCGTAAACTGAATCCAGGTGGGCTCATCGTCGGCGACGACATCTCGTGGAATGCCTCGCTCTGGGACTTCGCCGACCAATACGGCGTCCCGTCGTTTAATTTCAAAGGAGCCGTTGGGGTCGCGTTCTTCTAATCGTTGAGGCACAGGCGCGCACGTTGGACGAAGACCCATCGATCCGCCGGCCGGCCCGTCGCGGATTTACGGCGAAGCGGCAATCGACTAATAACGGCGCTTCGCACGCTGAATTGTCGTCAGGCAAAAAATGGGACTGGGTGCCGACACCCTCGACATGCTCGAGCGCCTGCACGCGGAAGGCCGTCTCACGGTCCCGCGCTCGGTGATGGAGATCGGTGCGCAGCAGCTCTCCAATAATTTCCTCGAGGCTAAGGATCGCATCGACCGCGTCGGCAAGATCTTCAAGATCCCGACGACATGTCCGCTGCCGGACCCCACGCCGACCTACATCGTCCACGGCGATCTCGAGCACCTGGCCGAGGATGCTCCGCGGGCGCGCGACTTCTGGACCTGGCTCGGTTTCGACTATGCCGCGGTCGACTTCGACGGTAGCCCGGGTAGCATTCCGCTCGATCTGAACTTCGACCCGGCGCCGGCGCCGCATGTCGGCAAGCACCAGCTCGTCACCAATTTCGGCACCACCGAACACGTCGCCAACCAGCTCAACGCGTTCAAGGTGATCCATGATTTCGCCGCGGTGGATGGGTTGATGGTGCATGCGGTGCCGATGCAAGGGATGCTCAATCATGGGCTGGTGAACTACACGCCGAAGTTTTTTTGGATGCTGGCTCGCAGCAACGGATATCGCTTCATCTACATGAACCTCGGATGCGGCGAAGTTTCCTACGCTTTTCCGGACAACGTCGCCGATGCGATCCGCCCGTTCGATGCCGCCATCGAAACGCGCCGCGGTGCATTGCCCCAGCTCGACGCGGTGCTCATCGTCGTCCTGCAGAAGGTCTTCGATATCACCTTCGTGCCGCCTATCGACGTGCCGACCGGCACGCGGACCGACAACGCGGCGATGAAAGAGCGCTACTGGACCGTCTTCAAGCCGCACGCTTTCGCCAGAGTCCCACAACCGCTGTCGCGGCGATTTGCGCACGTTCTGGCGCGGCTGAAGTCCAGCTTTATGCGGAAGTAGCTCGAAAGCGGCGACCGAACCCACCGTCATTCCGAGCCTCATGCCGGTATCTCGAGACCGCCGTCGAACGCGGCGGGAAAATCTTCGGCGCGGACAAAGCGGCGCCCGGCGCGCGGCCAAACTCATACAATTGAGGTACCCGCAGTCGCTCAAGATCGCGGCACCTCCGAGGAATGCCCCGTTCAAGGAAATTGACAGCTCGTCCGTCCTCACTTGAGCACCGATCGCGCGGCCCTAGGTGAGGCTCGTATGCGGGCGCCGCGGCTGATGAACTTGGTTCCGGCAGCTTCAAACGCTGCAATCATTGCGTCGAGCGTCCGACCATAGGGCTTGGTCGCGCCGCGCCATCTGCCGCGCCATTATCAGACTTGAATGCGAATCTCTCGAAGGCAATGATCACGCTTCCTTCAACGCTCACCCGTTAAGGTTATTGCCAGCCCGGAAGATCATCTCGGTAAGAAGCTGGCGGCGCTCGGTCCCGATGAGTGGTGGAAGCTTGGCGCCGCGGCCCGCGCGAGGGTCGTCGAGCGTTACGGTCTCGCCGCGATCATCGCCCGCTACGAGGCGCTCTACGAGGCGATCGCGCGAGGCGAACGCCGCCAGGGGCTTGGAGG
>Ga0209517_10004340_pt1 | contig 18664 bp, 22 predicted proteins | sample PeaSoiMetSII2010_FD_187695 | JGI IMG/M metagenome (GOLD analysis project Ga0209517, IMG submission 187695) | Peat soil microbial communities from Weissenstadt, Germany - SII-2010 (SPAdes) (version 2) | ecosystem: Environmental > Terrestrial > Soil > Wetlands > Peat | place: Germany...
CTCCAGCAAGCCATGCAAAGCGCCGTCAGTAACGGCGGGAAGATTAGGGTCTTCAACGTACTCCGCCCGCACCCGCGAAAGAACTTCGCTGTACACCTGGAGTTGGCGGTAGGCGCCATCGTTGTTGGAAGCCCGTACCCCATCCATGCCGCCCACGACCATGAACAGCAACACTGCGGCCGAAGGGATCAGAATTGCAGCCTTAACCTTGTTTGACATCGTGATTATCTTCCCGGAAAGAGACATTACTTTCTGCAGACTATTCAAATTATATCTTGTTTGATGCGCTTTCCGGCAATCTTGTGCGGGGAAAACTGTCCCTGGTAACCATTGAGCACACTTTGCAGTATCCAGCGAAAAGGAAAGCACTTACCTGAAGGTTCCTCGACCCACCCGTCACTGTGGGGCGACGCCTTCGGCGATAAATATGCGGCTCTTGGTCGCGACTTGCCGGATCGGCCTGATCGCCTTGTAGTCGGGCGAATCGTACCACTCACGCGCCTTCGCCACGCTATCGAAAGCGATCACCACGACGTAGCCTTTGGGCGGCTCGCCCTCAAGCGGCTGCACCTCGCCGCCACGCACCACATAGCGGCCGTTGTAGGACGCCACAATCGCCGGTGCCTTCTCCCCATATTTCTTCAGGGCAATAGGGTCAGTGACTTCAACTTCCGCGATGACGTAGCCTGGCGGGGTTTTAACTTGCTGCGCGTGAATCGCTTTGGCGCCGGCAACGCCCATCGAGACCCCGGCCAGCGAGGCCAGGGCCAGTTTGTGGTTCGTTTTCGTAGGATCATTCTCCCTGTGCCTTCTTGTGAGTAAGCCGTAACGACTGTCCTGAACTGCTGGGTCAATAAGCAAGCTCACCGCACCTCAGCCAGTTGTGTGCGCAATTTGTGGGTGGCGCGGAAAAGCGTGTTCTTTATGGTGCCTTCGCTGGTGTTCAAAATGCCGGCAACAGTGCGCAGCCGCAGACCGTGATAATGCTTCAACTCAAAAACCACTCGTTCGCGCGGCGAGAGTCTTTCCATGGCACGCAGGATGCATTTTCGCAGTTCCCGGCTGATCAGGCTGCGTTCCGGGCTGGTACCGGCCCGCTGATCGGGCAAACGATCCAGCACCTGTTCTTCTTCGCCGTCGGCGGAGATGGTTGTCGTCAGATCGCGGGCGCGCGAGGATTTCTTGCGCAGGTGATCCAGGCACAGGTTGGTCACAATCCGGTAGATCCAGGTATAGAACGAGCACTCGAAGCGGAACCTGCCCAAATTAATGTAAGCACGGAGGAAAGCTTCCTGATAGATGTCCTGACCGTCGTCCTGGGATCCGGTAAGGTGGACCGCTAGCCGCAACACGGGGCGGTCATACTGGCGCACCAGTTCTTCGAAGGCGGCGGCATTCCCCATCTGAGCTTCACGGATGAGCAGCGTATCATCGACGCGAGCGGGGCCTACCTTGGCTCGCTGTTGCCCCCGAAGTTGTAGGACTTTTTCCACCCTGATCTCCTGCCATTCTTTCAACCGACAAACTTGTAGCCCGTCCCATGCACCGTCAATATGAAGCGTGGATCGTCCGGCTTGGGTTCCACCTTCTGCCGCAGCCGGACAATGTGCGCATCTACGGTGCGCGTGGTGGGGAAACGGTCGTAGCCCCACACATCCTCCAGCAACCGGTCGCGGCTCAACGTTTCTCCCGGATGGTTGAGGAAGTACTTCAAAAGCTCGAACTCCTTCGAGGAGAATTCCAGCGCCTTGCCCTTGCGAGACACCTGGCAATTGCGCAGATTCACTTCCACTTCGCCAAACGCAAACTTCTCACCTTGCTTCGGAATTGTTCCTGCGCGTCGCAGCACCGCTTTCACGCGGGCCAACAATTCGCGAATAGAAAAAGGCTTGGTGACGTAGTCGTCAGCCCCCAATTCCAGCCCAACCACCTTGTCCACTTCCTGTCCGCGTGCCGTGAGCATGATGATCGGCATCGACGGCTTTTTGGCTTTGAGCTGCTTGCAGACGTCCAGGCCGCTCATGCGCGGCATCATGACATCAAGAATCACGAGGTCTGGCGACTCGCTGAGCGCGCGCTCCAGGCCGGACACTCCATCGGGCGCCGTGAGCACCTGATATCCCTCGAATTCGAAGTTGTCGCGCAACCCCGCCACCATGTTGGGCTCGTCTTCGACGATCAGAATCTTGGCCATGCTCTTCCGTCTCCAAACTTTACGCCGTCGTTACTTTGTGCCCGTTGATTTTGGGGTTCACGGGCAGAGTAATGGTGAACTTACTGCCCCTTCCCGGACTGCTGTCTACTGCTACTTCTCCGCCATGCGCCTGCACAATGTGCCGCACCAGAGAAAGCCCCAGTCCGCTACCTTTGGTGTTGTGCACCAGCGGGTCCCCGACTCGATAGAACTTTTCAAAAATCTTGTGCTGCTCTTCCGTGGGTATGCCAATGCCGTGGTCCACGACTTCCAGTTTGACCGAACCGTTGTAGCGAAAAAGGTTCACGCCGATGAATTTCTGGTCCTGCGAATACTTGAGGGCGTTATTGACCAGGTTCAGCAAGGAGCGCGCCATGGCTTCCCTGTCCACCCGCAGCGGAGGCACATCTTCAGCAATCTTCTCCTCAAAGGCGAAACCGTTCTGCTCGATTTGGAAGCGATAAGAATCCAGCGTGTTATGCACCAGTTCCCGCATGTCGGTCTCACGGAAGTCGTATTCCTTGCGCCCCGCTTCGATCCGCGAGAAGTCCAGGATGTTGTTGATCAGCGCCGTCAACCGTTCGCTTTCCTTGCGGATAATGCGGTAATACTCCTGATATTTCTCCTCTGACTTCAGCCGGCCCATTTCTAGCGTTTCCGCATACAGCCGGATCAATGAGAGCGGTGTGCGCAATTCGTGCGACACGTTGGAAACAAAATCGGATTTCAACTTCGCCAAAGCCATTTCGCGAGAAATATTCCGGTGGGTCAGAAAAAGTCCGCCGGCAAGCAGCAGCGAAATTACTCCCAGAACCAGGAAGCTGGTGCGAACGAAGTGCTGCTCCATCGCCGCCAGCGTAGTTCCCGACAACTTGATGGCCAGCGTCACGTTCGGGAATGCGCCCTCCAGATTGCGCTCCACTTCGGGGGTACCGCCATCCCACCCGGCAGAAGACACCATGGGGGTGTAGTCGTACTTGGGACGCAACATCATCGCCACATGGTTCTTCTCGCCCTTTTCTTCTTGATGGCTCAAAACCGCGTTCAGCATCTCGGGGAAGAACTGATCATGCAGATAGTCGCCATCAAACACCATTCCAGCGATGGCCTTTTTCTCTCCTGTACCCGCGGCCAGAAAAAATTGCCCGGCCATGTATACGTGTTTATCAGCCCGTGGCACCCAATCCGCGAAGGGATAACGCCTGCCCTTCTTGTCCCTTTCTTCCAGCTCTTTTTCCATGTCCGAATACTCGACCTGGATCCAGCTGTTGACCATGGAATAAAGGTATTCGTGCTCAAGATGAAAGGCAGTGGAATTGGCACGATCGGGCTGAGAGCGAAACACCAGGCCAGTGGCCGGATCGTACACGAATAGGTGCCCAACATACGGGTGGGTGGCCAGAATGCGGTCCATGGTCTCAGCGCAAGCCGCGCCCGAGGCCGGAAATTGATCTCGGACGTCATCGATCAATTCATACGCTCTCTGGTTCATCTGTTTCTCAGAGATGGTCAGGACCTGATTGAAATCGCGCTGGAACGCCGCCTGTACTCCGCGATCGCGCTGAATGGTTTCCAAGTGCAACGCGCTCAAAATCACCAGGGCCGCCGCCGGCAGCACCACGGCGAGCTCGAGCGTAAGCATCAGCCGGGTCTTTTCATTTGGGCGCTTCAGTTTCATTGGCTCTGGTGGTCCTTTTACCTTGGAACAACATAGTCAAACCTCGGGAGACAGGTGTCAATTCAGGGTAAAAAGACGTAAAAAGTTGTGAACTGGGCTGGGTTTCGGGATGCCTGCTTTTGACGCCATATCCTGGTGAAAGCGCTGGCTGTCGGTAACGCTGAAACAATAATTGCCATTGCCTTCACCCGCCGGATAGAATCCTCTGTTGTCGAACCGCTCCCGATTCCCGCGAGGGTATTTGAAAAAAATTGTCGCCATTTATCCGGGTTCGTTCGACCCTCCGACCAACGGACACCTCGACCTGATCGCGCGGGGCAGTAAGATCTTTGACCAATTGATCGTGGCCATCCTCCGCAATGCCGAGAAGGCCCCGCTGTTTGGACTGGCGGAACGCCTGTTAATGCTGGAGTCCATGACCGCCGCCTTCAAGAACGTGCAGGTCACTTCTTTCGATGGGCTCATGGTCGAATACGCTGCCAAGGTCAAGGCCGACGCCGTGCTCCGCGGGATTCGCGCCATCAGTGATTACGAATATGAATTGCAGATGGCGTTGATGAATCGCAAATTGCATCCCGAGCTGGAAACCGTGTTCATGATGCCGGCGGAACAGTATTCTTATCTGAGCTCGCGGCTGGTGCGCGAGATTGCCCAATTGGGCGGATCGATCAAAGACTTGGTTCCGGAGATGGTGGAGCAGCGCATCAAGGAAAAGCTCGATCCTGCCGTCAAATTGCAAAACGCGAGAAATCCCAGGCCGAAGACAAGGAAACGAGGATGACCCCAGTAACGGAAGTCGGTGCCGCCTTGAAGTTGACCGATCGAATCAATCGCATCGAGCCTTCCGCCACTCTGGCGGTGGTCGCCGAAGCTGACAAGCTGCGCCAACAGGGTATGGACGTGGTCGACTTCGGAGCGGGCGAGCCCCACTTCGCCACGCCGAAACACATCAAGGATGCTGCTATTGCAGCCATTCAAGCTGACTTCACCAAGTACACGGCGGTGGGAGGCACCACGGAACTGCGCGACGCCATCGTCATGCGACACGGCCAGGATTTCGATTCCAACTACCGGCGCGAAGAGGTGGTAGCTTCCGTGGGTGGCAAACATGCGTTGTTCAATGCCATCCAGGTCCTGGTTGACCATGGCGATGAAGTCATTTTGACCGTGCCCTATTGGGTGTCCTTCAAGGACATTGTGCGCTACGCCGGAGGAAACTGCGTGTTGCTCGAAGCCGATGAGAACCAGGGCTTCCGGGTAACTGCGGAGATGATCGAACGGCTGGTCACACCACGCACCAAGCTCATCATCCTGAATTCGCCATCGAATCCTTCGGGTGCGGTTATGTCGCCCGAAGATATGCGGGAAGTCGTCCGGCTGGCCCACGAGCGTGGAATTTGGGTGATTTCCGACGAGTGCTATGTCTATCTCAACTACACCGGGAAGCTGTCCTCCGTCGGAGCATTACGGGATTTCCGCGAGCGCATGGTTATTGTGGGATCCCTTTCCAAGACTTACGCCATGACCGGATGGCGACTGGGCTACGCGCTTGCTCCCGCGCCGGTGGTCAGCGCCATGCAGAAGCTACAGAGTCAATCTACATCGAATCCGACTTCGATCGTTCAGAAAGCCGCTGTGGCCGCGCTGACCGGATCGCAACAGTGCGTAGCCGACATGCGCGCCGAGTACGTCGAATTACGCGATCACGTGGTGAACGGGCTGCGCTCAATTCCGGGTGTTCGCTGCACCAAGCCGGAGGGAGCATTCTATGCCTATCCCAATATTTCGGCGTACCTTGGCCGGGGCGGCATAAAGTCGGCATCGGACCTTGCGGGCAGACTTCTGCGCGAAGCGCACGTGGCCACGGTTCCGGGCGAGGGCTTCGGCACCCCCGATCACATCCGGGTTTCTTACGCAACCTCGGTGAAAGAACTGGACCGAGGTATGGAGCGCATGCGCAAGTTTCTGGCGTCGTTGTGAACTTGAGAAACAGCGGCGCTATCTCGAGCAGGACCAGTCCGGATATCTCTCATCTTTTTCTGCCGCATGAGTGACCTTTACCCGCTACTAATGTCGCCGCTGTTCGATCCCCGTCCATGGGGGACGTTGGACTTGTCCCCTGTTTATCCCAGTCATCGCTTTGACGAAAAGATTGGCGAAGCCTGGCTGACTGGAGATCATTGCAAAGCCGTGAACGGACCACTAAAAGGAACATCACTGGCCGAGCTAAGCCGCCAATGTGGTCCGGAGCTCGTCGGCACCGCGGCCGCAGATCCCCACCGCTTCCCGCTGCTGTTGAAGTTCCTGTTTCCGCATGAAAAGCTGTCGGTGCAGGTGCATCCGGACGACACCGCTGCCCGTCGCGCAGGAGAACCATGCGGCAAGAGCGAATGCTGGTACGTGGTCCAAGCCAAGCCCGGCGCCCAAGTCGCGCTCGGACTGAAATCAGGGACCACACGACAAGAGTTTGCGCAGGCAATTCAGGAGAAACGTGCCGAAGAGTTGCTGAACTGGATCAATGTCTTTCCTGGTGAAATGATCTACGTCGCCGGAGGCACGGTGCATACGCTCGGGCCCGGCTCTATCATCGTAGAAACCCAGCAGCAGTCGGATACGACGTATCGCTTGTATGACTATGGCCGTCCGCGGGAGTTGCAGGTGCAGCAGGGGCTTGCGGTGATGAAAGAAAAGACCGGCGCGGGGAAGGTGATTCGTCCCGCGCCCACGGAAATCGCGGGCAGCAGAAACCGGCGGGCGCCGATGGTCGCGTCATCCTATTTTGTCGTGGAAATGCTCGAGCTTAAGGATCCGCAGGAGTTCCAGACGACCGACGACGCCGGCAAGAGTTCGGTACAGATTCTGACCGCGGTCGAGGGCTGCGGCGTGGTCGAAGCACCGGGCGCTGACCCAGTGACCCTGGCCAAAGGGGACGCAGTTGTGGTTCCAGCGTCCACCGGGCGGTTCAGCGTTCGCCCGCAATGGTCGGTCGAGTTTCTGAAGTCATGCCTGCCGGGGAAGGCAATGCCCGAACCAGCAGTTAGAATGTGACCTTGTGCCGCGTGGCAACACAGTATCCTTAGAACTTGTGGCGAAAACCAATTCCAATTTCTATCCCGTGATTCTCGCCGGTGGCCGGGGCACGCGGTTCTGGCCGCTGAGCCGCAAGCGCCGGTCCAAACAGTTGCTGGCGCTGGACGGCAAGCAGACCATGATCCAGCAGACGGTCGCACGCCTGCTGCCGCTGGCTCCGCCTAGCCACTGCTGGATCATCACCAATCAGGACCTCCGCCGTGAAGTCGTTCGTCAAATCCCCCGCTTGCGCCCAGCGCAGATCATTGCCGAACCAGTGGGCAGGAACACCGCGCCGGCCATCGGCCTGGCGGCCTTCATTCTGCTGCGCGACGACCCGTCGGCGGTGATCGGCATGTTTCCTTCTGATCATGTCATTGCCGAGGAAGCGCGCTATCGTGAACTTCTGCAAAAAGGCGCTGCCATCGCTGCGGCAGGCAAAAACATCGTGGTGATTGGAATCGCTCCGACTCGCGCCGAAACTGGTTACGGTTACATCGAAGCCGGCGCCGCAGGCCCTGGGGGAGCTTTACACGTCCGCCGCTTCACCGAGAAGCCCGACAGCGAACGTGCCACCGGCTTTCTGCAAGCCGGCAATTACTACTGGAACAGCGGCATGTTCTTGTGGAGCGCGCGCACGCTCGCCGACGCACTGCGAGAACATCTGCCGAAGACAGCGCCCATCCTGGAAGACATTGCCGCAACCTTCGGCACCAGGAAGTTTGGGCAGGTTTTTCGCCGGTTGTATCCCAAGTGCGAAAACATTAGCGTTGACTACGCGATCCTCGAACCACGTTCCGCGAAAGGCGAGCAGAAGTCGAACATTTTTTGTCTTCCTGCCAGCTTCGGCTGGAACGATCTGGGATCATGGACGGCGTTGCACGAACACCACGTTGCCAAGCAGAAACCAAAACACGACAACCTGATATCAAGCGCCGGTGTGTTCACGCTGAATGCGGAAGGCAACTATATTCACGCGCCGGGGAAGTTCGTCGCCGCCATCGGCGTAAGCAACCTGGTGGTCGTCGAAACCGAGGACGCCTTGCTCATTACCACTCGCGAGCAGGCACAGGATGTTGGCAAGGTAGTGAAGCACCTGGACGAGAAGAAGTTGCACAAGCTGGTGTAGGCCATTGATGAACAATGCCCGATCCCATCAAATTCGGCACCGACGGCTGGCGTGGGATAATCGCTGACGATTTCACCTACGACAACGTCCGCCGTGTGGCGACGGCGATCGCCGCGTACACATTGAAACACGAGGATGCGCGCCACGGCCTGGTGGTGGGCTACGACACCCGTTTTTCCTCCGAACGCTTCGCCCGCGTCGCCGCCGAGGTGCTTGCCAGTGCTGGCATTCCGATCAAGTTGGCGAATGATTATTCCCCCACGCCAGCCGTCTCCCTTGCCGTCAAGCAGCTCGGCGCCGCGGGCGGCGTGGTGATCACTTCAAGCCACAATCCCTGGAACTGGAATGGAGTGAAATTCAAGGGCAGGTTTGGCGGGTCGGCCAATACGCAGATTATCAAGGGAATCGAAGTCGAACTGCAAGCAGGCACGAGTTCGAACGGGCGAAAGGCAGCGATCGAAGAAGTGGATTTCAAGCACGCCTACGTCAAGGCCATCTGCGATTTCGCTGACCTCGATCTCATCGCCAAGGCCGGATTCAAGTTTGCGGTGGATTCGATGTACGGCTCGGGACGCGGCGTACTGGCGAAGATCTTCGCCGATCACGGAATCGCGCACATCGCCATTCGCCAGGAATTGAATCCGCTGTTTCCCGGCATCAACCCGGAACCCATCGAACCTCATGTCGCCCTGCTGCAACAAACAGTGGTTCAGGAAGGCTGCCACGCCGGATTCGCCAGCGATGGCGACGCCGACCGCATCGGCGCCGTCGCCGAAGACGGCAGCTTCGTTGATTCCCACAAGATTTTCTCGGTCCTTCTGCGCTGGCTGCTCGAGCGTAAGAAATGGCCAGGCGACGTGGTTCGCGCTTTCAACACCACCCGCATGCTGGACCGCATCTGCGCGCGCTATGGCCGCAAGCTGATTGAATGCCCCATCGGATTCAAGTACATCGCCGACCTGATGATGGAGCGCGACATTCTGATTGGGGGCGAAGAATCCGGCGGGATTGGTTATTCACGTTTCTTGCCCGAGCGCGATGGCATCCTGAACGCGCTGCTACTGGCGAATGTGATGGCCGAAGAAGGCAAGCCGCTGGGCCAACTGGTGGCTGATCTACAGCGTGAGTACGGGCCTCATTATTATGGCCGACGCGATCTGCACATTCCGGAAGAGGTGAAACAAGCCGCCATTCAGCGCGCACGCTCCGATCAAACTACGCGCTTGGGACGCTACTCCATTTTGAAAAAAGAAACTCTGGATGGCATAAAGTTCTTTCTCGACGCGCCGACGCCTGACAAAGGAGCGGAGGCCTGGGTTTTGTTCCGGGCATCCGGAACGGAGCCGCTGCTGCGCGTCTACGCAGAGGCGGCTTCGCCGGGGCTGGTGAACGAAATCCTTACCGCCGCGGAATCCTTCGTGAACCTGCAGGGGTAGAAGCCTCCCTTGCCGCCTCCCTTGCCCTGGCACCATTCTTGTACCTCAAGGGCGTCACTTTTCAGGCCTGTGTCCGTTCGCGCTGAGTACAATACCCACTAGATGAACTCCCCCATATCCATGCTCAGCCCTCCGGCTGATTCGCCGGAGGCGCGGCGCTACAACCGCATTCGGAGATGGCTCGGCATTGCCGACTTCCTCGTCGGCCTGTTGTTCCTGCTGGTGTTGCTCTTCACTGGATGGAATGGCACGCTGCGCGACTTCGCCTTGCACGGCGCCTTCGAGCACTACGCATTCGCCGTTTTTCTCTACGTGCTGATGCTCATGCTGATCGGAAAAGCGCTTGGGCTGGGCCTGGACTACTACGGCTTCCGGCTGGAGCACCACTTCAATCTGTCGAATCAAAGACTGCGGGCGTGGGCGTGGGACGAAATCAAGGGATTGCTCGTGGGAGTAGTGCTGGGGACGATTGTGGTTGAACTGCTGTACTTCATCATCCGTCAGGCTCCGCAATACTGGTGGCTGATCGCTTGGGCAGCCTTCCTCGGCCTGTTTGTGCTGCTGGCACAGCTTGCTCCGGTCGTCCTGTTTCCCATCTTTTACAAGTTCGAGCCATTGCAGAATGAAGAACTGAAGTCGCGTTTGGTGAAACTGAGCGAAGCGGCCGGAACGCGGGTGCGCGGGGTTTACAAATGGAATCTGTCGGAAAAGAGTAAGAAGGCGAACGCCGCCCTGACCGGGCTGGGCAACACCCGCCGCATTATTCTTGCGGACACCCTCCTTGAGCACTTTTTGCCGGACGAAATCGAAGCCGTGCTCGCCCACGAACTCGGACATCACGTGCACAAACACATTCTGAAGAGCATCGCGGTACAGGCGGGGGTCACGCTGGCAGGGTTCTGGGCAGCCAATTGGCTGCTGCATTACGCCATGGAGCGCTGGCACGTCTTTGAAACCCTCTCCGACTTCGCCAATTTGCCGCTGCTGGTGCTGGTTTCGACGGTGTTGTCGTTCCTGTTGCTGCCGGCACTCAACGCTTTCTCGCGCTACAACGAACGCCAGGCAGATCGATATGCTTTTCAGTCGATTGCCAGCATCCAGCCGTTCATCTCATCGATGAACAAGCTCGCCGAGCAGAACCTGGCTGAGCGTTCGCCCTCGAAGTGGGTAGAGTGGTTCTTCCATTCCCATCCGGCGATCTCCCGGCGCGTGGCGGCGGCGGAAGCCTGGGCGAAGCGCAACGCAGCGGCTGCTGCCCACTAGCGGCCCCGCAGGAGTCTGTCCACTTTTTGCAGATCTTCCTCAGTGTCTACCCCGATGGTATCGTGCGGAGTTTCGGCTACATGAATAGAAATTCCATTCTCCAAAAAGCGCAACTGCTCCAACCGTTCGCTGCGCTCCAACGAAGACTCCGGCAGCGCGCAGAAACGGTCGAGCGCCTCTTTGCGATACGCGTAAAACCCAAGATGCTTAAAGTAGCGAGGCTTCGAGCCGTCGCGATCGTGAGGAATCGTGGCGCGAGAAAAATAGAGCGCACGCCCAGCCGCGTCGGTCACCACTTTGACGGCGTTGGGATTAGGAATGTCTTCCGCAGCGGCAGACGTCTTCAGCGTTCCCACTTGGATTTTCGGATCCTCCATGAGGTCGAGCAGTACGGCGATGTGCTCGGCCCGGGTCATCGGCTCGTCGCCTTGCACGTTGAGGTAAACATCTGCCGCCACTAACTTGGAAATCTCATGCACCCGCTCGGTACCGCTGCGGTGGGCCATCGAGGTCATCCGCGCATGCCAGCCGTGCTGCCGGCAAAGTTGCATGATCTCCTCCGAGTCCGTGGCCACGATCACGTCATCGAGCAGCGAACAAGCGCGGACCCCACGGTACACGCGCGCCAGCAGAGTCTCTCCCGCAATTTCGCGCAGCATTTTTCGCGGCAATCGGGTGGATGCCAGCCGGGCCGGAATGACGGCAATCGCTTTCATGCCGTCCAGTGTCAATTTTCCTTGCGCGAGATGCAAGCGTGAGATCATTCACGAGGCTGGTTTGACACGGTTTCGCGGGGACTCTTAGAATCAATTATCGGATTCGACACGACCTCAGTGTCGCTCCGTCTGAGAGGCCCGTTCAAGCCCCTTCTGGCTTGTGCGCTCTCGTTTCCTCGCACCGTGGCGGCGTAGCTCAGGTGGCTAGAGCGACGGTCTCATAATGCGGCACAAATACCGGTCGCGCCGTGTTCTCATGAGTTTGGGTTTTGGCACTCGGGATGCGTTGTTCAGGTTTGGTTGCTCTTGGGCAAGAACGGTCTACAAACGGTCTACAAGTACGCCCCGCCAGGAAGAGACCTTAGCAGGAACGGTCCCGCTGCATCCGTCGCAGCTGCGCATGAACCAATATGACGGCAGAAGGAGCGAAACTGATGAAGGCCAGCGATGCCTACTGCGATACCGATACTTTGTTCAGCAATGCAGCTCGTCATGCTAGGGACGCCAAGTCACAGGCCGAGGCCACGGCAATCCGCAGCCTCATGTCAAAGCACGACCAGGGCAAGATACGCCTGCTTCGGTCCAACGTCGCTCGTCGCGAATTGGAAAATACCGCCGATGTACGACAGCGAGATAGCCTGCGAAAAGAATTCTTTGAACGAGTTCCTGTCGCGAAGGACGAAAAGCTCTTGGGATTTGATACGCAGTACACCGACCCATATGGCGGCTTTGTGACCAATCCGCTCGTATCCGACGTTCAAGATGAGCGCTTGTGCGCGGAGTTGGAGAATTCCCTGAAGCTGCGGAAGTTCGATGCGCAACAGTTGGGGCAAGCAATTTCTAACCAGTGCGGTACGTTTCTGACGCGAGACAGCGACTTCCTTAAGAGTGCCGGGACTATCGAACAAAGGTACGGCATCAAGGTTCTTCCCCCATCCGTATTTGATGCGCAGAACTAGTCCCGGTCCAGCCCGAGGAGACTCGGTGGTGCCTCAGTTGGAAGGTCTTGATTCTTCCTTCCACGTACCCATGTGCCGCTCTTTCCCGCAACTGAGGCAGGTCCAAAAATAGGTACGAGAAGAGACGCTACCCTTGCCGTCCCACATCGTGTTGGAACCGATGGACCAGGTCGTTTCGTGACAATGGTAAAAGGCTGTTTATATGGCTGCGGACAGATACTGGGCGAGACCGATGCGAACGGTTTTTTCGAGAATGTCCGGCCAGCCACGAGTTTGAGTGCTAGTCCAATTCTTCGCAGTAAACTCCTGGACTGGACTGGCGATACCGCCACCGAACCACTCGCCAGGAGGTGGCCTGAAGTCAGCTTTGTGCGTGTAGTCATTGCGCCTTCTGAAAAGATATTTTTCCTTCTCCTCATCAGTTGCCTGCCGACCGGACAAATTCGGCAAGTATGTCGATACATCTCTGTCAATCGAATCCAGCAATTCACGATGGGTTTTCGGTGGCAGGCTGCGCAAGAAGCGAAAGAATGAGGAGCGGACCCCGTACACAGAGTTGTACTCGCGATGAAGTGAACGGGTACCGTCCTCTAGACCTTGCGATTGCAGTCGTTGGACTATTCCATCGCGTTCGCTCTTGTGTTTGGATGATTCCATCCAGGCACCAAAGTCCAGCCAGTCGGCGGGCTGCCCCAAACGGTCGAAGCAGGTCAGATAAAGGTACGTTACAAGCGGGTCGTCCAATTTGGACCTAATCATTTCCGGGTATGGCGAGTGTTCCCCCAAACTTTTGCAAACATTCAAGCGGTCGATGATGGTGAAAACCACGCTGAGCGGGTTGCCGCCCAATTCGTCAGTCAAATAGAAGCGCTCCATTCGGACCATGCCAACGAACTTGGCGACAGCAGCGTCTATGTCCGTCCGACCTAAGTATCCTTCCAATTCCTTGTAAATCCGCTCTGCGAATTCGGGTCTCAACTCGAATCGCGGCACCAGCTCCGCATACCATTCCGAGGTGGCAATCCATCTGACCCAGTGAGGAATGCTTTCGGCAATTTGACTTGGAGAAAAATCTGACGCGTCGCCCTGGTCTGAAAAACGGACGTAGACTCGCGAGCCTAATTTGAGCTGGCTTCGGTCATAGAGTCGCTTGACGCGCTCCTTGCCACGGACTCCAAAGAAAACCGGTTCGAGACGAGCCATACGCGGGGTATGAGATTTAACGCATTCTATTCCTGCACAGGAGACCGCTGCCAGCCAGCGCCACGTACGCAATACCCAGTCCGGGCATCTGACACGGCGGGCACCCGACCAAACGTTCGTTGCACGACACCTAGTCCTTGCGTTTGGCATTCGCACCTCTTGGCCGTGGCTGCTTCACCAAGGCCGTGCTCGACGAAACCTCCGGCGACGTACTCGATTCGTTCCACCCAGGGCCCAGCAGAGCCATGCCCATGGCAACTCTCTGCGGGTCGGTGACCAGCGTCAAGAATACGGTCAAATACAAAAGCCTTATCTGAACGAGCAGCGCGGTCATCGCCTTCGGCCCAAAACAATCCGCCGCCACCCAAGATGCCAAGCGTCAGATTGAATGGCATCCCCGGAACGTTACAGCTGCCCGGCCCAGCGTAAACAATACGCAATTAGGAATCGGCCTGAGAGATGACGATGGGATGGGAGAACGGGGCCGATGTGCTCTATCAGCTGCTCACCCATGCCAGCCAAGCCAACCATATCCAGCGTCCCTGGCTACGCCGGTGGACACCGAGCCTGCTCGGGATGCTCACCACGCGATAGTGGCGGCAAGGTGACAATGATGAGCAGCAACGCATGACGGATACTATGACCGTCACTCAATACCATTGTTTTCTTGCACTTGAGCGAGTTTGTAGACCAATACTGTAGACAAAAGTTACTGGAAGCTAACCCCTCATAGGCCCCGTATTGGCACGCTAAACACCCCTCATCCGCATCTTATCCGCGCAGGCCGGTCCTGCCTTGGCCTGGCCATGGGCACCATGGGCCATCCTACTTTTTAGCCGTACGCGATACGCCTGGGAGAGCTGTGCATGTGGTTGAAAAGGGGAGAACGTAGTCCCAGGCCAGCCAGAATCCCCGGCCAATGATTGATTTCCTGCCGGGCACGATAACGTCCCTAGACCGCCTTGGCTGACCCCGTCGCCCTCGACCCCAGGCGGCGTGGTTGCTTCCGTCGCCGTCCGGCCATTGCGCACGTGATTTGCCCGGAATGTCTGAAGCCCGCGCTTCAGAAGTCCAAAGGCATTTTCACGGATGCGAGTTGGGCGCACTGGTGGCGGTATCACCGCAAAGACGTTCGCGAAATTCCATCCAAGCTCGCAATGCCGGTGGACCCGGACGAACCACGTATGCAGCAAGCTGAACAAGGAGGAGAAATTGAGTAAGCCAAACAAAGTCAAAGCTCGATTGTTGGAGCTGTCCGGCAATCCTGATGCAGCCATCGCTGTAACAGCAACCACGAAACTTGCGGACCTGGAGATTATCGAAGAGAGAAACGAAAGCAAAGCGGGTCACCTCAAAGCAGAAATAAAATCACTCCGCAGTGAAGCCGAGCAAGCTCGGACGCAATTTGAATCTCTGTTGCAGGAGAAGACGACGGCGCTCGAAACACTCCAGCAGACCTGGGAAACTGAAAGGCAGCGTTGCGTGCTGAATTGGTTTCCGAGGCCGACGCCAAATTGCGAAAGGCGCAAGAAGCGGAGCAGCGGGCGCAGAGCACCATGGCCCAGGCTGAAGCAAGATTCGGCACCGAGCGCTTGCGGCATTCCGTCCTAGCGTGGCAACAGCTGGCTTCGACGCACGACATACCCGAGTTCTTCGCCAATCCCGGCCACTCAGCATTCTTCTGGAAGTCATGGGAGTTTTTCCAAGAAGACGGGAAGGCCGAACTGTGGGTGAGCAATGAGGACATGAAAAACAACCGCGAACAGTTCATGGCATACGCTGCCAGGAATCTTCATCTGCACACGTGCGGTTGGTGCGAAAAGCCCGAAGTCGCAAACATAGGACAGAGAGTTCAGTTCGTCTACGCACTGGCAGACCACCTGGAAATCCGTGAAGAAGTGGAAGAGGCCGGGCTAGTCGAGACAAACCAGCACCTGGCATGGCACAGGGAGAGAACAGTTGCAGCGGCCATTACTGAAGAACGAAGACGGGCACTGAGTGGGACGGGGCGACAGCCCATTGGCGGGAATGAAGAGCCAAGCACCGGGCTTCCTCTGTCACAGCACCCCAAGGAATGTTGCTGCCCAAATTGCAACGGCATCCCGCGCCATTTGCGAACGGGCGAAGTGGTAGAGAACTTTTAGGAGAATATGACCAAACAAGAACTGATAGCAAATTGTGTAGACCCCGATGGCGAGATTGATTGGAGCGTTCTGCGCGAATACGAAGTTCAGCACGGTGAGGACTCAGCCAGACAGGTGATAAAAAAGCACATGAAAGTGCACCGAATGGTGATGTTTTCATTAGGCGACGACTCCGTAGAAAACTCTGTGATGTTCCTATGATTGACACAGAGAGAGAAAATCATCCATGCTGCGTTGCGTGCAGAAAATCTGCCGCTTACGGAACAAAACTTGGAGAACATGCGCCGATACTTGGACGGCGGAGCAGTCATTGTGTCTGGCGGATTTGGCCCTTTGGCGACATTGACTGTCATCAAGAAAGGAAATGACGACATCAGTTTCGTTGATGAGGATGTGCAGTTTGTTAATCCAGCGAAGGGAGACCAGTGAGTGATCGTCTTGAACAGTTGCGCACATTTTATGGGCAACATTTTTACGATTGGATGGAGACGCTGCATTCCCGCAATGTAAACCCAACCCCTGTTTTGCTACACCTGCTGAGACAAATACCATCTTGCGCATCGGATACGGAGGACGACTTTCTTCTGTGGGCAGAGCAGACCATCTCCAATGAACTCGCAGATCGTAAATGGCGAGAATCCATGGCAGGGCTCACGCTGGCCGAGGTGCTGACGCTTGCCAAGAGCAGGGACAAGAGGAAATGCAAGCCCATGGAGATTGAAGTCCGTGGAGAAAAGGCGTTCGTCGCCCTTTACGACAGCAAAAAAAATCTGCATGTTTGGGCAATGGACGCAAACTGGTTGCCTGTGGCGCAGGAGTTGTGGCCTTGTGCTTTGAAATATTCCCGCGCAATCGGGTGGTATGTTGCCAAGCACAGCCGCAGGCAGCTATCCAGTGGGCAATGGGTGCCGATCTACATCCCCGTGCACCACATCATTCTTGGAGTCAGCCATGCTCGGGTGCTGGCAAATGACAATGACTTTCTAAACTACAGCGCAGGAAATCTGCATCTGGAAGACGACGGCACTGAGGCCCATGTTGCGGCTCCCGATCTGATTGAAATGCAAAGGGCGAAGCTGGCGGTCGCAAGCACGCCGCTGTTGCCCACGGACACGCAGGACGCCAAGCCAGCCCGCTCCACCGTATCGTATACGGAGAAGCCCGATGTCTTCGCATGTCCAGACGCGTCCGTAGTCCGGGCGCTTCAGGCCGCGTGGGGCGTCCGGGCAAGGTAGGCAAAAACTTTTTCGCAGCAGGTTCAACTACTTAGCCGGAAACAGGCACACAAATACCAGCAACAAGCATTCATAGAGAGCGCATTTTTTGGATTTCGGCGACCAAACGGAGGAGAAATGAGAACCAACCAAGCGGGTTTATCTGGCAGATTTAGCTGTGACAGATGCAATCAGCCGTCGCCCGGAGGTGTCTACACCAACCAAGGCGGCTTTGCGCAGGTCTGCCCTTCGTGTAAACACGATGTTAAAGGCGGTTTTGACCAGGTTTCACGCGTCTCCAAGCCTCGAATGGCCCCAAGTGCCGCCACCATAGCTGCGATGCGTGCTGGACGGTCAAAACCGAGGTTTGAGCAACAGCGGTTTGAGCAGCAGGTATGAAAAAATCTTAATGCAAGTTTCGGCAATGCTCCGGGCAGCGTATTCAATACGCATCACTCGGAGACAGGCCATTGCCGGATAAACATTGCCGCCATTTCACGGGGGCGGCAACCGGGCAGGGTTTTCACCTCTGGGAACCCTGCCCACTTTTTGGGAGGCAGAATGGAGATTAGTTTCACCGAGAGGCTGGAAAGACTGATAGAGAAGTTGGACGAGTTCGGTGTGGAGTGCAACGAATCTGGTTTTGATGAGCAGTCCGAGCAGGTGCAGTCAGCAATCGCTTCGTTGAATGAAGTCGCTTTTGAAGATGAGCAAGTTGAGGAGACAGACGATTGATAAACAGCGCAGCACTTAAGGATTACAAGCAGCGCATCAAGCAAGCGCCCACATCGTTCACGGTTATTGATGCAGGGCAGGCCGCAGTCTGTGGCTATCTGGGGCACACCTTGGAGCGCGTGGAGTTCGCAGGCATTGATACGATTTTTCACTTCGCTAACACCTCCAACTATTGTTGGAGAGAGCCCGTGAAGGAATACTCAGCAGGAACACTGGTGATCGCAGACGCGAAAAGTTTTTATGAGTCTGCCAAGGCGGTTCACAACAAGATCGCCGATGCAGAGGAGGAGAAGAAATGAATACAGGAAGAAACCCTAATGGGGATTTTTCAGGGTTGGAGTTTGGCAACGGATTGGCCGTCACAGGAAAGCTAGAAGGCCTCAAAGTAGTGCGCTACCAAATCCGCTGCTCAATCTGTGGTGCGACAGGGCAAACCGTAAGCCAGCAAGAACTGGCCGCAGGGGTTACACCTAAATGCAGGAACTCAGGCTGTGGCAAAGTCAGCACCGAGTCACGACGAGTCGCCCAGTTTGACTTCACTCCAGACCCGAGCGTCCGAAATCGCATGAATAAGACTGCTGAAACAGCGGCCCTGAAGCAAATAGAGGAGAGCGAAAACAATGTCAGTCCGAAATAACGCAGACCACAGGGAGTATCAGCGTCAGTTAGAGGCCGAGCAGCAAAGGGCTGAAGCTACAAAACGAGCCGAGCAGGAACTGGAAACTAAGCCACGTCGTGACGCAGAAGCCGCCTATGGCACTATTGCCAGCAATCAAGCAGAAGAGTTCAGGCGTATCGTTCGACGAAGAACGCGCGCCAGGAGCGCGATCCGGAGATGCATCAGACGCGCAAGGGGAAGCAGTGGTACTTCGGGATGAAGGCGCACGTGGGCGTGGATAGTCAGAGTAAGTTGATCCACGCGGT
>Ga0209517_10004341_pt1 | contig 18662 bp, 16 predicted proteins | sample PeaSoiMetSII2010_FD_187695 | JGI IMG/M metagenome (GOLD analysis project Ga0209517, IMG submission 187695) | Peat soil microbial communities from Weissenstadt, Germany - SII-2010 (SPAdes) (version 2) | ecosystem: Environmental > Terrestrial > Soil > Wetlands > Peat | place: Germany...
GGGGGGGAGCCGGTCGCGCAGATCGTTGGTGCCGGCGTGAAGCGAGACCGCCAGATTCACCGGAATATCGGTCAGCAGCCGTTGCATCATCGGGACCAGCCCCACGGTCGAGACCGTGATTCGCCGCGGCGAGATCTGCATCCCCCACTCTTCCGTCATGATTCGCAGCGCCTTGAGCAGGTGCGGATAATTCGCCAGCGGCTCGCCCATCCCCATGAAGACGTAATTGGTCAACTGCTCGCCGTCCGACAGAGCCGTGCGGGCCGCAACAATCTGGCTCAGGATCTCGCCGGTGCCGAGGTTGCGATGGAGTCCCATCCGGGCGGTCGCGCAGAACTCGCAGCCCATCGCGCAGCCCACCTGGCTGGAGAGGCACAGCGTCACCCGCCCGCCGGCCGGGATGATCACGGTCTCGATCTGCTCGCGGTCGCCGAGTGTCAGCAGGAGCTTGCGGGTGCCGTCGGAAGATCGCGAGACGATCGTGCCGGCGACGCATCCGATCGTAAACCGGGCCCTGAAATACTCGCGGAGTGCGAGCGGAACGTCGCTCATCTGGTCGAACGAGGCCGCCCGCTTGGCGTAGAGCCATCCGGCGATCTGGCGCGCACGGAAGCGCCGCTCACCTGCGGCGAGGACGACCGCTTCGAGCTCGTCGAGCGTCAGGCCGCGGATGGGCGTTTCCCGGCCGCTTTCGATCAGGGACTGCACGTGTCCAAGCTTAGATGAAATCAGGTCGGGTTGCATTTGGGCCGTCGTAAGCCTCAGGATGTCTTACATGGGTCTTACCAAGCTCAAAACGCTATCGGGGCGAACCAGGCTGTCCACCAAGGGACAGGTCATTCTGCCGAAGGCGATCCGTTCCGTTCACGACTGGCGACCGGGCACCGAGTTCGAGATCGAGGATCGGGGCGACGCCGTGTTACTCAAAGCCGTCAGGCGGCGCGGGACAACACGATGGGAGGATCTCGGCGCGCACGCCAACTATCGGGGACCCCGACTGAGTATCCGCGATATGGACGGAGCGATCGAGGCTGAGGCAAGGCGCCGACGTGATCGCGGTTGATACCAATGTTCTGTTAAGAGCCATCGCGCTGGACGATGCGCGCCAGACGGCCGTGGCGCTGGACCGGCTTCGAAGGGAAACGGCGGTGTTCGTGTCCAAAACCGTTCTGCTTGAAATGGAGTGGGTCCTCCGCTCAGGCTACGGCTTCGACCGCGCGAAGATGCGACAGGTATTCGCGGACCTGCTGGGCTTGTCGAACCTCGACATCGAAGACGAAGCGGCGGTTCGGCGCGCCGTCGAGCTCTTTGATAAGGGGCTCGACTTCGCCGACAGCCTGCATCTGGCATCAGCCGGCGAGCGGCGGTTTGTTACCTTCGACCGGCGGCTGCAGCGGACAGCCCGACGCCTCGCGCTGGGCAACGTCTCCGAACCCTAGAATTTCGTAACCGTGTAGCGAAACCCGTCCCCTCAGCGCCGCGGCGTTGGCACGAATCGTTCGGCGGAGAAGCAGCCGGGGCGTTCCGGACCGTCACAAAGTCTCAGGCGGCCGGCGGTTGACAGCCGTGAGCAATCCGGGAGACAAGCGGCAATGCAATGCCCGCAGTGCCAGGCGGAAAACGACACTGGGTTGAGCTTCTGCGAGTCGTGCGGAGCGAAGCTGGCGCGCCCCTGTCCGAGCTGTGGACAGGAGCTGAAGCCATCGGCGAAGTTCTGCGGCAAGTGCGGTGCATCGCTTAGTGAGCCCGCAGCGCCACCGCCCGACGCTGCATCTGACCTGACACGTGCGGCACTTGGCCCCGCTCCAGCCGGCGAGCGGCGCCAGCTTACCGTGCTCTTCTGCGACCTGGTCGGCTCGACGGCGCGCTCGCAACAGCTCGATGCCGAGGAGTGGCGCGAGATCATCGCGGATTACCAGCAGGCCGCATCGGGCGTGGTCGCGCGCTTCGGCGGCCACGTGGCCAAGAACCTCGGCGATGGGCTCCTTATCTACTTCCGCTGGCCGACCGCGCGCGAGGACGACCCCGAGCGCGCGATTCGCGCGGGACTCGCAATCGTCGACGCGATGGCTCCGCTCAACGCCGCACTCGCCGACCGCGGCGATACGCGCCTGGCAGTGCGCATCGGGATGCACACCGGGCCGGTGGTGATCGCCGACGCCGGCGAGGTCTTCGGCGAGACGGCGAACGTCGCGGCCCGCGTGCAGGCCGCGGCCGAGCCCGACACGGTGGTGATCACCGCCGCGACGCAGCGCCTGGTCGCCGGAATGTTCGTGGTCGAAGATCGCGGCCCGCAGGCGCTCAAGGGCGTGCAGGAGCCGATCACGCTCTACCGGGTCGTGCGGCCGAGCGGGATACGCAGCCGGCTCGACATCGCGGCGGGGCGGTTCACGCCGTTCGTCGGCCGCGAAGTCGAGCTGGCGACCCTCGTCGATCGCTGGGAGCGGGCGCAGGACGGCGAGGGGCAGAACGTTGTGATTGCCGGCGAAGCCGGAGTCGGCAAGTCGCGACTTGTCTACCAATTGCACGAGCGCCTGGCGGCGGTGCCCCACACGTGGTTGGAATGCGGCGCCACGCCGTACACCGAAGGCACTCCGTTCCATCCGGTGATCGCGCTGGTGGCGCAGGGGCTGGCATTCACGCCCAAAGACACGGCAGCCGCGAAGCTCGCCAAGCTCGAAGCTGGACTGCGCGACCTCGCCTCGGCGGAGAACGTGGCCCTGCTCGCGGATTTTCTCGATCTGCCGCCACCCACGCGGCTGCAGATGAGCCCCGAGCTACAGCGCCGCAAGACTATCGACCTGCTGGCGCAGTGGACCCTGTCGATGAGCGCGGTGCAGCCGCTGATCGTGTTGGTCGAGGACCTGCACTGGGCTGATGCATCGTCCCTGGAGCTGCTCGGGCGCCTGATCGCGCAGAGCGCGACGGCGCGGGTACTGTTCCTCGCCACGGCGCGCCCGGAGTTCACACCAGTGTGGCCGCCGCGGTCCAACCTGACGACGGTTCAGCTCGCGCGGCTCACCAAGCGCCAGGCGCGCGACATGGTCGCGACGCTGGGAGGCTCAGCGCTGCCAGCCGACACGCTCGACGCGCTGGTCGCCCGCGCCGACGGTGTGCCGCTCTACGTCGAGGAGCTGACCAAGGCGATGGCGGAGCCGGGCGTAGCGCGCGGCGTGGAAGCAATTCCAGCCACCCTCGCCGACTCGCTGATGTCACGGCTCGATCGGCTCTCGACGGCGAAGGAGGTGGCGCAGCGGGCCGCGGTGCTGGGACGGGAGTTCGCATATCCTCTGCTGGCGGCGACCGCGGGGCTCGACGAGGCTGCCCTGCGGCAGGGGCTGGCGCGCCTGGTCGAAGCGGAAATCCTCTTCGCGCGCGGTGAGCCGCCTGCGGCCACGTACACCTTCAAACACGCGCTGATCCAGGAGACGGCGTATCAATCGCTGCTCAAGCGCACGCGCCAGCAACTCCACGGCCGCGTCGTTGACGTGCTGGTGGCGGAGTTCCCGGAGCGCGCGGCGGCGGAGCCCGAGGTGGTGGCGCGACACGCAGAGCTGGCCGCACGGATCGACGAGGCGATCGCGGCCTACCAGCGGGCCGGCGAGCGCGCGACGCACCGCTCGGCGCACGAGGAGGCCATCGGCCATCTGCGCCGCGCCCTCGCGCTGGTCGAGACGCTGCCGGAGACCCGCGAGCGCCATCAGCGTGAGCTCGGGCTGCAGATCGCGATCGGGGTGCCGCTCGCCGCGGCCCGGGGAAAGTCGCGTCCGGAGTACGAGCGGACCTTTCTACGCGCGCGCGAGCTGGCCTCCCAGATCGGCGAGTCGCGCGAATTGCCTCGAGTGCTCGTGGGACTGGCGGGGGCCTATTACCTCAAGGGTGACGTCGTGACCGCGGCCGAGGTCGCGCAGGAGGCCCTGGCAGCGGCCGAGGGCACGGGGGAGACAGTCGACCTGCTCGCGGCTCACCACCAACTCGGCCAACCATTATTCTTCCTGGGCCACTTCTCGCGGGCGCTGCAGCATCTCGAGCACAGCATCAAATTGTACAATCCCGGCGAGCATGGGTCTCTGGCGTACACCGCGGGATTCGATCGTCGCGTCTCCGCCCAGGGGCTTGCAGCCGAGTGTCACTTGTACCTTGGCCATCCTGACCGGGCGCTGGCCGTGAGCGACGCGTCAGTGACGCTGGCGAAGCGCCTGGAACATCCGCTCACTCTCGCGCTCGCTCTTTTCAATGCTGGAACTTTCCATACCGAGCGCCGCGAGTTCGACCGCGTGCGGGAACACACCGGGGAACTTTTGGCTGTCGCCGAGCAGTTCGGGTTTCCGTTGTACCTGGGAGCGGGAAGGCTCCTTCTAGGCTTGGCGCGGCTCGAATCGGGGGAGGACGAGGCCGGCCTCGCGGAGATCCGGCAGGCGACGGCCGACCTAGCTGGGATCGGGACCGGGCTTGCAGCGCCCCAGTCCCTCGCGATGCTCGCCGAGGGTCTCCGGAAAGTCGGCCGCCACGACCAGGCCCTGCGCGTGCTTGGACGCAGCGCGCAGGCCCAGGACAAGGGACAGCGCTACTACGATGCCGGACTCAACTGGGTGCGGGCCGAGATTCTCCTCGACAAAGACCGCGATGCGGTCGAAGAGGCGGAGGCGCTGTTCGGCCAATCCCTGGAGATCGCGCGCAGGCAAGAAGCAAAGATGTTCGAGTTGCGCGCCGCCACCAGCCTGGCCCGGCTCTGGCAGCGCCAGGGCAAGCGCGACGCGGCCCGCGCCCTCCTTGCACCCGTCTACGCCTGGTTCACCGAAGGCTTCGACACGCGCGACCTCATCGCCGCAAAGTCGCTGCTGGATGAGCTACGGTGATCCGCTTTCAGCCTTCAGGCACGGCTTTTCGTCGCCGTCCTTGATCGGCCGCTGCTGACAGGCCAGCGGGACCTTCCAACTCGCAGCGCCGACCTGCGGATCGGCGAGACCGAGGTGCAGCACCATGTACAGCAGGCGCTCGGCCTCGGGATGGGCGGCGCCGGCCGCCCCGCCTCCGAGCAGCGACGCGCGGTCGACCAGGTAGTAGGGCGGGATCGATTGGTAGTGCAAGGCGACACGGATCGCCGCCGCCTGCGGGATCTCGCGCCGAGGGATCGAGTAGCTCACGACGTCGACACCCGGCGAGATCTTGCCCGACACCGCCTTGGGACGGGTCTCCTCCGCGAAGGGGCCCGAGCTCGACCAGCCCTTCGGCAGGATGCGATTGTCCTTCACCTCGTCGCACAGGTGCACGAAGCTCGTGGTGAGCGCGCCGGCGCAGTCGACGTGGCGCGATTCATAGATCTGGACCTGCGTCTCTTTCGTGATCCGAGCGTAGTCCGGCTGCAGCTCGTTCGGCTGCGTCGCAAACTCGCTGGCCAGACGATTGCCATCGCCGTCGACGATGACGCCCAGGTCGTCCGTGCAGCCCGAACACCAGATCACGTCGCCCGACTTGTCGAGCACCGAGAACTCGAGGAAGGCCCTGCGGAAGCCTACGCCGGATGGTAGCTTGTGCCCGGCGAGGTTCATCACGCGAACCTGCACGTCGAGCTGCTCGGGGCCGAACGTGACGCCTTCGATGTGGAGGTCCGCGCTTCGCTCGCGCGCCTGCTCGAGGGCCTCGCCCAACGCGAGCGTCTTGGGCGGCAGCACGTTCGGCGCGCGATTGGGCAGGAAGGTGTTCGAGCCCAGAATCAAGGGGAACTCCTGGAACATCGCCATCACGAAGACGTTGATGCCGGTGAGCGTGTGCCGCCAGTAGCTGTCGCGCACGACCGTATCCAGCTGGTCGGAATCGGCGCGGTTCGGCACGTAGGGAAAGGTCGTGTCCTCGATGTTCACGATGCTGGTGGCAAGCGGCTGCTTCGTCACCGGGTTCGTGCGAGGCATGTGGCAGTCCTGGCAGGTCTGGTATTCGCGGCCTTTGACGGCATATGCGCTATTCGCCCACTCGAGGTAGGTCGTCTGCTCGTGCGCATAGGGTTGCTTCGCGAGCGTCCCGTCGCCTGAGAAGACCGGCACGTCGACCACATGGCAGGAGCCACAGAGTCCCGCGTTCTCGATCTGCGCGCCATGCATCGGCGTCAGTCCGATCGCGTTCTTCATCGGATGGGTCTTCACGTCGGGATAGGGTCCGTACACTTCGGCCGCGGGCCCGGTCTCGAAGTGAGCCGTGAAGGACTCCTTGGTGCCGAGTTTCTCTGGCGCGATGTGATGGCAGACCGTGCACGACACGCCGTCTCGGGCCAGTGCGCCGAAGGTGGCTTTCTCGATCGTCGCTCGGTCATGGCTCGTTTCGCGGCGACTGACCACGGCGTAGTCGCTGCCCGGCTGGCGAGCGAGCGCGGGGTCTTGCCGCTCGCCCATCACCTCGTGGCAGCTCATGCAGAGCTGCTGCACCTGCGCGCGCGCGTCGGGGCTGGAGAGCGACACGAGCTCGGACTCGAGCTGCGAGCGGAACACGGGATCCCGCGCCGAGACCGCCATCAGCGAGCCGCTCCACTCGCCGTAGGGCGAGACGTTGGCCATCGGGAAACGGGCCACCGGAAAGGGCACCGTCATGTTGGGATCGACGGTGTTCAGGAGGTCCGATGCGTCGTGGCAGCCCGAGCAGGCATCGCTGGTGAGGAAGAGCCGCTTGGTCTCGCCGGCCGGCGCGACGACGTGGTCGTAAACGGCGTCTTGCGGCAGTCTGGCGAAATCGGTCGTGTCTGGTCGCTCGGAGAGGCCCGCTCGCTTCCGTAGCAGACGCCAGAGGTCGACGTTGATCGCATCGTTCGGGCTCAGGGTTGGTTTGTACATCATCTGGTCGAGGAGGGTGTTGACGGAGGCGAAGCGCTCATGCGGGTTGCCCGACAGCGTGTCTGGCGTCAGGTTGGTCTTGTCATGCGTGACCACCGGCCGCGTGGCGACGTAAGTGGCCGCGTCGTGACCCTGGAGATTCCCGAGGAAGGCGAAAGTTCCCTGGTCGCGATCGGACGAGGAGTGGCAACTGATGCAGAACGACATTCCGTATTGGACCGACTGGAACTCGATTTTGGTCGTCTGGTTGTGGGGAAGGTAAAAGAGGTACCAGAGCCACCCATCGTGCGAGATGCGGCTGTTGCGGACGATGACCGCCCATCCCGACGGACTCGGCGTTTTGCCCACGGGCGCGTATACGGGCAGTGCGAACATCTCTTTCACGATCATGGCGCCATCGGGAATCGCTCCCTGCCGCCCGCCCTCCAGCCACTTCACCACGCCCTTCGAGTAGTAAACGCGCACCTGCGCGTGGGTCGTGAGTGCGCGGGTCGTGGTTGGGCTCGTGTCGATGAAGGGACCCGTCAGGCGGATGTTATTGGTGCGTGGGGAGAGATCGTGACGCCAGCCGGCGTAGCGTCCCGCGCACAGGAAGTCGGTCACAGCTTGAGACACGGCGTTGGGTACCGCGATCGGGTTGTCGGCGGGAACCAGATGGAGCGATTCGAGCTCCCGCTCCGAGCACTCCGGGTCGGTGCAGGCCGGGGGCGATGCCAACGCGGTGCAGACCGAGGACGCTGCGAACGCCGGCGCGCTCAGCTGCGCCAGGATCACGGCGAGGACGTAAAGCTTGGCACGTGTCACGCGGGGAGTTCCTCCCTTTCGGCCCGATGTCTACCACGGCCGGAGCGCATTATGCGAACGGGTGAGCCACGCGCGGCGGCCAGATGGAGCGCCGGAACAGTCAGACGCTCAGTGCGGGAACTCGACGATCACCTTCGCCTGGCTGGTGGGCTTGCGCAGGGTCTGGAACATCGCGGGGACATCCTCGACGCTGATCACGTCGGTGATCATCGGCTTCACGTCGATCCTGCCGCTCGATAGCGCCGCGATCGTCTCCGCGAACTCGGCGCGGGTGTATCCCAGAACGAAATCGAGACTGACCTCTTTCAAGATACATTGGAGCGGCATGATCTGATCCGGCTCCATGCACACCCCCAGCACTACCACCTGCCCGCGCGGCGCGACCATCCCGATAGCCGCATCGAGCATGGACTTCACGCCGACACATTCGAAAACGGTCTCGGGCTCGCCTCCGGTGATTTCCTTAACCTTGGCTGCCGGACTTTCCTTCTCGGGATTAACCACGGCGGTTGCGCCCAGGTTGTAGGCCAGATCGACGCGAGCCGGCGCGAGCTCCGATACGACCACCGCTCCGGCGCCCTTGGCCTTGCACCACAACAGCGTCGCGAGGCCGATCGGCCCCGCGCCTATCACGACGCATGCGGCGCCCGCCCCAATCGCGGAGCGATTGACGCCGTGCAACCCCACCGACAGTGGCTCGACCGTCGCGCCCTCGCGCGAGCTGACGTTGTCGGGCAGTTTCAACAGGTTGCCGGCGCCGCACATCACGTATTCGGCATACGCGCCCGGCAACTGCCCCAGGCCCATCGAACGGATCGCGGCGCATCGCATGCCGTTGCCGTCGCGGCAATTCTGGCACGTTCCGCACGACACAAACGGCAGCGACGTGACACGCTCGCCGATCGCGAAGCCCTTCACGCCTGAGCCGAGCTGATGGATTTCGCCGCAGAACTCATGGCCCATCACGCTGCCCGCCGCCATTCCAAACCCGTACTGGACGGCGTGCAGATCGGAACCGCAGATTCCACAATCGTGGACCTTGAGTATCACCTCGCCGGGCCCGGGGTTCGGCTTGGGCACGTCCGCGACCGCCATCTGGTTCTGACCGTTGAAAACCGCCGCTCTCATTTCAGCTTTGCCTCGCCTCAAGCTGTCAGGCCGCCGCGCCCTTGCGCTCGATCAGCTCGATTTTGTAGCCGTTGGGATCTTCGATAAACGCGATCGGCGTGCTGCCGTGCTTCATCGGTCCGGGCTCGCGCACGACCTTGACCCCACGCGCCTTCAGATCGGCGCACGTCTTATAGATATCGTCGACGCCGATCGCGAGATGGCCGAACGCATCGCCTAAATTGTAGGAAGACTTTCCATAGTTGTAGGTCAGCTCGATCACCGCATTGTCGGCCTCGCTGCCATAGCCGACGAACGCGAGCGTGAACTCGCCCGCCGGAAAATCGTGCCGGCGGATGAGCTTCATCCCGAGCGCCTCGCAGTAAAACTTGAGCGACTCGTCAAGATTGTTGACGCGAATCATGGTGTGAAGCAGACGCATGCGGGGAGCATATCAGAATCTGGTTCCGTGCCAATGCTGCGCGCAGTCGGGGGAAGCAGTCACCCTCATCTGCGCGAGCCTGTCGGCTCGCGCCTCTTCTCCCGCAACTGAGCGGGAGAGGGCTTCAGGGCGCTTTGCGCCGATGGAGAGCGCTGGGAGGCCGAGATTTGCGCTCAAACTTTTCTTTCCCCACGGCTTCAGCAACATCCGCAATCAGCGCTTCCGCCCACTCCGCCGCCTCAGCCTCGCGCTCTTCATCGGCAGCCATCGCGCGATAACCCTCTTCCAGGCGCTTGACGGAACGTACTGTCATTGGACTGCTCCGGAGGCTAGCTCTTGCGATCGCGGGCGCGGCCCGCGATCGCGCGACCCAGCTCGCCTTTGATTTCTTCGAAGGCCTTCTCGGTGGGAGTGATTCCCGCCGCCAGCATCCGCTGGACCAGCTCCCAGCGCTCGATCCCGAGCATCCGTTGGGCCTCATGCTCGTGCATCCGCTTGACGCGCACCAGGTCCAGGATCGCTAGCTCGCGGACCCGCGCGGTGAAATCGGGTTCGGTGAACTGCGCGTCGAACAGGTCGTCAGGCAATTCGATTTTGATTTGCACGATCTAGATCGCTCCGCGCGCGGCCTGCTTGACTCTCCAAAATCGCGTGCGTCTTGTCAATTGCGGTTCTCTCAACGGCGATCTATTAAGGTGATTGGGGCAACATCGCTCCCGGCCAGGGCCAACGCAGCGGAGGAACCACTATGGATTTCAATTTAAGCGCCGAGGACGAAGCCTTCCGCGCCGAGTTTCGCGCGTGGCTCGACGCCAACGTACCCAAAGCCCAGCACAGTCCCGAGCTCGGGATGGCCGCGGAGGAGAGCGAAGGCGATTGGCAGCGGCGTGTCGCCTGGTACAAGAAGCTTCACTCCGGCGGCTGGGTCGGTATCAGTTGGCCCAAGGAATACGGCGGGCGCGGAGCCGGCATCCTGCAGAACATCATCTATGCGGAGGAGCTGGAGCGCGCCGGCGCGCCGGTGCCGTTCCTTGGGATGGGGCTCAGTCTGCTCGGACCCACCCTGATGCATTGGGGGACCGAGGAGCAGAAAAAGCGCTACCTGCCGAAGATTCTCTCCGGCGACGAAGTCTGGTGCCAGGGCTATTCGGAGCCCGCCGCCGGCTCCGACCTGGCCTCGCTTCAGACTCGCGCGGTCGAGGACGGCGACTACTTTGTCGTCAACGGCCAGAAAGTCTGGACCTCGCTCGCGCAGTACGCCGACTGGATTTTTCTGCTGGTGCGCACCGACCCCGACGCACCCAAGCACAAGGGTATCAGCTACCTGCTGGTCGACATGCACAGTCCGGGCATCACGGTTCGGCCGCTGGTGCAGATGACCGGCGCGAAAGGGTTCAACGAGGTCTTCTTCGAGGACGTGCGGGTGCCCAGGAAAAATTTGGTCGCCGCAAAAAACCAGGGATGGCAGATCGCGATCACCACGCTGATGTTCGAGCGCAGCGGCGGCGCCGGCGGTAATCGCAATATGAGCGGCCAGGTCGACGACCTCGCGAAGTTGGCGCAATCGATCAGGCGCAACGGCGGCTCGGCCTGGGACGATTCAAGCGTCCGCCAGAAAATCGCCGAGTTCGCCTGCGAAGCAGAGGCGCTCAAGTACACCGCCTATCGCCAACTCACGCGCAGGCTCAAGGGGCTTCCGCCCGGCCCCGAAGGCTCGATGATCAAGCTCTGCGCGACCGAGCTGAATTTGCGAATCCAGCTCTATGCGATGGAGTTGCTGGGGCCATACAGCCAGTTCGAGTATCGCGCGCCGTTCGCGCTCGATTACGGCAAGTGGTCGTACAAGATGCTGGCGGCGCGGGGCATGACGATCGCGGCGGGAAGCAATCAGATCCAGCACAATATCATCGGCGAGCGCGTGCTGGGATTGCCAAAGGGGTAGGGATTTCCGTCAGATTGGCGGGCGGAGATACCCTTACCCGGCGCGTGGCGAGCTACCGCTCTGATTCCCCTTCCCGTGTCGGGAAGGGGTTAGGGGTTAGGTTTTCTCAACGCCTGGCTTCACGTAGAACCTCTCCCCCGTCCCCTCTCCGAAACGGAGAGGGGTGATCAGTTCGTGGCGAATCCGGTTCCCCTTCCCGCGTCGGGAAGGGGACAGGGGACAGGGGTTAGGTCCTCCAATGTGCACGCGCGTGCTTTCTCCCTAACGTGCGCTGCACCCCGCCTCGATTTACCTCACCGGATTGTGTAAGAGTCGAAATTGGAACTGACGCGCCGGCCTACTCTCATCGATTGGGGCCAGGCGCCGATACCGAGCCCATTCGGAGGAGCCATGGATTTCACATACAGCCCCGAAGACGAAGCCTTTCGCCGGGAGCTACGCGGTTGGCTCGAGGCCAACACGCCCAAGGACTCAAAACCGCGCGGCGATATCGACATGCTGCACGAGGAGTCGCCTGACGACTGGGGTCGGCGGCTCAAGTGGCATCGCAAGATGCACGCGGCCGGATGGGTCGGCATCAGCTGGCCCAAGGAATACGGCGGGCGCGGCGCCAGCCTGATCCAGCAGATCATCTACAACGAGGAAATCGCGCGCGCGGGATCACCGCCGTTGGTCAACGGGCTCGGCATCATGCTGGTCGGCCCGACGCTCATCCATTGGGGCACCGAAGAGCAGAAGCAGCGCTACGTACCGAAGATTCTCTCGGCCGACGAGATCTGGTGCCAGGGATATTCCGAGCCCGGCGCCGGCTCGGACGTCGCCTCGCTGCAGACCCGCGCGGTCGAGGAAGGCGACTACTTCATCGTCAACGGCCAGAAGGTCTGGACCTCCGACGCGCATCACGCCGACTGGTGTATCCTGCTGGTCCGCACCGATCCCGACGCGCCCAAGCACAAGGGAATCAGCTACGTGCTGGTCGATATGCACAGCCCCGGCGTCACGGTGCGTCCGCTGGTTCAGATCACCGGCGACAGCGGCTTCAACGAAATTTTCTTCGAGGACGTCAAAGTCCCGCGCAAGAACCTGATCGGCGAGAAGAACCAGGGATGGCAGGTCGCGATCACCACCCTGATGTTCGAGCGGGCGGGAATCGGCGGCGGGCGCGACATGATCGGCCAGATCAAGGAGCTGGCCGAGCTGGCCAAGCAGGTCAGACGCAACGGCCACACGGCCTGGGACGATTCCAGCGTGCGGCAGAAGATCGGCGCGTTCGCCAGCGAGGCAACTGCGCTCAAGTACACCGGCTATCGCCAGTTGACGCGCCGGCTGAAGGGACTACCGCCGGGGCCGGAGGGCTCGGTGGTGAAACTCGGAACCAGCGAACTCAATCTGCGCGTGAACAACTACGCGATGGAGCTGCTGGGGGCGTACAGCCAGATCGAGTACAAGGCGCCGTTCGCGATCGATCGCGGCAAGTGGTCGTATCGGTTGCTGGCATCACGTGCGCTCACGATCGCTGGCGGCACCAGCGAGATTCAACACAACATCATCGGCGAACGGGTGCTGGGATTGCCCAAGGGCTGAGGGCGATTCGACGAAAGGGCAGCCGCTCGCGGCTGCCCTTTTTCTTTTTTCGTAGCGCCGGCCGGAGCCTGCCCTGAGTCCGACCGAAGGGTGCCGGTTCTTCTTCCAGAATAAGGCCGGCGAGACGCCGGCCCTGCTTTTGATCATGTCGCCGAGCTTTTCTGAAGTAGGACCGGCGTCCCGCCGGTCATTGGGCTGGTGCGCCCTCACCCGCGCGTGACTTGCTATCGCGAGTCGCGCGCGGCCTCTCCCGGTTCGCGCCTGCGGCAAGCCGCAGGCGCGGGAGAGGCAAACCCGAATCCGGCGCACTTATCTACAGTCCGGCGCGCTGAAGCCAACCGCCATCTGTCGGCCTCTATCGCGTTGCGCGGGTGAGCGCCTCTTTCACCAGCTCGCTGGCCATTTTTCCGTCGAGGCGCGCGCCGAATTTTTCGCGCAGCGCCTTCATCAGCGGGCCCATCTGAATGGTTCCCGCCGCCATCTGCTCATCGATCGCCGCTTTCATTTCGGCCGCGCTGAGGCCCGCCGGGATGTAAGCGTCCAGCACGCGCGCGTCGGTCTCGTTGAGCTCGATCAGGTCGGCGCGGTTGGCTTTGCGGGCGAATTCGAGCGCTTCTTCGCGGCGCGCGCGCTCGCGCTTGAGCACTTGCGCGATCTCGGTTTCGTTGGCCTCGCGGCATACGTCCTTCTCGATACGCGAGATCTCGGCCAGCACCCCGCGCAGGGTCATTGTGCGCCGCTCGTCGCGATTCTTCATCGCGGCTTTCAGATCATCTTGCAGTCTCTGTTTCATCTAGTCTCTCAGTCGGAGGCCTTCGCGGCCTTGGCCCCCTTCTCGACCACGTCTTCCCACGCCGGTTTGGCGGTTTCGGTCCAGATTTGGCCGTCGAGCCGATACTTGAATACCAGCGCACGGCGCTTGCCGGTCGCCTTGCCTTTGCCGGTTCCTTCGCTGGGGCCTTTGTACTCCTTGCCCTCGAGCTTGGCGGATACCTGGACTTTGCCTCCGGTGTTTTGCGGAAAATATTTCAGCTTGCCGTTTTCGAGGTCGACGTAGATCTGGCCTGAGGCTTTCTTCTCGCTCTCGTCAGCGACGTAGCTGTCCGACTCCGATTCGACCGTTTCGATCAGCTTCTTCTGGAGCGCCGGCGTGAGCGGATTGGGGCGCGTCGGGCCCCCGCCGCCGGACGCCGCAGCGCCGCCTCCGCCGCTGTAGAGATCTTTCTTGACCTCGATCGCGTGGAGATCGCGAGCGCCGGCAAATAATCCCAGCGCCAAACCCATCAGCGCTATTGTTGCGGCCAACCCTGCCCTTCGTGTCATAGCCCCTCACCTCCGTACCATACCGACCTATACCACGGCTCCCGTATGGCGCCAAAAGCGAGCCTTCACTGGCGCGCGATGCTCAGGTGTCGCGCAGGGCGAAGCGAATCGGCACCAGCACCCAGCTCGCGATATTGGCTCCGCCGCGCTCGCCCGGGACGAAGCGCCATCGGAAGCGCACCGTGTCGGCGGCTGCGTGATCGAGCGCGTCGAAACCGGACGATTGCGCGACCTCGACGCGCGCGACCGAGCCGTCGGCCTCGACCAGCACGCGGAGCAGGACCGTACCCTGCTGATTTTCGCGCCGCGCGATCTCGGGATAACCGGGAAGCGGACTCCGATCGTAGAGGGCGTGCGCCTCGGCGGCGGAGCCTCCGGCGGCGCCGGGAGCAGAACCTAACCCCCTGTCCCCCTTCCCGAAAAGCGGGAAGGGGGAACGATCGGCAATCGTTGTCCCGGCTGTCACGCTCCGCCTTTCTGCCGTAGCGCCGGCCTCCGTGCCGGTATCTTTAGGGGAGGGGCCGGGGGAGAGGTCTGCCGGCGGAGCGGCTGAAGCCGCCAGCCGCTCCGCCGCCTTCGCCGAGGACCGGCGAGACGTCGGTCCTACTTCAGGCGGGTGCGCTCGTTTGCGCAGGAGGGCCGGTGTCTCGCCGGCCCTCGATCGCACAAGCTTCGGCGACGGAACGTCGCCGAAGCCTCGCGCGCCGATGCCGGCACTGCCGCTATTGTCGACCAGATACGCAAGCACGTAGTACGACGGCTGTCGCGCCGCCGACGGCAACGCGAGTATCACCAGGACGACCGCGAGATGCGCGATCACCGAGGCAAACGTGGCGATGATCGAACTTTGCGAACTGTGCTTCAATTTCCGGCCGCCTTGGAACGCGGGCGTGGCGGCCGGGAAAAAGCCAGGATGAGGTCGATCCGATCGTTACGAGGGGCGCGACCGGACGCATCTCCTGGAGCCTCCCTCGCCCGCGAAGTTCGTCGGCTCCTCGATTCGTCCGGTGACCTGGCTCGGAGTCTCGCCGCAGGCGACGAGGCTCCATACAGTTGCGGGGCAGCGCCGGCCTTTCACCGGCTTTCCCGATCGAATCGCACCAAACATTACGCTCCCGGCGATTTCAGTCAATCGCCGAGGCACGCGGCTAGGCCGCGTCGTAGCAGATGAATTCGATCAGATGCCGGCTCGGATCGAACAGGTAGATCGATTTCCCCGCGCCTTTCGCGCCGCCCGAGTCGCCGGGCCCCCGCATATTGCCCACCGTATCGAACGAGTCGCCGTACTCGACGCCGCGCTCGCGGATACGCGCCAGCGCGCGATCGAACTCCGATCGCGTCACACAAAATGCGAGATGCTCGCCGCCTTTGGTCCCGAACGGCGCCAACTGCAGGATCATCCCAGGCGTCACGCGGATCACCGAAAACGGCGTGCCCTCGCGCTGACCTTCGCAAGTCATGCCCAGGACCTGCGTGTAGAACTCGATACTCTTCTCGCGATCGTTCACGTTGAGGATCAGATGGTCGAGTTGGAGCTCCATCTTCAAACCTCCCCTACGCCTGAACGTAGCGCATCGCGCACACGATGTTTCCCTCGCTATCCTCGAAGCGGATCATTTTTCCGACTCCGGCGATCTCGTATTCGTCCAACAGAATCTTGCCGCCGTTGGCGATAACCGCTCTCTTGATCGCGCCGAGGTCATCCACCGAGACCGTGCACTCGTAACCGACTCGACCGCGCCCGACAACCGGCTCGGCCCGCTTGCTCATTGAGCCGTGGATGCCGGGCTCCTCGGCGCTGCCGGTGTGAATCATGTAGAAGTCGGGCGGTCCCCAAGCCTCAAAGCGCCAGCCGAAAACCTGCTGGTAGAAACGCCGCGCGCGGTCGATGTCATCCGCCTCAATGTCGAAGTGAGCAATGTTGTTCGGCATGGGACCGAGTCTAGTTTCCGTCGGCTCGACCGTCCAGCGCGATTCTGTCGCAGCATATCGGGAATTCGGCAGGACTCACGACCCTCCCGTCCGTTCCAGTCGTAGTCGCGGGCCGCTGCGGAGGATCAGGCGCTACGGGTGCGACGGAGGTAGTCAATGAACAGCAACGCAAATATCAGGTCGGCGCTCGCGAAGCCCGGCACACACCACGATACATCGCCGCCCCTCCACAATGAGCACACCACGGCGAAGACCGCCAACTTCCCGATAATTGCGAGCGGGATGTAGACGCGATACTTGCGCGCATCGTAGGCGAGGCACGCATACGCATAGCCGTAGCTCGCGACCAGCGCTGCCGCGACATAGGGCAGCGTCAGGTTTGCTCCGGCCACCGGCTCGAGTCCTAAGAGAGGAAAGATCGCGCCGCTCAGGAACAGCAAGCTCGCCGCTACCGCAAAGTTGAAAGCTGCGGAGATAGAAAAGAGTTTGCGCGCGTAGGTATCCATCGCGATCGCGGTTCCCTCCCAAGGAGTACCCGCGCGCGCATCCGAGTCAATGGTTGAGGCGTCGTGGTCAAGCTCAGCTCTGGAACCTGCCACACGATGCCAACCGACGTCATTCTGAGCGGAGTCCGCGCAGCGAAGAATCTCTCACCACGTTCCTCGCACTCGACGGGCAGAAGTCCTCGGCTGGCAGCCGACGAACCACACTTGATCACTACCGCTGGACCCGGCTAAAGCGCCGGCAATGGAATCGTGATCGTGTCGTAGACCGTGATTCGCGGACCATACGCAGCCTGGAAGATTCCGATACCCTCGGCGGGCCTGATCAGGTTGGTCCGGTCGAAAATGTTGAGCAGCGTGATCCGGTTGGTAACCTCGCCCACATGCGGAATCTGAAAGGTTCTTTGTCCGCTCAGATCGACCTGGACAACATGAGGCAGCGACTCCAGATCTGCAAAGCCGCCGCGCAAGCCGCTGCTATAGAGAGCGTCAAGGCTGAACGAATACGGCTTCCAGCCGTAGGTGATTCCCCCGGAGGCGCCGTAAAGCGGCTGATGATCCACAACAATGTGGTGCCTCCCGATGTAGGCTAGCTCAGCCGAGTCGAAATTGAACTGTCCGGTAGCAACGCCTTGCTGCATGTTCCGCCCGATAGTCGCGCTGCCATGAATCGAAAGATCCTTGGCATTGTAGCTGATCGCGGTTTCGGTGCCCCAGATGTAGCCGTGCTTGTAATTGAACGGGGCGAATATCGGGACCACGCCGAACTGCCCGGTATCCAGGTAGTGCTTCGTGTATTCGTAGTAACTGTCTTCCGACACCGTGATATGAGCGGTGAGCTGATGAACCACGCCAACGTCCCATTCATGGTCATCTTCGGTCTCTGGGGTAGCCGTGCCGGTCCCGGCTTCCCCGGTAGTCCCGGCAAAGGCGGCCGGAGCACCAGGCGAGATTCCCTGAAAGCTGGGGACCTGCATGTAGCGGGCGAATCCTCCGTGCAGCGTGGTGTCGTGCGTCAGCAGGTACGTCAGGTTTATCGTCGGGTCGACCTGGTTTCGATCCGTGAAGCCGCTCAAGCGATCCCAGCGTAAGCCGAAGTTCGCCCGGAGTTTCTCGGTGAGCTGCCAGGTGTCATCTGCGTACAGGCCCGACAGCAGATTGATCGCGTTCGCGTTATTGACCACCCTGACCGGCACGAACGGAGGCCCGGCCTGCGAGCCGTCTGGATTGAGCCTGAAGACCATCGAGGTATCGTCCGCTTCCACGCCGTATTCGCCGAGGTAGAAGCCGGTGCCAATCGTGTGCGAATCGCCGGCCTGGTAAGTGAAGTCTCCTTCCAGCGTATTGTCGAGGTCGCTGTGAAAGGCGGTTGACGCCACGCCTTGATACAAAAGCTCCCCGATGTCGTCGGGCTCGAACTTCTGCGAGATGTAGTGTGCCGAGTAGGCGAATTGATAAGTAAGACCGGGCGCAGGCGCTCCGTTGAGCGCCAGGATTCCCAGGTAATCGCGAAAATCGAGATATGAGTTGATATCCGCCGAGGGCGAGGCGGTTACGCCGGTAAGTTCGAATTGCGGTGTCAGATTGGCCCGGTTGGGCAGTTGGTTGTCGCTGGCGGCGACCGATGTGATGAGACTGAGGCTGGTGGTCGGCGTCATCTGATAGGTAAAGAACCCGAGTCCCTGGCCCTGATTGGTATGGTCATGAATCGCGTCCGGAGCCGGCGTAGCAGAACTGAAGGCGCTATTGCTCTGACTATAAAGACCGCTGAGATAGTAACTGAACTTGCCCGCGCATCCGCCGTACTGGATGCTGGGCTGGATCGTATTGCGCTGCCCGCCATACATGCTGACGCTGCCGCCGGGCTGCTCGCATCCATCCCTGGTCTCGATATCGATCACGCCACCGGTAGCGTAGCTGTAGCGCGCAGGCACGATCCCGTCGAGCAGGCTCATCTGTTTGATGAACATCGGATTTATCATCGAGACGAACGGCGGATTGGTATTGATATCGAGCGGCACCATCACGCCGTTGATCTGGTACTGGAACTGCGGCCCTTCGGTGTTGCGGATATGGATCTGCTGATTCTGATCGATCGCCACGCCCGGCATCTGAGTGAGAACGTCAGTGAGCGCAGCGTTGCTTCCGCGCGGCAGGTTAGAGATATCCTGCGCCGAAACGGTGTACTTGTTGGCGCCGGT
>Ga0209517_10004342_pt1 | contig 18659 bp, 18 predicted proteins | sample PeaSoiMetSII2010_FD_187695 | JGI IMG/M metagenome (GOLD analysis project Ga0209517, IMG submission 187695) | Peat soil microbial communities from Weissenstadt, Germany - SII-2010 (SPAdes) (version 2) | ecosystem: Environmental > Terrestrial > Soil > Wetlands > Peat | place: Germany...
TGCACGGGATTTTAACCGCCTCGTTCACCCGCAAGGTGAAACCTCCTGCTCCTGCTTCACCAAAACGGGCTTGACTCAACCGCCCACTTGAAGCCGTTCGCCACACATCTCTCGCGCACTGCGCACTCCAGCACCGCCGGTTACGGACGGATCACGGGCGCCTTGAAGACCCGGCCTGGCCCAGCGAAATCGCCTCAAACATTTTATGATGAATATGTTGTGCCACTCTTAAGCACCTCCCGGACCATGCCCGGCGGCGTCGCCGATCGCGCCGCTCTGCCGAAAGGGGCGAATGGCCGGGCGCTGTGCCGCTGGTGCGGTCTGGAAGTCCCCGCGCGGCGCTTCACGTTCTGTTCGGATTGGTGCGTCCACGAATGGCGCCTCCGCACCGACCCAGGATACCTTCGCGAGCAGGTTCTGTTGCGGGACCGGGGCATTTGCGCGATCTGCCGGATCGACACCCGCGCCGCCTACTGGGAGTTGCGGCGCTCTCGCGGGACACATCGGCAAAAGCTCCTCGCCAAATGGGGACTAAAGCGGCTTACCCGCAAGACTCTCTGGGATGCCGATCACATCCTGCCGGTGGTGGAAGGCGGAGGAGAGTGCGACCTGCAGAACTTGCGCACTCTGTGCCTAATCTGCCACCGCCGGCAAACCCTGGATCTGCGGCTGCGTTCGCGGGCGGCAGGAGGCACGGTAACGGCTTGAAGGGTGTTGGCGCGCCTGGTGGACTGGCGTCATTTTTCCACGCGGCGGCGTCTCGTCGAGTTCTTAGCGGCGGTCTTGATCACACTCTTTCCGGTCCCGCGCGCGCCGGCCGGCGCCGCCTCTTCCATCGCCGCCTGGATGTAGCGCCGCACGAAGGGACGCTCCACATCGCGCCGGCTTCTGAATTTGATATGACGCATGGTCTTGCCGTCGCCTTCGAGCACGCGATTCGGATCGGGCAGGGCGGCGCCGCGCGGGAATCCCAAATTGACGTGCCCGGCGTTTGTGGCGATGTAGCAGAACATGTCCTTCATCTTTCCGCTGAATCCGAACCAGATGGCGACTGTGTACACCTGGTAGATCGACTCGGAGGCGTCGGGCGCTTCTTCGAGAATGGTCTCCCGCAGCGCCAGCGCGAGGTCCGCGATGTGCCGATCGTAGGCCTCGAGAAATCCGAGCAGTTGAGGATCGGGTGGCCGGTGCATGACCGAATATACACTGAATTCTATGGATCGGAGTCAGGCCTGCTCCGGTGATTTCGGTCGGGATGGCTGCAGGAGGGCAGGTATTTGAAACGTTTTGGTGGACCTGGTGAGATTCGAACTCACGACCTCTTCCATGCCATGGAAGCGCGCTCCCAACTGCGCCACAGGCCCGTCCGGGTGAGCGAGACTTCCCTTAGTTTACCATCACCACCCCAGTTACGCTCAGCGTCGGCTCGCAGCTCCGCCCCTGGGGTTGTCCGCTGATCGGAACGCGCTCCCAGCGCCGCAAAGATCGCGCTACACGCGTTACCCAGCGGCGTCACCTGCTACGCGGCTCCCAGGTCCACGGCCGCCTTGGCATTCCGTAGACCACCGAGGAGGCTTCGTCCTGGGCGATGGTCCAGTCCCATGTCGCGCATCCTTGGGGCAATCACAGATTGACTAAATCTAGTGGACTAAGTCATACTTGATCCATGGAAGTCAATATCCATGAAGCCAAGACGCACCTTTCCCGGTTGATCGAGAAGGCGCTTACGGGTGAAGACATCGTGATCGCGAAGGCGGGGCGGCCTTTGGTTCGTCTCACCGTCATTCCGCCCAGGCCTACGCGGGAATTCGGAACGGCCGCGGGCCTGATCACCTGGAAAGCCGGCTGGGAGAAGCCGCTCACAGCCTCCGAACTCGACAAGTTCCCGGGGTAACGGATGCGTATCCTGTTGGACACGGATGTCCTGTTGTGGGCCATCGCCGAACCCGCCCGCCTCTCGAAACGCGCCCGCCGCCTGCTGGCGGACGAATCCAATGAGCTGCTTTTCAGCACAGCCAGCATTTGGGAGATCCAGCTCAAGCGGCGCGCCGGAAAGCTGACCCTTCCCAGCCAGCCCGGATTTCTGCAACAGCATATCCGGCGTTTAGGCGTTCAGGAGGTTCTCTCGATCGCACCGGATCATGCTTACCGGGTGCTATCTCTTCCGGCCGGTCACAAAGACCCGTTCGATTGTCTGCTGGCGGCGCAGTGCCTGGCCGAGGGCCTCCCGCTGGTCACAGCCGACCCGGCGTTTTCAACCCTCGGAGTCCGCGCCTTGTGGTAACGCGGCTCGAAACAGCAGCAGATCCAGGCTAAACGTGACTCGCATCGCTCCGGCCGGCTGCGGCCGCACGGGCCGGTAAATCGAAAGCAGAACATCCTGAACGGCGGCAGCGTCGAGATCGGCCGCGGAGGTGATACGGCGCTGGTCGACGAGCGTGAAGCGCTCCGCGAAAGTCTCGACGGTTCGGGCTACGCGATCGCGGCCCGCGCCGCGCAGCTCGATGAGGTCCTCCGGCGCGGCCAAGGCGACCAGCAGGCGTCCGTCGTCGCGCAATACACGCCGGAATTCGCCCGCATTCATCCTGGCCGTGATCGAGAGAACCACCGAAAACGAGCGGTCGGCGTATGGCACGAAGCGATCGGCGTTGGCCACGATCCACTCACATCCGGGGTAGCGCCGCGCCGCGGCGTCCACGGCTGGAACCGAGATATCGACGCCATGAGCATCGCAGCCGGTCTGGCGCGCCAGGGCGCCGAGATAGAAACCATCACCGCAGCCGGCATCGAGAACGACGTCGCTGGGGCCTGCGGCGAGGATCCCGGCGATCGCTTGCAGCAGCGGCTCGGTCACGCCGCGATCGTGCAAGTGCCGCCGCGCCGCGACGGCCGCCACCGTGTCGCCGGGGCGCTTCGATCGGCGCTCCTGCGGCTGGAGCAGGTTGATGTATCCGCTGCGCGCGATGTCGAAGGAATGTCCACGCGGACAGTGCACCCGCCGCTCCTCGCGCACCAGCGCCAGGTGGCAACCGCGGACCGAGCAGAGGAGCATGCGTCGAGTGTAGCCGACGACTGCGCGCTTACACACTTCGGCTCTGGAACAAATACCTCACAACCGAAGTGTACCCGCGGTTCATCGCCCCTCCCGTTTCCCGTCCCCGTGCGGGCACTTGTCCCCAAACCAAAGTCGGCTATACTTATAGTGACCGAATCCTTTACATGAGTTCCAGGAGACCCCGGTGAAGCGTGCTGGCTCCGACGATTCGCTACGTTGTTCTTTCTGCCATAAAAGCCAAGATGTTGTCGGTAAGCTGATCTCCTCCCCATCGGACTATCCCCGTGCCTATATTTGTGACGAGTGCATCGCGGTATGCAACTCGATCCTGGAAGACGACCGTCACGAGCAGCAGTACGGCACTCCGCACAAGCTCCCCAAGCCGCTGGAATTAAAGGAATACCTGGATCAGTACGTAATCGGCCAAGACGCCACCAAAAAGAAGCTCGCGGTGGCCGTCTACAACCACTACAAGCGCATCCAGATGAACAAGCAGCGGGCCGGCGAGGTCGAGCTCTCCAAGTCCAACATTCTGTTGATCGGGCCCACCGGCACTGGCAAGACCCTCCTGGCCCAGACCCTGGCCCGGATTCTGGATGTCCCCTTCGCCATCGTGGACGCGACCACCCTTACCGAGGCCGGCTACGTCGGCGAGGACGTGGAGAACATCATACTGCGCCTCCTGCAGAACGCCGACTGGGATGTGCAGCGCTGCCAGACGGGCATCATCTATATCGACGAGATCGACAAAATCGGGCGCAAGGACGAAAACCCGTCTATCACCCGCGACGTCTCGGGCGAGGGCGTCCAGCAAGCTCTGCTCAAGATCCTGGAGGGAACCGTAGCCAACGTGCCGCCGCAGGGCGGGCGCAAACATCCACACCAGGAGTTCACCCCGGTCGACACCACCAACATCCTGTTCATTTGCGGCGGGGCGTTCATCGGCCTGGAAAAGACCATCTCCCGCCGCGTGGGCACCAAAACCATCGGCTTCTCCAATCCGGAGGAGAAGGAACGGGAAGCCTCGCGGCGTCCCGGCAGTTCGGGCCGGCGCGACGTCACCATGCTGGAGCAAGTTCAGCCCGTCGACCTGATCAAGAGCGGATTTATCCCCGAGTTCATCGGGCGCCTGCCGGTGGTCGCCGTGCTGGAGGATTTGAGCAAAGACGCGCTGGTGCAGATCCTCACCAAGCCCAAGAACGCCATCATCCGCCAGTACCAGAAGCTGTTCGAGTTCGAAAATGTGCGGCTCAAATTCACCGACGACGCGCTAGAAGCCATCGCCCAGTTGGCGATGGAGCGCAAAGTAGGCGCGCGCGGCCTGCGCATGATCCTCGAGGATCTGATGCTGGATTTGATGTACTACCTGCCCTCCTATAAGAAGGTCCGCGAGTTCCTGGTCACCAAGGAAATGGTGATGACCCAGAAGATCAACGTGCAGTTACTCGAAAAGGCCGGTTAGTCCGCGGTTTAACGGAACGCCCGTCGGTCGACCGTGCGCGTTTTCACCCGCCGCAAGTTGAATCCCGCAGGTCCACCGACCCACACCCAGGCATCGCCCAGACAAAACAATGCTTTACGTTGGCATGAGAAGGGCTCCTGCTCGGGCCGGAGGGAGCCATGACCTTGAAACACTACTTTCCGATTTCAGTCCTCGTTTTTGCGTTGGTGATTGGAGCCGTTCGTCATTTTTCCATCCCAGTTCTGCCCTTTGCAGCGATCCTGCTGGCCGGAGAAACGCTACTTGGCTTTCAGTTGGAGGATCATAGGGTCCCTAGGGTTTTGAGGGAACTCTTCACCGTCCCAAAATACGGGCATTGATCGCAGCGGACGTTCCCTCAAGCCCACCAGTCTGTTTGACGCCTTGCTCGAAAAAGCCGGTAAGGTCGGCGCGGGACCCCTATCGGAACGCTCCTCGCACGAAATCCTTCTTGCCGAACTGCTCGTACTCCCGCCGCAAAATGTGGCGTGTGGGCGGCCCGCTCAAGCGCTGGCGCGCACGATCTACCTCGGCCAGCAGCACCACATCTTGGCTCGTATAGGTTCTCGGAAACCGGCGCCGCCGGTACTGCTGCGCTTCCACCTTCCCCGTTTTTCGATACGCGCGGATGAGCCGCGTCACCTGCGGCATGCTTCGCCCCGTCACCTTGCTCACCCACGTCCGAATCGCGCCCCGTGTCTTCCGATCCTGACGCGCGTACTGCTGCGCCAACAGCACCTGGTCTGTCCAGGCGTAGACCTCCGCCCGGCTTTGTCCCGTAAACTCGATTCCCCCGCTGACCTATAGAAACTCCTCGATCTGCTTCCGCGTCAGTTTCTCGGCATTCCGCATGTGTAGTTGCACTCGCCCGCGGCATGCCTACCCGCCTCCTATTCTCAGGATCATCTTGTATTGGAATCCAGTCCCGTTTCAGGATCATCTTGTATTGGACAATTCTGACCCGTCGAGATCGCTCTTGACGTGCTATAGTGAAATCACTATATTGAGCCGCAATGATCGCCGGGCCACCTTCCAAACCCGTGATTTGGATCGGGACAAGCCGCAAGGACTTGCGGGAGTTCCCGGAGGCTGTGCAGGATCACATGGGTTACGCCCTATTTCTCGCGCAGCGAGGCGGCAGACACCGGGACACAAAGCCGCTAACTGGATTCGGCGGGGCCGCGGTTGTAGAGATCGTCAAGGACTATCGAGGCGATACATTCCGAGCTGTATACACGGTGCGATTTCGAAACGCGGTGTACGTGCTTCATGCTTTTCAGAAGAAGTCGAAAACGGGGCGCGAGACACCGTTGCGCGACATGGAACTGATTCACAACCGGCTGCGAGAGGCGGAGCGGATTGCGGCGGAGAGCAGCGAGGGGGAGGGAAAGGCATGAACGAGAAAGGATACGAACGCGGAGGCCGCAATGTGTTTAAGGACATCGGCGTGCCGAACGCGGAGGAACACTTCGTCAAGGCGCAGCTGGTCTTCAAAATCGATACGATCCTGAAGAAGCGCCGAATGAAACAGGTGGAGGCGGCCGAGTTGCTGGGCGTGCGGCAACCGGACATCTCCAAGATGCTGCGGGGCGAGTTCCGGCAATTCTCAGTCGAGCGCCTTCTCCGCTTTCTGGTGGCGCTGAACCAGGATGTCGAGATCGTCGTAAAACCGCATCGGGGCAGGCACAACGCTCCGGCCCTGCAGGTTTCATAAAGGACTCTTGCGGTGCACCAGGCGCTTTCCAAGCCAGTTCACCCCAGACGTCGAATCTCTCGGTACGATCGGAACGGGAAGCGAATTATGACCGTCCAGCTCGATTGGCCAGCTGACGTGGCCAGGCCGTCTGGAGGCTTGAAGTCGTGAACGCGCTCGTCGTGGCCGAACGTCGGAAGAAGATCGCGCCGGCAAAGCCGCAAAGTTCTTGCGCGATCTGCAGCAATTCGCGATCACCGTCGATACCGATGGACTTTACCAGGTCTACCGGGCAAGCGAGACCCCTTTAGCCGTGTACACTGGAATCGTTGCCAACTGTTCTTCGGGCGGGTCCGTACCGGCTCTTCTACTACTCGGCGGACCGAGATGAGCCTCCTCATGTGCATGTGGAGCGGGATGACGGAAAGGCGAAGTTTTGGCTGGAACCGGTTCGCTTGGAGGAAAGCCATGGCTTCGGCCGGGCGGAGATTGCGCGCGTCCAAAGATTGGTCGAGGAAAACGCGGCTTTATTGTTGAGGTCATGGCATGAGTATTTCGGGGACTGAACTCAGGGAAGCGCTGGCCCGGAGCGTAAACGTAAGCGACGATGCTCTGATCGCTGACCTAGCCGATGGCAGAACGATCACCGTGCCACTCGCTTGGTTCCCGCGTTTGGCGCGAGGAACGCCAACTGAGCGCGCCAACTGGCGTCTGATCGCCGGCGGCGAAGGGATCCACTGGCCAGACCTGGATGAAGATATCAGCGTGGAGAGTCTCCTGGCGGGTCGCAGATCCGGAGAAACCCAGGAGTCTCTTCGTCGGTGGCTCCAGCGGCGCGAATCGGCCGCCTAACTAGAAGGCCCTGCTCGCCGTGGCGTGTGATTCCACCGAGCCACGATTCCTTGGTCGCGGGATTTGAGCTTTACCGGTCCCGTCCCGACAAAGGCTACAGACTGGTCGATTGCATTTCGATGCAGACGATGCGCAAGGAAGGCCTTACCGAAGTTCTCACCAACGACAGGCATTTTGAGCAGGAAGGTTTCCGGGCGCTGTTTCGCGATTCGTAAAGGAACCCCTTTCCCTGAAGCACCGGAAAACGAAAACGCACGCGCGGGTTTTCTCTGGACCGTGTTCAATTCCACGCCGTTTCGATCAGGTCGAACCTGCGGCCACATGGGACGGCCGGTGGACTTGGCGGCATCTATCGCATCAGCCCAAAAACCGCTTTCATCTCGCGCTCTGATTTCGTCGGAGGGCGCTGAGGTGAATTTATAACGCCAGGGACTACGAGGTTCTTTAGAAACCTTGTGTTTCTCGCGTTGCGGAGTCTTTTATTGCGGGTAAGGGCGAGGCCGAACATAAATGTTTCAAGGAACTCAACGTCCTTATGAGAGTTGCCGGAAGGTTTGGCGAACCGGCCCAATGGGGTCAATTTGGCGAGTAGGAAGAACAGCGGCTTCACCCCAACCTTCTGGCTCAGGGCCTGGTTGTAGTGATTCACTTGGTAGGCGCCAAGCGCTTCGTGTCTGAATGTGCGCTTCGTGGTAAGGCCAACGTACCACGGAAGCGTGCCGCGCTTTTAGCCTTCACGACGAAGATGTAGCAGCCGCACGCGTCTGGCAGCCCTGGTTCACTTCCACCAACATCGTCCCAGAACTTCTTCTTTGAGGGAGCTGCGGTGTCAACGAGTCTGTTGGACCGCGGGATTTCATATGGACCGTAGATGCCGAAATTCATGCACTTCCCCCAGGGGTCAGCGTTAGCCTGACCCAATTTGGAAAAACGCTACTGGAAAGCCTAACACGAAACCCGCCATTGGATCGATGCTACAGCGATCTCTGCTAACTAACGAGCGGCCGAATCCTTCGCGGACGCAGGAGCCAACGGGAGTTGAGAAACTCATTTCCCCCTGTGAGGGTCGGGACCGCGTAGTCGCAACCCGTCGAAGTGCTCGTCGGCGCAGCCAAACCGACCCCCCTCCTCTCCCACCTGCTACAGTAGTTCTATAAAGGAGTCGATAGTCGATAGACAGCGGTCGAGTCCAGCCCGCCGTCTGGGGACATCCTTGCAATGATCAGTTCCAAAGAAAAGTCCGACACCCGGCGTTTGCCGATGATGCCCATCCGGGAAATCGTCATCTTCCCCCACATGATGACGCCGTTCGTGGTAGGCCGCGAGTCCAGCGTCCGGGCGCTCGAAGAAGCCCTGGCGGGCGACCGCAAGATCTTCCTGGCCACTCAGCATGACGCCAGCGTCGACGAACCCCGCCCCAACGAGATTTATTCCGTCGGCACGGTGGCCAACATCGTGCAAAGCATCAAGCAATCCGACGGCAACATCAAGGTCCTCGTCGAAGGCGTCGAGCGCGGCAAGGTGATGTCGGTCAATGAGGAAGAAGGGTACTTCCTCGCCACCGTCCGCACCTTCAGCTTCCGCGTGGAGCCCGGGCCGCAGTTGGACGCGCTGACCTCGCGCGTCACCGGCCTGTTCGAGCAATACGTCAAGCTAAGCCAGAACGTAAACTACGACACCATGGTGGCCGCCATCCGGGGCGACGATCCCGGCAAGCTGGCCGATACGGTGGCCGCCAACCTCCAGCTTTCCACCGACGAAAAGCAGGAACTGCTCGAAATCTTCGATCCCGTCGACCGCCTCACCCGCATTGCCGAGATGCTGGACATCGAGATCGAGAAGCTCAACGTCGACCGCACCATCCAGGGCCGCGTGAAGCGCCAGATGGAGAAGGCCCAGAAAGAGTATTACCTCAACGAGAAGATCAAGGCCATCCAGAAGGAACTGGGCCGTGGGGAAAAGAGCGAGTTCGACGATCTGAAGAAGAAGATCGACACCGCCGGCATGACCAAGGACGCGCATGAAAAGGCGCTAGCCGAGCTCAAACGGCTGGAACTGATGCCGCCCATGTCGGCCGAGTCCACCGTCTCGCGCAACTATCTGGATTGGTTGCTAGCGGTGCCGTGGAAGAAGAAATCCAAGGAAATCCGCGACCTGCCTTTCGCCGGCAAGATCCTCGAAAGCGATCACTACGGCCTCGAAAAGATCAAGGAACGCATCCTCGAATTCCTGGCCGTGCGCCGCCTGGTGAAGGACCCCAAGGGTTCCATCCTGTGCTTCGTCGGACCTCCCGGCGTGGGCAAAACCAGCCTGGGAATGTCCATCGCCAAAGCCACCGGACGCAAATTCGTTCGCCTGTCTCTGGGCGGCGTGCGCGACGAAGCTGAAGTCCGCGGCCACCGTCGCACCTACATCGGAGCGCTGCCCGGCCAGATCATTCAAATGATGAAGAAGGCCGGCGTGCGCAACCCGGTGTTCATGTTGGATGAGGTCGACAAAATGTCGACCGATTTCCGCGGGGACCCGTCGGCCGCGCTGCTCGAAGTGCTCGACCCGGAACAGAACTTCATGTTCGTCGATCATTACCTGGACGTCGAGTACGACCTGAGCCAGGTGTTCTTCATCGCCACCGCTAACGTACTGCACACCATTCCTCCGGCCCTGCAGGACCGCATGGAAGTGATCCGGCTGTCGGGCTACACCGAGCTCGAAAAGATGGAGATCGCCAAGCGGTTCCTCTCGCCCAAGCAACGCAAGGAGACCGGCCTCAAGGACGAGCAAGTCGAGATTACCGAGGAAGGCATTCAGGAACTGATCCAGCACTACACGCGGGAAGCGGGCGTCCGCAACCTGGAGCGCGAAATCGGCAACGTCTGCCGCAAGATCGCGCGTTCGGTGGTGAATAACCAGTCCGAGAAGGACAAGGAGAAAGCCAAGAAGTTTGAGAAGGTGGTCATCAACACGGCCAAGGTGAACGACTTGCTGGGCCCGCAAAAGTTCCGTGAGCAGGACGCCGATCGCAAGAACGAAGTCGGCGCCACCGTGGGACTGGCCTGGACCGAAGTGGGCGGGTCGATCCTCACTACCGAAGCCGCCATCATGGAAGGCCGAGGACGTCTCACCACCACCGGCAAACTAGGCGACGTGATGCAGGAATCGGCCCAGGCGGCCATGAGCTACATTCGCAGCCGGGGCCACCAAATGGGGCTGCCGCGCGATTTCTACCGGCACCTGGACATCCACCTGCACGTACCAGAGGGCGCCATTCCCAAGGATGGTCCTTCGGCGGGCATCACCATCGCCACCAGCATCGCCAGCGCGCTCACCAGTATTCCGGTGCGCGCCGACATCTGCATGACAGGTGAGATCACGGTGCGCGGCCGCGTCCTGCCCATTGGGGGATTGAAGGAAAAACTTCTGGCGGCGCATCGCTACGGCATTCGCGAAGCAGTGCTGCCTAAGGACAACGAAAAGGACCTTCCCGATATCCCCGAGAATGTCCGCAAGGAGATGAAACTACACTTTGTCACCTCCATGGACGAGGTGCTGAAGCTGGCGCTGGAAAAAGAAATCGCCATGGCGCCGCTGGCCGGGATGCTGACCGCCGCGGAAATCGTGGCCCGCTCCCGGGAAGACAAGATCACCCACTAGGGGCTAGGGGGCCAGACGCCAGGGGACAGTAAAATCCCGGCTGGCCCCTGGCGTCCAACCCCTGGCCCCCGTTGTATGGCTGCCCGGTTTATAATAAGTGCAGCTAGACCGGAACAGTTTCCGCCAGAAGCGGAACCCGAGATCGCCTTCCTGGGCCGCAGCAACGTCGGCAAATCCAGCCTACTGAATGCGCTGACAGGATCTGGGGAGGTGGCTCGCGTCAGTGCCCGCCCCGGTTGCACGCAGCTGATCAATTTCTTTGAAGTTGACGGCGGCTACCGGTTCGTGGACCTGCCCGGATATGGATTCGCTAAAGCCCCCAAAGCCATCACGAGCCAGTGGAAGCCGTTGATCGAACGGTACCTGCTGGACCGGGGGGCGCTGAAGCTGGCGGTAATTTTGTTGGATGCCCGCCGGGGCTGGATGGAAGGCGATATCGAGTTGCGCAAGTGGCTCGAAACGCACGGAAGAAACTACCTGGTGGTAGTTACAAAAATTGACAAGTTGAAGTCTCAGAAGGAAAGGCATCAAAGCCTGAACGCCCTGCGGCGAGAATACGCCGGAGAGTGGCTCGAAAGCTCGGCCGTCACCGGCCGTGGAATGAGGGAAATTTGGCAAGCAATCTCGAAAACCAACCCCAGGCAGTAAATCCTGCCGAGACCGTCGGGGCCCCCACTGGGCCGGACCCCGTGACGGCGGACCCCCCCAAGGCCGACGGAGCCAAGCCCGACGTTGCCAAAGCGGAAGCCGCCAAAGCGGAAGCCGCCAAAGCGGAAGGCGCCGCCAAAGCGGACCCGGCCAAGGCCCCCGAAGCCAAGCCGGAGGAAAAGGCCAAGCCCAGGGCTGCAAAAGCCACCTCAAAGGCGGCGCAAGAATTACCAAACGAACCCAAGGCCTCCGCCGAATTACCAAACGAACCCAAGACCCCTCCTCCAACGGAATTCAAGCCTATGGAAACAAAAGCTCCAGCGGTCAAGCCAGCGGAAATCAAACCGGTCGACGCGAAGCCCGCCGAAACGAGTCCCGCCGAAACCGCGCCCGCCGTCGACGGCGCTCCGCCCCCCGAGTCTAAGGCCGCCGAAGCCAAGCCCCCCGAGCCCGCCCCGCAAGAGGCCCCGTCCGGCCGGATGTTCGACAGCCGCCGCCGCGCCCAGGGCAACCAGGGCAAGAGCAACGCCCTCGATCTGGTCGAACTGAAGGACATGAGCATCCAGGCGCTCAACCAGATCGCGAAAGACCTGGGGGTCCAGGGTTACGCCGGTCTCCGCAAACAGGAGTTGATTTTCAAGATCCTCCAGGTGCAGGCGGAAAAGAGCGGCCTGATCTTCTCCGAGGGCGTCCTCGAATGCCTGCCCGACGGCTTCGGATTCCTGCGCGCGCCCGAGTACAACTACCTGCCCGGCCCCGACGACGTGTATGTTTCGCCCTCGCAGATCCGCCGCTTCGACCTGCGCACCGGCGATACCGTCAGCGGCCAAATTCGCCCGCCCAAGGAAGGCGAGCGGTACTTCGCGCTGATCAAAGTCGACGCTATCAACTTCGAGCCGCCCGAGGAATCCCGCAACAAGATCTTCTTCGACAACCTGACTCCTCTCTATCCGCAGTCGCGGTTCAAGATGGAGACGACCAAGGAGAACTATTCCGGCCGCGTGATGGACCTGCTGACGCCCATCGGCATGGGCCAGCGCGGTTTGATCGTGGCCGCCCCGCGCACCGGCAAGACCATGCTGCTGCAGTCCATCGCCAACTCCATCACCGCCAATCACCCGCAAGTGTCGCTAATTGTGCTGCTGATCGACGAGCGCCCCGAGGAAGTCACCGACATGCAGCGCTCCGTGAAGGGCGAAGTGATCAGCTCGACCTTCGACGAGCCGGCGTCACGCCACGTGCAAGTGGCCGAAATGGTGATCGAGAAGGCCAAGCGCCTGGTCGAGCACAAGAAGGATGTAGTGATCCTGCTCGATTCGATCACCCGCCTCGCGCGCGCCTACAACACCGTAGTGCCGCCGTCGGGCAAAGTGCTCTCGGGCGGCGTGGATTCGAACGCCTTGCAGCGCCCCAAGCGCTTCTTCGGCGCGGCGCGCTGCATTGAGGAAGGCGGATCGCTGACCATCGTGGCCTCGGCCCTGATCGACACCGGCAGCCGCATGGACGACGTGATCTTTGAAGAGTTCAAGGGCACCGGCAACATGGAAATCCATCTGGACCGCAAGCTGATGGACAAGCGCGTCTTCCCGGCCATCGACATCACCAAGTCCGGAACCCGCAAGGAGGAGCTGCTCCTGCCCAAGGAGGAGCTGAACCGCGTCTGGGTCCTGCGCAAAGTGCTCAACCCGCTCTCGCCAACCGAGAGCATGGAACTGCTGATCGACAAGCTGTCCAAGACCCGCAGCAATGGGGAATTCCTGGCCGCGATGAGCGGGTAGCCGTAGACTTCGGATGTTTAGGCGCGCAGGTGGAACGGCGGATCAGTAATGAGTCAGTCTGTGGGAAGAACGGCGCTGCTGCGGTGTTGGCGATATTCGGATTGGCCATCACCGTTTTCGGCGTCTCCGCTTCTTGGCCGATTCCCACCTTTACGACACTGGTGGAGGTGGCAATCGGAGTGGCGGTCTTTCTCATTGGAGTTGGTGGAGCAGCCCTAAGGTCCTCAAGCGTCAGAATTGAGGAATCGGTTGCGTCTCGTGCGGCGTCAAGTCTATTGACGCCCCTTCAGGCCAGCGTAGCGGGATTCAGTTCGACAAGGGTCCGCAATAGCACGTCCCTTTCTCTAGGTGGATCGCCAGGCCACTCTTCCACGATCTGTTCTTCCACGATACCGAACCAGTCGCCGTAGCCCAGGACGCTCTGGCAAATCCGTCGCGCATCGGCCCACTGATGGTCGGTGCCGTCACTCGCAATCATGAATCGATCCTTCAAGTACCTCTTGGCGATAATCAGCGCCGACGTGACGGCTACGTCGTACGGCCGGAATCCAGTTTTCACGAAGTCCACATAGAGCCCATGCTCGTCAGGGTCTCGGTGCCGGGACAGGTCCAACGACCTCGGTAGGCTGAACGTCTCATAGCTGCATCGGCCATTGCAGCAGCGATGCTTCACACGCGTGATTAGGCCGTCTGAACCTTCATCGAGAGCGGTTGAACTCGGCCCGATGCCTTCGGCGCGTTCAGATGGATAGGGGATGACGATCTCGTCATTCGTCGGATGGCCGCACTCGTTCAGCCCGTTGAACCGTATGACTTGGTCTGAGATCTCAGGCGCCCCTTCGCCCAAGCCGCCGGCTAGCGCGATCCCGGCATCGGCTAAGGGAAGAATGAGCCGCTCGAAATCGAGGCGGATCGCGTCAAAGATATCCTGGGCGATGATTGCGGGCCGATGCCAAGAGTGCGTGTACCCCATAGCGCTACCGAACCGATCTTAACAGGCTTGGAACAGCTACCCTCGCAACCGGGTCTTGCATGTCCGGAGATCGGTGCCAACTATCGCTCAATGTCTGCTTTCGCCCATGCTAACTTTGCCGCCGAACCTGCGATAGACGAATGCGATGTAGCCTAGCGCGATCAGCATCCCCGGCAGCCACCACATCATTCCCACGCTGAGACCATGCGGCCCTGCCGACGCGTTATGGATGCTCAGGCTGAACTGGGGATCGACGTTGGACGGCAGCACGTAAGGGTATAGTCCGAAAGCCGCACTGCACAGCATCCCGGCGATGAACACCGACGACGACAGGAACGCTGCGAGTTCCCGCCGCTTGAATCGAAACCAAGCCACCCCCGCCAGACCCGCAAGCGCCAGCAGCGGAAAGATCCAGATTCCCAGTTCAGAGTGCAGTTTCTCTCGCACCAAGGGCTGCACCTGCATGGTGAAATGCGTCACCACCAGGGTCATGACGGCGACGCCGATCCACGCGAACCCGGCAATCCGCCGCGCCCGGCCGCGCACCGGGTCATCGGTCTTCAGAGCCACCCACAGCGCCCCATGCTGGGTGAGCGTCAGAAAAGCCAGCACGCCTACCGAGATCGTGTACCAGTCCAGAATCCCCACTTCGCCGGTGGCGCCGAAGTTCGTCCACAGCGGAAGAAAGAAACGCCCTGAGGCATCGAGCGGCACGCCGCGCACCACGTTGCCCAGAGCGGCGCCGAAGAAAATCGCGAGCAGGATGCTCGATCCGCAGAACACGGCGTCCCAGAGCGGCCCCCATACGGGACCTTCCACGTGACTTCGGAATTCGATGGCGATCCCGCGCAGGATCAGCAACCACAACACCATCATCAGCGGAAGATAGAAACCGCTGAAGCTCGCCGCGTACAAAACAGGGAAGGCCATATACAGCGTTCCGCCGCCCGCCAGCAACCAGACTTCATTGCCGTCCCAGACCGGGCCGATGGATTGAAGCACCTGGCGGCGCTCGGCTTCCGTCCGGGCCGCGCCGAAGTGCACGATACCGGCTCCCAGGTCGAATCCGTCCAAGATCACGTAACCGGCGATCATCAGTGCGACGAGCACGAACCAGACCGTTTCCATGTGACGTTCTTCCTACCTCGGTCCTTGCCCGGGGCCGCGTTCAATCTCGCGAGAGACCAGAAACAGAAACAGAATGCTCAGCAATGCGTACATGCCCATGAAGCCGAGCAGAGTGAACAGCGTGTTGCCCGCCGACACGTTGGAGGATGCGCCTTGGTCCGTGCGCATCAAGCCGTAAATCAGCCACGGTTGGCGGCCTAGCTCCGCGGTCATCCAGCCCGCCGTGTTGGCGATGTACGGAAAGGGCAGCAGAGCCATCAATACCCACAGCCACGAACGGGATTGGTACAGCCTGCCCCGGCTGAGTTTCCAAACCGCCAGCCCCAGCAAGGCGATGAAGATGGTTCCGAGTCCCACCATGATGTGGTAGCTGAAATACAAAAGCGGAATGTTGTCGGGCCAAAGATCGCCGGGGATCGTATCCAGACCCCGGACCTCGGCCTGCCAGCGCTGATAGGTGAGGAAGCTCAACATGCGCGGAACCAACAGCGGGTTGTCCAGCCGCTTCTTGGCGACGTCGGGCTGGCCGAGAATCGCGATGGGCGCGCCTTCCTGAGTCTCGAACAGCCCTTCCATGGCGGCCAGCGTCGCCGGCTGGTCTCTCGCAATGTTGGCGCCCTGCCGGTCGCCGGTAGGGAACAGCAACAGCACGGCAGCGCAAAACGCGGCCAACAATCCGACGCGGACAAAAATCCGGGAGTGATCCGAGTGCTTGCCGAGCAGCAAATAGAAGGCCCCGACGGCGGCCACCACCGTGCCCCCGGTCACGACCGCGCCCAGCATCGTGTGGAGATACTGCCACACCAACCACGGGTTGCCGAGCAACGCCGACAGGCTCTCCAGCAGGAAGTTGCCGCCGGGGTCGCGGCTGAAGCCCACAGGATGCTGCATCCAAGCGTCGGTAGCGACGATGAAGTATCCCGAAAGCCAAGACCCCAGGAACAGCAGAATCCCGGAGAGCCAATGCAGCGTCGGTCCCAGGCGTTTTTCTCCATACAGGAACAGGCCGAGGAAGCTCGATTCCAGGAAGAATGCGAACACGCCTTCCATGGCCAGCGGCTGGCCGATGATGCCACCGGCGGCCTGCGCGAAGCCCGCCCAATTGGTGCCGAACTGAAACTCCATTGGAATGCCGGTGACCACGCCGATCGCGAAATTGATGCCGAAGATCTTGGCCCAGAACCGGGTGGTCTCGTCGTAAAGCGGATTGCCCGTGCGCCGCGCGGCCGTCTTGAAAATCGCCAGCAGCAGCGCGAGTCCCATGGTCAATTGGGGAAAGATGTAGTGATACGTTACGGTGAACGCAAAATGCAGGCGGTGCAGCGTCAGCGCCGTATCCATTGTCGTCCTGGTGTTCGCTCGTGAATCGCCCGGCTTGGTACCGATTACAGGTATACAATATCGGAACCGGGCTTCGCACCTCGCCGCGCGTCGCGCGTCGCGATTCGGAATTCTTGGCCGCGATGAGCGGGTAAAGACACGGATATAATCAAGGAAGGAGTCGACTGTGGCGACCAGCACAACCCGGCTGATGACCTTCGCGGAGTTCCAAGAGATCCCCGACCCCCCGGGCGGCTATTACGAACTCCACCACGGAGAGTTGATCCAAGTGGCATTTCCGGATTTGCCCCATGGAGAGATTCAGCATCGCCTTTTGCTGTTGCTCTCAGCAGCCGCGGCCGACTCCGGCGTGGTCCGAATCGAAATGCCGTACCGTCCAGAGCCGGAGCACGAGGCTTGGCGCGCGGACGTGGTCTACGTTAGCAAGACCCGATGGAACCCCCAAGGGCGGTGCTTCTTTGGCGCACCCGATTTGGTGATCGAAGTGCTTTCTCCGTCCAACCGGGCCGAGGACCTGCTCGAACAGAAAGACCTGTGCCTGGAAAATGGATCGCGCGAGTTCTGGGTAGTGAACGGAAAGCGCCGCCATGTAGAGGTCTTCACTCCCGGCGGCCGCACGGCGACGTACAAGTCCGGCCAGGAGATCCCGCTGATGTTCGGCGGAAGTCTGACCGTGGACGCGATTTTCCCGCAGTCCTGAGCGCGCAGCATGAACAAGAGGACCACTGATAAAGCGCCGACTTTACACGCTCGTGATTGCTGGGCTTCTCGGTGGATGTAGTTGGAAGTCAACAACCAACTCCCCCGATACCCAAGCCTGGTTCATTGAGTCATGGGACGAGCCGGTCCTCACCGCCAAATACGACGGTAACACCTACAAGGCCAAGTGTAATCAAAGGGTCGAGATGAATCCCGCAACCAAGGAGGAGGTCCATCGGTCTTTTTGCTATCTGGCGATTAGCCTAGTGGGACTTAGTATCCCACCAGGACTTAATGCCAGTAGGAAAGACCCGACTATTCCATTCCAGAGTGCTGACGGCAGGTTTGTGGAGATGTCTTTTTGTGGTCGCTCGCTGTGTTTGGAAAGCCATCAAGGGAGGGGCACCGACGCGCCTTGGACGCAGGAAGAATATACAATTTCGTCAGTGGCGAGGGATCGCCAGTAGGATTGGAGAACCATGACGCGTTTCGAAATCGGCAGTTTACTCATCAGCGCCCTTACTCTCGGGGTGCTGTTGCTAACTCTCCGTGCCGTACTGCAGTACACCCGCGAAACCAAGCGGCTTGTTGACGCTACGGTTGAGAACCTATCCCGTCCCTTCATGACCGTGTTCACTCAGCCTGACTCTTCGGATGAGGCGCTTATCGCAGGGTGTGCCTGTTCGATTGAAAACATTTCCACACTCCGCTTCAGGAACGACGGGACGGGACCAGCAGTCAAATTTCGGTATCAGATTGGAGCAGATCGAGATCACACATCCGAAGCGCTTGCGATTGCGCCGGGAGATGGCTTTGACTCTCATCATCAACGCAACGCCCTAACCGACCCCTGTGAGGTAGTCCTAGATTACGAGAGCCTCGGCGGGGCAAAATACAGGAGTCAAGGACTAATCGAGAGCAGGAGATGGGTCAAGGACTTTACTTTTAAGCCGATCAAGGAATAGCCCAACGCGACGTGCTTTAGGTCGCGGGCTTCACGTGTTTCATATTTCTACTTCACAAACGAAGTGCTGAAATACGGATCGCGCGGAACTGCGGCAAGCTTTCTAATTTAGCGATTCGGCGTCAGTGATTTTAGGGAAGGCTGAGGAGGCTGCCAAACATACTTGCCGCTTCGATCTATATAGCCGGCTTCCTTGTAGCTACTGTGGCTATTCTGATAAACTATGGCCAATCCGTCGTGGAAGTCCTCCACTATGTAGAATTGAGGATAGTGGGGTATTTACTTCACTCAGGTGACCCCTACCGGTTGTGGTCGGCGTCTGAGCCGACGGCGGCACACCTGACCAGAGATTTGTATGGCACTGGATCGACGACAACCGCCTGCTGCACGAGGCGGT
>Ga0209517_10004345_pt1 | contig 18654 bp, 7 predicted proteins | sample PeaSoiMetSII2010_FD_187695 | JGI IMG/M metagenome (GOLD analysis project Ga0209517, IMG submission 187695) | Peat soil microbial communities from Weissenstadt, Germany - SII-2010 (SPAdes) (version 2) | ecosystem: Environmental > Terrestrial > Soil > Wetlands > Peat | place: Germany: Weissenstadt...
GGGCCGGAATGCTCCTAGCCGCTCCGGGGATTCACCTGCCGATCCTCCAGGTCCGCCGGCCCGTCCTCGGCTCCGGGCTCCGGATCCAGCAGGATCAGCTCCGCCAGCACGATCTCCTCCGCCTGGCGGCGTGCCTGCCCCAGACGGCCCGCCTTGCCGAGATATCCCTCCCCAGGCTGGTCGTCCCCGGCCAGCGTCAGCGCCAGGTTGTCGATCCGCTCCGCCGCCCGCATCCCCAGCTCCGAGAAGAAGCTGTCCGGATCCTCGATCTGGGCGTACCGGCCCGGCAGCCACCGAGCCCAGTGCTGCTGGGCCATCAGGCCATAGCGGTTCATCCTCGGCTCCTTGAACGGATAGCAGGTCATCGCCAGAGAACAGCGCATCCTGAACGAACTGGCTCTGTACGCTACCGGTCTGGCCGGTCCGGCGCGGGCCACGCCGGGTCGGTGTGCTGGTGCGAGACTGGCGAGTCACCGTATCCGCGAACAGCTGCTGATCCTGACGCCACCAGTCCTCGTCGAACAACGGCTCGCCCACGTGCTCGCTGGATCGCCGCCGGGTCATCGCCGCCCCGACCCGGCCGCGCAGACGCCGCCGTAACGCACGACATGCCAGATGACCGTGGAAGCTCGGCTACGTGCGGCCCATGCAGGTCGCCGGACAGCCACGACCGCGCTCTGGTAGCAACGTGCCGTATGGCTGCCCACGATCACCAAACTAGCATGTCTTATTTAAATTAGATTGCTGAGGTACGCGATCACCGCAGCATCGCCCGACTTGCTGCGCGGCGCGTTCTCAGCTCGGCCGGTGGGATCGGGAGTTCATCGGCCCAGCCAGTGATGTCAGCGACTGGCAGGTATTCGGCTTGACCCGACGTCGTCGTGACGGAGCACTACTGGCGCGCCAGATTCGCGACGCGGGCCTCGACCGGCGCAACTCGACGCTGGTGATCTCAGATCTCAGGGAGCTGGCGGGGATTCCGGTCTCTGCCGCATGAGCTGCCGCGCAAGGGCAACTGCCTTGGCCATCTTCGGGCTCCGAGAGTAGCGACTTGACCTGGGCTCCAGCCTGACGTCGCCGAGCGCACTGCCGTCGCGGACGGGAGAACGCCGGAACGGTCGATCTAAGTGCCACCCGAATCCGGTCGGCACGAATGATGGTGTCATTCGAAGTCGGATTGCTCGAACTTTAGTACGCGGGCGTTCTCGGTCAGGATGCGGATCTTGTCGTCGGGGAAGCCATCTGGTCGTGAAGCCTCGATTTCGACCGTGATGGTGAGGTCCCCGGTATCTAGGTCGGTGAGGTGGGGGAGGATCTCCTGCTGCAGGCGGGTGAGATCGCGGCCGTACTTCTGCGGATCGACGCGGAAGACGCCGAAGAACCGGGTCTTGGCCCTGGGTGCGGCCGGAGGCGGTATCGGGCCGTCTTTGTCCGCAATCTCGCCGTTGGGTTTGACCGTGGAAGATCCTGTGCCGGCCGAGTCGGCGTCGGTTCCAGTCGGCGGCGAGCCCTCGGCGCTCCGCTGGTGTAGTGCGATGTCTGGGCGCACGAGCAGGACAGCGTCGGTGATCAGGCCGAATGAGTCACGATGCGGGATCGCTAGGCCGTCGAAGTCGCCGTTGGCATCGTCGCGACCGGTGGCCAGCGCGAACCCGTCCTGCTCCCAGGTGATCGAGTTGAGTGCATCCTGCAGGCCGGCTTCGAGCACTGACCGGTCGCGCAGGCGCGGGAGGTAAGGGTAGGTGGTGTACAGGTCCCACAATTCGCCGACCGACACGTACCCGCGTTCCCATACGGCCTTAAGGGGGCCGGCGAGGTAGTGATGGATGTTGCGGGATGAGTGGACCGAGGCGAGTGCTCCCTCGCGGTTGAGTTTCTCGCTCACGCGGAGCGCAAGTTCGGGGGACTGGCTTTCTGCCTTGATCACCGACAGCTCAAGCGGTCTGGACGGGTCGGGCTGGTAGGGGTAGATGACCCAGATGTATGTGGTGGAGATCCGCTGCTCGGTAACGTCGTTCGCGCTGCCCAGCCGCGTCGTCGCGAGGTCCACCTGGTTGGGCGTGAGATCGAGCTGCTTGACCCGGCCGGTGATGTCCTTCCAGGCCAGGTACTCCCGCACTGCCTCCTCTAGCTCTTCCAGCCGCCGCGCGTCTGGGGCCAGGAAAACGAGCTGGTTGCGGTGCCTGCGCTGGGCGCTCCCGCGAGCCCCGACTGCGTCGCGGGCGAACGACAGGGCGGGGCTGCGTTCCTCGCCGTTGCGCCGGTACGGGTACCGGGGATGGAGTACGACCAGCCGGGCCTCGTCGGTATCGAGGATGTCGCCGGTGCCTTCCGGCGCGATCGGCACCGCGGCGAAGTCGCCCCGGCTGCGCCGGGCGAACGGCTGGAGCCGGCGCACGATCTCCGCCTGCACCTCCTCGGGCCGGTCCCGGAGCCGCTCGGCGATGTCCTTGGCAGCGCGGCCGATGGACGCCTGGGTGTCGTACCAGTACCTGGCCGTGTCGGAGTACAGGTAGGTCGCCTGGTCGGCCAGCACGTGCAGCGCCGAGGAGAAGTGCGCAACCGTATCGCCGGGCACGGCGGTGCCTAGCCAGATCCCGCGCTGGTCGATGCCCTTGTGCGCGCTCTTCAGCGTGGCCGCCGAGCCAATGAAAATGGTCCGGGCCAGCCGCCTCGTCAGCGCCCGCTGGCCGAACGTTGAGCGCTCGTGATCGATTCGGGCGGGCGTGGACTCCGGGCCATCGACATCGGTGTCGATGATCGACTTCCATGAGTCTTCGAGGTACTGAGTCAGGTCATCGAACACCCGCCGGTCGCTCAGCGGCACCGTGGCCGGCATGATCAGCGGGTACGGATCACCCGCCTGCCACAGCGCGTAGATCGCGGTGCTCATCAGCCGCAGCACGCCGCGGGTGCGCTGGAACCGCTCCAGCGTGGACCAATCCTGGTACAGGCGATCGAACAGCTCCGGATGCAGCGGGTAGCAGTCTCGGATCCGCTTCTCGTATTCCGGCTCGGCAACCTGCGATGGGAACTCTCCCCTGTTCGCGGCATAGAACTGGGTGAACCGCCGCGCCACCGCCGCTATGTCGGTCCGTGAAGCACCAGTAGCGTCTTGGAAGAGCCGCCGCCGCACGATCTCGAACGACTCCTGCGGCGACGCGGGGCGCCACTGGTCGGCCATCCGGCGGACGACGTTCTGCAGCCTCTCCAGGGCGTTCTGACCATGCGTGCCGCCGACCTCGATGTCGGATGCAGGGATGGACACGACTAGCAGCGCACCTGGCACCGAGGACACAGCCTCGGTCAGGGTCTGCGCGAAGGTGAACTGGGTGTCGAAGCTGCCGGCGGCGAGGTCTCCCCGATGCAGCTCGCGGGCGTAGGCGACCCACTCGTCGATCAGGATCAGGCACGGCGCGTAGGCGCCGATCAGCTCGGTCAGCGCAGCACCAGGGTTGGTCGCGGTCAGGTCCGACTCGGCGATCCGATCGTAGGCGGCACGGCCGCCAAGCTGGAACGCCAGCTCGCCCCACAGCGTGTTCACGTGAGTGCCGTCGGCCTCGATCACGCCCTGGCTCGGGGACAGGTGATTGCCGACCAGCGTGACTCGCTTTACCCTTCCGGGGCCTAGCTTGGCCATGTCCTGACCGTCCAGCAGTTCCTGCAGATCCTGCGAGTATCCGGACAGCGGGCGACCTGAGAACAGGTGATATAGCGCCAGCATCGAGTGGGTCTTGCCGCCGCCGAAGTTGGTCTGCAGGTTGATCACCGGCGCCGCGCTGTCGTCCCCGGAAACCCGGCGCACCGCGCGGGTTATCAGGTCTCGCAGCCCCTCGGTCAGGTAGGTGCGCTGGAAGAACTCGACCGGGTCGCCGTACTCGCCGAGCTCATCCTCGTGTGCCACCCGGAACAGGTTCGCGGCGAATTGCGATGCGTTAAAGCGTCCGGTCCTGACGTCGGGATGCGGCTCGATCACCTCGCGCCACGATTTCAGCCCCATGCCCTCGATGGGCGGCAGCGCTTCGGACTGCCGGACCGCCTTCTTGGTCTGCTTCTCGAATGCGGCCTGCTGGTGCTCGGTCCAGAGCTTCTCCACCTGGTCGGCCTCGGGCACCGCGCCCGCCGCGCGCAGCAGCCGCACCATGGTGTCCAGCGCCCGCATCGTGTCCGCATCGCTGAACGCGTCGTTATGCGCCCACTTGTTCCCGACATCACGGATCTCTTGGGCGAACGCCAGCTCCGTCCGCGACAGCGAGTCACGGAACGCCCGCTGGTGCTCGGCTATCACTCGCAGCAGCAGCCGCGGATCGGTCCTGATCATGGTGGCCGGACGTCCGTCGCGACGGTCCCGCTCCCTCATGACATCCAGCCAGTCCTTGCCGTCGGGCATGACGGCCGGCATGGTCGCGTCGACGAACGGCTGCAACCCGCTAGCGAGGACGTCAAGGGCGCGCCCGACCCGGTCCCGATTACTCAGTGCCACAATCCCGCTCCTTCGCGGTAGGGCTCACTCGTCTCCGAAGTCCATTGTCGGCTGAACACTAGCCGTTACGGCATGCTTACGGGCAACGTCGGCAATGTCCGGCCAGGACGTGACCAGACTGTTGAATAGCAGCGCGGAATCCTGGCGCTTCTTCCGGTCGCAGATGCTGTACAAGAGATAGGCAAGCTCTTTAACCCCATTCAGATCCAGAACGGATGCCATCTGCCGCATCAACTGCCCAGCCGACTCGATCCCGCGCTGCTCCAGCCGCCTGGACAGGTGCAGGACTGCTTCCCACATCGTCGGACGCGCGTCTTTCGCAGGATCGTAGTTGTCAGGCAGGTCGGACGGCCGAAGCAGCTGCACCTTGCCCGCGCGGGACCGCACCACTCCTGCCCGCTCAAGCCCCGACACTGACGTATTGAGCGCGGTGGAGAGCGTCTCGGCGCGGCCGTACTCGCCAGCCGCCCACTCCATTTGCTCGAACCACTTCACGCACCAGCGCGAGTCGGTGTCGAAATCACCCTCCTGCTCAGCTAGGACCTCATCCAACACCTGATTGATCAATTGCAGTGCTGTCCGCACCCGCATCGGCGATCCATCCGGCTCGGTCACCTGCCCGTGCCGAGAGAACACCCCCATCCCCGGCCCGATCGCCGCCTGCGCTAGGTCGACCGGTGCGATATTTCCTTGTTGCAGTTCTCTGAGTCGCCACGGCAACTCAGTGCGCAGCAGCGTAAGAAAGCCCCGTCGGTCTGTGGTTTCAGTATCTCCAGCGCGAGGACGGCAGGCCAGGACAACGGAAGAAGCAAGGGCATTACTATCCATGCCACGCGTTCGAGTTGCCATTTCAGTACGGATCGGCCAAGTGCCGGTGATCTCCCAGCCGGACCGGATCATTCCCTCCAGCAGTACCTCCCAGCCCGTCGATGCCTCACCGCCGTCAGCACTCTCGACCTGCTTGAATGCGTAAAATACTGCGATCGGAATACTGGGTAGGGCATCCTCACGGATTTGCCTAAATACTTGACGGAATCCATTCTCAAAGAAGCGGTTCGCCTCTACCTTACCGCCAAACCGGATCTGATCAGCGACTAGTTCGTCGGCCTTCGGCGTTAGGACTGTTCCGACCAATTCTGGATAGATCGAGCGCAGCGAACGCCGCAGCCAGACGTAAAAGAAGTCAGCAATATCTGAATACGGAACATTGTCATAGTACGGAGGGTCCGTGCAGATCAGGAGCTGACGAGTTCCTGTGCGATGGCTGACAGCATCTGCCTGACTGGCATATGCTGGCACCGCCGAATGAAGTTTATCAAGAACCTCAGACAAAGAAATGATTGACATTTCGATGTCTCCGCCAGCACCACCTATCGGATTAGCCTCGGCAAAGTCCCAGCTCATCGGCAATGCTTGGCGCTGAAACGTGCCGCGCAAACGATTCATGTTGGGTTCCCAGCCACATATAGTGCTGTTCCGATCGGCCGTCTTATCTACGGTGAAGGCGAGGTACGTTGCCAGGGCGTCCGCGTAGTCGGAAGCCTGGTCGACCTTAATGCCAGCATGCTCGGCATCGACACGAACGCGCGTGCGGGCATCCATCACCATGTCACTGAGCATCGTGAGGACGGTGAGCTGTCGACAGGTAAAGAGATCGGACCAGGTGGTCATGCCATACCGTGGTGTGCCCATGTATTGGGGGTGGGTCGATAGCTCCGTGTCCGGGACGTCGGTGGGGCGGGGAACATCGGCAGCTTCTTCGTGGTGATCGTTCGGCGGTAGGTAGTACCGGCTGTTGTGGCTCTCGGCGACGATGGTCATAAGCTGGGCGCCCATCCGGCCGGCCTTGCCTTCAGCGCGTATGTAGGTAAGTGGCACCAAGGTGCCACAGAGCAGGCATTCCGCGCCTGTCCGGCCAACCGTCCCCTCGCGAGGCCTTCCATCCGGACCGTGGATCTCGAACCGGACTCTGCCACCGTCTGGTACCGGCTGGACGTATCGTTCGTTGCCTTTCCTCTTCCCTAGCCAGAACGACCTGGCTAGCGGCATAGTGCCACCGCAGGCCGGGTTCGGGCACTTGACCGTTCGGGCCCAGATCCAGGCGATTACCGTCGCCATCGTGCCGTCGGACAGCTTCGCTTTGGGGTACAAGTGGCCGATCCGGCGTTCGGCCTCGTCGCGGATCCACTTGCCGTAGCACCGTACGTCTTCGGCGAGGCCTTCTGCGCCGCGCCAGCGCAGCTGGCTCTTGGCATCCGGGTGGACGGGTGGCTTGCCTGCCCATTTGGGCGGGATCTCTATCAGTGCCTTATTTATCAGGACTGCGACCGGGTTGAGGTCGCTGGCGTGGGCCTCCAGGCCGAGCCGCTGGGCCTCCAATGGGATCGAGCCGCCGCCGGCGAACGGGTCGAGGATCGGCGGCGGGCTTCCGTCGCAGGAGTCCCAGATCTCCTTGTGGGCTGCGGCCAGCACGGTCTCGTTGGTTGAGTTCTCCCACTTAACCAGGTCGCGGATGATGACGAAAAGACGCTCTCGTTCGGCCAGCTGCGACTCGGGCGTGGGGAACTTGTCGGGGTGCGCAGAGGGGTCGTCGACCAGTTGGGCGAACAGCACAGCGCGGGCGGCAGCGAGTGGCCGCCGTGCCCACCACAGGTGCAGGGTCGAGGGATGGCCGTGGCGGATCGACTTCTCCCGCGCGGCCTCCCGGTTGATGTCCTCCAGCGGCAGAGCGACCTCGATCAGCTTGCGCTTGTACCCGGGCGCAGCCCGCTCGTCGCCGATCGTCACCGCGGGTCCTCTCCTCTTGCCCAGAAATCGTTCCACTTCAGCACCACAGCGGTAGCGGCGAAGTCGTTCAGCACGATTCCCTCGAAGCCGACGAGCACATAGCGGACCTGGTCGAAGGTCGATCCGTCCGGGCTGACCTTGACCATTGCCAGGCGATGGCTGGGGCCGGTGTTGCGGGCGAGCATGACCTCGGTGCGGGTGACGAAGAACTCCTTCGCGCCGACGATCCGGCCCTTGACTTCCAGGAACAGCCAGTGGCCGTCCAGGGTTCGTGACCGGATGTCGTAACCCGGGTTGTTGTGGGCCATGACTTCGGGGTCGCGCCCCATGGTGCGTTCGGCTTCGACGACAGCGGCGATCGCGCGCTGGTCAACCTCACGGGTGTCTCTTGCGTAGCGCTCGGCGGGCTGGTCCCGCTTCCCGGCCATTCGGTCGAGCAGGCCCTGCGGCACGATCAGCGCGGCTGCGGTGGCGACGGGTGGGCGGGGCTGCAGGTGTGCCTCCCGGTCCAGCTCGGCGAGGCGTATCGCGAGTCGCCGTTCCAGGTCGCGGGCCTTAGCGCCGGCGGTCTCCGGGCGCATCCTGATCTTCTTGCCGTGCTGTTGCTGCCAGAGCAGGTCACCCTGCCGGGCGTCCCAGTAGTTGATCTCATGGGTCAGGCGCTGCCGCACCAGCCTGCGGGTCCGGTCCGTGCTGGCGGTGACGTTCTCGGACACTTCGCCGAGGCTGGCTGGCAACAGGTTGCTGGCCGCCCATGAGACCGCTTGTTGCCGCGCGCCGGACAGCCACGGCTGCGTGGCGAGAGCAGGGAGGATGGCCCGTTCAGAATCTTCAGGGGTTTCGTAGTCAAGATAGGGCGCCGGCCCGCAGGGCAGCGCGTCTCCCGAGGAGAGCAGCTCAGCGAACTCGAACCGTCTGAGCACCGGCCGTGGCGGGTTGTTGCCATCGGCGATCTCCTGGCGCAGGGCCACCATTACCCGCGCATCCTCGGCCGGGTCCAGCCGGTCGATCAGGATCGTGCCTGCCCGCACTGCAGGAGCGCAGCGAGTAGCGGTCTGTTGCACGACCGCGTCGAGCAGCGGATGGCCAGGGGCGAGCAAGTCGGCCCTCATCAGGCCGTCCCCGCTGCGATGTGGCTCGCCGACGAGTGCGTCGGGCTGGATGCCGGAGCGGTCGAAGGTGACCCGCTGGTAGCGCGGAAGCACCAAGCCGCATGCCTGGCGCCGCTCCCGGAGCACGGCTGGCACCCCGGAGATTTCGAACCGCCCGGCCTCCCGAGGGCTGATCCTGCCGCCAAGCCCGGTGAACGCGGCGCGAAAGAACGCGGAGATGTAATGCGGCTGCAGCCGTCGGGCACGCGCCTCCTCCATCTGCAGCCGCACCTTCTCCACATCGGCCGCGGTGAGCAGATCATGGTAAAGGGCGCGCTCGGCCAGCAGCTGGTCCAGCCCTTCGCCGACCCGCTCGTCGATGACCTCATGCAGCCTGGCGCGCACCTCGGGCTGGTCGCCATACCTGATCGCATCGAGTAGCAGCTTGCGCAGCGGCGCGCCCTCGAACGCCTCACCGAGGACGTCGAAGACCTTGCCGCCCAGTGCCTCGCGCTGCTGCTCGACCTTGGCCAGCAGCCGCACGAACACGTCGCCTTCCCTCGTGCCGGCCGCGACCAGGTTCCACAAGTTGCAGACCTCGGTCTGGCCGATCCGGTGGATACGGCCGAACCGCTGCTCGATCCGGTTCGGGTTCCACGGCAGGTCATAGTTGACCATCAGGTGCGCGCGCTGCAGGTTTAGGCCCTCGCCCGCGGCGTCCGTCGCTACCAGCACGGCCAGAGTCGGGTCCTGGCGGAACCTGTCCTGCACCGCGCGGCGGTCCTCCCGCTTCACGCCGCCGTGGATGGTCGCCACGATCTCGTCGCGGCCGAGCAGCATCCGGATCTTGGCGACCAGGTAGTTCAGCGTGTCCCGATGCTCGGTGAAGATGAGGATCTTGCGCCGCTCTCCGTCTTGATCGAACATCGCGGTCTGGTCGAGCAGAAGGTCTCGCAGCTCAATCCACTTGCGATCGGTGTCGGCGAACCTGACTCCCTTGGCACGTTGCACCAGGTCATCAAGGACGCTGATCTCTACCCGCAGCTCGTCTGCGGTGCGCGATGCTGTTGCCGCGTCGACGACCACGTCCTCGAGTTCTTCCAGCTCCTCGCCGCCGAGCTCGTCGAGCGCGTCATCAATGTCGTCGATATCGTCCGCGTCGAACGCCTCGTCCGTCCGGGCGTCGTGCACCAGCTGGCTGCGCTTTGCCTGGGTCTCCTGGAGCCGGATGGTCAGCCGGTCGCGGCGGCGTTCCAGCGACCGCAGGATCGCCTCCGGGCTGGACGCTAGCCGACGCTGCAGCACGGTCAGCGCGAACCCGACGGTGTTACCCCGCCGGCCCTCGCCAGCCTGCTTGAGCTGGTCGGCGCGGCCCATCTCATCACGTACGTAATGGGTGACCGCCTCGTACAGGTCCATCTCACCGTCGGACAGCTGATAGGGGAGCGTGGTGGCGCGGCGCTCGGGGAACAGCGGCCTGCCATCGAAGGTGAGCAGTTCCTCTTTTATGCGCCGGCACATGATCCCGGACGTGTCGACGTTATGGACGTGCTTGCGGTAACGGCCTTCGTACCTGTCCGGGTCCAGCAGGGCCAGGAACAGCTGGAAGTCCTCCTCCTTGCCCGCGTGCGGGGTTGCGGTCATCAACAGCAGGTGCCGGGCGACGCCGCCCAGAAGCTGGCCGAGCTGATAGCGGCGGGTGGTTTTGAGCTCTCCGCCGAAGTAGTGCGCGGCCATCCGGTGGGCTTCGTCGACGACTACGACGTCCCAATCGGTGCCGCGCAGGTGCTCAAGGAGAGCGTCGTTCCTGGCGAGCTGGTCCATTCGCGCTATCAGGCGAGGGTGCTCAGCGAACGGGTTCTCGCTCGGCGGCGTGGCGTTGACGAGGTCGGCGGTGAGGATCTCAAAACGGAGGCCGAACTTGTCGTGCAGCTCGTCTTGCCACTGATCGACCAGGCCGCCGGGAACCACGATCAGACACCTGCTCAAGTCGCCGCGGAGTGCGAGTTCCTTGATATACAGGCCGGCCATGATCGTCTTGCCCGCGCCAGGGTCATCGGCAAGGAGGAACCGGAGCGGCTGGTCCTTGCCGAGCAGATCGCCATAGACGGCCTGGATCTGGTGGGGGAGTGGCTCCAAGTCGCTGGTGGCGACCGCCAGCATCGGGTCGAACTGAGCCGCCATCTGGATGCGCAGCGCCTCCATGCCGAGCTTGAACTCGGCTGGGTCACCACTGAAGTGGTCGGCGTCCTCGGCTGCGACGAGGTGGAGCTTGTGCTCCTGGCTGCGCAGCACGACCTGCTGATCGATCCCGCCGTCACCGGTTCGGAATATGACTGTGACCGCATCGGCGCCGTGCCACTGAGTTGCGATCACCTCGGCGACCCCCGACGCGGTCAAGCCCGTCACCCGGATGCCCTGGACGAGGTTCTCCAGCGTGGCATGCTCTGCGGTGGTGCCTGGCACCGCATCGCTGGCCAACTCTCCGGCTCCTCCCTGATCGCTGTGGCATCGCGTTGACGCCCCACACAGCCCGGCAGGAGCCTATGACCGCAAATGACGCCGTGCCTGCCAGTCAAGCACCATCGCCCAACGGAAGGCGGCTCAGACGATGAATCGTGGTGTTGGGCTGTTCGAGTAGCGGCCTCGCCAACCTGAGCACTGGATCTGGCGACTCTCTTCGACCTGGTGCAAGGAGGCGACATTGAGACATGACTAAGTTTCTCCCTCGTCGGCGTCCGGTCGACCGTCCGGAGCCGCCGTCCTTTTGCGCATCTCTGCTCCGGATGCGGCATATGCGGATTAGGTGTGACGACCTTGCGGCAACCTCGTGGAGTAGAAGTAGGCACCGACTGATCGCCATTTGATGAGACGTATGATCTCAAGTTCAGCGACAGATACCCTAAAGGCGCGAGCTACATCGACGGAGGGCGGCTGTGGACGACGAGAACCTCACCTATTTCAGGGGCGTGTTGTCTGCCGAGCAGATCCAAGCGGAGATCGCGCGGTTCTGGGGTGAGCTAGGAAGCAGCCCGGAGCTTGACGCCGAACTCAAAGCCGCAGGACTCGACTCTGGCGGCCTCTCCAGCACACAGGAGGCGGACTCGATCACTGTCCACGTCGGCGCCAGCGGCGCTGACCCTGTTTCTACGCTGCTGATCATCGTGTTCGCGCCCACAGCTAACCGCGTACTGAGGGATCTTTGGACCACTGTTCTTCTTCCCCGGATCCAACGCCGCTGGGGGGAAGACTCCATTGGCACGAAAGCCACGGCCGAGGTCAGTGAGTCTGATACCTAGCTTGCCACTTCACGCCGAGAAAGCTGTAACGGGACGGCTGCTGGGCTTTGAAGTACTTGCTCCGAACCTATCTCTGCTCGAATCACAGGGATACCGAGACGCTAGCTCTCGACTCAAAGGGTGCCTGTGCTGGTTCACAAATGAGGTGTTAGATGATCCCGACGACAGCGAGCCGCTCGTCAGCTTTCTGTCGGATCTTGTGAACAAGTTGCAGGCTGAAGTAGCCAGGTTTTCCAAAGATCCTGGGGCGACCGCTGCCTGCGCACTAGCAGAATTTGCGGCTCGTGTAACTGCTTTTGCCGCTGCGCCCTATGATCCGCTGGAACGGCTGGAACGGCTGGTCACTGCAGTTGCGCGGACCACATCTGACTACTACAAGGCGTTCCAAACGACCGTCCCTCCTTCGCTTTGGGCGTCTACCCATCCCGTTGTCTCATTCCAGGGCGGGAAGATCGGCCTGTCATTCTTGCCCGATGTTCACCTTCAGGTTCTAACGGTATTTGGAACCGAGGATCAGCCATCGGCTCAAGTCTTCATTAGGATCTGCCCGCGATGGCTGGACGTGGAAACGATTGCCACCTTGCCACGTGCCTTGCTCCACGAATACATCGCGCATGTACCTCAGGGACCTCACCTCGGGGCGCGAACGCATCCTGACGCGAATGACATTTTCGCGGAAGGATGGATGGACTATATCGCCCATATTGTCTATCGATCGGCTCTCGAACGGCGCGGACCCTCAGCACCCCTACGTGATCATCTTGTTCAGACCTGGGTGAGCATCTACGACGCAGCGGCAGAGCGCTTCTTCGCCGCCCGCTGTTCGTTGCAGGACGGGGATCCCATTGCGGCCGCCCGTTTCGAGGGCGTCGCAGCGGCCCGCCAGATGCACGATCTGCTCCGAAGGCTGCCGGAGACCGCAGACCGGCCGGACGAGCACCTTTACAGGCTGTCCTTCGGCCTCAACACTTCAAAAATCGACAACATCTCACGACGGCGCTTTGCCGCCGAGGTGCGACGATGCCTGCTTCGCGCATCTCGCTCAGACGTTCTTGTCGACGGTCTTCGAGAATGGGTAGCAGACCGAATCAAACTGGAAGATTTCTTGGCTCGCCTCCTCGACTAGCGATTCATGAGTCACGTGACGTACGATTCCGATGACGGGCCGACCCATGGCTCACCGACGGCCGGCCAGATGGTTGCGATGCTCGAGCGATACAGGACACTTGGTGCGATGCTCGCACTGGGCGAGTTCAGCGTGTCTGATCTTGCTGCTCTGTCTGAGGTCCGGAAAGCGACTGTTCGCACCGTCCTGCGGCGCGAGCGTCAGTACGTCGAAGAAGTCGGGATCATGCCGACCGGTCGACGGGGAGGTCAACCAGTCCGATGGCGCTTGCGCCCAGAGACCCGTGAACACCTTCGAGCCCAGTTGGAGGAGCTAGAGCGGCTTGGTGTCGGGCCATGGATCGGCCAACACCAGGACGCCAGCCATGCGCTACCTGCTGGCCTGATCGCAGCCGAGCACGTACTGTTGCGCCTCACACCGGCGATATCCGATCCGGTTGAACGTGCCGGCTTGATCAAGCTAGCTCGAACACAGATAGATGCATCTGACGCCTGCGGCTCCGTGGTTTCCGCATCGACGGCTCAAGCGGTCGGTCAGCAGGTCGCTATTCACCGGCGCATTGCCGAGCTACTCCTCGATCTTGCAGAGCTTGAGCAACTGGCCGACCGATCAATACTGTCCGGAGTAGCTCCGAGGGCGCGGAGAACCCTGATAGACCTGCTGCTCGCCGCAGGCAAGGCGGATGAGGAGTTGCTCACTGATGCGATCACGAACCGCCTCGCGCTAAGCCCCTTCTCCTTGTTCGGCGACCCAGCTGTGGCCATCAGCCCGGCTCAGCAACCTGCTGTCGACCAGTTCGAGTCACTTCCCTCAGCTCCGGGCAGCGAGTCTGCGCAGCTGGATGCGGAGTCGGCTTCCGCGAAGCCTCCGATCAGGCGCGCTCATCGCGAAGGGCTGACGATTACCGAAGCCGTTGGCCACACGCTGGGTGCAGACGCCCTCGGGGATGACTTCGGACGCCAAATCATGACCCCCGTCCTGGCACGCGCCGCACAACAGCCGAGCCGCGTGTACTCGCAAGATGAAGGCAGTGATTCTTTCGGGCAGGACGGCCTTTTGATGGAGCCGAACAGGTTTGTCGGCCGTCAGTCTGAACTCGTTTCGCTCAAGGACCTACTTAGCCGCGTCCGTCTGCTGACCCTTTGCGGGCCGGCTGGTATCGGCAAGACGCGCCTTGCGGTCGAGCTTGCCTCCGAGGCCGTGACCGAATATCCAGACGGTGCATGGCTGGTCGAGCTTGCCAACGCGCGGGATGCAGCCGACGTGGCACGACAGGCTGCGGCAGCGCTGGGCATCAGAGAAGAACCAGGCCGCACAGTCGTGGAGACGCTGGCTGACGAGCTCGGGCCAAAGCACCTTCTGCTAGTTCTCGATGCCTGCGAGCGCCTTGCCGAGGCAGCTGGTGAGCTGATCAGCCGGCTGATTTCCAGGTGCCCACGACTGAGCGTGATCGCTACAAGTCGCGAGCCTCTGGGTGTGCGTGGAGAGGCAGCTTGGCGTCTGCCACCACTCTGGCTGCCCCAGCCAGGAGCTGCCAGCGACGAGCTGCTCCGCTCTGACGCGATCCGGCTGTTCGCCGACCGGGCGGCCGCCGCCCGTCCAGGCTATGCCTTGAATACAGCCGACTCTGGGGTGGGCATAGTCGCTGAGATCTGCCGCGTCCTTGATGGCTTGCCGCTGGCCATCGAGCTGGCTGCAGCGCGGGTGCGGGCGTTGTCTGCCGAGCAGATCGCCGTCCGGCTCGTTGACCGGTTCGCGCTGCTCGCGTCGGGTGACCGGGCCGCCACACGCGGGAAGCAGATACTGCGGGCGACCATGGACTGGAGTTATGACCTGCTGACGGGAGCTGAGCAGGTGCTGCTGCGCAGGCTGTCTGTCTTCGCCGGCTGGAGCTTGGAGATGGCCGAGCAGGTCTGCGTAGACGGAGCGCTGCCTTCCTCGGACGTTCTTGACCTGCTCACCGCGCTCATCGATAAGTCGCTCGTCGTCATCGACACCGAGACGCGCGACCAGACCAGGTACCGGATGCTGGACACCATCCGCGCATACGCAGCGGCCCGGCTGGCCGAAGCTGGCGAGTCGGCCATGATGCAGGAGCGGCTGCGTGACTACGCCTTGGCCGAAATCGAGCACCTCGCGCGCGTGGGGATGGCGCTTGTCAGTGCCCCGTCGTGGTCAACGAATGTGGAAGCCTTTCGCAGGTTTGAAGCCGAGACTGGCAATCTCAGGCAGGTTCTTGGTCAATGCCTCGCAGTCTGTGACGCAGAGACTGGGCTGCGGATCTGCACGGCGATGAGGTCGTTCTGGATCATTCAGGGTTCCCTCGCTGAGGGCTCACAGTGGTTCGATGCGTTCCTCGCACTGGACGCGCCTGGGGTCACAGATGGGGTGCGCGGCGCTGCTCTCGTCGGTCGTGCGCAACTTGCCCTGGCCACTGACCCGGATGCAGGGCAGGAGGGCGCAAAGGCCGGACTTGAGCTGTGCCGGTCAGCCGGAGAGGAATTCTGGATCGCCGCCGCACTGAACTTGCTCGCAGAGATTGAGCTGCATGCCGGACGGGGTGACGACGCGGCTGTCGCTGCGGATGAAGCGCTGACGATTGCCAGGACCTCGGGAGACCGGTGGAACGAGGGATACGCGCTGGGAACCCGCGGGGCGGTCGCCGGCCTACGCGGTGACGTGCGCGAAGCGAAGCGATTTGCCGAGGCCGCGCTGCAGGTCATGCGGAACATCGATCAGCAATGGGGCATCGCCAGAACGCTGCTCGGCCTTGGCGATCTGGATAGGCTGACCGGCGAGTCCGACCTTGCGTACCGCCGCTACACCGAAGCGCTGGTCATTCTGCGCGAGTTCAATGTCTCGCCGGAGCTTGCCCGCTGCTTGGTGGGCCTGGGCCGGATCGCGATAGCCCAGGGCGACCTGGCGCTCGCCAAGCGCCATTTTACCGAGAGCATCCAGCTGAGTCAGTCGGCCAGTAATTGGATTGGGGTGATAAGGGCGCTGGACGCCTTCGCTGACCTTGCGGTTAGGGAGGGCAGTCCCGTGCGTGCGGTGCGGCTGGCCTCGGCTGCCGCCGCCCTTCGTGCGACGGAGGGCTTGCCGCCTGTACCAGCCAGCAGGACGCAGCGCATTCTGGACGCCGCTGCTAGCCTCGGCGACGAGGTGATCCGGCGCCTGTGGTCTAACGGATCGGAGCTGACAAGCACCGCCGCGGTGGCTCTGGCCCTGGACATTCCGCCGCTGCCTGGCTCGTCGGCGGAGCGTGATGACGGTGGCGGCGGGAGTGACAGCCACACGGCGGCCAACATCGCGGGGAACCGGTATGGCGGCGGGCTGTCCGCGAGGGAACGCGAGGTCGCTAATCTGATCGCCAGAGGCTACAGCAACAGTGATATCGCCAGGGAACTCTTCATCAGACCCTCTACGGCCGCCCGTCACGTCGTCAATATCATGGTCAAGCTCGGACTCAGCTCGCGCGTCCAAGTTGCAGCCTGGGTAGCCAACGCCAAGCGCGTCGATACGACTGGCGAGTAGTCACCTGCAGGCTGGCGATGCACCCGCCGCTCCGAGCCACCGCCGCCATGTCACCTGGCGCGTTCAGTTGTAATCCGGGGTAGCTGCCGGATCGTCTGTCACGGCAGGCGACGGTCTGCTTTTGCGCGTTCGTCGTCCTGTCGCGGACGGGTTATCCGGGGCCGTCTGCCACGCGGATAGCCGACAGCGCAGGTCATCCGGCGCGGCGTCTCCTCGATGCCGCTTTTGACCTTCCCGTCGCGGACGGCCTCTGCCACGACCCGACCTGTCCAATGTCCATCTCGTACGTATTTGAACCTCGGATAACACGTGAAGTCTTCGTCAGGTGTGCTGTGCTTGCTGGGCTTCGATGGTTTGGTTTGAGCGGTCTGGGCGGGTGTTTGTTCAGTTCATTTCTTCGTCTTCTGTACTGGCGGCGGTGTGCCCGGGCTGGCCGGGCCAGCGTGCGATCTGTGATGAGGTGCTGCTGTTGCACGGGGTTTGCGGCGGCGAGGCTGACGGCTCCGGGCAACGCCCTCAGGCTTGCTCTCCGGGCGCAGGGAGATGCTTCGACCAGTACTCGTCCATGAGCAGGCGAGCGCGGTCCTGCATCCGCTGGTCTTCTTCAGCGCTCGGGGGCTCGCGCACGGCGACGAGGACCGACGCTCACTACACCGATGCGGCTCTGGTGCAGGCGATGTGGGCTGCGGCCGGGTGGCTCGGCTTCGATGGCGGCGAGGTACTGGAGCCGGGCTGCGGATCGGGGAATTTCATCGGCTTCGCTCCGTTGAGCGCGCGCATGACCGGGGTCGAGCTGGAGCCGGTCACTGCCGCGATCGCCGCGTCCCTGTATCCAGGGGCGACGATTCTGCCGGGGTCGTTCGCCGGCACCCGTTTCCCTGAGGGGTCGTTTGATCTGGTGATCGGCAATGTCCCGTTTGGGCAGGTTGCGCTGCATGATCCGCGGCATAACCGATCTGGGCACAGCATCCACAACCACTTCATCGTGAAATCGCTGCACCTGACCCGGCCGGGTGGCCTGGTTGCGGTGCTGACCTCCCGGTACACGATGGACGCCCGGAACCCGGCGGCTCGCCGGGAGATCGCGGCCATGGCGGACCTGGTCGGAGCGCTGCGCCTGCCCGGCGGGGCGCACCAGCGGGCCGCCGGAACCGCCGTGGTGACGGACCTGCTGATCCTCCGGCGCCGCGAGCCGGGCCGCCCGCGCGATCACCCCGAGTGGGAGCAGGCCAGGCTGACCAGCCTGGACGGCACCCAGGTACCGGTAAACGAGTACTTCCTGAACCACCCGGACGCCGTGCTCGGCGACATGGGCGCCGTCAACGGCACGTACCGCGCCGACGACCTGGTCGTCACGCCTACCGGCGACACGATCAATGCGCTCACCTGCGGCCTGGAGCGGATCGCGGCGGACGCTCACGTCCGTCATCTCACCTGGACTCCGCGAACGGCCCCGGCACCCGCCAGGCCAGAACCACGGGCAGCCTCGCAGCATCCGGACGGCTACCTGCAGGCCAGACCGGATGGCACGTTCACCGAAGTCGCCGACGGCGTCGCCATTCCGTTTGACGTCCCCCGCACCCAGGCCGCTGAGCTGCGGATGCTGCTGCGGCTGCGAGACACCGCTATGGAACTGCTACACGCAGAGACCGCCGACGCAGACGACACCCCGGAGACCGAGCGGCCGCGGCAGGAACTCAGCCGCTGCTACGACCAGTACGCCCGGGCATTCGGGCCGCTCAACAGGTTCACCCTGCGGCGCACCGGGCGCACCGATCCGGTCACCGGCGAGCCGGTCGTGGCCCGGGTGGCGCCGCCGCAGGCTGGCTTCCGCGGTGACCCGTACGCGCCGCTGGTCTACGCCCTGGAGGAGTTCGACCCGGCCGGGCAGCGCGCGGCGAAGGCCGCGATCTTCACCCACCGGGTGGTGGCCCCGCGCTACCCGCCGCTGGGGGCCGACACCGCCGCTGATGCGCTGGCGATCTGCCTGGACACCCACGGCGAGGCCAGGCTGGATCAGATCGCCCGGCTGCTGGGCGTGACCCAGGACCAGGCCCGCGCCGAACTCGGGACCCTGGTGTTCGATGACCCGGCGTCCGGGCGGCTGGTCCCGGCGGCGGAGTACCTGTCCGGGAACGTCCGCGACAAGCTCCGCGCCGCCGAGCAGGCAGCCAGCGAGGATTCCCGGTTCGCGGTGAACGCCGCCGAGCTGCGCCAGGTGATCCCCGCCGACCTGTCCCCCGGCCAGATCGACGCCCGGCTCGGCGCGGTCTGGATCAACGCCCGCCACGTCGAGCAGTTCCTGCGCGAGACCCTGGATGACCCGCACCTGGA
>Ga0209517_10004348_pt1 | contig 18644 bp, 15 predicted proteins | sample PeaSoiMetSII2010_FD_187695 | JGI IMG/M metagenome (GOLD analysis project Ga0209517, IMG submission 187695) | Peat soil microbial communities from Weissenstadt, Germany - SII-2010 (SPAdes) (version 2) | ecosystem: Environmental > Terrestrial > Soil > Wetlands > Peat | place: Germany...
CCATCAAATACAGAAGGCCCACCATCGTCAGCGTGCCGAGCAGGCTCGCCTTGACCGCAGACCCGATAATCGCGCTCTTCTTTTGGTAGGTTTCCGATCGATAGAAACCGCAGCTTGCCAGAGCGGCCACGAATACCAGAACCGTGATCGCCAGGGTCCAGGCATACGCGCGCAATGGCTGCATCGGGCCGAGGCGGAAGGAAGGCAAGTTTGCCGCGACCAGGTATGCGAGTACGAATGCTGCGCCCAGCGTGGCGGCATCCGCCGCCAGCATTATTTCCGCGAACAGACGCTCTTTCCTTCGCACCACGACGGTTCCGTTCCTTTTTCTAGGCCCGCGCCGAAGCCATCGGGGCCAAGCCACATCCAGCAAACGACAAAGGGACCTTCGCTACACAGTCCCCGATGTACTGTGGGCCTTTCGCGCCGAAAGCGCCGAACCCGCAGCGCCCGCCGTACCGGCGAGGTTGGGGCCCATCGGGAATGCTCCGGGCGCGAGCAGGCTGAGGCATGCTTCGCGGACCTTTGCATACGAAATCGACTCCATACAGGCCGGAGGCGAGGCTGGGGCATCCCAGCCCAGGTTCAGGTAACCGGAGCCGGGCAACGGCGACTCGATCGTGATGGCGTGATTGCTGAGAGGGCCCCATCGTTGCGGCGATGTGGGACCGTGGAGCGCCACCAGCGGCGTGCCCAGAGCCGCCGCCAGATGCATCACGCCGGTGTCAACCGAAACCAGCAGGCGCGCTTTCGACAGCAGCGATGCGACCCGGCCCAGCGGCCATCCGGCTACGTTGAAAAGCTTGTCGCGCCGCGCGACCGCGAGATCCTCAATCAGGTTCTGGTTTCTCTCGTGATCGAATTCTCCCCCGGTCAGCGCTATGTCGTAACCGGCATCGGTTAGCTCTTCGGCCAACCGCGCCCAGTTCTCGATCGGCCAGACCTTCAAGTCGGCGCGAGATCCGCCCGGCCAGAGATGGAAAACCAGGAAGCGCCGGCCAAGCCAAGCCGCGTCCAGCTCCTCGAATCGCGGTCTCAGGACCGGTCGATGCGAGCCTCTAACGCCAATCGCCCCGAGCAGCCGGCGATAGTTTTCTATCTCGTGAACTTCCGGCGAGTGATCGACGACCGCGTCGTAGCCGTAATGCCGATGTTGTCCCGGCGTGCGAAATCCCACCGTGAACGACGCGCGCGAAGCGAGCGTCAAAAACGCGTTCACACGCGGCCACGACCCGAAGTCGATCATCACATCGACGGGATTCTGCCGAACGATGCTTGCCGCCCGCATTATGCTTCTCATCGGAAGGGGCACCACGCTGGCCGCGCCGTCGAGAAGTTCCGCGGCCTCGTAGTTGCTGTTACCGACGAACAGGATGATACGGGCTTTTGGAAATGCCGCCTTCAGATCGGTCAGTGGGCCCGACAGCAAAACGGTATCACCGATGGCTGCGGTCATAAGCAGCCCGATCGTTCGAATTTTCGGAGAACTCTTGCGCTTGCTGCGAAGCATCGCGAGAGCCGAAACCAGGGGAATACCCAGGTAACGGTCCAGAAATCTTAGCGTACCGTTCGCTCTCTCGAGTTGACTTGCTTGCCCGGCTCCCATTACGGTTCAGCGCCTTTTTCAGAGCACCGCGGTCTATCGGATTGAGGTTTCGAGCGCTCGAGGTTCATTGGTCGTGTCGGCCTGCGTCGTCTCGCACTCGCCATCTGTGATCGCCTGGATTCGTATCGGTTCGAGGGAGACGTACGGCGGTCAGGTTTGCCTTCACGACAAACGAGCGGGCATGCCCCAAAGGGGAGACTCACGATTGTCACGCGGGTCGATCTTCATCCATCACCCCCTCCCATGAGGTTGGTCTCCACCTTGGACCCGGAAGAGCCAAGGCCTTCGGGCCGTATTGTACCTTTGCGGTTGCCAAAGATGAAGAACGGTGAAGATAAAAGCTTGACATAACCTCCGCTATGCCAACCATGATATGGCTCGTCGGCAAAAGAACCAAATCTCGCAGTCGAGCGCTTTGGGCTGCCATCGGGGCTGCGAACGCGTATCGAAAGAGCGTATGATGTCTTAGCTTCCAGAACCACGTACAGGCATAGAGTAGATGAAAAGGAATTTGAGGCGGAATGGCCCGAGTTCAGCTTCGATCTCTCCGCTCGATTCGGAGAATCTACAGACTCTTCAAGACGCCTGACTCCCGGTCAGGCGAACGGTCGCCATTGAGGGCGGGGTGTTCCGATCGGCCCATGAGAGAACCGCTGAGCGCCAGTTGATAGACTTCGAGAGTGCGCCTGCCGGCCTCGCGCCATGAAAACCGCTGGAGGTTTTTCTGGCCCTCAACGATCAGCCGACCTCTGAGCGCGCGGTCCGAAAGCAACCTGCCAATCGCTTGCGCCATCTCGCCCGTGTCGTGAGGGTCGAAATACAGCGCTGCCGTACCGGCGACTTCAGGCAGGCAGGCTGCGTTCGAGCAAGCCACGGGAACGCCGGCCTGCATCGCTTCCAGGACCGGCAAGCCGAAACCTTCGTACAGAGAAGGGAACGCCAGCAGCCGGGCGTGCTTCAGGAGGGTCGCGACCTCCGCATCCTTCAGATGACCGGTGAAGACGACCGAGCCGGCGATACCGAGTTGGCGGGCGAGCTCCGGAAGCGACGCACCTTTTACCGGTAGCTGCCCGACCATAACGAGTTGGCAGGAGCGGTCCGCGTTTGATCGCACCCCGGCGAACGCCCTGATCAGATTGCCCATGTTCTTGTGCGCTCCCGTGCTGCCGAAGGCGAGCACGTACTCGCCAGCTATCTTCAGGCGGGGCTGCAACTCCGGCCACGAAGCTTGCAGAGTCGGCTCCCGCAGTGCGACTCCAACATGAACTGCAAAGACCATTTGCGCAGCGACGCGCAGGCGCGAAACAATCTCGCGCCGGCTGAAATCAGTGTCGGTCACTATCGCGGCGGCCCGCCGGGCCGACTGCATGATGAGGAATCTCATCACAGGGCCTCTCAAACGCGACCAGGTTTCAGGAACTGCAAAGGCTCCCACGTCATGCAGGGTCAGGACGCTTGGACAAGGAGACAGCAGAGGCGCCACGTTCGCGACCGAATGGAGCAATTCGATCCGTTCGCGAGCCGCCCGGCGCGAAAGCCAGATCTGCTCCGACAGCACCTTTCGCAAGCGGGAGCCAGAAAAGAAATTGCATACCACCGGCCGAAGCCGCTCTCCCAGAGGGCCAAAGTCCCGCTGATTATCCTTAGTTACAAAAAGCACGTACTCATTGCCGGAATCGAGCTGGCCGAAGGCCGTCAGCAGCTCCCGCGCATAGGTGTGGATGCCACTGCCCGAGCGCACCCAAAGCAGATTGATACCAATCCTCATCGTCGCAAACCGAAGCCGGAATCTTCACACCCACTCATCGAACCAGTGATCGCGCGTTGAGAGCCCGCAGCGAACGTTCAGAACAGGTTCCTGACGGCAAAAATAAAGTTGTTGCAGTATCGTGCCGTACCTAAGTCTGAGGCTTGCTGATGTTCATCTTCCGAAAACTTGTCTATACTCAGTATCCGATCTGACTGAATGAACCAGCCCTTGTAACCGAAATCCAAGAGCCGTCGAAACAGCTCTTGCGGCGGTTTGTCCAGATGTCTTCGCTCGATTTCGATTAGAAGCGTCGGGTGTTCGCTCGTCAGCAGTTTACTGGCTCCAGCGATTACTGCTTCTTCGTGGCCTTCGACGTCAACCTTGATGAAGCCGATGTTGCTATGGCCCTCGGTATCGAGCGTCGTGGTGGGAACATCGATTGTTGAGCACGCGTAGCGCTCGCCAACCTCCGGTCTCAGGCTAGCCTCAGGCAGGTGGAAACGATCGTTTGGTATGAAGAGCGTCGAGCTGCCGATTCGATCGGACACCGCAACTTGATAAACCGTTACCTTGGGGGGCCGGAAGGCACGCTGCAAGAAGAGCGCATTTTTCGGGTTGGGTTCGTAAGTGAACACCCGGCGCGAATGGCGGCTGATGAAGTAGGTGTGGACCCCGATGAATCCGCCAACGTCGATGCTGTCCTTCAGCGGATCGGTCAGCAACCTGAGAGCCTGCACTTCCGGAAACAGGCGCCAATGGTTCAGCGCACGAATGCGAATCGCGTAGCGTGGAGGCAGCGCGCTCTTGGCAAATTCTCTAAGGCTTTCCAGTGAGCCGAAGATCTCCCATCAAAGCTTTGGTCCGTGAGTCAGCTGAACGGCACCATCGCCCTCGATCACGAGTCTCGATGCCCACGACGTTCGTTATAGCTTCTTTCTGGTCCGCGCGAGGTCTGCTCCGGCGGCGAGAGTCAGCGGCCGGGCAGCGATCGGCACCCGCGCCAGCGAACTGATGAAGTCTCTGTCCCCCGCGGCCAGGAGATAGAAATACATCGCCGCCAGAGAGCCGGGCGCGGCCACGCAGAGGAACATCACCTTGCCGGCGACAGAATACGGGAGCATCGCGCCGCCGGTGAGCAGCAACAGGAGCGCCATGAACCACAACGCCAGCGTACGCATTACGGGCACCGCCTGGGGCAGAACCAGACAGGCCAGCAGCGCGACCGCCGCGGCGTTGCCGGCCAGATCGAGAGCCAGAGCACACGCCGCACCGTTGATCCCGTGCCAGCGGATCAAAAGCCACAGCAGGAAGATATAGATCGGCGTTTGGGCCAGGTGTGCCTTGCCGGTGAGGTCGGGCCGATGAGCCGCCTGAATCATCGAGAACGGAACCCACGCCGCGCAGTTGATCAGCACTCCAGGCGCTATCCACTGAAGCACCGGGGCGGCGTGGCGCGCGAAGTCGGCGCCCAGCCAGAGAGTGAGGAGCTCGCGCGCCAATACCACGCCAACCAGCACGATCGGAAACGTGGCAAGCAGTATCAGCTTCATCGAGCGTTCAAGAAGAACCAGCGCGCGTCCGTCGTGGTGGACAAACGATTCCGCAAAGGCGGGAAACAGCACGCCTTCCAGCGCGCTCGGGATGACCTGCAAGCGCATCACCATGTCCTGGGGAGTCGAGTACCAGGCCACCGCAGTCATCGAGAGCATCGCGCCCACCGCGAATCGTCCGGCGTTGGTCACGATCGGGACAACAAGATTGGATACGGTAATCCATCCGCTGTACGAGAGCAGCGAAGCAAAGATCGAGGTGGCGGGCGCACGCGGATCGAGCAGGCCCGGCATCAGCCGAAAGCAATACAGGGCCAGCACCGCACATAGCGAGAGGCGGGCGAGAATCAGCGTCAACACCATCCACGCGACGCTGGTAGAAAACGGAACCACGGCAACCGGGCCCAGCATGAACGCGACGCTCGCGGGGATTCGAACCGCGTTCAGGAGGTCGAATCGTCCCAGCGCCGCGAGGGTTCCCCTCAGTCCCGTGCCGACAACCACGACCGGAACCGAGAGCGCGAGCAGGTACAACGCGGTGAGGCTTTCCGGCTGGAGCGCGGCGGAGATCTTGAGCGCATGATGAACCAGCCAGGGCGCGAGCAGAGCCACCGTGGCGCCGCCGATTACGCCGACCCCCAGCAGCATCGCGGTGCCGGCCCAGAAGATATATGGCGCCTCGTCCGATCGGCCGCCGGCTATCGCGTCGGCCAGGAACTTGGTCAGCGTCCGGCCGAGCCCCAGATCAAACAATCCGAAGTAGCCGATCATCGCCCACGTGATGCTGAGTACGCCGAACCGTTCCGCGCCGGCATAATGGATCAGCAGAGGGACGGCGACCACCGCCGCGATCACAGGCGCGCCTTCACCGGCGAAATTCCATATCACATTGCGCGTGACCGTGCGGTCGGCGCCTGAGGTGTCTGGCAAGCTATCAGCCACAGATGCTTCAATCCGTTCGAAATCCGCCGACCTTGATGACACCGTGGCCCGACGCGGCGCAACCCTGGTCTCAGGCGGCGGCGGGCTGCTTCCGACTTCAGCTTCTGGACCGCGGTCCAACCGGAAGTTGAGCTTCGCGGGCCTGCGATCTCTTTTCCGACACGAGTACGGCAATACACGAAATCAGCAGGGCCAGCGCTCCCACCAGTACGGTGTCCAGAAGTGGACGCGGGCTGTAAGTCTTTTCGGGACTGGCCGGAGGGTCAAGAACGCGGAAGGCAAAATCGGCCTCGACTTGCGCGAGTTTCTTGAGCTGGATCTGTTTGGTGACCAGTTCGTAGAGTTGCGCCCGCGCCAGCGGATCGATCGTTGCCTTGGCCTCTTCTTCGAGTGAATCGATGGCCGCGCCGGCGTCGCGAACCTGCCGCGCGCGTAGAAGCTCGCGCAGATCGTCGAGATAGTAACCGAGTATCGTTTCAGCTTCGCGGGGACTGTTGGCCTCGAAGTGCAGCGTCATGTTGCCGGTGGTCAATGAATAGTCGCAATCGAACCGGTCCTCGAGGATTCGATACACCTTCCAGTCCCGTTCATTCGGCTTGAGCCGGCCCGGATCGTATCCCGCCGAAACCAGCAACTCGTCCTTGAGATGATGATGATCGGCAAGCGTGACGTTAAAGCGAAACGCGCGCAGAATTCCCATGTACTCTTCGGAGTCGTTGGATCCGCCGGCCAGCATCGAGGCATATCCGGCCAGCCCGCCGCCGAGGCCGCCCAGATTGCCCATCACGCGGTTCTCGACCGCCGGCATCGAGATCGGCCGGACCAGCGCCGCGGCGCGGTACCATTTCGTGAGAACCAGTCCGGTGACTATCCCGGTCGCGACCATCGCCGCCACGGTCACGGCCGCGATCGTGAGCCATCGCGCTTTCAGCGCGAGCAGATATCTCGTCGGATCCGAATAGTCTTCGTCGTCTCTCCATCTCGAAGCTGGACGCTCGGGAGTGTCGAGCGGCTGCAGCCTCTTCGACGCCGGGCCTTGAGCTGTATCCATCAGGTGTATTCCCGTCCTGCTAGTGCCATACGAGATTCGACCAGGCGGGGTTGAGGCTCGTCGACAGCATCACGAGCACGCGGAAATTGCCGGGCCCGCCGAAGTTCATGTGATCGACGCACTCCAGCGCGACGCGGGCGCGGCCGTCAACCAGCATATCGCCGGTCCAGCGCGCGGTCTGCGGAATGCGCAGGAAGTCGAAAGCTATTCCTCCACTGTGTTCCTTGGAGAGCGGACTGCCATAGATCGAGGACGGGTACGGCACATTGGTGACCAGAGTTGGCGCGCGTTCGCTGTAAAAGATATCCATGTCAGCCTTGGTGAGGCCGGGGAACCATCTGCCGACTTGCAGGTCGATCTCGCTCGCGTTGGGTCCGAGCGCGTCGCCCATCAGCCATCCGTTGTACGCCCAATATAGCGAGTCGCTGTGAGTCGAGTAGTTCGGTTCCAGGATTGTGTACTCGAAGCGAAGGTCGGTCAGACCGTCGTCGGTGAGGCGGGGCAGGTATAGTCCGCCCTGATAGGAGACCGCGAGAAATGGGAGAAACCGGCCGACGCCGGAGACCTCAAAGTTGAGGTTGTCCTCGCCGAGGATCTCCTGATAGAGCTCGGCGTTTCTGAACTTCGGGAAAAAGAACTTCAGATATATTCCGCCGCGCGAGTTGGTATTGCCGCTGCTGGGAGATCCCGTATTGAAGCCGGTGGCGCGGCCGAGCAAGCCGAGGTTGCTGTAGGAATCGTTGTGACGGCCGCCGAAGTCGATGGTGTGCGTGAACCCGAATTCAAAGTTTGGCAGGGGCTTGAAGCTGAAGATCTGGCCGTCGATCCAGGGATGGGCGAAAGAGCGATCGCTGTCGAGCTGGCCGAAGAAGATCTGGTACCGGAACTGGCCCAGATAGCTAAGGATCCAGGGCAGTTGGGTCGGATGGACGTTCTGAAGGCGAAGGGCAGGAAACGGCGCGGCGTTGTTTCCCTGCGAGAGGGACGCGAAGTGGCCGGTTCCCCATTGCATCTCCTCCTGTCCAAACGAGAGCGCGAAGTTGCCCAGGCTCACAACCGCTTCCCCGTCGAGAAGCCGAAACCTTTCGGCATTGGAGAGATCGTGCGTGATCGGTCCGGTCACTGCGGGCTCGCCGTAGGCGGTAAGAAAACCACCAACACCGCCCCACAAGTTCCATCGCAACACTTCATTGCTGCCGGTTGCAGTAGGAATACCGTCGTTGTTCGGCAGAAGCGGCGTGCCTTCGACCGCATGGATTCCTCCGCTGGTGGTGCCGCCGCCCACGTCGCTATCCCAGAAGCGCTGCTCGCCACGCGAGAAGACGTATTGCGCCTCGATTCGCTGGACCGGCTGGATCATGGTCGGCTGATCGTCTTCGGCGTTGTTCTCCAGCCATCCGACTTCTTCGCTCAGCTCGGAACGCAGCGCTCTCACGATCGATTCCGCCAGCGCATTGCGCCGTTCCGAACTCCCGAGGTTCTTGCCGGCCTCCAGCGTCAAGCGAGCGGCTTCGATCCTGCTTATCGGCTTGATCTCGGATAGGTAGGTGTCGAGCACTCCGAGGCCGTTGAGCGTGTCGAGCTCGTCATAGACCGGACTGTCGAGTGGAATATAGACGACATAGGTGGAAGCCAGCGCGGCGACTCCCCCGAGCAACAGCATTGCGATGAGCACCGGCCCAAGCAGTGCTTTCCGGCCGACTCTCATCTGGTCTCGGCGGCCTGCGCGGTGCCGGGAGAATGCCGCAAGGCGGCCTCGCGCCCGGCCCGAAGCTCGGCCAATTGATCCATCGGATCGACTGGCGGATCGACGCGCGGATCGACTGGCGGATCGACCTGCGGATCGGCAGGCCGCTTGCCGGGCGACGGCTCGATGGCTCTCCGGTTTTGCGCACGAATCAGCTTGGCCTTGAGTTGCGGCGACAATCCGTCCGTCAGGTAGGTGAACAGCACGCGCCGGACATACTCCTGCGTCTCGGGAAATGGCGGGATGCCCCGATACTGCGTCACGGCGGCTTCGCCGGCGTTATACGCGGCCAGAAGGCAGGCGAGACTCCCGGCCGAGCCCGGCGCCGCATCGAGCGACATCTTCAGATGTTCGAGGAAACGCGCCGCGCCAAGTGCATTCTCGACCGGGTCGAACGAATTGTCGACTCGAAAGCGCTTCGCCGTCTCCGGCATCAGTTGCATCAGGCCACGAGCACCCTTGGGCGAAATCGCTTCGGGATTGTAGCCGGACTCGACGCTTGCGATCGCGCGGAGCAGCCCAGGGTCAAGATCGTACAGGTTCCCTACCACGCGGAAGAGCGCGTAGATGTCGATCGGCGGCGCGGAGCTGTCCATCGAATGGTTGAGCGCTTCCTGCGCGAGGGCGCGCGGGCAGTCGATGCCCGCGAGCAGGAGCATCAGAGCCATCGTCGGCAGAGCGGCCGTCGGCAACCAACTGCGCATTACAGATTCGTCGCCAGAATCCCGACCACGGCGATCGACTGAACCGCAGCGGCGATTATCGTGCTTACGTCCTTGGCGTATTCGAGGTCGCTGGTGAAGATCAGCTTCTCCGGCACGTAAACCGTGTCGCCGGGCTCCAGATGGACCGACAACAGGCCGCCCGACATCACTGGCAACAGCGGAAACAGCTTCGATTTGTTGCTGTTGCGGACTCCGTCGTCAGTGAGAATTTCGCCGTCGGCCTTGAACACAAAGATGTGATCCTCGTCGGAGCCTTCGGCAGGCCCGCCCGCGCGGTCAAGGTAGTCACGGGCTGTGAGATTGGGATCGAAGACGACGGCGGTCGGATGGTAAACCTGGCCGAGCACGCTGACTGCGGAGGGGCGCCGCGGGATCGTGATCTGATCCTGATCCTCGAGCAACACGTTGTCCTTGGTTCCCACCAGCTCATCGAGCGGCTGGAGATGCACCACCATACGGCCCGACGCCTGCTGTCCCGCGCTTTCCTCGAGTACCTGGCCCAGGTAAGCCAAGGCCTGAGCGCTGTGGCTCTCCTCGCTCTGACCAGCTTGCTTCGGCATCAACTGGACCTGCGCGATCTGCCTGTGCAAGCGGGCGCGGCTCTCGTCGATGCTGGTTTGTTCGAGCTGCTTGACCGAGCGGCGAATGAAGACCGTGGCACGCGGGTATGCATCGGGAAGCATCCCCCCGCAACGTTCCAGAATTGCCGCGAGGCGCTCGCCTTCGTGGAAAGTGTAGGGGCCCGGCCGCAGCACTTGACCGTTGACCTGTGCGACCCACGGCAGGTGCCAGTTCGAGGCGCGCCAGATGAAGAGCTGGTCGTTGTTTTCTAGCGCCGTGTTGTGCTCGTCCGAGCCCTTCAGCGCAGCGGCCAGATCGATATCGATATAGCTGTGCCGGGTGCTGGTGCCGTTGACCACCTGCGTGCGGGCGACCTCGGCTTTGGCCAGATAGGCGTCATCCTTGAGCCCGCCGGCCAGATAGATCAGGTCGCTCACCCGCATGTCGGGGCTGGTCATATAGAAGCCCGGATTGCGCACTTCGCCGAACACCTGGACGGTTGGCAGGTCCCTGATCTGATCGAGCCTGAAGACGGTCAGCTCGTCTCTGGAATCGAGCGGAATGTTCGCCGGGCCCGACAGATGGTCCGAGAGCGCGCCGCTCAGATCCACCGGAACGATATGGATGACCCGGTTAGGATCGTGCTGGCGGCGGATCATCGCGTAGCGCATGAAGGTCCGAGGCGCGACGCCCTCGGCTTCGCGAATCAGATCGGCAACCCGCATTCCGTGATGCCATTCATACTTGCCGGGACGAAAGACGTTGCCCTTGATGGTCACGATATCGTCCTGCTGAGGGAGCACCGGGAAGACCTTGATCAGGTCGCCGTCTTCGACCGAAAAGCGCTGTGAGCGGACTTCTTTAAGGTCGGTGTCCAGCACGATCCGATTCTCATGGTTCTCGACCCGCTCGACCTGAATCCTCCGCGAATAGCCGAAGGGGCTGATTCCGCCCGCCAGTTTGAGTGTGTTCGGCAGGTCTGCCGGGCTGCTGCGGAGCTCATAGATCGCAGGGCGTTTCACGTCCCCGGCGATCGCGACGACCGGACCGATCACGGGCACGAAGATGACGTCGTTCGCCTCGACCTGCTCGTCGGCGCCGGTGTCACCGCGCATCAACGTGTCGTAGAGGTCAAACTCCCTGACCATCTGATTGCCGCGCCGGAGCTGGACCTTGCGCAGGCTTCCGATCTTGGTAATCCCGCCACAGGCGACCAGCACATTTGACACGTGCGATAGCGAACTGACGGTGTAGGGACCCGGATGGTTGACCTCGCCGATGACGAAGACCTGGATAGTGCGCAACCGGCCCATCGTTAGATCGACCTGCACGCCGGTTATCTGACCGGCGCGCTCCTCGACAAGCTTCCGGGCCTGGGCGAAGCTCAGTCCCGCAACTTGAAGCGGGCCGACCTCCGGAATCGCGATAGCGCCGGCGCGATCAACCTGTAAGTCGAAGGTGCGGTTGATCCGGCCCCACATCAGAATCTTGAGCTCATCTCCCGGACCAATCAGATAGTCGCCACTGACCGGGACATTGTTGACCGGCGCGAAGGTCGACACCGGCAGGTTGAACAGCGAGTAGCCGTACTGCGTGAGCCGGTCCGGACTCGGCACCTGAGGGGGAAGATTGCGATCGAGCCCTCTGAAGGACTTCTCGATCGTAGAGAGATTCTGCTGGGCAGCCCGATTCGCCGTCTGGACGCCACGCCGTGTTCCAGGCCTCGTTTGCGCGCGCCGGGTCGAGGTGGCCGGGGCACCGTTGCCCGTCAACTGCGCGCAACTCTCCAGTTGCGTGAGTTGCTCGGCGCTCAGATTCAGATCGAGTGTTCGGGCGATAGTTTCGGCGTCGCCGGCGCTCAAGTGTCGTGACGCCAGTTGAACGCATAGTTGCTGCAGCTCGTCTGCGCTCAGCGGCCCCATCGACAAACGCGCCTTCAGCTTCGCGAGCTGCTCCGCGGTCATTCCGAGCGCGGCGCCGGCGGTGGCGGTGTTACCCAGGTCCGCACTGGTCCCGGCCGTCATTTCGCCGTTGCCCGACGGGTTTGAAGATAGGCCCGACGGATTGAGGCCCTGTCCGTAGCCGGAGCCTTCCTCATTGCTCGCGCCGACAGGCGGCTCGCCTTCTGCGTTCACTCCATTGTCGGCGCCATTGTCGGCTCCGCCGCCGTTGTCGTAGGCGGTACCGTTGTCGGCCGCATTGTCGGTTCCGTTTCCATAGTCGGCGGCGCCTCGATTCTCGTTTCCCGCCCCGTTGTCCGTTCCGCTTTCCGCTCCGGCGCCAGCGGGGTTGGAACCATTACCATTGTCGTAATTTTCGCCCGATCGGCCGGGCCCCGGGCAGGTGTATCCGCCGTCCGACGCAGGAGTGCAGCCCGGCGGTACGTTCTGGGCGGCGGCCACCGTTGCCACCAGCGATGCGATTGCCAGGAATGCGATCGCGATCGCGCCACGAGGAGCGGACTTCTGCGTCGTCGAACGGTTCATCACTGTCTTTGCTCCCGGGATCTCTCCGGATCCCGATGACCCTGCGTGGCCAAAGTCACGGCCGAGCGTGGAGGTCAACCCGAAACTCAATATCACGATAGGAAAGCGAACGCGATCATGCCGGGACCACCCGGACAAGCGTCCGCCCTCCCATCGAGGGGCCAAGGTTGCAAGTCCCGACACATATGGTCGCGGACGGCGAGGGCTCGCCCAACTGGCGCTCGCCTGGCACCGAGCCAATTTGAGGTCTTGAAGCGCGACTGAAAAAGCTAAAAATAATACTCAGCCAGAACCGAAGCCATCGATATCAGGTGCCAGGACCCGCCGCCGATTTTCGCTTCAAAAGAGGGAGATGACAAAAGCCGACGCTCGTCTGCCACACTCCACAATCGTTTCCGCCGTGCTCACGACGCGCCGAGCGGAAACTTCAGCGCCAACTGTTGAACTCCCGGCGACAAAAACCAGGGGCAGAACACCAAGTAACTTGCCTACCAGACCCCTGAATGGTCGTCAACCACGCGGCTGCCGGGACGCGCTCGGATGAGCCGGCGAGCCCGGTGGGTCGCGACCAGATCGTCAATAATTCTGCAGCTGCTGCCTTAGGGCAACATCGACCTCGAGAGATTTCCCGTGCGCCCCGACCATGATCAATTGGCGATGCGGCCCATCGAATTTCACGCTCGTGCCGCTGGCCATCAGCCAGGTGTCGATCGAGGCGTCCGCGGAGCCGGCGCCGTCCGATAGTTCCGGGTTTCCGAAAGTCTTATGCAGTTCCTCGAAGATCTGATCGCTGGAATCGGGATTAAAGCGCGCCAAGACCATCTGCATCCCGTGGCCGGAAGTGAACTCGTAGATGACCCATTCGTAGCTGGCGGGCCCGGCCACGACCTCGGTCAACCTGTACGCCTCTGAGCCATAGGGGCTGATCTCGGCGCTCCCCAGAGGATGGAGCTTTTCGGCGTCCATGAGGGAATCGCCGAACGTGACGCCGAGGAAGGAATTCGGTCCGCGGCTCGAAGGCATCGCGAGCGGGATCGCGGAGCACGCGCCCAGAAGACAGAGGAAGAGCAGGTGCGCAGCGAGCAGCCATCTGGCCTGGTCATGAAACGCCGGCCCAGGCTCCAGTCTGCGGCTCATACGAACCTGCTTACCGACGCCGCCGGCAGGACCACCCGCACGCCGGTGGTACCGATTGTGCTCAGCAAAATCGCCGCGCGCTCCGCGCCTGACAGGTAGCGCTCGAAGACCGCTTCGAGGCCCTTGAACGGACCTTCGACGACCGTCACACGCTCTCCCGGCGACAGCGGCTTGGGCGTGATCTCCACTATCCCATCGACCGACCGGCGGCGGATCTCCTCTACGATTACCTGCGGAACGGCCAGCGCCTCGCTCCCGGCCGAGACCAGTCCTCTGACACCGGGCAGATATTTTATCTCGAAATAGCGAGCCTGCAGGTCAAAGCGGGCAAAGACGTAGCTTGGGAATAGCGGTCCGATCGACTGGGCCATCCGGCCCCATCGCGGCGCCTTCGCTTTCAGCAACGGCAGGAAAATGTCGGCCGCGATCTCCGAGAGCTGGTCGGCAACCCATCGTTCCTTCTGGGGCTTGGTATGAATGAGATACCAGTGAAGTTCGGCCTGATCAGTCATCGCGGCGGCCAAGCCACGGAAAGAATCGCGGGCAAAAGGGCGGCTCCGGCGTGAGCCGGTGCCGCCCATGCCAAAATCGCAGTCTCAGATCTCGTACGTGAAACGGAGCTCTACCTCATTGATCCGTTGGTCACGGCTGAACAGGTACGGGTCGGTATAGCGGCCGCTCTTGCCCAGGTACCAAATCGCATTGAGGTCCAGCAGGATGTTTCGAGAATATCGATAATCGTTTTCGCTTTCCACGAATCCGACATCGTTATCGACGTCCCACGTGGCAATGTTGGTCGCGGTCAACTGGCCGTTGATTAGCCAGTTGGTAAACGCGAGGACGAGCAGCTCGCTGTATTCCCGCTGCTTTGAGGTCGAAACCGGACTCCCGAAAACCGCGTGGCCCGGCAGATCGGGATACCAGGTCAGCGTGTTCTGGAAGGTTATGAATGTGTGCTGCTTGGAGAGCCAGGGAATATAGGTCGGACGATCGCCCGCGAAGATAAAGCGGCTAAATTCCGTCCATTTGGCTCCAGAATCGCTATTCGTGTACGGCCCGAGAAGCTGTACATTGGTAGCCTGCTTGGGAGAATAGAGGGCGTCATACCGGTAGACGATGTCGGTCAGATCCTTGTCGTAGTAAGTTCCGGTGATATCGAAATAGTTCTGCCGGACCACCTCGCTGTCGAGGAAAACCTTGAGATTACCCAGCATCGGAAGAAGCTTCTGCTTCGGAGGACCATACAGCAGCGGGGTCAATGGAACACCCTGGAGCAAAGCGATAGTTGGGTTGGAAAATGCGATGAACGCACCCGGAGGCGTGGTTGGCGCCATAGAGATGTAACCCGGGGGAGCCTTGCATCTGTTGCAGAATCCGAGCTTCGTCGAGCGTGCCTCGTACAGCCAAATAAAGCTGGTCTGAAGGCCGTTGCCGATCGGAAGCAAGGTCGAATAGCGCGCGCCGAATTCGCTGTTCTGCAGGGAATTCGACAGTCCGTCCTGTTTGGTAATCGTTTGCTGGTCAAGAAACGAATTGACGTCAAGGGCGGACGATGCCGGAACCTCCCTTAGGGGTGTCGGGTCTCCGTCCGCGAGCGTGTGGCTCAGAAAGGCGTTGCCCTGCTCATTGTAGCCCGGACCAGCACCCGCGACCGCGGCCTGGGCGATGTACGGGCTCCGCGCGTCGGTCGTGTTAACTACGTTGGCGCCGCCTTCCCAGTCGCCCGGAATGATGAACGCGTCAAGCTCGTTGTTGGCCGTATTCAGAAAGTCGGGGAAGATGTAGTTGAGCTTGACCATCCGGAGGTTAATGCGCATGTCTTCGGCCGATTCGAAAAGGTTCCAGTGGTAGCGAAAGTCGCTCGGGTTGGTGACATCGGTCCCCGAGAGCGCGTCGGCCTCGCTCCAGATGACCTGCTGCTTGCCTACCCGGGCTGAGAAGTTGTCGCTGAAATTGAGCTGCGCATAGTATTCACGCAGGTCGTTGCGCACGAACTGCTCGACTCTCGCCCGGTCCGTATAGTTGGTCCAATCGCGCGAAGTCGGAGCGACTCCTCTGTGCTTGAGGTCCGGAAAGGCGTCGTACCACGGCATATAGACCGCAAACACGTCGGCGTCCTTGAGCAGAAGCGTGTCGAACCGCCCGAGGAGGTTGTAGTTTTTTACGATGTGGTAATCCGGACGGATATCCGCGAACTGCCGGGCCTGAACCAGGTCCCAATGGTTGAAGTCGAAGCTTCCACCGGTCCGGTTGCCCGCTGTGCCCGGCGTGGCGTCACTGGGGAACCCGACCGTCGCTCCAGTACCGGTCGCCGGACTGAACGTCGTCGGCGTGCCGCCATAGGTAGAACCTTCGCCCCATCGCCCGGACCATCGGGTGCTCAACTGGCCGAAGATTGAAAAATCACCCTGCGTTATGGTCGCCATCGCAGCCGTCGACCACGCGGTCAACAGGCACACCACCGCAACCCCGGCCAATCCGCGTGATAACCCGCGGCCCGCAATCCCGTAACCTTTGTTCGACATAATAACCCCCAGCCAAAGAGCAACCCCAAAGTATAGTCGGCAGACTCCTCCGCCTCGCCCCGTGTACGGAGGCTCACCCATCGCCAACGAAACGATTTTGCCCACGTACCATTCCAAAGGTGACATTGTCAAGTTGTCCCCGGATCGCGGGCGCGCCTGGCCGCGCCGCCACCGCTCGGAAACCGGGGCGTTCTGCGAAGGGGCCTCTCGCAGAGCTCACGACCGAGCGCTTCCTCAGACCGGCTGGCGGCCTTCGGGCCAGCTCGGCACACCGGCATCCAGCGGTACGCCGGCGCTATTGAGAAAGATCGCCAACATCCGCCAATTGCCGGCGGCGAGCAGCAGCTCGACCAGCTCGGCCGGCGACAGCGAACGCTCCAGGATCGTCCACGTCGCGGGCGACACACGGGAACCGTCCAGCAACTCGTCGGTCATCGCGATAACCGCGCGGTCGAGCTCGTTGTACGCCATGCACGAGGAGGGGTCCCGCACACCGAGGATTTCCTGCTCCGACATTTTCAGCCGCTTGGCTACCTGGACGTGCTGGCAGAATTCGTACTCGGAGGCGCAGCGCCAGCCTGTGCGCAGGATCACGAGCTCGCGCAGCCGCGAGTCGAGCGTGTTCCGAAACAGAAGCTGGGTCAGCAGGTTGGAGACCGCAGCCGCCGCGCCCGGACTTTGGAGCATCGCCCGGAACACGTTGAGCACTCCGAGCTGCGGGCTGATTCCGGCCTCAGCCGCGCGTTTGCCGGCCTCTTCCACCGGCAGGAGCGGGATCATGCCAAAGTCACCTCTCTGATTTGGGATCACTGCCTTGATTTTGGGTCACTCGCGTTATCGATCCGGACCGCCGCCGGGCCGCTGCGATTTTTTGCCGCGACCTCGGGCAGCGCTTCGCCCTCCGGCGACGATTGCACCATCTGTTCGAGCACCGAATCGAGCTCGACGCCGAAAGCGTCGGCGATCCGATCCATGAAGTTGAACAGCGCCGCGATCACCGCGATATCGAACGCCTGCTCCTCGGAGAAATGCTTGCGCAGATCGTCGAGATCGCCGCGCGTCATCGCGGACGGATTCACGGTCATCTTCTCGGCGAAAGCGAGCATCGCGCGATCCGCCTCCGCGATCGGAGCGGTCCGCCAGTCGCGCTTGACTTGCGCCACCAGCCCATTGTCGCCATGCGATTCGAAGCGGAGGACCTCCGCATGGGCATTGGTTCAATAGTGGCAGCGGTTGATCGAAGAGACGACCGTCGCGATCATCTCTTCCTGCACGCGGCTCAGACGCGAGCCGCCGAAGGTCACGGTGGTCGCGACCCCGGCCAGATGCGCCAGCAACTGGGGCCGCTGGCTGAAGACCTGCATCACGTTGGGCACCCGGCCCATGAAGTGCGGATCGTCCCTGATTCCCGCATAGATCTCGGCCAACCGTCCCACTGCCTGTTGCTCTGGAACCGTTCGAATCCACGCCATCGTAACGCCTCCGCGGTCTCCTCCGGATACCGCCCTCGACCTGCCAACATCTGCCACACCTGCCGATCGCAAAGCCAGCCCGTCGAGTCCGGGCGCCGCTGGCTATCGAGCTTGATCGCGCGGTAGTTTGACGCCATGAAAGAACCGAAACCTGCCGCGCTCCCGGCGTCGGATTATGGAGCCTCGACCTACGGAGACCGCGCGGCCGAGGTCTACGACGAATGGCATGGCGCGCCGGGGACCACACCCGGGAACACAGAGGCGGCGGTGGAGTTCCTGGCCGCCCTGGCAGGCAAGGGGCGCGCGCTCGAACTCGGCATCGGCACGGGCCGCATCGCGATTCCGCTCGCGGCGCGGGGAGTGCGAGTGAGCGGCATCGACGCATCGCCGGCGATGGTCGCGAAGCTGCGCGCCAGGCCCGGCGGGGAAGCCATCGCGGTAACGATCGCGGATTTTGCCGGGGTCCCGGCCAAGGGACAGTTCTCGCTGGTCTACGTGGTATTCAACACCTTCTTCTGCCTGCTCAGCCAGGACGAGCAGGTGCGATGCTTCACGCGGGTGGCGAAACGCCTGCGGCCGGACGGCGCGTTCCTGATCGAGGCGTTCGTCCCCGACCTGACCCGCTTCGATCGCAATCAGAGGATCTCGGTGATCCGCACCGGCTCCGACGAGGCTCATCTCGAGCTGACCAACCACGATCTGCTGAACCAGAAGAGCATCAGCCAGCGGCTGGTGATCTCTGCCAAAGAGGGTCTCAAGCTCTATCCGATTCAGGTCCGTTACTGCTGGCCCTCCGAGCTGGACCTGATGGCGCGGATTGCCGGGATGCGTCTGCGCGAGCGATGGGCCGGATGGAACCGTGAGCCGTTCACCGCCGCCAGCCCGGCTCACGTGTCGGTTTATGAGCTGATTGGGTGAGGACCCGGGAGCTATCGTCTCGAAAGCGACCAGCCGTAGCGAGCCGCCGGCAGGCGGGGTCCATTCTCTACCATTAGTTATATCAACTATACATCTTGATGGCTATGGGCAATGGCTATGCGACAGCCATTACGGCACTATCAGTTATATTTTGTAGCTACTGCGTGGTTTGAC
>Ga0209517_10004351_pt1 | contig 18640 bp, 14 predicted proteins | sample PeaSoiMetSII2010_FD_187695 | JGI IMG/M metagenome (GOLD analysis project Ga0209517, IMG submission 187695) | Peat soil microbial communities from Weissenstadt, Germany - SII-2010 (SPAdes) (version 2) | ecosystem: Environmental > Terrestrial > Soil > Wetlands > Peat | place: Germany...
TCCCCAGAAATTTAGCAGCCTTAGACATATTGCCCTTGGAAGTCTTAACTGCATTTAGCAAGATGATTTTCTCAAAGTTAGCCACCTTTTGGGCCAGGGCGTTGTCCGGAATGTCATACAGATTGCGGCGCATACCGGCCTCCAGCACTTCCGCCGGCAGATGCTCCAATTTTAATTCATTTTTTTCGCACAGGCTCAGGGCTCTCTCGATAATGTTTTTCAGTTCGCGGATATTCCCCGGCCACTGGTAATGAGCTAAAGCCTCCTGGGTCTCCTCGTGCAGGCGGCATCCCGGTCTCCCGGCGGCCTTTAAAAAGCTTTTAATCAAAAGTGGAATATCTTCGGGTCTCTGGGCCAGGGGCGGAATATGCAAGATCATGGTGTTGAGCCGGTAAAATAAATCTTGCCGGAACTCTCCCCGCTGAATCATTACTTGAAGATCACGATTCGTCGAGGCAATCAAGCGGAAGTCGATCTCCGAGGATTTTATGCCACCGACCTTGGTGAGCACCTTATCTTCAAGGATGCGCAGCAGTTTGGCTTGGGCCGCCAGGGACAGTTCGCTTATTTCGTCCAGATACAGGGTGCCGCCATTGGCCAGTTCGATGAGACCCGGCTTGCCGCCTTTTTTGGCGCCGGTGAAGGCTCCTTCTTCATACCCGAACAGTTCCGATTCCAACAAGTCCTTGGGGACCGCGGCGCAGTTAAGGCAGACAAACGGCCCCAGGTTGCGGTTACTCGCGGCATGCATGGCGTGCGCGAATAACTCTTTGCCGGTACCGGTGGGGCCCAGAATCAGGATAGGCGAATCTGCCCGGGCATATTTGTGGGCCAGAAGTTTTACTTCCTTAATCGTCTTGCCTTCACCAATGATGGAATCAAAGGTATATTTGGGGGAAAATATCCTTTCCAGGGCCATCTCCTGGCGTTTGACTTTCCGCTCCAAGATATTAAGTTTTCTCACCAGATCGGTAAAATCTTTATAGTCCCGCAACACCGTCTGCAGGATGACCCCCACGATCTTGCCATCATGCTTAAGAGGAATGCGATTTACCAGCAACAAGGCCTCGGTTTTCAGAGAGCACCGCTGGCCCAGTTCCGGGATGCCGGTCGCCAAGACATGAGAAAGCCTGGAATCGGGAAAATACTCTTTGATATCCTTACCCGCGGCTTCCTGGGGGTCTATCCTGAGTAATTCGGCATACACCTTGTTCATGAAGATAATTTGGCTGTGTTCATTGCAGACGATGATTCCGGAATAGACATTATCCAGGACAAATCTCAGAAAATTGATGGATTGCCACATATCTTCCAGACCGTGCGGACCATTTTGGCGCGCCTGATGATCTACGGAAAGGCCGCGATCAAAATAGCCCAGGCCCCTGGTTTTTTTCGTGGCATCCTTCTTCATCAAAGAATCCTCAAGCAAATCTCTTGCCCGCATATCGATCTTAATGCATTTTAACAAATTTCCCCTGTTCCACAAGTATTCCAGGCGATTAAGGGAAAAGGTCAAGTTGGCGTCGGCTGCTGGCAGGAAGACCTCCTCAATTCAGCGGGCCGGAGTTGCAAAGCGCATGGGGGTCTAGTAATCTACCGACAATTGCTCAGGCTGGAAACGAGTTCAGTGCCGGAAGGGGCTGAGGCCGGTTACTCCTGGCCGGTGCCGCAAGCAAGTTTTCCCGGAGCTGTGGCAAACCATCATCCTAAGTGGCGTCATCCGTGAAGAAAACGCTCAAACTAACCCTCAGCTCTTCCCTCATCTGCCTGGCAGCCTGGTATTTCTTGGGTATAGCCAGGGGAGGCGGAGCCGATCCCGCGGCCGGCGTCCTGGCTCCTTCCCGGTCGGGCGACCCCTATGCCTTTCTGTTCGAGGTGCTGGCCATCGTCCTCACCATCGCCTGCGTGGGCCATTATGCCGCAGCCAAATTGAAGCAGTCTCCGGTGCTGGGGGAAATCGTCATGGGGATCATCGTCGGCACCCTGCTCTACCAGCTCGGAATGCCTACCATGACCATTATTCGACACTATGAACAGGTGCAGCAGGTTTCGGCTGCCGCGTTGAAATCAAATGTCTGTTTCAGTGATGCCGCCCATGAGGTTTTGAAAAAAGCCGGTCTGCCTGAGAAGGAGGCCCATCAATTAGAGCAGGTGCTCTTCAGGGAGGATGTGGCCCAATCCTACCTTACGGTCAATGCCCTGCAACTGTTCTCGACCCTGGGGATAGTGCTCCTCCTCTTCCTGGCGGGACTGGAATGCGATGTGAAGGACATGAAGGCCGTATGGAGGTGGGCCCTGGGGGTGGCGCTCATCGGCATGGGGGGAATTTTCCTTTTGAGTTATCTGGCCCTGAGCCTTTTCTTCCTTAAAGGCGGCAATCCCCTTATCCCGGCATTTCTGGCCGCGGCCCTTACCGCTACCAGTATCGGCATCACCGTCCGGGTCTTTCAGGACCTGAAACAGACGCGTACCCGGGAAGCCAGGGTGGTCCTGGGGGCCGCGGTCATGGATGATGTGTTGGGGCTCATCGTCTTGGCGGTAGTGACCGGGTTGGCCATCCGGGGCACGGTGGACCTCTCCACTGTGGCCGGGATCTTTTTAAAAGCCGCCACATTTTTAGGGGGCGTGCTCTTTTTGGGCACCATCCTGGTGCCTCGTTTGGTAAGAGTTTTCGCCACCCTGTCCCGGGGAAATGTCAGGGTCATCTTTCCCTTCGCCCTGCTCATGTTTCTGGCCTGGCTGGCTGACCGCTTTGGCCTGGCCGTAATCATCGGCGCCTTCGCGGCCGGATTAATCATTGAAGAGGATTATTTCCCCGGGGGGGGACAAGGCCGGACGGTGGGATCAATTATTGCTCCCATCCAGTCGCTCTTTGCGCCCATCTTTTTCGTGCTCATCGGCCTGCGGGTGGACATCACCGTTTTGGCCAACCCTCAGGTCCTCCTCATGAGCCTGGTGCTGGTGGGCATCGTTGTCATCTGCAAGCTGATCTCGGCCCTGCCGGTGAAATCAGGGGACAACCGTCTGGCAGTGGCCGCGGGCATGCTCCCCCGAGGAGAGGTGGCCCTCATCTTCGCCAGCCTGGGCAAGTCCCTGGGCTTGCTCAACGACAGCCTGTTTGCCGTAATCGTCATGGTCATGTTGCTCACCACCTGCATCACCCCGCCGCTCTTGAAATGGGCCATGGCGCGGGAGGAATTGTTGGAATCTGCCCGGGGCTAACCCACCCGCGAGCAGGGTCTTGTCTAGGTGGTTTCCGGGAATTCGGGTTGCAAGGTGACCAAGAAGGTGGTGCCGCTGGCGGTGGCATCTTCCTCGGCGGTCTTGGTTTCGAACCTGATATGGCCGCCTAACTTCTCCACAATGGCATAGCTGACAAAGAGGCCGAGTCCCGTGCCCTCCCCCACTTTTTTGGTAGTGAAGAAGGGGTCGAAGATCCGGTCCGCGTTCTCCTTGGGAATGCCCATGCCGGTATCGGCAATGATGGCTTCCACCAAATTCTCCCGGGCATGTCGACGGCTGGCTACCGTAAGCCTGCCGCCCTCCGGCATGGCCGCCACGGCATTGGTGATGAGATTGAGAAAGACCTGCTGTAGTTCGCCCGCGCCTCCCTTCACCTGGGGCAGATCGGCAGCCAGGTTAAGTTCCAAGTCGATCTTTTTGGTCAAGAAGGTGTTCTGCACCAGGAGAAGCACGGTTTGCAGGTCATGATTGAGGTCGCTGGAGGCTTCCGGCTGGCTCGGCTGCCGGGCGAACCCCATCAGGTTCTCCACGATGCGCTTGCAATTGAGGCCCTGGCGTTCCACCGTCTTGAGCATTTCATGTTCCTGGGCGCCCTCCGGGAAGCGGTCCAGTAAAATTTCGGTAAACCCCAGGATGACGGCCAAAGGATTATTAATCTCGTGGGCCACTCCCGCGGAAAGAGTGCCCAGGGAAGCCAGTTTTTCGGTCTGGAACAGTTGTTCCTCCATCCTTTGGCTCTCGGTGATATCCCGCGCCATCACCAAGATCCATTCCACCGTCCTGCCATCCTCTCCGAAAATGGGCACAAAGTGGGTGGAAAGCCAGTAAACTCGATCGCCAATATGCGCCTGGAATTTGACCTCCAGGCTTTTCCGGCTGTCCACCACGTCCCGCACCCGCATCAGCATGGCCTTGGCATCTTCCGGGGCAAAAAACCTCTCCAGGTTTTGGCCGGCAATCCCCACCGCGGGAATTCCAAAAGCCCTGGACACCGCGGTATTGGCGCTGATAAAGGTGCCGTTTTCATCAAGCAAAAAAATGAAGTCCCGGGCGTTTTCCACCACCGACCGGTATTGCTCCCGGCTGCGGCGCAAATCCGCGGTGGTGCGGTCCACCTCCCGCTGCAGTTCCACCGACCAGCGCAGTTCATAGTAGATGACCGCACAGGCCGCCAGGATCAGGGCGAAAATCAGAATCCCCTGGATTAGGAATTGCCGGATGTAGAGGGAATGGATGGTGCCATAGACTTCCGCGGTGGGCGCCACCACCGCCACCGGCCAGATTCTGGAACCATCCGGGTTTACCTTGACATGGCTGTAAGCCACGAATTTTTCCATTTGCCCGATGACACCCCGGTGCCACCCTGAAGTGTATTGGGAAGTCCCCTCCTCTCCGGCCAACATTTTCGATTTCTGAATTTCGTTGATCTGGGAGAAACTGATCAGCGGATTGCGCCGGCCGCGGGCGGTAAAGGCGTCTTCCCCGATAAACTCCCGCTCGGGATGATAGAGAAATACCCCATCGCTATTGAGCACCCAGCAGTAGCCGGTGCGCCCGGAGCGAATCCCGGCGCAGTAGTGGCCGAGAAACTGGCTGGCATCTATTTTGAACAACAGCACCCCGCCCCAAATGCCGGTGGCCTGGGGGTGCGATTCATCCACACTCTGCTCATATACCGGCATGGCCAGGTCGAAGAAGGGCGCCTTCTGGCCCCCACGCGCTTCCAGTTCCACAGGTCCCTGGCGAATGCGGCCGCGATTGGCCGGGTCTTTAGCCCAGGCCACCTCAGCGGCGGATTGATCAACTTTATAATCGATAACCCGGGGGCCGCCGGCGTCCAGGATATAGGTGTGGCCGCCATTGGCGCCCGCAATATCGATCCGCTCAATGGCGGTTACCCCCAATCTGGAGAGTTCGTTGAAACTGACCTGCATGCGGTTGGCCCAGGCCACTTTCTCCAGGTATTGAATGGCCGGGGAATAGTCGAGGATCTTGAGCTCCTGCTGCAAAAACTCCAGGCCATCTTCGATCTGGCGGGCGGTGGTTTTGGCCAGGATCAGTTGTTGTTGCTGAAAATCTTCAGAAACCATCTCGCCGGTGCGCTTCAGGGACAGCAAACCCAACACAAAGGCCGCGGCCAGCAATAGCACCACCAGCAGGCCCAACCCCATAAGGAGTCGCTTGATGTTGATCCTGGCCAGCGGGATGCCCATGCCCATGATCTACGTCCTGAAAACCTTTTATTTTTTCAGCGCAATGCGATTTTGGCCCGGATTTTACCTATTTTAAGGAAATTTTACCATTCATATCTTCATCCGGAATGTCATTCCCCCCGTAGTTCTGGCGCTCCCGGAAGAATTCCTTTACCGGATCAGTCCATTTTCTCTTCAAGATAATGTCCCCGGACTTCCGCCCGGCCCGGGGCTCGAAATTTCACCTTGGGCCTCAGTGCTTTTTCTAGTATATTCATTGGCGTAACGTCTGGGGTAGCAGGTCAGGGTGCAAATCCCTTGGCCGGCAGCCTGGGAAAGACTTTTCGGCTCGGCACCGTGAAAAAAAAACAGAAGATCGCCCAGAATAATGCGCCACCCCCCGGATGGCGGCGTTTTGAGGTCCTGATCTTCCTGACCGGGGCGGTGACCCTGTCCCTGGAAGTGTTGGCCTCCAGGATCATGACCCCCTATTTTGGGGTGAGTCTCTACATCTGGGCCGGCATCCTCTCTATCACCCTGATCTTTTTAGCCCTGGGGTACCAGTGGGGCGGCCACCTCTCCCGGCTCCGGGATCGAGGCGCTTTGCGGCTAACCTTGCTCTCCTTCCCCCTGTGGGCCGCCGCGGCCATTGTCCTGGCCACCGCCCTTTACCCCCTGATCTTCCCGCGGTTGACTACCCTCAACTTGATCGCCGCCAGTTTCTTGGGCGGGACCATCCTGCTGGCCTTGCCCCTGGTGATCCTGGCCGCCATGAACCCGCTGCTCATCGCCCTGGCCCGGGATGCCAGCCCCAGCGGGGACGGCGGCGCCGGCAGGGTCTTCTTCATCAGCACGGTGGGCTCGGTGGCGGGGGTGGTGCTCACCGCCTTTCTGCTGATTCCCCACCTGACCAACTTTCGCGCCCTGCTGTGGCTGAGCCTGGGGCTGGCCCTGGTGGTGGGCGGCATGGCCTGGCTGGACCGGGAGGTGGCCGCCGGCCGCAAGAGACTCCTGCTCTGCGGTTGTCTGCTGGTCTTCATCTGTGGCGGCGGTCTGCTGGCGGGCCAGCCCTCCTATTTCAGACTCCTGGCCGGCATGAGCGATATTGGCAAGAATTTTGAGCTGCTGGCCGAATACACCTCGGTATTCGGCAATATCAAGGTATTGCGGGTGCAATCCGAGGTGGCCGGCAGAGAGCCGGCCCTGGCCTACCTGCAGGATGGCATTATTCAAAATATGGTGAACGCGGACGGGGTGGTGTTGGATCACACTGAATTCATGACCCGCCTGACCGACGCCTATGCCCCCGAGGCCCGCAAGGCCCTGGTTTTGGGGATGGCCGCCGGCATGATTCCCCGCTATCTCCAGCATGAGGGGCGGCAGGTCACCGCGGTGGAGATCAACCCCAACTCACTCCAGGCGGCCACCGAGTTTTTCGACCTCAACCCCCGGGGAATCGAGATTCACCTGGAAGACGCCCGGACCTTTGTGCGCCGCCACCCGAACTCCTATGACCTGGCCATCACCGACTTGTTCCAAGGCGACTGTACTCCGGACTACCTGCTGACCGTGGAGTTTTTCCGGGAAGTGCGGGCCTGCTTGCGGCCCGGGGGCGTGGTGATCATCAACACCTATTTTGATCCCAATAATGAACGCGCCAACGAGGCGGTCTTGGCGACGGTCTGTGCGGTTTTCCCCCAGGTCCTGGAATTGCGCTCCCCCTCCTCCGCCGGCCTGGTGAGCAGCGCCTGCCTGGTGGCGGCCAATGTCCCCCTGGACCCGGAAGTGGCCCTCTCCCTGGCGGAGAGCGGGCCAATGCCGCCCAAAGATTACCGGACCTTGAAGGCGGTGCGGCTGGTGACCCCGGAAATGCTGAAAAACCGCAGCCCGGTGAGCGATGACCACAATATCTTTTCCATCCTGTTCGCCAGCAGTCAACTGCGGTACCGCAGCCAATTCAACCAACTGCCCCCCAACCTGCTGGTCAATTAAGCGACCGCGGCCTTGTGGCGCGCCCGGCGGCCTGACCAGCGCCGAGCACCAAAAAAGGCGCGGCAGACGCGCCTTTCTGTAGGGGCGGGTTTTAAACCCGCCCCTACCATCTCAGAGCTCTCGCCCGCGGCAAATCAGATTAAGGACAGCCTCTCGTCATAAATGAACTCCCGGGTATGGCGGGCCACGCTTTCCGGCGGCAATTCGATGCGAGCCGTGCCGGTTTCCATGGCGGCCCGGGCCACGGCTTCCGCCACCGCCGGCGGCACCCGGAAGTCCATGGCTGGCGGCAGGATGTGGCCGGGGCTCAATTCCGGGCCCACCAGGGCGGCAATGGCATGGGCCGCGGCGATATTCATGGCCGTATTGATGCCGGTGGCCCGGATATCCAGGGCGCCGCGAAAGATGCCGGGAAAGGCCAGGCAGTTGTTCACCTGGTTGGGGAAGTCCGACCTGCCGGTGGCCACCACCATGGCCCCGGCCTCACTGGCCTCCTGGGGATAAATCTCCGGCTCGGGATTGGCCATGGCAAAGACGATGGGGTTGGGCGCCATGGACTGCACCATCTCCCGGGTGAGCACCCGGGGCCCGGAGAGGCCGAGGAAGATCTCGGCGCCTTTGATAACCTGAGCCAGGCTGCCTTTTTGCCGATCCGGGTTGGTAATCTCCGCCAGTTCGTGTTTAATGAAATTCATCCCCTGGGCCCGGCCCCGGTAAATGGCGCCTCGGGTGTCGCAGACCAATATATTTTGGGCGCCGGCGTTGATCAGGAGTTTGGCGGTGGCGATGGCTGAGGCGCCGGCCCCGTTAAAGACCAGCCTGACCTCGGAAAGTTTCCGATCCACCAGCTTCAAGGCGTTAAGCAGCCCGGCCAGGACCACCACCGCGGTGCCGTGCTGATCATCGTGGAAGACTGGAATATCCAACCTTTCCCGCAACCTTTGCTCGATTTCGAAACAACGGGGGGAGGAGATGTCCTCCAGGTTGATGCCGCCAAAGGCCGGTGAGATATTTTCCACCAGCCGGATGACCTGTTCGCTCTCCTGGGTGCTGATGCAGATGGGAAAAGCCTCCACGCCGCCGAAGGTCTTAAAGATAACCGCCTTGCCTTCCATGACCGGCAGGGCGGCCCGGGGGCCGATATTTCCCAGGCCCAGCACGGCGCTGCCGTCGGTGACGATGGCCACCAGGTTGTTCTTGCAAGTGAAGTCATAGGCGGCCATGGGTTCATGCAGGACCTTCTGGCAAACCTCCGCCACCGCCGCCGGGGCATACAGCCGGGTGTAAATGACTTCGTCCTTGATGGGCACCTTGGTGTAAATCTCCACGCACCCTTGATAACGGCGGTGCAGCTCCAGGGCTTCCTCATCGATGCTCAATTTTCCGTAATCCTGGCCTTCCGCGGGCAGCCAGGCCAGCTCTCCTTCGTAGATATAGCGCTCGGTGCGCTCATAGATCCGCTCGGGACTCATCTTTTCCGGCCCCAGGGAGGCGGCCCCGTTCTCCTGGGCTGTCTGGGCCACCGCCTTGGCGATCACCGGAGAAATACGCCAGTCCATCTGCCGGGGAATGATATTGTGGGGGGATAATTTCTCCTCCGGGATCATGCCCGCCACGGCCCGGGCCGCGGCCAGATACATGTCGATGGTGACTCGATTGGCCCCCACGTCCAGGCACCCCCGGAAAAATCCCGGGGTCACCAGAGACGAGCGGATCTGGGTCTCGCTGGTGGCCAGGCCGGTGGCGGTCACCGCGGCGCCGCCCGCCTTGGCCTCCGCCTCCACAATCTCCGGGTGGGGCAGGGCCAGGGCAAAGACGATGGGGTCCGGGGCCATGCTGGCGATCATCTCCCGGGTCACCAGGCCGCCGGCCGACAGGCCGATGAAGACATCGGCGCCTTTGATGACCTGGGCCAGGCTGCCCTTGACATCCTGGGTGGATACCAGGCGGGCGATTTCCGATTTGGCCCAGTTCATTCCCACCGGCCGGTAGACGTTCAGGGCCCCGTGGCGATCGCACAAGACGATGTTATTATTGCCGGCGACGATCAAGCCTTTGGCCACCCCAATACCCGACGCCCCGGCGCCGTTGATGACGACGCGGGCCTCCTGGAGTTTCTTGCCCACCAGCTTCAGGGCGTTAATCACCGCGGCCAGCACAATGATGCCTGCCGCATGGTTTTCAGTGTGCAGCACCGCCACCCGCACCGCCTTGCGGATGCGGTTCTCGATGGTGAAACACTTGGGCGCGGCGATGCTCTCCAGGCAGAAGCCACCGAAGGACGGGGTGAGGGTCCGGACGATTTCCACGATTTCATCCGCATCCTGGGTCAACAGGGCAATGGGCACCGCATCCACGTTGGCAAAGGTCTTGAAGAGCACCGACTTGGCCTCCAACTTGGGCAAGGCGGCCAGGGCTCCGATATTGCCGAATTCGTAAACCTGGCTGCCGTCGGTGATCAAGGCGATGGAATTGCCGCGGCAGGTGTACTCGAAGGAGGCCAGGGGATTTTTGTCAATCTCCCGGCAGATGGCCGCCACCCCGGGGGTGTAGATGCGGCTCAGAACCGAGGTATCCCGGATGGGCATCTTGCTCTTGATGCCCACCAGGCCGCGGTAACGGCGGCGATAGGCCAGGGCATCCGATTCGGTGACCATATTCGAATCCTCGAGGAAGATCGGTATGCTATCCTTAAATGAAGTGAGGTCCCTTAGCCACCTTAAAGCTGGCCAAGGTGCGGCCAGCCCCGGGGGGCTGCTCCCGGCCCATTTCAATCCAGCTTTTCATGGATATAGTAGAGAATCCTGGTTTTTTTGCCTTCCAGGTCCTTCCGGAGGGCTGCTTCATCCTGCACCTCCCGGGTCCGGATGTAAACCCGCAGAAAACTCTCGGCGGCCCCGCCATAGCCCGACAAGATGCTGGCGATGCGGCCGCCGTGGGCCCGAATCGTGTCGGTAACCGCCTTAACCGAGCCGGGCCGGTCCTCCAGCTCCAAGCCCATGGCCAGGGGGGCCTGGCTGATGCCCGAAATGGAGACAAAGGCCCGGAAGATGTCGCCTTTGGTGATGATCCCCTGCAGGGCTCCCTGGGGGTCCACCACCGGCAGGGCGGAAATATTCCGGTTCAGCATGACCGCGGCGGCTTTTTCCACCGTTTCCCCGGAAGCGATGGTGAAGAGCTGCTTGGGCATCAGGCTCTTCACCGTGATCCGATCCAGGAGATAGTACATCTCGTGGATATCCAGAGTGGTGGCCTTGGAAGGCGTGGCCTCTTTCAGCTCCCGGTCCGAGACCAGGCCCACCAGGCGGCCTTTCCGCAAAACCGGCAGATGTCGCACCCGGTTTTGCTTCATGAGCTTGGAGGCCTTGATGATGGAAGCGTCTTCATCCACGGTGATCAAATCTTTGCTCATAAAATCCTGCACCGGCATGGCCAACCTCCTTGGTTTGAACAGGGGAACTCCCCGGGTAAGCCTGAGTAACCTATGGGTCTTTTAAAAGTCGGCGTCTCTTTCTTCCGGGGCCTTCTGGTCTGCTCTGCTCCCCGGAGCCAGGAATTAAAACCTGAAATGGTTCGGACCTAAACCTTACGTTCTATTTTTCCAGGAGGAAAGTCAAGCCCTCCCGGGGCCGGCCGTTCAGATTTCCGGGGTCGGGGCCCCAAAAGCCCACTAAGCCATGGAGCAACTGATTCCGGTAAAGGCCGACGAGTATTTTTTTAAGGCGCAAAATCTTCGTCATTCCTTTGCTCCTGGTCTTTCCCGGAGGTCATCGTATTTGGGTTGTACTAGTTATATCCGAGATTATGCGGCTGATGCAGGCTACCGCGGCAAAAAAGTTGAGGAAAGAATAGAAAACCGGATCAAGAAAAATATAGAATCCTGCGGTGGGTTACTGAAAATTAACTTGACGCCAGAATATTTTAAGCTATCATGAGAATTCCCACGAGAGGATTTCCCATAGAAAAGAGGGGTATATCGGGTTCAGAAATCGTGGCCCCCAACTGCCGATTTTAGAAAACCAAGGATGCGGGGTAATCTCAGATGAAAGCAGGTTCCCTAAGGAGGGAAAGACAATGATCCGGCGATGCTCCATTAGGTTTTGCTTAGTAGGCATCTTGGCGTTCCTGATATCCCTGCCAATCTGGGCCGGGGCGGTAGAAGTCGGCAATATTACCCAGGTTGAACAACACGTCGATTTCCAGAAAGGCGAAACAGGCCCGGTCACCCCGGCGATGGTAAAGCAGCCGGTGGAAGTGAAAGACGTCATTCAAACCTATGAGGTTTCCCGGGCCCAGGTGCTGTTCCGGGACAAAACGACCATAACCATTGCCCCCAAGAGTAAGATAGCCGTGGAAGGCTACATGTTTGACCCGAAAAAATTTGAACGGAGTGGGGACTTCAAGCTTATCGAGGGTGTGGTGAAAATCGTGGTGCCTGTTGCAGAACATGTGCAGAAGACGAGCTTTACCCTAACGACCTCCACCGCGGTCATGGGCATTCGGGGAACCGAGTTTTTGGTTACTGCGGCAGACCATTTTACCGTGGTGTATCCAATCAAAGACCAGGTCTGCATTCAATCGACCTCGAAGCAGCCCGGGGGTTACACGGTCGGCGGGGCCGCACCCGGGGGAGCCCCGAAGGAAGGCGAGGTTTGCCTGAATCCGGGCACGATGTCCGTGATCCTAACAGATCAGCTTCCCTCCAGCGCGATGCCGGCCCCTCCAACTGTCTTGGCCGCGGCCGAGGGCTTGGTGGACAGCGGGGTTTTTGATATTCCTGGGACTTGTGTTCTGACTGCTCTCCCGGGAGTGGATATATTGGCTGTGACTAAAGATCTTTTGTCCAAAGGTGCAACCCTGGATTCGATCAAGAAATCTCTGGCCCTGGTTGGTTGTGATTTGCCCGATGTCTTTGCTTACAGCCCGGGGGGTCCGCCAGATGTCCCCAACGGGTTAGGGCCAAACTTCCCCGGCGGGGGCGGGGGCGGGGGCCCGGGACCCACCCCGGGGGTAGCCAGTCCTTCATCCTAACCCAAAACCAAGGCAGAAGAATTTTGGAGGCGAGCTGCGCCTCACGCCCCTTGAGGCATGCAGCGACGGGGTTTGGCGATCATCGTCACCCTGCTGGGGCTCGATCTCAAAGGCCCGGCGCTGCATCCTCATGCCAGCGTGAGCGAACCGGGCCGGCAGTCGCTTGATCTGTCCCCGAAGTTCCTCAGTTGGCTGATCAGTTTCATCAACGAGCGCTTACCCCTCCCCCTTTGCGTTATCCTCCAGGAGTCTCACTGGCCGTAGGGATTCGGGACCACACAGTAAGCTGCGTCAGTGCCCTGATAGCAGGCCTGATAATAGTTGCTGCCGTCATAGTAGTAGTTCTGACCCCCGTATGGCTGGGCGACGGCCCCGGGAGGCAAAGCCTCCAGCACAGTGCCAATCGCCAAAGCGGCGATAATCGCGGTGAGTAATCCCTCCCCGCCGCCATCGCCCGGACCATAATAGGGGCCCCAGGCCTCATAATCTCCACCAGGATAGCCGGGGTAGTAGCCTCCACGGGGTCCTCTACCAGCCACGCCGCCATAACCTCCACGGGGGCCTCGGGCGACATAACCTCCCCGGGGACCTTGCACTGCTGCGCCGCCCCGGGGACCTTGGACCGCTGCGCCGCCCCGGGGGCCCCGCGCCGCGCTGGGGGCGGCGGCGCGGAAGCTGCCGCCGCCAAAACCGCCGCCATGAGAGACGCTGGGGGCATGACCACCGCTGGGGGCATGACCACCGCTGGGGGCATGGCCGCCGCTGGGGGCATGACCACCGCCACCGCCTCCACCTTTAGGCGGGGCCGCCGAGCCAGAAAAGGGCAAACCCAATATTAACGCCACCGCGAAAAGGCTCCAAAAAGGAGACTTAAGTTTTCTCAGCTTCATGACTTACCTCCTTGCTTTTTCTTCTCCGGTTCCTGTTTAGGGGTCTGGCTGGCCTCGACCGGGAGAAACTTGATCTTTTCGGCCCCGGGAGGGGGGGTAAAGGCAAACAGGTTGGCGTTAAGCTGGGGGGAGAAATTCCAGTCGCTGAGGTACGCGGTCCATTGGGGAGAACCCTCCAATTTCTTATAGGTTATTATGACCTTTCGGAGCAAGGGCTGGGCACCGGCATCGATCCACCACTGCCATTGGACATTTTCCCCATCGAAGGACAGGTGCTGGCAGAGAACCCCGCGGATCCTGGACTCGCCCACATAGAGGGAGTGTTTGATGTGGCTTTTCACTAATTCCCAAAGGTTAGAGCTGGCCAGGTCGCTCAAGGACACCCGGATCCCAAAGTCCTTGTGGGCCTTTTCCAGGGCGCCTTCGAGATCGCCAGGGCAACCCTCCACGGTGCCGTAGACGTTATGATCTTTGTCATACAGGGTCATGGTCTTGCCGTCGATGTAGAATTGCTTGTCAACCCGGTCGCCCACGCCGTTGACCCTGAGCTGGTCAGGCCGGTGCACAAAGAATTCCGCGTCGGTCTCATACTGAAGCTTTTTGCCGCCGTAGTACACCTCGTCATCGGCGACCTCGGCTTTGTAGGTAAACTGTTGTTGAGAGCTGAGGAAATCGCACATCTTTTGGGCAATCTGGAGGGGGTCAGGCGCCGGCGCCTTCGCCTTTTCGGCCTGCGGGGCTGGCGGCGGGGGCTGCGGCTTTTGCTGTTGCTGCTGAGACAGGGCGCTACCCGTCAGCGCCCAAAACGCCAAACAAACCATTCCTGCCAAGATTCGTTTGCTCATTCTTTCTCCTCCTTAATCGGCGACCACGTATTTATAGCCAGTAAAGGGGTTTAGTTGCCCAGAGCGACACTCCTCGCCAATGGGAGAACGAAATTTCCGGGCCACCTCCTCCTTGTTCCCACGGATGAGGTAAGAGGTAACAGGTATATTAAAGTTAGGTTGTCAAAAATTGTAGTCAAGTATTCAGGCTAGACCTGGGAGAACTTTGAATCAACTGACTGCAAGTTTCTATTCTTTGCCGCGATAGCTGAGCCGTTGCACCTTGCTACTGCGGCAGCGGCCCGGGATCTACTGACCGAGATGCGCCAGGGCGATACGCAGCGGGGCGCTGGAGACCTTGATCAGCCCTTGGTACGGGGTGTCCAACTCCAGGATCAGGAAGAGTGAGCCCGCGACCGACAAGGCGCAGATGAGCAAAACGGTAATTACCGTGGCGTTGCGGGGCGAGAACAGGCCAAAGCTGGCGAAGATGATGGTGAGCCAGAAGAGCATAATCACAAAGAACGGCATGGGGATCGACCTCTGCCCTAGCTGCTCGACGAGGAGCCAGCGCCCTTCGGCAACCTCACCGCTGATCTCCAGGGCCCGGGACTGAAGCCAGCGCTGGGCGTCGTTCCGTGGGGATAGTTGGCGGAGTTTGTCCTGGATAGCTTCGATAGAGACCCTTCCCTCAGGGGCCTCAGTAACCGCTTGCCCAATCTTGTCTTCCGGCCATATCCGTTTGATCGTGGAGGCGATGCTGTGGCGCAGCAGATCGCGGGCTTCCTTGGTCTCCGGTCCATACTGGGCCATGACGCGGTCGAGCAGTATGACCCGCGCGCTAGCCTGCCTGAGGTCGCTGCTCATCGTGTCATAATTACCCTTGGCCGAGGCAATCAGCAGGGCAAGGACCAGGGCAGCCATTGTCGCGATCACACCAGTCCCCAGCTTCACGGCATCCTTTGACTCATCACTCACATGATGTCCCGGTAGAATAGTGCGCAGAAACATGCCGAGCAGCGTGCCCCCGAAGATACAGGCAAAGGCGATCAGAGAAATTGTCAGGGCGCCCACACTTCACCTCCCTTTCCGTGAACCTTGCCGGGGGCGCTGATCCGCTTCAGTCCTTCCCAGCTCCTTGAATCGCCCCGGCAATATCCTGGCTGAGCTGGGCCAGCGTCCGGCTTTGGGCCGCAACCAAGGCGGCATAATCCGCACCGCTCACCGGCTCGCGAATATTGGACCGATAAGTCTTGATCAGCTTTTTTCCCGGGCCCTTGAAGATGCTCCAGCGCGCCTCCAGCCAGGCGGCGTCGCCCAACCGGCCATCGCAACGAATTACATCCAATACCACCTGGTAGTCGATCGGCACGGTCGTGCGCCAGGGATAGAGATAAATCTGTTCGGTTGGCAAAAGAACCCCAATATTGTCAGCCAGAACATTAGTGAAGTTATCCTTGAAGGAGCCCACCCAGCGATCGAACTGGGCTTTTACCGCCTGGTTGTCGCTCGTGCGGGTGACCAGCATAGACTGGTCGAGGTAATCGGCCAGCTTGACGGGACCGATGCCGATAATCGCGTTTTGAGCCGGGCTTTTCCTTGAGATCACCTGGTCTTCCGGTATCGAACTCAAGGTGTAAAAACGCGACGATTGACTCCGGCAGCCGCCCAAAAAGATGGCCGCGATCGCCAGGATGACCAGTAAGCCGCGAGAAACTGGCGCTACTCTCATGTTATTTCCCTCCAGGTTTGCCTTTGCCGCGAATCAGGGCCTCGGGATGCTGATCCAGATAATCGGCCACCTGCCGCAGTGACCTGCTCATGGCGGAAATCTCCTGCAGCGTGTTCTGCAAATCGACCATCAGCGGTGAGTCTTCGGAAAGGGTGCCTCCGGCCGTGGACATGGTTTTTTCCAAACCAGTCGCCACCCCTCCCACCCGACTGTCCACATTATTGGCCAGCTTGCTGAAATCTTTGGCAGTTTTTTTCAAGTCGTTCGCCAGCGGATCCACCTGACCTTCCACTCTGGTGAGGAGCTTGCTGGCGTCCTGAAGGGTGCCTTTCAGGGCAAGGATGCTGGCGGTCAGGTCCGGGTTGTTAACGACCCGATCGACACCGGCCAGGGTCGATTCCAGATGCTTTTCCAGCTTCTGGAGATCCAGGTTCTCAAGGGCCTGAGCTAGCTTTTCGCCGGTGGACCTGCAGGTTGGAATGACGATATAGTCCTTATAGTCTTTGTCGGTTTGTCCTGGAGCATAGCAGACAGCTGACTTGGGATAAAAATCAAGCTGGATCATTAACTGACCGGTAATAAAACTCTGCATAATCAGCTGGGCCCGAAGGCCCATTTCGATGAGCTTCGGCACATTTTTCTGGGGATTTCTTTCTCCGCCGCGCACCTTCCACCGATCCGGCTCTATTGCGATGATAACGGGGATTTGTATCTGATTCTTAGCGAGGTCGGCTTGGATAACAATGCTGGTCACCGACCCGACCTGAACGCCCTGGAACAGCACCGGCGCGCCCACACTCAACCCCTTGACGGATTCATCGAAGTACAAAACGAAATTCAGGGTTTTCTGGAAGAATTTGCCCGAACCGAATACGACCAGGCTGGCGGCCATAATGATTACCGCGAGAACCACGAAACCGCCGATCATCATTCTGTTTGCTTGTTTAGCCATCTTTCTCCATCCTATCGGTTAAGATTTCTCACCCCGGGTTAAAAACAGGCGCAAACTGGGATCCTGGGTTGCGGCCAAGAGCTGGTTTGGATTGCCCGTGGCCGTCATGATTCGTTGGGATACGTCCAAAAATACGGAATTATTGCCAATCGCAAATATGCTGGCCAACTCATGGGTCACCACCACCATGGTGGTGCCCAGGCTCTCACGCAACTCCAGGATCAGGTCATCCAGACGGCGAGCGCTCACTGGATCCAACCCGGCGGAAGGCTCATCGAAAAATAGGATTTCCGGATCGAGGGCCATGGCCCGGGCGATACCGGCCCGTTTCTGCATCCCGCCGCTGATCTCCGAGGGATAAAACTCTTCGAATCCGGCCATCCCCACCAGCGCCAGTTTCAGTTTGACAACCTCACTAATCTGGCCCGGGCTTAAATCCGTATAGGTCTCCAGGGGCAGGGAGATATTCTCGGCCAGGGTCATGGAGCTCCAGAGCGCCCCGCTCTGGTACATCACCCCGGCACGGCGAATGATCCGGTCGCGGGTCTCCGGATCGGCTCCCCAGAAATCGACATCTCCATAAAAGACCTTCCCCTTGGCCGGGGCCTTCAAGCCGATTAAAATGGTCATCATGGTGCTCTTGCCGCACCCGCTGCCGCCCATAATGATGAAGATGTCCCCCCGGTTTATGGTAAAGGTCAGGTCCTTCATGATGACAAAGTCGCCATAGGCCATGGTGAGATCCTGCACAATTACGTGGGCTTCTTTTTCCGTCATTTTCACTTTATCCTGAGGCGCAGTACTGGCATTCCCTCATATTCCCAGCATGTTGCACAAAACGGTGATCACCGCGGTGGAGAGGATGATCCCGACAATGGCGGTGACCACTGCGGACGTGGCCGCATCACCCACGGCCGAGGCGCTGCGGCCGCACTGCATGCCCCGCATGCAGCCGGCCAGCGCCACGATTACCCCGAACACGGCGCCGGAAAAAAGGCCGATGCCCAGATTCCAGAGACCGACCGCCTTGGCCGTCTCGTTATAGTACTGTATGAAGCCGATATTGAGCATCCCTACCCCCACCACCATGCCCCCCAGTATGCCCATGACATTGGCGAAAAGGCACAGCAGGGGCATCATCAGCGCCAGGGCCAGCATACGCGGCAGCACCAGAAACTCCATGGGGGAGATGCCCAGGGTTTTCAGGGCATCGATCTCCTGGTTCACCTGCATGGTCCCCAATTGGGCCGCAAAGGCTCCCCCCGTGCGGCCGGCCATGACGATCCCGGTCATAATCGCCGCCATCAGGCGAACCATGGCAATGCCCACCAAATCGGCCACATAAATTTGGGCCCCGAAGAGCTGCAGCTGGATGGCGCCGATAAAGGCCAGGATCAAACCCACCAAAAAGCAGATGAGGGAGACTATGGGCAACGCCTGGGCGCTCACGGCCTGCATGATTAAACCCAGATCGGAGCGCCGGTACTGAGCCTTGCCGCGCAGCAGACTCATTACGGCAATGACCGCATCGCCGATGAACTCCAGCAGTTCACCCGCGGATTGAAAGAAATCGACGGTTTGGTTGCCCAAACTGGTGAGAAACGACACCCGTCCCTCCGCCTTGCGGGCATCTTTCTTTTCCGGTACCGCCGAGGCCAATGCCAACAGTCTCTGCGCCCCTGGGGGCAGTCCGTCGCTGTTCAGGCTGATTTTTTGCAGGGAGCAGAATGTGTGCAAATTTATCAGGAAGATCAAGAGCCCGCTGTCCCAATGGTCCAGCGGGC
>Ga0209517_10004353_pt1 | contig 18639 bp, 16 predicted proteins | sample PeaSoiMetSII2010_FD_187695 | JGI IMG/M metagenome (GOLD analysis project Ga0209517, IMG submission 187695) | Peat soil microbial communities from Weissenstadt, Germany - SII-2010 (SPAdes) (version 2) | ecosystem: Environmental > Terrestrial > Soil > Wetlands > Peat | place: Germany...
CCGCCGCATTCTCGAGGAACAGTACAACTTGGAGGATGCGCTGGTGGTGGCGACATTCCTCAACGCCTTCGTGAACCACGCGCATATAGTGAAGATCGCCAATATGGCGCAGTTGGTCAACGTAATCGCACCGATCTTCACCAATGAAAATGGCCTGTTTCTACAGACGATTTATTATCCGCTTCAGCTTTTTGCAAACAACACCAAGGGGAAGGCGCTGGAGCTGTTTGTCGATAGCCCGAAGTACAGCAGCCGCCGATTCGACGACGTTCCGTACCTCGATGCTTCGGCCGGCTATGACAACGGCTCTCTCGTTGTGAACGTCGTCAACCGGCATCGGGACCAGGCGATTCAAACCGAGTTCGAGCTGGAGGACAAGGAGTTCAGGGATGCCCTAGAGGTAATCGAAGTCAACGGTTCCGATATCAAAGCCGCAAATAATTTCGACGGCGCACCCGTGAAGCCCACTCAGCGTTCCGCGGCAGCGCAGGGCAAAACCCTGCCGTACAGCTTTCCGCCGCACTCGTTTACCATGATTCGCGCGAAGCTGGCGTAGCCCAGGGACAGGACGGACTTTCCATGACAATAAATATCGAGTTCGCCGCCAATATTCCAGACGCTGGCCTGCCCTTCGATATAGTAAATGGTCGCCAATTCACTCAAAGGATGGATCTTCGATGCAACCAAGGCACATGGGAATTAGCCCTGTTGTTCCGATGGCGCTGCTGATCTTTTGCTGGCAAAGTGCGGCTCAAAACCCCGGAGGCTCTCAGCCGCCCGGGACTACCCCAGGATCCGGTCCTTATCCAGCCGTCATGGAAATGGACCCGGGCTTGCCGGATCACACGATCTACCGTCCGGAAAATCTGTCGGCGTTGAATGGCGCCACATTGCCGATCGTGGTGTGGGGCAATGGCGCCTGCGTCAATGCCGGGAACGCTTTCAGTAGCTTCCTTACGGACATTTCGTCCTACGGGTATCTTGTGATCGCACTGGGCCCGATTGTGCAACGCGATGCGGCCCCCGCACAACCTCCTCCGGCTCCGGCGGCGCAGCTCCCGTCCCAGGGCTCTGACTCTACCGAACCCCCTCGCGGTTTACCGCCGGCAGCAACTCATCCATCGCAGATGATCGATGCAATCCAATGGGCCACTACAGAAAACGATCGTGCCGCCGGCAGGTATTACAAACGTCTCAATAGCGGCAAAATCGCGGTGATGGGCCAGTCCTGCGGCGGGGTCCAGGCCATTGAAGTTGCCGCGGATCGTCGCGTCTCCACTGCCGTGATCTGGAACAGCGGGCTTTTCGGCAAGCCTACCAACCTCGGCGGCGGAAAAACTCTGAGCAAGCAAGACCTGGAATCGATTCACGTTCCCGTGGCCTACATCAGTGGGGATCCGCGGGACATCGCGTACAAAAATGCAGAGGCCGATTTCGATTACCTGACGAAAATCCCGGCGTTTCGCGCCTACGAACGAGGAGTCGGGCATGGCGGCACCTATCGCGAACCGAACGGCGGAGAATTCGGCGGCATCGCGGTGGCTTGGCTGAACTGGCAGCTCAAGGGCGATCAGCGTGCAGCGTTGATGTTTCGAGGGCCGGATTGCGGACTGTGCGTCAATCCGAAATGGATTGTCCGGACCAAGAACCTAAAATAGGCAAGCCGGCGGCATCACGTGAGCCTACAAAGGAGGGCGGTAGGAGCGACGGATGAAATCACGAACTTTGGCCACGTTGTCAGCAACCATTAACTTGGCGATTGGCGGAATCGCTCAGGCGCAGACGCCTTCCCCGACCGTGGACGGTTACATCACGGCCGCGAAGGTTGCCGCCGGGACCGATTGGGCCGGAACGTTGGTCCGAATGTGCATTCCTCCACTTCCCGGCGCCGGCGGCCCTCCTCTTCCAAGCCGAACCATCCCTGCGCGCGAAACATGGTACGCCGAACCGGCGAAGGTCGCCGATAACTTCTATTTTCTGGGGACCAAGATCCACAGCGCGTGGGCTCTTGTGGGAAGCCAAGGCATCATCATTATCGAGGCATTGTTCGACTACGCCGCCAAAGATGAGATCCTGGACGGACTCAAGAAGCTGGGTTTGGATACCAACAAGGTGAAGTACGTGATCCTTTCGCATGCTCACGGCGACCACGACGGCGGCGCCAAAATGTTGCAGGATGCGATACCAGGGGTGCATCTCGTCTACGGCGCCGAGGATTGGGACGCGATCGACAAGGCGGCCACCCATATGGGCGGAAAACCCAAACGCGACGTAACCGGCGATGATGGGATGATAATCTCGGTTGGCGATGCCTCCGTACGCATTGTCACCATGCCGGGGCACACGCCGGGAACCCTCTCGTACTTATTTGAAATTCGGGACAACGGCAAGCCGCTGCGTGTTGCCTACGTGGGCGGCACGGCGATCCCCTTTAATGCCGATCCGCAGTACTATGACCGCTACATCGCCTCTTCGAAGAAAGTGGCGAAGGCGGCTGCCGACTACGGCGCCACCGCGCTGATCACCAATCACACGGAGTTCGACGATGCCTTCTACAAGGCCCACACCGCCGCGGACCGCAGGGACGGCGAAGCGAATCCGTTCGATGTAGGCGCCGATGGTGTGGCCCGCTATTTTGAGGTAGTGCAAAACTGTGCGGCTGCCGACAAGCTACGTGCGATAGGCAAATAGGAGTAAATATGAACCTCAAACATGTTGTCGTAACCGCCTTCACGGTTATGTGCGGGATCGCGCTGCTGCTTCCTGAAGGTAGAGCGCAGAATGGGAGTGAGACGAAGAAGGGATCTTGGGAGAAGATCAAAGTTCACGGCCAGTCCCTCGAAGGGAATCTGGAGGGTGACTCTACGGATCGTGACGTTTTCGTATATGTTCCTCCGAGTTACGCTACGAGCCCAAACCGGCGCTACCCGGTCGTTTACTTCCTTCACGGCTACGCCGCCCACGCCGAGAACTACTGGAACATGTTATCGGTTCCCACCGCCGCTGACGCCGCCGTCGGGAACGGATCGTCGCGTGAAATGATCGTGGTGCTTCCAGATGCGTTTACGGTCTATAGCGGCGGCATGTTTTCGAATTCGCCCACGACAGGCGATTGGGAGGCATACGTCGCAGAGGACTTGGTCACCTATATCGACGCTCACTATCGCACAATTGCGGATCGCAGCGCGAGAGGCCTCGCCGGACATTCGATGGGCGGATATGGAACGGTGCGGATCGGCATGAAACATCCGGAGGCCTTCTCGGTACTCTATGCGATGAGTTCTTGCTGTCTGATGAACGATCCCCAACGGCTGCTTCCGGGGACGGGAGCGAATCAGCCCCCGAGCGGAGTAATGGCGAAGGCGCTCTCTGCCCAGGCCGCCGCGTGAGCCCCGAACCCAATGAACCCACCGCAGTTCTTCGATCTTCCGACTAAGGATGCAGAGATCCAGCCTCTGATCGCGGCCAAATGGGTTACGAACTCGCCTTTGGTGATGGTCGACCAGTATGTGCCGAGCCTCAAGCGATATCGCGCAATCGCCATGGACGTCGGCACAAAGGATCCTTTCCTGACCACTAACACGCAACTGGACCAGTCCCTTACGCGTCTAGGCGTCGCTCACAAGTTCGAGACCTATGAAGGCGACCATGGGAACCGCATCACGGCTCGTTTCGCGGCAAAGGTGCTGCCCTTCTTTTCCGAGAATCTCACTGCGGCGAGGTGAGAAATCCAGCCATGAAACCCGCCGTTCTGCTCGCTATCGTCGCTAGCGTGCTGGCAGCTCAGCAGACTGGACCCATCCCGTTCGGTTCGGCTCTGGATGCCGATCGGCAGATTGCCGAATCGCAGCAGCTTGCAAAAGACACTAAAGCACCCCAGCAGCGCGCCAAAGGAGATCAGCACCGAACGTATCACTTTGCAGCAGCGAAAACGGACATGCCGTATCGGTTATACGTTCCGACGACTTGGGATGACCAGTCCAAACTGCCTCTGATCGTGATGCTGCACGGTGCTGGAGCCGATGAGAATCGGTATCTGGACATGAATGATCATCAGATGCTTCGATTGGCCGAACAGCACGGATATGTTTTGGCCTCACCGCTCGGCTACGGTCCGCTGGGCGCTTATGGCACGCCTCTCAGGCTGCCCGCAGTCTTCGGACAACCGGAGATCGCAACGAAGCAGAGAGCGGAGGTAACACCCGAAGCAGAACACACGCTCGAGCTCAGCGAAAAGGATGTGATCAACGTCCTTGAAATCGTGATGAATGAATACCCCATCAACCGGTCTTCGGTCTTCCTGGCGGGCCATTCCATGGGCGCCGGTGGAACGTGGTATCTGGGCGCGAAATACTCCAAGTATTGGCGCGCTATCGCCCCCATGTCAGGACCGTTCGTCGACCAGGCGAATTATCCATGGGACCGAATTCGTTCCATGCCGGTGATGATGAGTGAGGGCACTCTGGCACTTCCGTCAGTCCAAGGCAGCCACGTGATGCGAGACTGGATGTTTCAGCAGGACTTTCCTTTCGAATACTACGAGGTCAGAGCCGACCACGGCGGCATGGTGCCCTTAGTGTTGCCCGCCGTTTTCGACTTTTTTGACCGATATCGCGACAAGTAATCGTTTAAGGCATGATCCGGCGCTTTCGCCGGGCCGGACACTCGTGGGACTGCCGCTGGCAGCCTTCTCAATCTCTTCAAATGCCTCAGCGGCAACTGCGACACAGGCCGGCTACGCATCGGGCAACGTGACTCCAAGCCGCTCCGCGAAGGCTTCCGGTGCTTCAGGAAACTGAGAAAGCGGAAGACCTTTGTCGCGCCAACCATGGATTCCGCCTTCGAGTATCCAAACGTTCTCGACGCCTATTCGTCTTAATTCCAGCGCTGCCTGCGCGCTCACGATCTCGCTTCGCGAGGAGCAATAGAGAACGATTTCGACATCGTCGGGTACGGAAATCCGCGGTGAATTCCGCAACCGGGACGGATCGATGCGGAATGCTCCGGGAATTGCGGGCGGGCTTTCAATGTCGGCCTCTTCCTCTAAGTCCAGGAGATCCAGTAGCGCGACCTTGCTGCCCAATCTCAGCTTTCGATGCAGCATCGGCGCGCTGATGAGGCGGACCCGCAGTCGGCGAATCATTCGTATCAAAGTCAGTCCGCGCCAGCCAATGTAAATACAGAATGGAACACCGATCGCAAGGGCCACGGCAGTTCCAAAGTGTTTCGCCCAGCCGACCGCGATTTCCAGTTGCTCGGAGAAGAGATAGCCAACCCCGACGTAGAAGCCAGACCACAGAAGGCTGCCGATCGCATCCAGGGCGAAGAAGCCTTTGAGGGAGACTCCTTCGGCGCCCGCAAGGGGAGGCATGAGGCCATCCAGTCCCGGGAAGAACTTGGCCACGCATAGCAATGGGAGCCCGTACCGCCGGAACTTGTCATGTGCATCTCGGGCGCATGTCCGGGGGTCGGGTGTAAGGCGGCACAGTATTCGCACGGCTTGCGAACCCCACTTGCGGCCAAGCAGGAACCAGATCCCGTCAGCTGCAAGGCAAAGTAAAACACTCAGAAGAACAACCGTGCTCATCTGCATGTCCCCGTGCGCCGAGAGAGCGCCCGCCGCCATCAGAAAAACTATGGACGGCACAGGCAGGCAGAGTTGATTTGCCAGCACGGCAAGCAGAACTCCCGTATAGGTCAGTTGAGGAGGCGTCATGGATGCATACCCTGTCCAGCAACCGAACTCGCTAGCGGGTTAGCGGAAGGACCGACCGCCGTTCCATTCAACTTGGCCTCCGCTGTGCAATTGGCGGCGGAGCAGCGCGGGTTTTCCGGCGAGCGGCTGATGATGTTCGCACTGGAGCGCACGGCATCGGCCGTCTCTTGGAGTGAGACTACTAGCGAGGACCGCGACACGCGCCGCACGATCGGTTCTACCAGCCAGCGCAGGCTACCCGGGATATCGCGACTGAGCGCGATCGCCTCAAGTTCGACATACACTCCGCCATCGCGCTCCTGGTAGCGCGCCGTGCTGTAAAGCCGCCAAATGATCCCGGTGCCATGGTCTTGAGGCAACACGTGGGGGGATGGGCCGCCGTACTCGGCGACCTCCTGAACCCGCGTTGTTTCGCTGACGCTGTACCACCGTTGAGCGTCCAGCCGGGTGAATGTCGAGTGATAGTCACTGTCGAGTGCGCTTTTGGCAAAGAATGACTTGTTCATGACCACCATCGAAAACCGGTCTTCCCATTCGGCTGTCTCCAGTGGCTCCGCGCTAACTACGTTGGGATGGTAGACAGTTTTGTACTGTCCGTAATCGCGCACGACCTGTAGAACATCGCGGAGCGCGGCATTCGGGATGAAGATGGCCCCGATCCAATCGTGAATCAGTCCTGCTGGAACTTTGACCGGAACATTCGGCGCGGCAGGTGAAGCAATGATATCGCCCTGACGAAGCTTCGACGCCTCGCCAGGGAGGGCGTCGATGGCGAGGAACGGGGTCCCTTGGGAGACATGCTTTAGATTACGCTCTTCGGCGGCTCGTATGTATTCATTCCAGGCCTGGATAGTTTCCGGCTTGAGATCGGCTGCGATCATCTGGACGGGAGAAAAGAGCGCCGATAGAAAGATCGCAGCAAGCGCATGGAGGGGACGCCATGTACCCACAGATCCCGTTTTCTCGTGCATGTATGAGCGGAAGTCGTTATTCATTTTTTTCGCTGCCTCGACACCAGGGAAGGCAGTTCAACTACCGCGGCTACTTGGCTAGTAATTCGCTGAAAACAGGTTTTCAAGAGTCGTTGAGCGAGCTGTCTGCCGGCACCGCGGATGGCAGATGCCGAAAGTCGTGACGGCACTTATCTCACGGGACGCAGCGAATCGAACGGAACTCTCAAGAGAGGAGGGTAGGGGGGCGACTATGGAAGGACGGGGACAAATGGCAACGCCGCCGCTTGCCTCATATGGTGGACAAGCGGCGGCGAATTCAACGGAAGGCTGCACTAGAATCGGAAACCAAACCCAACCGTTGGTTCGGCCTTATGCGTGATCCGGTCGGTGCCGGCCAGCCCCGGGATGCCGAAGGTCGGCGAGTTGTAAACCAAGCCGCGATATTCGGCGCGCATGAATAAGCGTTTGGACATATTGATGTCAGCGCCAGCGCCGTACACAAAGGCTGCGCGCGCCTGGGTGTTCGCTCCGGTAAAGTTCTTCGGATCGAACATCAGGCCGCCCGAGCCTGCCAGCGCGAAGGGAGTAATCCACTTGCCCGGCAGCCGCAGCACATACGCGGCTGACAGTTCGTGAAAGCGGCTGTCAATTGCAGCCAGGCTTCCACCGGCTCCGTAGTTCTGCGTGTCGCTGGTGAAGGCGTAATTCGCTTCCACGCCGTTATACCGGTTGAAGAAGTAGCGATAATTTGCGAGAACGCCGGCGCTGTTGCTAGTGCTCTGCTCAATGCCGTTCTGCGTCGTGCTCTTAACGAAGCTACCGAGGGCTAGCACAGTCACTTCCTGTGACTGCTCAGCCTCTTCTTGCGCGAAAGCCGGAAATACGGCCAACGCAGTGCCCAGCATCATCGTCATCAACGTTTTGTCGAATTTCATTCTTGTCTCCTTTTCGCTAGATGTTTCATTTCATCTGCGCTGCAAAGCAAAGCATCTGAACAACCAGGAAACGCGCTGCTCGGAAACATTGAAAGAATGGACGGCCTTGCGAGAGGGCCTGCGCCGGAGTCCCCGCGCATGATGCCGATGAAGTGGCAGATGCCGTGATTCAGCCGACGGCTTCCTCGACTTCGAACCTAAACATTAGCCTTTGAACGAGCTGAGAGTTCCGGAAGCTGGCCGCCCAAGTGCCTCGAACTTGTTTTGGAGGTTTTACAAATGAAATCTGAGGATTCTCCAGAGTTGAGAATTGATGTTCGGCAAACCGAGGGCGTCGTCATTTTGGATCTGACAGGCGAATTGACTTTGGGCTCGGCGCACCGGCGCCTATGGGAGAAGGCCTCCGCTCTCGCCGTCGCCGGAGTCAAGAACGTGATTTTGAATTTGCGCGGCGTTTCCAAAATCGACGTAGCGGGCGTCGGCGAATTGACGCTGCTACTGACTCGCGCCCGCACCGCCGGCGTACAAGCAGCTCTTCTAAACCTCTCGACGTCGGCCCTTGATCCAACCGATGCTTTTCAGCTTGTCGCAGAATTTGAGTCGTTCGAAGATGAGCACGATGCCATAAACGCGTTCTTTCCCAATCGCAGAGTAAAACGGTATGACATCTTATCCTTTGTCGTGCGAGCAGCCCGCGAGCGTGGAGAAGTCGACAAACTGCTCCGGTAACGTCCGAAGCGTCGAAGCCGATCATCTCACCTCAGCGAGATGCCGGCTTCGCACTTCTGTGACTTCCGTGGATTTTGTTTATCGGAAGCAACTTCCGACAATTTCTGAGCAGCCCAACGGTGTGACTCTCATGCTTGTTCGAGAGCCTTAGCCCGCTCCAGGCGACATGCTTGTGTAAATCCTCGGAGCGGATCTATGCTCACTTGCCCTTTCGCAAATCGCGCAAGAACCTCGGCGGGATCCTCTGGTGGCCGTTCGTAGGCCTCAAGCAACAGTTTGCCGACCTCCTCCGCGGCGCTGAGAATCTCAGCGCTCGCTGTCAGGCGGATGCGCGCCACGATTGAGTAGAGATGCATCAGCTTCCCCGGGTCGAGAGAGGGACGTTCAATGGCGTCGACAAAGAGCGGTACAGCTTCTTCGACAAAGTTGCCGTAGAGCTGCTCACGTTCTCTTAGTTCGGATACCAACCGGGCCGCTCGAGCTTGCAGACGCTGGCCCACAAAGGTGGCAGCTACGGATGCGCAAGCCCCAATGAGAGAACCAGCCAGCGCTGCAAGCGCTGGCACAATGGTTAGGTCGACGTTGATCACAAGGACCCCGTAACCCGTGCCAGATCCGCGGCCGCCACGCTCCGGTCGTACTCGGCCCGTAGCACATCGGCCTGCGCGCCGAAGATTGCCGCCTCCGCATCAAGAAGCGCTGACTGATTCGCCGTGCCCGCTTCCACGCGATCCGAAGTGACACGCCGTGCCTCCGTGGCCGATGCCAATAACTGCCTCGCCGAATCGAGAGCGGTCTCGGCGCGGTTCAGCTTGCGGATCGCTTTTTCCACGTCGACTTGAACGCGCCGACGAACCTGAGCCAGATTTTCTTCGGCCTGCGCGACCTCCGCCTCACGCTCCGAGACTTGACCGCGACGCTTGCCGAACTCGAAAACCGTCCACTTGAGGTTTAGCCCGACTGCTCCGTTATTTGGGGACACGAAGGGCGCGCCATTCTCGTGAATGTACTGTACAAACGCTCCGACCTCGGGAATGTACTCGGCCCGAGCCGCGCTCACGCCCGCCCGCGCCTTTTCGATCTGATGGCCAGCAGCCTCGATCTCCGGATTACGTCCGAGAGCCACCTGTACGGCCCCAGTCACTGTGGGCGCAGGGTCTGAAGGGGATGCGGCGTCTGAAACGGATGCGTCTGGCGCCGCCAGATTGAAATCCGTATCGAGCGGTAGCCCGGTCAGGTCCGCGAGTTCCAGCTTCATGTCGGCTACGGCATCCTGCAACTGGCCCCGCGCATGATGTGTCTGCGCGATCTGCGCCGACACTTCGACCGCCTTCATCTCCAGCTCTACACCCGTATCAACGGCATTTCGGGTTTCCACAGTTCTCAGATCGAGCGCGCGAATTTGCGAATCAATCGCGTCACGGCGTCGCTCCGTCGTGAGAATGGCGTAATACAGCTCTTTTACTTTGAATGCGATCTCCTCCGCCGTGCGGCGTGCGTCGGCCCGTGCACCCGCGGCGTCGGCGCGAGCCGCATTCACCTCCGCGTGAGTTCTGAAGTAATGCGTGATCGGTTGAGACAGAGTCGTTGTGCTAAGAAGGAAGTTCGAGTTGCCCTGCGCAAGCGACACGGTGGAACCCGGCAGCGGCCCCGTCTGCGGGTACACGCCCAGGGCGCCTTGCGGGATCTCGATCCTCTGTTGATTACTAATGTGCACGGCGCTGGAATCGTTCACGAGCGACGGGAAGTAACTCGCCCGGGCCTCGCGGATGCGCGCGTCCATCTGGTTCACTTTCTCGCCGGCGATCTTGACCGTGGAATTGTGCTGCGTCGCAAGCGAGACTGCCTCGTCCAGCGTGAGGGTGCGAGTCTGAGCATGCGCCGCGACGCCGCAAATGATGGCGAGCAGCGCGGCTGCCACCATAGGACTGGAGCCAGGACTTGGATGGGAACCGCGCTTGTGAATCATCACATACAGCACGGGTATCACAATCAGCGTGAAGAACATCGAACCGACAAGTCCGAATGCAATGGTGCTCCCCAAGGGCGACCACATACTCGAACCGGAGAGGATCATCGGAGTGACCCCGACCGCCGCTGCCATCGTCGTCAGAAAGATGGGCCGCAACCTGCGTTCGCCCGCTTCGACGGCTGCTTCCTCGATTGCGACGCCTTCCGCCATTCGGGCGCGGATATAGTCGACCAAGATGATGGCGTTGCGCACGACAACGCCGCCCAGACTTACGATGCCCAGGAATGCGGTAAAGCCGAAGGGATTCCCTGTGATCAGCAGCCCAAGTGACGCGCCCAGCAACCCGAGCGGAATCGCTGCCATGACCACCAGCGGATCGATGACTGAACGGAACTGAAACATCAGGATCAGATAGATCGCGATCAAGCTGACCAGCAGTGCTTTCACCATCTCGGGAAAAGTGTCGTTCTGATTTTCAAATTCGCCGCCGTACCAAATCCGATATCCAGGGGGAACCGGTATGGTATCGACCGCCGGCTTGACGCGGGTCAGCACCTGGCTCGGCAGCACGCCTCCGTCGCTCCAAGCCCGGACCGTCAGGGTACGAACGCCATTGCGGCGGACAATCCGGCCGGGGTCCCAGACCGGTGACACTGTGGCAATGCTGTTCAGCGGTACGCGGGCGCCAGTCACAGGAGAAATCACATAAGTACTGGAAACATCCTGCAGGTTCTGGCGGAGCGCCGGTGCCAGCCTCAATGGAACCGTCACATCGCGATCGCCCTCCCAGTAGATAGTTACCGGCGCCCCATCGAAGCCACCGGCAAGTTCCTGGCCGATGCCGGCGTTCGTGAAGCCCAAACGGTTGGCAACCTCCTGGCGAACGTTCACCTTGAGCCGATACGCATCCTCGCGCCAGTCGTTATGAACATCCAACGCGCCGGGAGCATGCGAGAGAACGTTCTCCACCTGACTACCCAAACGCTCGAGGACTTTGTCGTCCTCGCCCGTGATACGGACTTCGATTGCCCCTTCCTGGACCGGCCCCTGCTGCAGTTCCCGAAGGAACACACGCGCTTCGGGCGCGGCCTGTGCGAGCTTGGGGCGCAGCGACTCCACCAGCCGCGGCGTTGCTTCCGCCGATGTCGTCGCGACCAGCAATTGCGCGTAATTCTTGTCCGGCAACTGTGGATTCACGTTGTAGTAGAAACGAGGGGCGCTGGATCCCACGAACGAGGTATAGTTGACGATCTCCTTTTCGTGCCCCAGCACCGCTTCGATCCGCCGCACCGCGGCATCCGTCGCTTCCACTTTCCATCCTTCAGGAAGCCAGACATCGACGACGAACTGGTCGCGCTCCGCGAACGGGAAGAACCTTTGAGGAATATGTTGCAGCGTCAATGCGCCTCCGATTACGGCAAGAACGCCCGCGGCGAGAGCAATTGGTTTCTGTCTCATAGCCATGACAATCACGCGGTTGTAGACCACCTGCAAAAGTTCGAGCGGTGAACGGCGCTTTTTCCCTTGTTCAGCTGTCTCCGCGTTATGAAGGCCTGTGCGGATAAAGAAGCGGGCCAGCAGCGGCGTCAGCACCATTGCAACCAGGAAAGATGTTGCGAGGGCGATCGCCACAGTCAGCGGCAGCGCGCGAATGAACTCACCGGTAGCGCCCGAAAGCATCAGGAACGGCAGGAAGGAGCAGATGATAGTCAGGGTCGCGGTAAGCACCGGAATCGCAAGTTCAGTAGCGCTGCGCCATGCCGCTTCTTCCCGATCCACGCCATGATCGAGCAGTTCGATGTAGTTATCCGCAATCACAATGGCGTCATCCACCACCATCCCGAGCACGACAATGAGCGCGGCGATGGAGACCTGGTGCAGTTCGATGCCAAAGGCATTGAGTAAGCCGAACGTCGCAGAGACGGTCACTGGAATGGCAACCGCCGAAACTAGAGCTACGCGGAAGGGCAGAAGCACGATGGTGACCAGAATCACCGAGGCGATAGCGATGCCGAACTCGCGTATGAAGTCTTTCACACGCTGAGCCACCACCTTGGGCTGATCCGCAACCATGTCGATCTTCAGGTCGGGCGGAAGAAGCGGGCGCAGGCCATCCAAAGAGGTGCGGAGCTCGTTGCCGAAATCGACTATGTTGTTGCCTTCCTGCATCTCGACGGAAAGCAGTATTGCGCGCTCGCCGCGGGAACGCGCGTATTGCGTGAGGTCCTTGTACATGCGCTGGACCTGGGCAAGGTCGCCTATGTACACCGGCTGTCCCGTCCGTGTCACGTCGACCATCACGTGCCGGAGCTGTTCCTCGGTCTGGAACGCGCCAGTGGTTTCGATCGGGGGTTTTCCGTGTTCTGTCGGAACAGACCCGGCATCATGCACCATGTTGCGGCCCTGAAGCGCTTTCATCACTTGATCCGGGGTTACGGAATATTGCGAGAGACGGTCGAGTGAGCCGGTTACTTCGATCTCCTCCTTCTGCTCATCGATTCGCTTGACCTTCGATACCGAGCGAATTCGCCGGATAGTGGCCTCGATCCGCTCCGAATAGTCTTTTAGTTCGCGGTAATCGTAATGGTCGCCGTGAATCGCCATCAGAACCGCAACCGTATCGCCGAAGTCGTAATCAACCACGGGGCCCATTACGCCGTCGGGAAGATCCGTCGCCTTTAATTCCGCCATGTCGAGCCGCAGTTTGGACCAGAACTTTTCCGTGTCCTGGAGGCCGTCTTCCAACTCGACATTGACGAACATCGCGCCGTTCATGCTGGTCGAGTAGGTCTTCCCGCGCCGTACTCCTTCGATCTTGAAGAGCCGCTGCTCGATTTTCTGAGTGACCTGGTTCTCAACTTCCGAGGCAGATGCACCGGGGTAAAACGCCGCGACAATTCCTGTGCGCACGTGAATCTTTGGATCTTCTCTGCGCGGCATGCGAAGCAGAGCATAAGCGCCGCAGGCGACCAGCATCACAGTGAGGGCTATGGTCACCTGGGGATAACGAAGCGAAAGACGTACGGGATTCATCGCACACCTCCCACGATCTGGACTGGGGTTCCTTCGCGGAGTTTCTGTTGACCGGCAACGACGAGCTTCTCGTCGCCGTTCAGGCCCGAGCGAATCTCGACTTCACCGCCGATGGGCGGACCAACCTCTATGCGCCGGGCGTAGACGCGATTGCGGTCCGGATGATAAACGTACACGTTGGGCGCGCCCTGCGGATCGCGAACAATTGCCTCGCCCGGAATCGTGAGCACCTGTGCTTTTGCCGGGCCAAAGATTCGGGCTTCAGCCACCATGCCAGCCAGCAGTACAGGACCAGGGTTGGGCACCACGATTTTCACTGCGTACGTACGCGAGGCCGCTTCGGCCGAAACTCCGATGATTTCCACCTGACCTTCGAAAGACCGTCCTGCGAGCGAGGGCAGCGAAACCTCAGCCTTTGCGCCCCGCTTCACTTTTCCGATCTCCGCTTCAGGAACACCTACGCGCACCTTCGCGGGATTGAGGTTGACGATCGAAAACACCGGTGCGCCTGCGGCAACCGTCTGGCCGGGATCTATTCGGCGCATCGATATGTTGCCCGTTATCGGCGCCAGCAGCCGGGTATCACCCAGTCGCTTCGATTCCTCACTGGCTTGCACTTTCGCGGCCAGCGCCTGAGCCATGGCTGCATTTCGATCTTCCAGCCGCGTACCCTCAACGGCCATCTGATAGCGCTCCCGGGCATTGTTGTAAGAGGCCTCGATCTTCTGAAAGTCGTTCGGAGGTAGGCTCTTTCGCTCGACTAGGAACTGCATGCGCTTGTACTCGTCCTCCCAACGATTGAGGTCGATGCGCGCTTCTTCCACTTCCTGTTTCCGCGGTCCGGCGGCTGCCTTTTGCGCCAGGGCTTCCGCCACCTGCTTCTGGGCACTTGCCGCGTCGAGAGCATTGCGGTAGTCCGTGGGTTCGAGCTCGGCGAGCAACTGTCCTCTGTTGACATGCTGACCCTCATCCGCGAATACGCGGGCGACCTTGCCTGAGACTTGGAAAGCTACGTCCGTTGTTTCCGACCCCTCGACAGATCCACTGGCAGCGACTGAATCCTGCCGTTCCACCACTGCCGGGGTGCGGACCTGAACCGGAATTAAGTCTGTTTCCTCGCGAGCCGCGCTGGCGGCCCGTTGGCAACCTGTCAAGACGGCAACACAGGCAGCCGTTACTAAAAGCGTCATCATGAGATTTCTTCGCATTGCGTTTCCTCGCATTCAAGAAAATGCAGATCAGAAACCACGAAACGCTCAAATGGAGTCAAGAACTTACAGGTGTGGGCGCCGAAACCGTCTCGGCACATTGGGCATCTGCCGATGCCGTGCCGAAGTTCATGCTGGGCACCAGCGAGTAGTGTTGAAAAACCGAACGGCGCCTGCCGCTCACGTTTGCCGAATTTCGGCGTGACTAAGGATGAGTAATGTGAGCTGTTTCAGCGTTTGCATATTGGCGCGAAGCCTGCATTGATCAGCGCGGAAGGTGACTCTTAAGATGATTCGGATTCAAACCGCCAATAACCAGCGCGGCATCACCATCGCGATCGACGGGCAACTTATCGGTGACTACGTTGAGGAGGTTGAGGCCTCAATCCAAAAGGCGAGTGAACAGCGCAAGAACGTGCATCTGTTCCTGCGGGATGTCTCTCATATTGATGAAACGGGCCATTCGCTGCTATCCCGACTGGCGGCTCAAGGGGTGGAACTGAGCGCCGCCGGACTCTACAGCACTTACGTAGTCACCCAAATTCAACATGCGTTGACTTCCCGCGAATGCCGGGGAAGATGACAGCGAGACGTCCCCAGCATTGCCTTTCGGCGCTTATTTCGGCGTTTGACTTCGGCACTTGCCGACACGCGGCCCGTAAAAGGCCGCTAATTCCCTGAATCGAAATCTCCGCCTCACGGGCGTTGCCGTGCCCGATCGGATGCCATATGACCGAATCGGAATCCGTTATAATCCGGGCTGTGGGAGCATCCGCCAGCGAGATCTACGAGGCGGTTCTGTCGCTTTCGCGATCGATCGCCGGACGCACGGACCTCGAAGCCCTGCTTTCCGGCGTTCGCGAATCCCTGCGTCGGATCGTCAGCTTCGATCATCTCGGCTTGATACTGCACGACCCCGAGAACAGTGCCATGCAGGGACATATTCTCAATGAGCCGGGCGCTCCTGTGATTACGACCCTTCGGATGCCGGTTGAGTCAGATCCGGCCGGGTGGGTTTGGCTGAACCAGCAGCCGCTGATCCTTTCTCATCTCGATGCTGAAAGTCGCTGGCCGGAGTTCATCAGCCGCGCACGTGCCGAGTTCGGGCTCAGCACCTTCATACTCGTTCCGCTCACCGCCGGCGAAAACCGGCTCGGTGCCTTCGGTTTCAGTTCGGTTGCGCCGTATGAGCCAAGTCCGGCCGAAATGGAATTCCTGGAGCGTGTTGCCACCGAGTTCGCAGTAGCCGTCGAAGGATTTCTTGCCAGGCAAGCAGCGGTGCGCGAGCGCGATCGTCTGCGTACGCTGTTCGACATCACGAATGCGTTGGTTTCGAAGCTGGCGCCGGACGAGTTGTTTTCTGCCATAGGCGCGCAGCTCTCGAAGCTGATCCGGCACGAGTACTCAATGCTGACGGTTTCGAATTCGGATAGCGGCCAGCTCGATCTTTACGCGCTGCATTCCACAGGGCTCCCGTTCATCGATGCATTGAAGGGCCCCTTCGATCCTTCGGGCATGCCAGCGACCGAGGTGCTCGCAACCGGGAAGCCAGTAGTGGCGTACGCCACCGATATCGAGCGCTATCCGTCCCCAATCTTCGGTAAGTTTGTAGCCCTAGGATTCAGGTCCGTTTGCTCGGTTCCATTGGTCGCCCCGAATCGAACCATTGGTACGCTGGCGCTTTGTCGAATGACGGAAGACACGTGGTCCGGTGATGACATCGCATTTCTTGTGCAAGTCGCAAATCAGATCGCAATCGCAGTGGAAAATTCGCTCGCTTACGGTGAACTGGCGGAAATGAAGGAGCGGCTCGCTACCGAAAAACTCTATCTGGAAGACGAGATCCGCCTCGATCACAATATCGGGAACATGGTGGGACAGGGACTCGCTTTCCAATCCATTCTGAAGAGTGTTCAGATCGTTGCGCCAACCGATTCGACCGTTCTCATTCTGGGGGAGACCGGGACGGGAAAAGAACTCGTCGCCCGGGCACTTCACGAGCTGAGTCCACGCAAGAAGGGCAGCTTCGTCAAGGTAAACTGCGCAGCGATTCCTGCGAGCCTTCTCGAGAGCGAACTTTTCGGCCACGAGAAAGGTTCTTTCACCGGTGCGGTTGCCCAAAAGATTGGGCGCTTCGAGCTGGCTCACAACGGCACGTTATTTCTCGATGAGATCGGTGAGATGCCGCTCGAACTCCAACCGAAGCTGCTGCGCGCCATTCAGGACCAGGAATTCGAGCGGGTGGGCGGCACGCGGACGATCCGGACCGACGTCCGCTTCGTAGCCGCCACGAACCGCGACCTGAAGGCGATGGTGGACGAAAACGAATTTCGCGCCGATCTGTACTACCGGCTCCACGTCTTTCCGTTGAGCGTGCCGCCGCTTCGGGAGCGCCGCGAAGACATACCGCTGCTCACGCGCTACTTCGTTCAGAAACATGCCCAGCGAATGGGCCGGGCAATCGACAACATTCCGACATCCGCGATGGAAGGCCTCTCGCGGTATGACTGGCCGGGGAATATTCGAGAGCTGCAGAATGTACTGGAGCGTTCCGTCATTCTGACTCACGGGAACACCCTTCAGATTGCAATGTCAGACCTTGGGCAAACGTCCCGTTCAAGTGTGCCGAGCTCCAGCGGTTCGAAGGTGTCTCAGGCGACCGAACGGCAGGCGATCATAAAAGCACTCGAAGATGCGAAGGGTCAGGTCGGAGGCCCGGACGGTGCGGCCGCTCGCCTCGGCATGAAGCGTACGACCTTGCAATCACGTATGCGGAAGTTAAACATCGCGCGCCAGTATCGGTGATCGGGCTGTTAGGCAAGCCGGAATACTCAGAAGGGATGCACTGTACGTGGATTTCGCACCGATGTTTGGGCACTCGGGCCTTTATTCGTACACGCCGCCGGTGAGATTACTCAGGCCAAACGGCCGATGCTGAAATGTGCCGGGAACCGCGTCGACGTCCACGAACGCCACTGCGAGTGCTTCGCCGCCGAACTAGTGGCATCGTTCTGGGGCCCGACATGGATTCGAATTACGGTTCATAGCTCCCCGACGAAAGCGTCGTAGCGTGAACCCTGATTCGAATCCATACCGGGGACGCAGAACCTTTTCGCGAAGCGCACGCTAGCTGCCGAAGGCGCAGAAACTCACAAACAACTCGAAGTTATTGAGAGATGGCGCATCTACCAGAGATCACGGACCTGCCCACATTTTGCGTGGAATCGACGGGAGCGGTACGCTTGCTTCCATGAACCCAGATGATCGCTCGTGGCGAGTGTGGCTAGAAGAATCTGACGCCCGCCGAGAAAGACTGTCGAAGTGGATCAGTATTCTTGCCGTTTGCGCACTCATAGGTAGCGGTGTTGGTTTTCTCTACCTTCGGTTTTATTTACAGGGGACGCAATTTCACGAACGGGGCTGGTCAACACAACAGCAGGGCTTGAGCAAGCCTAGGTTGTAAACAAACGGCTAGACTCGATCACGCACGATCTGGATGTTACGAGGAAAACCATTGGAGAATTGAATCAACACGCAACCGGTTATGCTGTCTTGGCTCCAGAGGACCGCCAAGCGCTCAACGGCATGATCGAGAGCCAAAAGAATCTCGATGTGAGGCTCAAGGCGCTAGAAGATGCACTGCGTTTAGATGCGGCGAAGTCGCTGGCGGTACCTCTGCTTCGAAAGGACGTTGATACGTTGCAAGACGCTTTGAGAGCAAACACGGTTGCTATACAAACGGAGATGGGCAGGCTCTACGGCTTGGTAGAGTGGTTCTTGGGATTGATGTTTACGATTGCTCTCGGGTTCTTTGGCTTGGCGATAACCAACTATTTTCGCTCGGATCGCAAACTACCAAAAGAAGGCCCTGCGTCATCCACCTAGCAAAGCGTGGCGACTGTATGGATGGCATCAGGGCGAGACCCATCGGACCAATGTGCCAACCGGGACGAGAAAAATAGTCACCCGTTCTTCAGGATCATCCGCAGCCAGAACGATGCCGTTTTGCGGGGGTGTCGTGCACATTGAACGCGCCGGCATGTGTGCTCCGCAAGCTAGCGGCGAAGAATCTGGCGGCGCGTCTGCAAAGGAT
>Ga0209517_10004359_pt1 | contig 18628 bp, 21 predicted proteins | sample PeaSoiMetSII2010_FD_187695 | JGI IMG/M metagenome (GOLD analysis project Ga0209517, IMG submission 187695) | Peat soil microbial communities from Weissenstadt, Germany - SII-2010 (SPAdes) (version 2) | ecosystem: Environmental > Terrestrial > Soil > Wetlands > Peat | place: Germany...
TCAGATCCGCGTTGCTGCCGCCGCCGGGCATTCCGAACAGGCGTTCGACACCGGCGGCTTGCAGCGACTGAATGATGTAATCGGCGTTGGTCATCGAAACTACAAGTGTCGCAAACGGGCGGCGGCCGAGCGGAACGACTCGCCCGCGCGCAGGGCTTCGGCGAATTTCGCGTCCCGCGCGGTCAAGTCCTCGGCGATTGCTAACGCTTCGTTCAGGCGCTCCGAGGGGATGCAAACGATGCCGGTTTCGTCGCCGACGATGCAATCGCCGGGTTTGACGGCGACCCCGCACACGGAGACGGCGACATTACGCCCGATGACGTTGATCCGGCCCTTTCCCGACAAGGGAGTCACGTGCCGGCTGGCGAGCCACAATCCAATATTTCGAATTTCGTCGACATCTCTGCACGCGCCATCGATGATCACGCCCGCTGCGCGCTTTTGAACAGCGGCTAGCGCTGCTAATCCGCCGAAGGATGACACCGGCTCGCCCGCCAGATCGAAGACGAGCATGGAATTCCGTCGCACCAGATCCAGGAAATCGCCAACCGCGAATGCTTCGACGGGATATTCCCCTACCGTTTCCTTAACGGTGACGGCCCAACCCGCGACTCGGCCGGCGCCGCTGCGAAGGGTCAGATCCGGGATGACGCCTCGCAGGTCGAGGGAATCCAAAGCGTCGCTCCAGGTGCTAGTGGCGACGGCGCGGCAACGGTCGAGAACGCTCATGCTCTCAAGATTTTCTCATTCCTTTCGAAGGAGTTGCCGAATCGCGTGGGCGCACAGAACGCGCGGCGCGGCGTAACATGCCCGGCAGAGGGATCGACATGAGCTTTGACATCGCCCGAACGCCCACTCTGCAGGCTGTGGCGACGCAGGATGAACGTCTGCTGGCGCGTGATTTGCAAAGGCGCGTCGAAGATTCGCTGAAGCTCGTTGAAGAGCAGCCCGAGGTTGTGAAGGTGGCGGAAGGGCATCGTGCCGCGGAGGAACGTCACGCGGAACTACGAAGAGCGGAGCGGACGCTGAGCCAACATGCCAAGGATTTGCGCGAGCAAACGGCGGCGAATGCGCAGGCGGCGATCGAGGCGCTGGTGGAATCGGCCGCGGCGGGCGATAAACCGGATTTCAAGAAATTGCAGGCGCTGGCGGCGATCGAAAATCAGAGCGCGTTTGCGACGCGGGCGATTGAGCGCATGGTGGAGCATTTGATTCCATTGGCGAAGATCGCAGCCTTGCGGGCGGAGTCGCATGCGGCGATGGCGCGGGCGCGGGCGGTGGAAAAAATCGCGCAGGAGCGGGCGGAAAAAGTTCTGGGGCAGATGCGGGAAGCGGTTACGGATGAAATGGTGCTGCCGGTGGATTTGTCGAAAGGCGTGTCGGGCGCTCTGCTGGCGCATGCGGCGGGGTTGAAACGGATGGCGATTCAGATCTCCGAAAACGCCGATGCGCTGGAGCGATCCTACAGCGAACGGAGAGAACGATGAGCATGAAAGCGAAATTCAAGACGCTGGTGCGCGAGCTGGACCGGGGCGCGCTCGAAGAGCTGAGGCGATCGGTGGCGTCGGAGATGGAAGGGCGCAGGATGCAGACCGCGATCAAACTGGAGCACATTCATCCGAGGATGAGCGCGGAGGAAAAAGAGCGGGCGGCGCGCGAGATCGCGCGGGTGATCGAGGGCGGCGACGATGCGTGACGTGAGGAGCTACTGGAAAGAGATCCACGCGCTGCAGGCGACGCTGCCCGACTTCCTGCGGGTGACGAGCGGGGAAGGTGCCGTGATCGAGGTGTCCGCGGCGGTGGCGGCGAAGCTGCTGCATGCGAAGTCGCACCGGCTGGCGACGGAGGAAGAGATTCGAGCGCGGGCGGCGGACGAGGATGCACGGAATCGGGAGACGGCTGAGGAGGAACTGAGGCGTCGCGGGATCGCGGTAGTAACGGTGAAACACGCTAGATCGCGCCGCTTGATTACTGTGCGGGAAGCAAAGAAGGAGGAAGAACGAAGCCATGTCGAAAATGTCTAGAGCGAAGCGCACGGCCCGCGAAATCGCGGAAATGGCGGCTCGACGGGAAGATGTTTCCGCTTACTTCAATAACAAGTTCAATGTGGTCAGGCCGGTCCGGCGAATCAATGTCGATCTGACGCTGGGCATGTTGTGTGAACTTGACGAGCGCGCCGCCCGCCTTAATGTCAGCCGGCAGGTGGTGATCAAGACGTTGCTTGAGCGGGCCTTGAGCGAAGGTCGGACTGGCCATACGTGGGTGAAGAAGAAGCCGCGGTAAGTGCATAATGGGGAGCCATGCGAATACTTACTTTCGTCGTGCTGTTCGGCCTGATGCCGCTGGTTGGGCAGACTTCGGATGAGAAGGAAGCGGTGGCGACGGTCGAGAAGACTTTCAAGGGGATGGCGGCGCGTGATGCCGCGATGATCCGGTCGACGATGCTGCCGGAGGCGCGGTTGTACTCGGTTCGGGAGGACGGTTCCACGACGAGCACTGCAGTGGAGGATTTTGCGACTCGGATGGCCCCGGGCAAGAGCGAATCGCTGGAGCGATTCACGAGTTCGCCGAAGGTCTTAGTTCGCGGGCGGATGGCGCAGCTTTGGGGCGAGTACGAGTTCTGGCGGGACGGGAAAGTCACGCACTGCGGGGTCGATTCCGCTAGTGTGTTCAAGACCGCTGACCGATGGAAGATCGCTTCGCTGGCCTTGATGGTCGAGCCGGACGGGTGTAAGGCGAGGTAGGAATGGTTTCCTGCAAGGCCCTCCCGGTGTTGAGAGAATAAGTAACGAGGCCCAAACGATGACTATTCAAATCCCGGATGACCTCGCCCGTGGCCTGGAGGGGATTGCTGCCGCCCAACAGAAGAGCGTAGAGCAGGTCGCGCTCGAAAGTCTGCGCGCTCTCTTCGACCAAGCGAGTTCGCCTGAAGCCGTATTGCGAACGGTTCGGGCGCTGCCTCATCCAAGCGCTGCGGCTGTCGACGACCTAGAGGCCGCAATTGCTGCGGCAAGGCTGCCAGTGCACGATCAGGGTACCTTCGACGGGTTGCCGTCGGAGTGATCTACCTGCTGGACACAAACGCGATCAGCGATTTGATGAGGAAATCACGACTAACAGAGAGTTAGAATGCTGGTGCCGTTTGAAGACGAGTTTACGGCTTTGTCCCGATGTTGAGGTTGATCTTGTTTTCCTTGGGATTCTTGGGATTCTCCATCCTTAGCACAGCGGCAATGCCTTCTCTGTTTAGGGCCGTAACAAGCGAGTCAGCAGCATCTTTTGCCTTTTTGTCCGCTTCGGGATGCCTCCAGACTTGCACGCCTTCTAGTCCGCCGATTAGGAAAGACCCGTTTGGTAACGGCCGATACAGCCAACCGGCTGTGTTAGATACTAGCGTTTGGAGTATTCGATTTGCGATATTGAGCGATTCTTCTATGTCGCGGTACGGCGTGATATCGAACTCCTGCCCAGCAAATGAAGCGACGGCGTGAGCGATTCTGGTGGCCTGTTCGTCCGTCAACGTTCTCGGGGCCTTTAATCGCGCTAGTTCCAGGTTGGCCTTGGCCGCCTCGGCTTGTGCGATTGCCGCTGACGCGTTCGCCTTTGCAATGTCCAATCGAAATCCTTCCGCCTTTGCGCTGGCTTCTGCGCTGCGTGCGTCCGCCGCTGCTACTTTAGACACTGCATCGGCGGATGCGGCCGTTGCGGATGCAACCTGCGCCTCGGCAGCCTTTGCGCGGGCATTGGACTCGGCTATCTGGCTCTCGTATCCTTTTGCTAGCGCTTTGGCTGATTCTGCGTCGGCCAAGGCGAACGCTGTTTGCTTTTGTGAATCGGCCAGTAGCTCTGACTCGAATGTCTGGATGAGCGCGTCGGCCTTCGAGACCAAACCCTCCATTACAAATTCTCCGGCGACCCCGATAGCAACGAAGGTCCAGCCAAGCGCCGAAACCAGTGTTATCCATTTCGCTAGGTTTTTGCTAATGCGAGATTTGGAAAACCTTTCTAAGATGTCCTTGACAATTTCAGGGCCTTCTAAGCCGACACCCAATGCCACAATCACAGCAGATACCAGTAGTCGCAAGAAATACTTATCGCGGAGGTCTTGAAGATCGTTCCTAACCGCACTATCGAGCAGCCGGACTGTTTCTTGTGGGACCGTCATGACAAGTGATCAAGAGCTAACGCTTGGATTGAAAGGATTATGGCCGGAGGTGGAAACCGGGAAAGACGACATTTCCTCGACTTTCTTGGAGAACTGTTCGAAGCGCGGCGGGAAAATCCGATAAATCTCCGTTTTTCTCGTTTCCGCTGGCGGGTTGAGCGAGGAATAGGTTATTAGCGCGCGGGGCGGCTCCGGATCGAAACGAGAGACAATGACAACCGGCCGCATCTTCGCCGCCAAACCGAGGTCGGCCAACCAGACCTCACCCGGGCGGGGTTGGTTCATCCAAAATATCCAGAACGTCCTGCTCGACCGAACACGAGCGGAGCAGGTCGAGCACGTCCTGGTCGGCGAGTCCGATGATTTCTGTCACCCGTTTTCGTACTTCGGCGGCTGTCTCAGGCTTCCATTCGCGAAGTTTGGCGTCCAAAGTCTCAATCAGTGCGTCCATACCTGTTCACCATTCTACGCCGTTGCGCCTCCGGAAATTCTAACTATTGGTGTGATACACCAGAGCGTTAAAGAATAATTTGAAATTCTGGTAGCTCTGGCCACGATATTGGGGACGCATGCCGAATAAAATCATGCGGCCTTTGCCCTTCGGGACATCGAGTAATGCGGCCTTTCCGGTCAGGTATTTTTCGCCTAATAGCCAGCCTGAAGCCAAGACTCCGGATGATGGATAGCGCGCGACCACTTGTTCACTGGGGGCGTCCCAGGCCGGGCTTTGTTCGCTCCATAGCGTGATCTGCTGGGGCATGCCGTAGGCTAGCGGGCTCTTGGTGTCGAGGCTGATATTCAATAGCGACCCGGGGGAGTAGAAGTCGCGGTTCTGGACGCCGGTCAGCACGTTTTTGGCGGCGACCCCTAAATCCTGTGTGGCGAATTCGGAGGCGTGGTTGAACAGGATCAGAGTCCCGCCCTGGTCGACGAAGTCTTTGAGCGCGGCGGCTCCTTTGTCGCCGATGCCTCCGCAGTATTCGGGAGGCATGGTGCCGGCTCGGTGGCCGTTGACGATCTGGCCGCGCTGCTGATCGGGGATCACGATGGTGTCGAAGCGCTGGCGCAGGTTCCCGGCTTGCACATCGGCATTAAAGATGGTTTTGAACGGGATGCCGAAATCGTCCATCAGCCAGCGGGTCCAGCCTTCGTCCATGCTGGGGTTGTAGCTGGCGTAAATGCCGATGCGGGGTGCAGAAATTTCTTTGCGGCCGGAACCGGAGGCGGTGTAGAAATCGCCGGACGTTGAATCGCGATAAATGGGCTTGCCGGTTTTCCAGATTTTGGCGACCTGCTTCCAGGAGTCGACGTCGGTGGCGGCGAAACCGCCGGCGGGCTTGGCGTGATCCAGGTCGAAAGCGTATTGCTTAACCGGCGACAGAGAGGCCTGGAAGCTGTCCTTTACGGTGACGGTGTCAACGCCCATGAGCATCGGCAGGGTTTGCGCGGTCACGTCATAAGGACGCTTAGGAGGGCCGCCGGGATAGAGGCGCAGGTCCGGATAATCCTGCTTTTCGAGCAGAGTTTTTGCCCAGCCGGAGAAAGGCTGATGCATGCCTACGACATAGCTGCCGGCGGCGTAGGACTTTCCGTCGGCGGTGAAGGCGGCGGAAGCGCGTTCGACTTCGATGTCGCCGAAAGCCAGCGTCTCGAGCATTTTTCTGGCGGCTCCGGGATCGTTCTGTGACGCCGGGACAACGAAGGCGTAGGGCGTGGCGCGATCGACGTTGTCCTTATTGATCGTGTAGAAGTAATGCAGCATGTCGGTGCGGCGGATGGCGGCCTGATAAAGAAGAGACTCCCAGGCGATTTCCTGATAGTCAATGATGTCGCGCAAATGCCAGGTCCCGCCCATCCAGGGGGTGAGGTAATTCCAGCTGCGCTCGCGCGGGTTGTAGCCGAGGGCGTTGTCGGTGATGTCGGCGGCAGTCAGCGTGATCGGCGTGGCGAGCTTCACACTGGCGGATTCGGTGAGGATGCGGGCTCCGCCGTGATAGGCCTGATACTGGCGGCCGGGCGACCAGAAATCGTACATGGCGTTAATCGCGATGCCGGTTTTCCCGGCTTCGGCGAGATCGGTGGCCATGCCGGTGCCGATCATGTTGCAGAGATGCGCCAGGATCGGGTCGATGTTGGGATCGACGGGGTCCATCCATGGTGGCACGAAGATGCGGCTGGCGTTGGCGCCCTGCTGATGCACGTCGTAGACGATTTGCGGATGCCAGAGATTTTCCAGAGAGGCGGTGTTGCGGGTTTCGGGCTGGGTGAAGATGTACCAGTCGCGGTTATCGTCGTGGCCGACGTAGTGATGATAGAGCTCGGGCGGGGAGCTGCCGTCGTAGGGGCCGCCGCGAGTCTTGCGGTACCACCGGGTAACGATGTCGACGCCGTCGGGGTTTTGAGACGGCTCCAGCAGGATGATCACGTTGTCGAGAATCGCTTTGAACTTGGGATTGTCCTCGGTGAGGAGGCGATAGGCAAACTCGACGGCAGTGTGGGTCGACGCGACTTCGGTGGCGTGGATGGAGCACGTGATCATCACGATGGTCTTGCCTTCGGTCGCGAGGCGCGCGGCCTCGGCGGGCGTGGTCCGGCGCGGATCGGAGAGGCGGCGCTGGATGTCCAGGTAATGATCGAGGTTCTTGATATTGGCCGCCGAGGAGATCGTTACGGCGATCTGCGGGCGGCCCTCGACGGTCTTGCCGAGCTCCTTGAACTTGATGCGGTCGCTGGATTTTTCGAGCGACTGGAAGTAGGTGACGACTTTATCCCAATCGAGGAGCTCGTTATCGACACCGATTTTGTGGCCGAAGTGGCTTTCGGGCGTGGGTACGGCGGCAAAAGCCGGAGATAGAAGCAGTAGGCAGAGCGTGAGTGTGCGGGTCACTCGTACATTTTATACGCCTGCGGGCGGGAGTGGAAGCATGCTACTTTTTGGTCGGCTTCTCGGCTTCGATCTTGATCTGCTTCAGGACTTCGGTGGCCTGCGGGAGATCCTTGCTGCCAGAGGGGAATTTGCTGGACGCGAACATGAAGGCGAGGATGTCGGCGTTGGTCTCGCGGCTGAGGCTGCCGGGCTTATTGGCGGGCATGGTGGTGCGGATGCGGTCGAACAGATCGCCGGCGGTGAGGCCGTTCCAGTTGGACATGAACTCGGGCCCGGCAAGGGGGGGCGCCATTTCGCCTCCGGTGAGCTGATCGCCATGGCAGGAGGCGCACTTGGAGGCGTAGAGCTCGGCGCCGCGCTTGGCTTGGGCGTCGGTATAGACGCCGTCCCAGACGGAACGGGTGGTTTCCTGAGAGAGGGCGACGGCTGCCAGTGCGACGGCGATAACGGCGAATTTGAGTTTCATGCTTAGACTAGGGTAGCAATGGGCGGCGTTGGATTCAAAGGCGTCAGGAAGGCTTCTTTTGCCAAGCGCGGCGCAAACGATCGTCGAAGGAGAATGGTTCCGGGCTGAGGAACCGTATCTTGGGGAAGTCCGGATGATGAGGATTGAGGAGGTAGTTGAACTCGGGAGGAATCACTGCGGACGGGACGACCAGGACCGCGCTCGCCATGCTGGTGGCCCATTCAGTGCCGACGTTTCGTGTTTCGCTAGTTGGCTCCCCGGCGTTCCAGCCTGGCAACAGGGTCTCGACCGGCTGAGTGACGATAGGAAGATCGTCCGGCACTTCTATCGGAGTGACGACGTAATCCACAGCGAGTTCACCGGCGTTCGCCAGAATTTCGAGCGCGCATAGCGCCCGACTCTGGGCGGCATAGATGACCGCGATTCCCTTGTGATTCCAGCGTCCGCCGTAGACGCTGGCGCCACTACCATCGTTGGCGGGAAAGCGTCTGCTCCCGAGCCGGTAAGCGAGCATCTACCAGATGCCGTGTTCGATCTGCCCGAGGGTGTCTCGCACCTGCGCTACACCTTCCTGAGTGTTCAAGAGCGAGATCGGCGCTCGATCGCCCAGAGACCGGACTGGCGTCTTGAGCCAACGCAGAGCTTTTTCACGCGTGCCGAACACTTCCATGGCTCTCGCTGTGACGTCCACGACGGGATCCGAGGCGAAGGGAATGGAGCCGGATTCGGCGATCATTTCGCCAACGAGCCGCTTTATCTCTTCCTTGTCCTCGGCGGTGAGCATTGGTCCTCACTCCGATTATAGACGGGTTGAGCCACAATCTGACGCCGGGATTGGATGACAATCATCGAGTCGGTGTTGAAAGGTCGGCATCCACCGCGATGTACGCCGAACCGCTTGCTGGCACGCGGCTCTGCTAGTAGCTGCCCGGCCTTCTTAGACTGATCTATCTCTGGCGGGCGTTGGAGCCGCCGGAGGTCGGGCGCGATTCTTCGGAATCGGGGAGCGTGAAGGCGATGTATTCTCCTGAGTAATTTCCGCCGCTCACCGCCACGATGATGTACTGCTTGCCGTTGATCGCATAAGTCATCGGCGAGCCACTTTGCGGGGCGGGCATGAATACCGCGCCGACTTCTTTGCCGCTGGCTTTGTCGTAAGCGCGCAACATCGCGCCGCGGGGATGGTCGGATGTGGTTGTGACCGCGCCTTCTCCTGCGATCACCAGGGTCTTGGTGACCAGCGTTCCGATGTTGTAGCCACTCTGGCCGGTACGCGGCACGGTGATTCCTTTAAGAGCCGGGTTGTTGCGGATGGCGTCGGGAGTTTCGCCGTGCGCGATCTGCCAGACGATCTCACCGCGATCGAGGTTGATGGCTGAAATCGTGCTGTAGGGCGGCTTGATCAGCGGGAGTCCTTTCACGCTGAGCGGCTGATAGCCTCCGCCTCCACCACCGGCGGCCGGAGCGGCTTCGCGCTTGGGCATGGGGGAATCGGCGCCGGCGTTTTCGCCAGGACCACGAGCGATGGTCGGGGCGCGGCCGGCAAATCCCATGATGTAGCGCATGTCGGAGATTTCTTTGGTGGATTCGACCAGGGAAATCGGAGTCAGGCAAGCGTTGCAAGCATAGGCGTAGACGGTGTGAGTTTCAGGATCGAAAGAAGCTCCAGGCCAGTTGGTGCCGCCGCTGGCGGTGCCGAGCGTCAGGGTCGCGAGCGGACCTTCCAGTTTGCTGACTACCGGGGGCGTGAAGACGGGGCCAATCTTATACTTCTTGATGACTTCGAGGGCCTCGCTGTGCAGCGCGGGCGTGAAATCGATCAGGTCGCTTTCGAGGACGCCGTTGCGGCTATAGGCCGGCGGCTTGGTCGGGAAAGGCTGCGTTTTCGAGTACCATTCACCGGGAACGGTGCCGACCTCAACCGGACGCTCCTCGATCGGCCAGATCGGCTTGCCCGTGATTCGATCAAAGACGTACAGCATGCCTTGTTTGGACGGCTGCGCGACGGCTTTGACGATTTTTCCACCCACGTTGATATCCATCAACAGAGGCGTGGAAGAGATGTCCATGTCCCACAGGGGGTGGTGGACCAACTGATAATGCCATTTCTTTTCGCCCGTTTTCAAGTCGACGCAGACGAGGCTTTCGCCATATAAATTGTTGCCGGGGCGATGGCCGCCGTAATAGTCGCCAGTGGGCGATTCGACGGGCAGATAGGCGAGGCCGAGATCCTGATCGATGCTGACTTGCGTCCAGACGCCGGTGTTGCCGGTGTATTCGGCGGATCCATTTTCCCAGGTGTCGTAACCGGGCTCGCCTTTTTTGGGAATGGTGTGGAAGATCCAGAGGCGCTTGCCGGTGCGGACGTCGAATCCGCGGGCGTAGCCCTTGTTGTTGCGCATGCTGTGGGGCGTCATGCCCTCGCGGAAAGCGGCGCCGACGATAATCGTATCCTTGCCGATAATCGGCGCGGACTGAATGCCGATTTCGCCGTGGATCAGGTCCGGCACCCATTCATTCTTGTCGTTCCAGGCTGAGATTTCCTGATCGTCGAACTGCTTCAGGTCGAGCATGCCGCCCTTGCCGAAGGTGGGGACAAGCTGGCCGGTTTTGGCGTTCAGGCAGACCAGGCGAAAGCCGGGAGTGATGTAGAAAATCCGTTCTTCCTTGCCATCGGACCAGTAGGCCAAGCCTCGGCCGGAGAGCTGGCGGGGTGCGTTGGCGCCGCGCTCGCCTTCATGCTCGCCATGGACCCAGAGAAGCTCGCCAGTCGCGGCGTCGAGCGCGATGGCGGCGCGACGGGAGCCCGCCGTGGCGTAGACGGTTCCGTTCACCATGAGCGGCGTGCCTTCGAGCTTGAATTCGGGGCGGTTGCCGATGCTGTCGGTCTTGAATCGCCACGCGACCTCGAGTTTGGAGAAGTTGGCGGCGTTGATCTGGCCGAGCGGGCGGTAGCGGGACCCCATGGTATCGGCGTTATAGCTGGGCCACTCGGTGTCCTTGGGTTTCCACTGAGCTTGGGTGAGGGTGGTCAGCGCGAGGCCGGCGAGAGCGAGGATTGTGCTACGGTGCATCATATTACTGAGGTCCTTTCGACGGAAGGGGTCCTGTCAACGGCTCGAGTTGGGAGCGCGTTAGCCTTCGGTGTCATATTGTAGTCTACCGGTCGGTTGGGGGGCAAGGTCGAACAAATGTGAACAAATGAACAAATGGGGTCAAAGACCTCAAACCCCGATTAGGCTGGTTCGAGACGGATTGCGAAAATCAGGCATTGAGGTCTTTGACCCCGGTTTCGTCCTCGGTTTCGTCCCTGTGGAAATATGATTGGGTAACACATCGCTGAGCACCGAATGACTCCCGAACGCTGGCGTCAAATCGAGGATCTGTATAACCTTGCCTGCGATCAGGGGCTCGGGGTCCTTGCAAAAGCCGATCCGGAGCTTCGGCGTGAGGTCGAAGAGCTGCTGGCGCAAAAGTCCGGCGGAAAGATCCTCGATCGAGCCGCATTAGACCTGATGGATTCCAGCCGGACGCAGGTGACGTCCGGGTCGCAGTTGGGCCCTTATAGGATCGAGACCGCACTCGGCCATGGGGGCATGGGCGACGTGTTCCAGGCAACCGACACGCGCCTGGGACGCCAAGTCGCCATAAAAGTCGCGCAAGAAAAATTCAGTGACCGGTTTGAACGCGAAGCCCGGGCGATCGCCGCTCTAAACCATCCCAACATCTGCACGCTTCACGATGTCGGCCCCAATTACCTGGTCATGGAGCTGGTGGAGGGTGAGACGCTGGCCGCGCGCTTGAAACGCGGCAGTCTGCCGATCGAGCAGACCATCCAGTATGGCGCGCAGATCGCCTCGGCTCTGTCCGCCGCGCACGCGAAGGGCATTGTTCATCGCGACGTGAAGCCCGGCAACGTCATGATCACGAAAGCCGGGGTGAAGGTTCTGGACTTCGGGCTGGCAAAATCGGCGCAGGATGAGACGCTCACGGCTGCGAGCGCTGTCATGGGCACGCCGGCCTACATGGCTCCGGAGCAACGGGAGGGTAAAGCGTGCGATGCGCGCACGGATATTTACGCGCTGGGTTTGTTGCCGTCCGAAATGGCCACCGGCAAACGGACGGCGGCAGGCGAGCGGCAGCTACAGGTCGATTCGCTGCCGGAAAAGCTGGCTCACGTAGTGGAACGGTGCCTGGCCCAGGATCCCGAAGACCGCTGGCAAAGCGCGCGCGATGTGAAGTCGGAGCTGGAGTGGGCGGCCGTCGCTCCCGTTTCCGCCGAACCGCCGAAACGCTCCTCGCGCTTGTGGCCCGCCGTGGCAGCGCTGGCGATCTTGGGGCTGGCGGCAATGGCATACGTCCATTTCCGTGAGGCGGCGCCGGAGACGCCTGTGAGATACGCGACGATCCTGCCTCCCGAGAAGACTTCGTTCGATTTCAGGACCAATTCGGGACCGGTCGCATTGTCCCCGGATGGGAAGCGGATGGTATTCGCGGCGACGGGCGAAGACGGGAAGAGCCAATTGTGGCTTCGCGCACTGGATACAACCAATGCCCAGCCGCTGCCGGGCACGGAGGGCGCGGCGTGGCCCTTCTGGTCGCCCGATAGCCGCTGGATTGGTTTTTTTGCCGATGATAACCTCAAGAAGCTGGACACACGAGGAGGGCCCCCGATCACGCTGGCCGACGGCAGCATGGATGGAGGGGGAACCTGGAGCCCGAACGGCACCATCGTTTTCTCCCCCCACATCCTCAGCCCGTTGATGAAGATCTCGTCGGACGGCGGCAACGCGAGTCTCGCCGTTGCGATCGATACGGCTGTGGACAAGGGGCGCGGCTTTCCCTGGTTCCTGCCGGACGGCGAACATTTTCTGTTCGCCGTCTGGAGGCCGGCGGGGCGAATGCAATTGCGCGCCGGGTCGCTCAGCTCGACCGCGAGCAGCGTCATCGGAGAGGCCGACTCCAATGCCATCTACGCCGAGGGTCATCTCCTCTATCTCCGTGAGAACTCGCTGATGGCGCAGCCCTTCGATGTGAAATCGCTGCGCACCACGGGGGAAGCGGCGCCGGTGGCGGACCACGTGCAGCGTTTCGCAAATCTGGTCGAAGTGGGGGTCTTTTCCGCATCTGTAACGGGTTTGCTGGCGTATCGGACTGGCGCGGTTACGGCGGTCCGACAACTGACCTGGGTTGACCGGCAGGGTAAGTTCGGGGGGACAGTGGGTGAGCCGCGAAGCTTCTTCGGGATCCAGTTTTCGCCCGATCGAAAAACGCTGGCAGTGGCAGCTCCGGACGCCGGCGGTAACTATGACTTGTGGATGTACGATGTTGCGCGGGGAGTGTCCACCCGTTTTACCGTCGATCCGGCAAACGAATTCTGGCCCGTATTTTCTCCGGACGGGCGCCGCGTCATCTTCATGTCCGCCCCGAAAGGCCACGGCGACCTATACCGCAAACCGGCGAACGGCGCGGGAGCGGAGGAGCTGATTTATGCCGACAACACCGACAAGCTTCCCACCAGTTGGTCGCGGGACGGCAAGTTCCTCCTGTACTTCGCGCTCGCCGGTCAGAGATACCAGATGTGGGTCTTGCCTTTGACACCGCAGCGGCCGGGGGCTCCGCTCAAACCCGTGCCGTTTCACGAAAGTCAGTTCAATGACGCGGACCCACAGTTTTCTCCCGACGGTAAATGGGTGGCGTACAATTCCACTGAATCGGGCCAGGTGGAGATCTATGTGTCGCCGTTTTCGCGGCCGACGGAAATGCACCAGATCTCGCGTGGTGGCGGCGTCTGGTCCCGTTGGAGCCAGGACGGGAAAGAGATCTTCTATCAAGGGCCGGGCGGACAGTTGATGGAGGCCGACGTACGCATCAGCGGGGAGACTGTAGAGGTGGGGACACTGCGTCCCGTGTTCACGCGCGTTCTTCACACGGGCGGTTATGCCTACGACGTCTCCGCCGACGGACAGCGCCTCCTGGCGGCGATGCCAGTAGCAAAGGCCGCGCAGCCGATCACGCTGGTTGAGAATTGGTCCGCGGCGCTGAAGAAGTGAGTAGGACTCGGACCGGCGTCGCGTCGTTTGACTTATTGACGAAAAATGAGGTATGTTCGGCGTATTGACGTCGCCTTTCGCCTTGGGCTTGGACTCCAATGACGCGGACGCCACACAAATTGCGAAGGAGGAAATTGACATGACCCTCACCACTGAGCAACAGAATGATTTTCTGAAGCGCGGTTTTTCGCGGCGGAACTTCGGCCGCCTGGCGACGCTGTTCGCCGCCGGCACCAGCCTGCCGTTTTCCAGCGAGTTTGCCTTCGCGCAGGTCGCCATCGATAGCCGCAAGCTGCCTCCGGGGGCGGTGAAGATCGACAATAACGAGAATCCGCTGGGTCCATGCAAAGAAGCTCTGGAAGCGATGCGCGAGATTCTGCCAGATGGCGGACGGTACCGGTTCTATCTGCCGGGCGAGCTGTCGGAGCTGCTCGGGTCGCAGGAAGGCGTGAAGCAGAATTATGTGCAGGTGCATGACGGGTCGAGCGCGCCGCTGCTGCAGGCGGTGTTGTCGTTCACGTCGCCCACGCGGCCTTATGTGATCGCCGATCCGGGCTACGAAGCGGGCGGGGAAGCGGCGAAGTTCATTGGCGCGAAGATCGTCAGCGTTCCTTTAAGGAAGGATTATTCGCACGACGTGAAGGCCATGGCAGCAGTGGAGAACGCGGGGCTGATTTACATCTGCAACCCTAACAATCCGACCGGCACGCTGACCAAAAACGAAGATATCGAGTGGCTGGTGGCGAACAAGCCGGCTGGGTCGATCGTGATGATCGACGAGGCGTACATCCACTTGGCGGGCAAGGAGGAGCTCACCTCCATGAAGCTGGTGGCGGCCGATAAGGACGTGATCATTCTGCGCACGTTCTCAAAGCTGTACGGGATGGCCGGGCTGAGAATGGGCGTCGCGATCGCGCGGCCGGATCTGCTAAAGAAAACGCGCGGGTTCGGCATCAACTGGAACCCGGTGACGTCGGTGACCGGCGCGATGGCGGCGTTGAAGTCGAAGACGGTAATCCCGGAGCGGAAGAAGATTAACGCGGATATTCGCGACACTACCATCGCGTACCTCGAAAAGAAGGGATTCACGGTGATTCCTTCGGTGTCGAATAAGTTCATGGTCGACACCCGGAAGCCGAGTCGCGAGGCGATCGCGGCGCTGCGCAAAGAGAACGTCTACGTGGGGCGTCCGTGGCCGAGCATGCCGACTCACATCCGGGTCTCGGTGGGGACCAAGGAAGAAATGGAAAAGTTCCAGGCGGCGTTCGTCAAGGTTTTTGCTTAACGGCGGGAGTTAATTTCGGGTTTGTGGGGCAGGCGAGGTCGCCTGCCCTTATTGTTTATTTGGCCGATGTCGAGGAAGGACCTACTTCAGCCGCTCTAATGTCGAACCGGCGGGCTGCTCCAGGACGAACTTATCCTCCGTCACGTCCGCGGTGTTGATCTTCATGTCGATCACCGTCATCGTGACTTCGTACCCGTCCTGCGGGCGGCGGATCTGGATCAGGGAGGGGAAGAAAATGTCGCCGTACTGCTTCCAGTCCGAGTACTTCGTCTCGCTGACGGTGTCGCCTTTCGCGTCGAAGGTTTTCTGGCGCCCGATGACCAGAGTGTGGCGGTCGAAATAGACGGCTCGCTCCAGGTGCAGATTTTCGCCTTCGCGGCGGACCATGAACAGGATATAGGTCGCCTTGGTTTCGTCGGTGTCGTCTTCCACCATGGTTAAATCGTCCGGGTTTGGCGGAGCGATGATCAGGGCATTCAGGAATGCCGACGGGCGCAGATTGGCCAGTTTGTTTTTCGAATCCGGAGGCGCGTCGTTGTTGCCTTCGATGAAACGGTTCTTGCTGGGGATGGAGACGCGAAACTCGTTGCCGGTGGAAACCATGTCGAAAATGGTGGTGCTGTGGACCACCGGGTCCAGGCCGACCACGCGAATATCCTCGGGGCGGCGGAACAGCACGAAGGCGCGGACGGTGGCGTAATCGGTGAGCTCGCCGCCATTCAGGCTGCCGACCGAAGGGGCCATGTCGGCGCGCATGTTGAAAGATTGAATCGGGTCCGAAGCGGCGTGAATCCGCTCGATCAACTGTTCTTTCGTGGCAGTGAGCGTGGGCCGGTTGGGCGTCGCGCCGGGCTGCTTCACCACGCGGTGCTGCACAAAGCATGACGTAAGGATCAGGCAGGTTATGCACAGCGGAAAGACGAGTTTCGACTTGTTGAGAAACATTTCTCGACTAATTGGTAGATGCAAGGGCCGGGCTTTAGCTTCCGCCCGCGCCTCGCTCCACGTGGCCGCCGAACTGGAAGCGCATGGCGGAGAGAAGCTTGTCGGCGAATCCGGATTCGCCGCGCGAGCTGAATCGTTGAAATAAAGCGGCGCTGAGCACGGGCACGGGCGCGCCTTCGTCGATGGCGGCGTTGATGGTCCAGCGGCCTTCGCCCGAATCGGAGACGTGGCCGGAAAATTTCGCGAGGTCGGGGGCGTCGAAGAGAGAAATCGCCGTCAGATCGAGCAGCCAGCTCGCGACCACGCTGCCGCGCCGCCAGACTTCGGCGACATCGGCGAGGTTGAAATCGTACTGATAATGCTCTGGATTGCGCATGGGTGTGGTTTCGGCGTCCGCTTTGTGGTCGAGCTTGCCGACGTTGGCGTGCTTCAGAATGTTCAGTCCTTCCGCGTAGGCCGCCATGATGCCGTATTCGATCCCGTTGTGGACCATCTTCACGAAATGCCCGGCGCCGGACTCGCCGCAGTGCAGATAACCGTTCTCGGCCGTTCCGGCGTCGTCTTTGCGTCCAGGGGTGCGGGGAATGTCGCCCCGGCCGGGGGCCAGGGTTTTGAAGATCGGATCCAGATGCTCCACCACGCTCTTGGGACCGCCGATCATCTGGCAGTAGCCGCGTTCCAAGCCCCAGACGCCTCCGCTGGTGCCGACATCGACGTACCGAATGCCGCTCGGCTGGAGCTCCTTGGCGCGGCGGATGTCGTCGATGTAATAAGAATTGCCACCGTCGATGACGATGTCGCCGGAGTCCATCAGCGGGGTGAGCTTTTGAAGCATGGAATCGACGGCCGCGGCGGGGACCATCATCCAGACTGCGCGCGGTTTGGCGAGCCTTTTCACGAAATCTTCGAGGGATGTGGACCCGACGGCTTTTTCCTTAGTCAGATCCGCGACATTGGCGGGGTTGAGATCGAAGACCACGCATTCGTGTTCGCCGCGCATCAAGCGCCGCACCATATTGGCGCCCATGCGGCCCAGTCCGATCATTCCCAGTTGCATGCTTAGATTGGCTCCTTGTTTGATGCTAGCCGATTCAGGCGCAGAAACGCTGGATCGCGGTTTTCAGATAGTCGACGCACTGGTTGAGCTCACGGATGGGGACGAATTCGCCGGATTTATGGGCGACGGTCATGTTGCCGGGGCCGAACACAACCGTTTCCGATCCTGGGGTGCTCAGGTGCGCGGCCTCGGTGCCGAAAGAAACGGTGGCGGAGGGCCGGCCGGTGAGGGATTCGAGAAGCGTGGCGAGATTCTTGGTTCTTGAGGGCTCGAAGGATGGGTCCAGGCGCTTGACGTCGAGCGTCGCGTCGAGGCCGGGATGCTTTTTGGCAAGTGCGGTGAGCTCTTCGCGAATCAACATAGCAGCCCAAGCGGGATCCCGGCCGGGGACGGGACGCCATTCGACCGTAATGTGGCATTCGCCGGGAATGATGTTTTTGGCGCTGCCGCCGCGGATCAGGCCGGCGTTCATTGTCGTGAAAGGAGGGTCGAAATCGCGATTCCGATGGGACGCGAGTTTCTTAGCGACGGTCTCCAGGCGAAGAATAACGCGCGCGGCGTCGACGATGGCGGATCGGCCTGCCGCGGGGAACGCGCTATGAGCTTCTTTGCCGCGCACCACGATTTCCGCGAGGGCGTAGCCTTTGCCGGCGCGAATCGGCTGGAGGCCGGTCGGCTCGCCGACGATGGTGTAGGCTGAGCGGAGGGCTTTGGCCTTTGCGAGATACTTGGCTCCGACGCAGCCGATTTCCTCGTCGGCCGTGAGGACCAGGGCGAGCGGCTTGGCGAGGGTCTTGAGATCCACTTGGGACACAGCGGCAAGGATGCAGGCGAGGAATCCTTTCACGTCGCAACTGCCGCGGCCATACAGTTTTCCATTGCGAATCCGCGGGTTTACCGCTTCGGGCCAATCCGGATCGAAGGGGACGGTATCGGTGTGACACACCAGGGCTAAGCCGGCCGGCCGGCGCTTTGTGTACGCGACGATGTTGAGCTTTGCGGTTCCGGCGGGATCGGTGTAGGGATAACGGTCTACGATCCAGGCTTGGTCCAACTGACTGACGGCATAGTTGATTACGGGAACATTGCTCAGGGATGAGACAGACGGGATCGCGACTAAATCCTGTAGAAAGTGAGTGGCAGTTTTCAAGATAATTAACGTGGATTTACCAATGCAATGCAGTCGATTTCCACGCGCACGTCGCGGGGAAGGCGGGCTACTTCCACAGTGCTGCGGGCGGGCGAATTATCCGAGAAATAACGGCCATATACTTCATTCATTTTGACGAAATCATTCATGTCTTTTAGAAATACAGACGTTTTCACCACTTGAGCCAGGCTGGATCCGGACGCTTCGAGGACCGCTTTCAGGTTTTCGATGACGCGCGCGGTCTGCTCGGCCACGTCGCCATCGATAATCTGGCTGGTGGCGGGGTCGAAGGCGACCTGCCCGCTTAAAAACGCGAATCCATTGGCGATAATCGCCTGCGAATAGGGGCCAATAGCCTTAGGCGCGTTTGTGGTTGAAATGGGTGTTTTCATGGTTCTCCTCAGTTTAGTTGAAGTGTGCCGACCAGGTCGGACACACGGGAAATCTGTTCTTGTTCCAGGAACTTATCGAGCTCGTGCGCGATGCGGATGGGTGCGGCCGGGTCCCAGAAATTCGCCGTGCCGACCTCCACGGCGGAAGCGCCGGCGATCAGAAACTCGGCGGCATCCACACCGGTGGCGATTCCGCCCAGGCCGATGACGGGGATTTTCACGCACTGG
>Ga0209517_10004361_pt1 | contig 18624 bp, 13 predicted proteins | sample PeaSoiMetSII2010_FD_187695 | JGI IMG/M metagenome (GOLD analysis project Ga0209517, IMG submission 187695) | Peat soil microbial communities from Weissenstadt, Germany - SII-2010 (SPAdes) (version 2) | ecosystem: Environmental > Terrestrial > Soil > Wetlands > Peat | place: Germany...
CGCAAGCACTGCGTAGGTATTCCATTGCAGAACTCGCCGGACCATAAATCTATCTTACTTTGTTTCTATGGCTTACGACTAAGTCGCGCACCGCCGAAAAAATGGCCGAAGGATAACTAGCCGGAACGCACACTGCCCGCTATCTTTATGAAGGAAGAGGCATCGACCACCGTCAATGATCACAAATGCAAGAAGCAGCCGCACGTGTTTATTGAGCCTGCTTCTCTTTTTCTTCTACGTGGCGGCGTTGTGGGGAGCGGTGGACGGTCGAATTACCGGGACAGTGGCGGACCAGACGGATAAGGTCATCGTCGGAGCGATGGTGGTCGCCACCAACAAAGCACAGGGAATCCAGACCAAGACCATTACCGACGATCACGGACAGTATGCATTCCCCAGCTTAGCGGTCGGAACCTACCAGCTGGAAGTCAGCTCTCCCGGTTTTCGCCTCTTCAAGCGTGACAGTATCGTAATCAACGCCGACAGCGCCTTGAAGGAAGACGTGACGCTTGAGTTGGAGCAGCAAAATCAGGCCGTTACCGTCACTGAAAATGTAATGCAAGTGGAAACGGAGAGCACCCAGGTGGGTGAAGTCGTCACAGCGGCCTCAATGGCGTCAGTGGCGCTCAACGGGCGTAGTTTCACGGATCTATTGGCCCTGCAACCGGGAATTGTGCCAACCTCGACTCAGACGCCCGACTCGATTGTCATGGCTGGTGCCACAGTCGCGATTGCTCCCTCCGGAGCTCTGAACCCCGGCAACCAGTCGATCAGCGGCCAGCGCGAGGACGCCAACGGATTCATGATCAACGGGGGCGACGTCAAGGAACTCATGAATGGCGGGACGTCCATCGTTCCCAATCTCGACTCGATCGCGGAATTCCGCATTTTGACCAATAATTTCGACGCGCAGTACGGCAACTACAGCGGCGGTATCATCAACGTGGTAACAAAGTCAGGGGCGAATCAGATCCATGGCGACGGGTTCGAATTTCTGAGAAACACCGATCTGGACGCCCGGAATTTCTTCTCACCCGACCGGAGTTTCTATCGTCAGAACCAGTTCGGAGGCACCATTGGTGGACCCATTAAGAGAGACAAGGTGTTCTACTTCGCCGATTATCAGGGCACGCGGACGAATCAGGGAATCGATACCGGTTTGATCTCGGTTCCGACACTCGCGGAGCGCTCGGGCAATTTTCAGGGCGTGTCGAACGCATTGACCAGAGCCGTGAGCGGGCCTTACCTGGCAAATCTACTGTCACAGAAACTGGGGTATGGCGTTTCCGCGAACGAGCCATACTACACCGCCGGCTGTAGCTCAAGCGCGCAGTGCGTGTTTCCGAATGCGATCATCCCACAGCAGGCTTGGTCATTACCCGCCCAGCATCTGCTTCAATACATCCCGCTTCCGAACGATGGACCGTCCTCGTTCTCAACTGGCTCGACTGGAGAGAAGATACGTGACGATAAGGGTAGTTTCCGGGTCGATGGCAACACGCCACGTTTGGGTTTGCTCGCGGCATACTATTTTTTCGACGACTACACCGTGAACAATCCCTATCCCGCGGGCCAGGGAGGCGCGACCGTTCCTGGTTTCAACGCCCTTACGTTGGGACGCGCGCAACTCATCAATCTCGGCGACACGAAAACCTTGGGCGCAACAGCCGTCAACGAGTTTCGCGTGAGCTATATGCGCAACTCGAATAACGTCGGCCAGCCGGCCGGTGGCGTCGGACCAAGTCTCGCCTCTCAAGGTTTCGTCACGGGCCCGGGCACAGCCGGAATCGTTCCACTGGCGCCGTCAATTGAGGGCGTCGAGAACACCATCTTCAATTCCTTCGTCATGGGTACGCCCATCACAAACCTGAAACAATGGAACAACACGTTTGCGGCGAATGACACTTTCTCCAAGGTGCTGGGAGGTCACACTTTCAAGGCGGGGATATCCGGAAGCTATGAGCAGGTTAACGTCAATCCCGACCCCACTTTCAATGGCTCCTTCCTTTTTTCCGGATCAGAGACCGGTGTCGATTTTTCAGACTTTCTGGTCGGTGTAGCCAGCAATTACAATCAGGCTGACTCGCAGGCGTATTATCTGCGCCACAAGTATGCTGGAGGTTTTGGACAGGATAGTTGGCGTATTCGGCCCAATCTCACGCTTAACTACGGGCTCCGCTGGGAACTGATGGAGTACTGGTCCGAGAAATACAACCAGATTCCAACGTTCATTCCCGGAGAACAGTCCCAAGCCTACCCGCTTGCTCCGGTTGGGCTGGTTTATCCGCGGGACAAGGGGGTTCCGGCTACACTGGCGCCGTCGAAGAGCCGTTTCACACCGCGAATAGGTCTTGCGTGGTCTCCGAGTAAGAGCAACGGATTTCTGGGCAAAGTTCTGGGGGGACCTGCTGTAACCAGCGTCCGCGCCGGCTATGGAATTTACAATTCTGTCATCCAGGGCAACACGATGGCGTTCGACGAGCCTCAACCTCCATACGGCCTAAGCTACACCAGCCCTGGACCGCCTCTATTTGCGACACCATTCATTACCGCAGCGAATGGTTCGTTTCTCGGGAACCCGTTTCCGCTGGCATTTCCGTCTCTGAACGGCCACACGCCGGGCAATCCGGATGCGAACATAAATTTCACCCAGTTTGAACCCATTGCGGGAATGACTGCGCCACCGCCGTGGAATACCTATCCTTACTCGGAGAATTACTTCTTCTCGATCGAGCGCCAATTCGGTACTTCGACGCTACTGAACTTGAGTTATGTGGGCTCACAGGCGCACCATCTTCTCGTGATCTACTCCGCGAATCCGGGCAATCCTGCACTTTGCCTTTCGCTGAGCAAGCCGAGTGAAGTCGCCCCGGGAACGCCCACCTGCGGACCGTTCGCCGAAAATACAGTTTACACTGCCGCGTCCGGGCAAATCATAAACGGGACGCGCACAGCGCTAGGGCCGGCGTTCGCCAATGACGACTATGACGCCAGCATCGGAAATTCAAACTACAATTCCTTCCAGGTCACTCTACGGCATTCGGCGAGGGGCCTTTCGTTCCTGGTCGGGTATACTTTCAGCAAATCCATCGATCAGGCATCCGCTTTGTCGGATCCGATCAACCCGTTTAACTTCGGTGAGACGAGGGCACTCTCCGCTTTCGACCTTAAGCACAACCTGGTGGCCAGCTACGACTACCAACTTCCGCTAGATCGTCTCTCCAGTCGCGCGAAGGCCCTCACTCGAGGATGGGCGATTTCGGGAATCACTACCGCGACGAGCGGTTTTCCAGTGAGCCTTCATTCGAATGGAGACAACTCTTTGATGGGGAGCATTCCCAACGGCGTAAATAACTTCAGCTTGGATCTGCCGGACTACAACGGGGCTCCTCTGCAGCTAAACGGGAATCCGCGCAACGGACTGCCGTACTTCAATACGGCAGCTTTCAGTATTAACGCGCTGGGTACTCCGGGAGATGCCTCCCGGCGATCCTTCTATGGCCCAGGAAGTTTCAATTCCAATATCGCCTTGATTAGGAATTTCCGGTTTTCTGAAGCGAAGGCTCTTCAATTCCGTTTGGAAGCCTTCAACGCCTTCAACCACACGCAGTTTTTCGGTCCGGCCGCAGTGAATGGCAATATCAGCAGCCCGCTTTTTGGGCAGGTGGTCAAGGCTCAGCCTCCCCGATTGATGCAGGCCGCGGTCAAGTTCACGTTCTAACGCCCGGGATCCTGGGCTCCCGGCAAGGCGGGCAATTTGGTTTCACGACTCCGGGTTCTCGCCGCTAGCGCCAGCTGTACTCTTACGACGAAAGAGATCGCAGACTTCTTCCAGGACAAGACATTGGAGGGCTCAGCCAGGATTACGATGCTTTTACATCATTCACATCCGGTGGGACTAAAACCCGGCCAAAGACTACATCGATGGATGGAGTGACGGGCAGCGGCATGATCGTGCCAGCCCGGTCTGAGGGTCCGCGAACTCCTCTAACCCAGCGCCTCGGAAGGTACGCCCGACCGAACAGGCGATGTTAGGAGCGGTTTCCGAACTAATATCCAGGGATGGAAGCGGGAACAGGATTCCGCTCGGTCTGGCGGCCTCCGAATGCGCCGTGATCGTGTCGTCGAACAGGCGTTTCCGGCCGGCGATGGTACATTTTATGCGACCTCGCGTCCAAATCGGAGCAAGGGTCGTTTACGGTATCGTAGCCAAAGGGGTCTTCGTCCATGTGCTCTGTTCGCAAGATTATTCATGCAGGCAACATCGCCCTGCTCATCGCCGGCTTGGGCTTTCTGCCGGCCGTGGGCCAAGAGACTAAGCCCGCGCCTCCACCTGCTCCCCCAGATGCCAAAGAAAAAGCGGAAGCTCCGCTGCCGCCGGAAGCGCGGGTGGCGCAGAACATTCAATTGGATGGCAAACCTCTTCCCTACCAGGTCACCGTGGGCACGCTGCCCGTGTTTGACAACGGCAAGAAGACCGGGGAGGTGGTGTTTACCGCGTACACGGTGGAGGGTAGCGAGCGCCCGGTGACGTTCGCGCTGAATGGAGGGCCTGGCGCGGCATCCGTCTATCTGAACCTTGGCGCGATCGGACCGAAGCGAGTCAAGTTTGGCGATGAAGGAGACAGTCCATCCGATCCGCCGACGCTGACCGACAATCCGGGAACGTGGCTCAATTTCACGGATCTGGTGTTCATCGATCCAATCGGCACGGGGTTCAGCCGGTCTCTGGTTGCGGCGGACGAAACTAAAAAGCAATTCTACACGACCGAGGCCGACATTCATTACCTTTCACGCATTATTTACGACTGGCTGGTGAAGAATGGACGCCTCAGTTCCAGAAAATATCTGGTGGGAGAAAGCTATGGCGGTTATCGGGGTCCGCGGATCACGCATTACCTGCAATCGCAACTCGGCGTGGCCCTGAACGGCTTGGTTTTGGTTTCCCCCTATTTGAATCCGACATTGGACGAGAATGGCGATGTTTCTCCCGTTCGGTGGATGCTGACCTTGCCGTCGATCGCGGCCGCGCATCTGGAGCGGACGCGCAAGCTGACACCGGAGGCGATGGCCCAGGTGATTGCCTACACGCGCGGCGAGTACGCGACCGATTTGCTGAAAGGCCGCTCCGACCCGGCGGCCATGACGCGCATCGTGAAACGTGTAACGGAATTGACCGGCCTGGAAGAGGAATTTGTACGCCGGGCCGGTGGCCGGCTGGAGATCGGCGCATATCTGCGCGAGGTGTTTCGCGAGGAGGGCAAGATCGGCAGCGTGTACGACTCAAACGTGACTTCGTTCGATCCGTATCCCTTCTCCCCGCAGCAACGGACCAACGATCCGCTGCTGGAGAGCATCATCGCGCCGACGACCACAGCCATGGTCGATTTTGTCACGCGCGTGGTCGGATGGAAGACAGATGCCCGCTACAACGCCCTCAGCTACGAAGTGAACACCCAGTGGGACCATGACAGCCGCGCGCTACGCGCTGGCGCCGTCCCCGATCTGAGGCAGGCGGTGGCGGCCGATTCGAAGCTGCGCGTGGTGATCGCACACGGTTGGAACGATCTTTCGTGTCCATTCATGGGCTCGGTGATGACTGTGGACCAAATGCCGCCGATGGGTGACGCCACGCGGGTCGCGGTGCATGAGTATCCCGGCGGTCACATGTTCTACAGCCGTCTCGACAGTCAGATGGCTCTACGCAAACAGGTGCAGGAGATGATAAGCAAGCACTGAGCTCGCAGCGTTTCCGCCCCAGTGATCGGGATGCGGCGCTCGTACCTCCGGAATGAGATGGTTCAGACGTGCTGATCGACCAGGATCGGGTTCCCGTCCGGATCTTCGGCGATAAAGCTGGCGGGCCCCGTGGTGGTTTCATCCGCCTCGACTTGCAGCTTCACGCCTTGCGTTTTCAACTGACGCTGCAGTTCGCGCACGTCCGTGAACGAAGCGACCTTCTGAGCATTGCTGTCCCAGCCGGGGTTGAAGGTCAGGATGTTTTTTCGAAACATTCCATGAAACAGACCAATGAGCTGATCGCCGTTCTTCATGATCAGGTAATTCTTCGAGGCGTCGCCGCCGAAGACCTTGAAGCCGAATTTTTCATAAAAGGACTTTGACGCCTCAAGGTCCTGGACCGTCAAGCTGATCGAAAAAGCGCCGAGCTGCATTGTTCTTTCCCTTGGTAACAGCTTCGATCGGACTATCGGTTCGCTGTCACAGGCGCTGACTCCCCAAGGAACCTGTGAAGGAAAGTCTCCATGCGGCCGAGCGTGTAGATCCACCGGCTATGCAACAGCGACTCGTGCACGTCATCCGGAAAGACGATGAGCTCATAGTACACGTCGCGCTGGCGCAGCAGCTGGACGAGCCCGGTCATCTGCTGGAACGCCACGTTGCGATCGTCGTCACCCTGAATGAGCAGGACTGGCGATTTCCATCCATCAATCGCGCCAATTGTCGACGACTGATACGAGACCGCTTGAGGATCCAGCGAGCTGCCCCACAAGTGCACGCCCGCAAGGTCGACACCGGCTTTGAAGATATCGGAGTTGCGCGCCAACGCCTGCGACGTGAGCACGCCGCCGTAAGACAACCCCCAGATCCCGATTCGGTTCCGATCGACATCCGGCCGGGTTTGCAGGTATTTGCCGCCCGCGACGACGTCCTGATACTCGCTGTTGCCCTCGCCCGCCGTTTTGGGCGCCGTGCGGAAAGATCGCCCGTAGCCGACGCCGCTGCGGTAGTTGATCGACATCACAACATAACCCTGGCTGGCCAGCCACTCATTGATGCCGTATGCCCAGTGATAAAACTGCATGTAGTGATAGGCCGGCATCATCTGCCGCACAGGTCCGCCGTGAACAAAGACGATGGCGGGACGCCGGTCGCCCGGTTTCAGGTCCTTCGGCAGGAATAGCTGATTGTGGATCTCGAGGCCGTCGGCGGCTTTGGTGATCACAATCTCGGGTTTCACGTGTGCGTCCATTGGAAAGCCTGGCCGCGAGGTGGGGAAGATGATCTTTTGCGCTTCGGCGGTTCCAATCTTCCACACGCCTAGCGATTGCGGCATTCTCCAATCGGCGCTTAGCGTCGCCAGGTATTTGCCGGAGGCGAGTGGCGCTGGGTATGTCTCTGCTCCGTCTCCTGTTGTGATTTGCGATGGAGTGCCGCCCGTGGAAGGAACCGCCCAGATGTGGCGCAGTTCGATATCCTTTGCGTTGGTACAGTAGTAAAAAGTCTTGCCGTCAGCCGAGACGGCGATCGACGTCTGGTTTTCGATCAGCCCGTCAGTAGTCGTCAACAACACCGGACGCGCGGACGCATCCGCTATGTTGAGCGTGTAATAGCGATCCCATTCGTCTTTCGCGAGCGCCTCGCTTTCCGGTGTCGCTGGCGCTTCGGGCGCCGCAGGCGCGGCTCCTCGTCCGCCTCTGCCGCCGCGACCACCTCTTCCTCCGCCCGGGGGCACCCATTGGAAAATGACGCGATCCCCCGCCAGGCGGACATTGCCAGGTCTGCTGACGAGCGCATCGTTGGACTGGTTGTGCCAAGTCTCCGGCGCTTCGCCCGTGGTGACGTCGGCTTTGTAGAAGGCGATCGTGTAGCCCCCTTTGAACGTTGCTCGCATCAGACCGGGAGAGTTGTTGGTCGCCGCTGGCGCGGGACTGCCCTGGCCGCCGCGTCCGCCGCGTCCACCGCCACGCCCGCCAGGCGCTGCCGTCGCGGGGGTCTGAAAGGCCGGCCCGTTGGGATCACCGAGTCCGCCGGTGCCTGGTTGCGCCTGTTGCCCGAACGGAAGACCCGGCTGCCTCATGAATACCAGATGCTTGCTGTCGGGTAGCCACATCGGCGTGGTATCGAAATCCACGCTGGGCGACATGTACTTCACCGATCGTGTCGCGACATCGTATACCGTGATGAAGCTGTGATCGGTGCGGGTGCTCACGAACGCGATCTTGCGCCCGTCGGGCGACCACTTCGGGTCGCTTTGCACACCCCACTCCGTGATGAACGGCTTCTCGCCGCGGTCGACCTCACTTGCGGGCTTCACGGGCGTGACTTTCGCGCGATAGATCTGCCCGGCCTTGACAAACAGAATCGCGCTGCCGTCCGGCGCCAACTCGGGATTGGTGGCGTCAACCACCCGCCACGCTCCGCCGGCGGCGCTGGTGCGCGCGGCCCACACCGCGTGTTCGGGCCCGTTGGGGTCGGCGGAAGGGTTAGGCGACCAGCCCTCGCGGTTCGCGCCCTCGCCGCGCATGAACACGACAGTGCTGCCGTCGTCCGAAATCCGAATCCCCGACATCATAATGCCATCGTCTTTCACGAAGTTCGTCAACCGAACGGGCGCAAACAGCGGCGCTGCCGCCGTATAAGCGTTTCGTTTGCCTTCGGCGTAATCAACCCAGGCGACCCGATCGACCTTTCGAGCCGCGACCACCTCCTGCGGCGACGCCGGGCTCAAGAAGCGCTGGTAAGAGGGCACTTCGGGAGGAGCCGAGGCAAGCGGCCGGAAGAGCACGATGGTTGCTGTAATCGACATGAGAGATAGGCGAGTCAAGGTGCGCATAGAAACCTCAGTTCGAGAAAGGGCGCGAACGACCACGGAGTATAACACGATGAGGGGATCCACGATAGCTATTATGGGTCGGGTCGGACCGGACACCGAGGGCTACTTTTCCAATTAGAAGATTACGGCGAAGTAGCGGGGCTAGTCCTGTTCACCGAGCGTTTGGGCGTAGGTTTTGCCGTACGGATAGAAGAGTTCCTTGCGGCTCTGCTGCCACGCGGCTTTCAGTTCCGGCGTAGTGATGTCCCAGTCTGGCCGGCATTTCTTGGTAACGGCACGCAGGTCCTGACGGAGATCCTCCAAAGTGGGTCGGCCCAAGAACCAGTAGCCGTTGTAGATCTTATAAATGACCAGGCCGGGTTCAAGGACGATCACGTGCGGAATCATGGGATTGTGAGTGGGGTCGGTGTATTCCGCGATATCGAGGTCCTTTTGGACCATGCGCGCAGGATCCGAGAGAAACGGCCAGTGAGCGGCGACGCCGGTGCGATATTCATTCGTCTCGGTAATATTGTCGGTGCTGATCGTAACCAGCCTGCAATAGGCAACCTCAAGTTCGCGATGGAGTTCGACCAGTCCTTCAGCCTGCCGGCGATCCTTGGGGCAGAAGCCGCCGCGGCTGAGAACCAGAACCATTGGATGCTGCCCCTGCAGCGCGGAAAGCTTGCGGCGTTTCGCCGTGTGGTCGGAGAGTTCATAATCTGGGAAGCTCGCCCCTGGAACAATGTCAGATCGCATGTGAAATCGCTCTCCCTTGTGGAAACATGATAACCCTGGACGTAATTAAAGACTCGAATGTCTACGACGGCGGTTTGCACTCCACTGCATGACCGGCCCCGCGATTTCGGAAACTTCCTGAACCAATGCCTGCAAGAACGCCGGCACGTCGGTGCAAACCGAAAGATTGGCGCTTTGCCCGGCCCACATGGGTACCAGATCCGGTCGGCCAGCCGCCTCTGCCGCCATCGCCAGGTTTCGGACCAACGCCCGTTGCAGTGGATACGGCAGCATCTCAGTTCCCTGCCGGTTCAAGTCCTCCATCAAGCGATTGTGGATTCCCCGTGCGAGCCTTCCCGTGAAGCCTCTGGTCAGTGCGGTGCGTCCCGCTTTCTTTTCGAGCAGAGCTTCGCGATGAAGAGGGCTGGCGCCTGATTCCTCACACGCCAGGAATACCGTTCCCATTTGGACCGCCTCCGCCCCGAGGGCCAGCGCGGCGATTACTCCCCGTGCATCTCCGATCCCGCCCGCGGCGATCACCGGCACATCCACGATGTCGACGACCTGAGGAACCAGGGACAGCGTGCCCGTAAGAGAATCCTCCGCGGCCCGGAGGAATGAACCGCGATGTCCCCCGGCTTCGAATCCGGAAGCGGCGATAGCGTCTACGCCGGCCTCCTGAATCGCCGCAGCCTCATCAGGCGTCGTTGCCGCGCCAATCGTGACGATATTTTTCACCCGGCACTCTTCGAGAATCTCTCTCGGCGGAATGCCGTAGATGAAGCTGAACACCGGGACATTCGCGTCCAACAGCACGCGAGCCTGATCTTCAAATCGAATCGGGGAACGTGGATTATAGACTGGAGCAGGCGCGCCCAAAGCAGTAAGATGTCCGGCCAGGGGCGCGCGGCTACGGTGGAACGCGCTTTCATCCGATGACCGCGCGCCTTCGTCTTCCATCGACACCCACAAGTTCATGGCGAACGGTTTCGATGTAAGGGAGCGAATCTCCGCGATCACGTCTCTGATCGCATCCAGCAATAAACCGTGAGCGCCGAATGATCCGAGTCCGCCAAAGTTGGAGACGGCCGCCGTCAATCTTTGCGATGGCAACCCGCCGAGAGGACCTTGAACGACGGGATATTCGACCCCGAGTTTCGCAGTCAGCCGGTTCCGATTCCAGGAGGCGGGCACCAAGATCGATTTTACAAATTTACAGCATCGGGTACGCCCGCATCCGGCGAAAGCAAGATCGACTCAGCGGGCAGCCTGTGCTCGTGCGGCCAGCGGGTTGGGCTCCGCCTCACTGAAAAACGCGTACGCCGCGCCGGCCAGCATAGCGCCGACGATCGGAGCAACCCAGAAAAGCCACAGTTGCTGCAAAGCCCATCCGCCCACGAACAAAGCCGGAGCCGTGCTCCTTGCGGGATTGACGGAGAGATTTGTAACGGGAATCCCGATGAGGTGAATCAACGTCAGACCGAGGCCGATCGCGATCGGCGCGAATCCCTTGGGAGCCCGGTTATCAGTTGCGCCCAGGATGATCATCAGGAACATGAACGTCAGGACGATCTCCGCGGTAAGGCAGGAACTGAGCGCGTATCCGCCCGGCGAGTGGGCCGCGTAGCCGTTGGCGGCGAAGCCTCCATCCAGTGAAAATCCCTGCTTGCCTGATGCGATGACGTAGAGCACCGCTGATCCCGCGATCCCTCCCAGCACTTGCGCGATGACATAGGCCGGCAGGTCGGATGCCGGAAACCGTTTCCCAACCACCAGTCCGACGGTAACCGCGGGATTCAGGTGACAGCCGGAGATGTGGCCGATCGCGAAGGCCATCGTCAGCACGGTGAGGCCAAAAGCCAGAGCGACTCCCACGAATCCAATGCCTAAGCTGGGAAACGCGGCGTCCAGAACTGCGGCGCCGCAGCCGCCAAAGACCAGCCAGAATGTTCCAATAAATTCGGCCACGGATCGCCGTGATAGAGACATGTGAAACCCTCCTAGATCGGATGCCGCCTCCGTTCGAGGCTGTCCACAGATCCTATCACTCTCGGACGCTCAGCGGCGCCGGCGCAATGCAGCGATTCCGAGAATCCCCAGTCCGATCAATCCGAATGTTGACGGCTCCGGCACCGCGCTTCCCTGGAATTCAAGATTGTCGATCGAGAAGTTCAGGGTCCGGCTCGGGTCGCTATAAGGGTGATAGGACACATCGAGCCACGCAATCGACGTCGATTCCTGAATTCCTGCGAATCCCGCCAGCCCGATGGGCGCCGGGTTGCCTACGAAGATCTGCGTGTCAATCAACTGCCCATTACTCCCGTAAGCATCCAACTCGAGAAACGCATCCATGCTGCTTCCGAAATCAAACCCCGCTTGCGTCACTGGAAGCGAAAACAGGATCTGAAAGGGCGCGGCCGGACCGTCGCCGATCATTCCGCCTTGATAAACGAACAGCGCATTTGGCGGCGAATCCGGCGGGTCGGGAATAAGCATCGCAGCGGCCAGATTAGTGTCGGCGGTATCGTCGCCGGGATAGGTCGGATTACTGAAAGTCACGCCAAGGCCTGCGTACTGATTACTCACGGAAGGACCGCAAAGATTGCAGCTTCCTCCGCTCAGATTGCTGAAATCGATCAAAGTGGCGTCCTTACTGAAACTGGACGGATCGATAGGCCCGGCATGAAGGGATATTCCGAGCGTCAGCGTGCCTGCCAGGCAAAGGCTAAATCGTAAGAAAGAGTTTGTCACGAGCCTTGGAGAACGGGCGTCTTTCGGTCTCCATTCTGCGTGAGCGGGTGCTAGCAGGTCAGTAGTACGCACGGTGCAACTCGTTCTAGAACTTTAGTGTTAAATCGGAGCTATTCGTTTCGCTACGGCGAGCCAGACCCGGTCGACGGGTTCAGGAAATGTAACCGGCGTAATTGCCAGAATCGCGCTTGTTTTCTCTGCGATAACGTTCACCACGGCTTCTCTGCGAGCGTTCCACAGTTAGCAGCCCGCGCTGGGCACTATTGATTCAGGCGCAGAATTCGTGGGCGAATTACCGTCGCGGCCGCAAGAATTTTCGCGTAAAGTGTATTGACGATCGCGAAGTATGCCCTCAGAAAATCCGCCCACGCGCGGAATCGCCAGTCTGTTGCAGCGGTGGGGGGAAGGCGACCGTGAAGCGCTCACCAGCCGGGCGGAATTGCAATTTCGCGTTATCGGAGCGAATCCCTACCGGCCCTTCAAAGCGAATCGCTGCCGCTCCGACTTACCGTGCCAGACCATCGCATGGTCCACGAAGACGCGAGCGCTCGCCGTTCATCTCCGCGCGCGAGAGGTGCCTGCTGCCGGAATCCAACCCAGGCACCGCCGATTCGGGGAGCGGTTTGATGTTCATTTCGCCGGATATGATCCAGCCGGATTTCCGCGCTCTGTGACGCCGCCAAACCAGTCAACGCGACTCCCAGAATCGCCGCGAACTTCCTGAGTTCAGTGCGCCGAACCAGGATCCACGCAAGTGAAACTGGCTGCATCGTCGGAACTTCCGGTTCCATTCCAATGCGCAACCTTGGGATAACGGCACACCGGACGAGTACGCGCCACACCGCTCGCCGGCGATGCACCTTTATACTTCGTCGCGACCACTTGTTCCGGAGCCGTGCCTTTCTCCACCCATTGGACCAGCGCGGCGTTCAGGTCGTGCTGCGGGTCGCCTTCGGAGATCGCCCCTTGCCCGAAGTCGCTCGGTCCCGGACCGCCGCCGCAGTGCTGCATTCCGGGAATCATGAACAGACGAACAAACGCCGTAGCATTTTTGGCGCCCATCTTCGATACGACGCTCTGATAATAGTTAATGCTGTTTACCGGCGGAATCGCGGGATCGCTCCAGCCGTGATAAATAATCAGCTTGCCGCCGCGATCCTTGAAACGCTTCAAGTCCGCATCGGTCGCATTCAGAGTTCGCGCCAGACTGTCGTCGGCGAGTTTCACGTCGTGATCCACGTTGAATTTGTGAAAATCCCACGCCGGGTCGTTGTAAAGCATGTCCTGAAAGAAGCCCATTCCGAACATCGCCTGCATGCCCTTGCCCGGTCCGGCGCCGGAGATCCAGCCGCCCCAGCCGTTGAATCCGGTTTCGCCGCCCGGCGAAAAGCCAGGAAAAACCTGCTCGCCCTTCGAGTTCCGCGGGCCGGAATAAATCTTTTCAAGCGCCATCACCTGCGGCTGCGTCAGGCAGGTATCCGCGTCCGGCCCCTGGCATAAAAGGGTGGCCGGCTTAAAGTGACACTTGGTCGGATCGTCGATCACACCGTCCTTCACTCCGTCTAACGCGTCGCACGCTGCGAGCGTGGCGGCTTCGAGCGCAGGCAGCTTCTTGGCGGGAATGTACGCATCCGGATTGGACTGCAACGCATTGATGTCCCACATCGCGGTGATCAGCAAATGCGTCCAGTAATTCGCCGGCGCGCCGGCCATGATGCCGTCATAGTCGGTGGGGAAGCGCTGCGCCTCCATTAAAGCCTCGCGTCCGCCGTTCGAGCACGAGCTGAAGTAAGCTCGCCGCACCCCGTCGCCATAAAACGCGTGAACGATCGACTTGCCTTTGTCGGTGGTTTCGTGAATGGCGCGATATCCGAAATCTGCCACCTTCTCGGGATGGTTCAGCGCCCACCTTGCGTCAATCGTTCCGGCCGCATGACCGGTATCGGTGCCGGCGGTCGCATAGCCGTGTGCGATCGCGGCGGCCATCGACCGGTAATCGATCGATCCGGCAAATCCGCCATTTCCGATTCCTTGAAACTTCCCGTTCCATCCGGACGCCGGCATCCACACCTCAAATTCGATGTCGGAGTCCTCTGACGGCTTGATCGCACCGGCCACGCGGCAAAACGCAGGAAGATTCGGGATGGGCGGAGTCCCGGGAGGTGTGAAGGATCCCGCTGCCACGGCTTCGGCCTTTTTTATGGTGGTAGTTTGAAGCGCGAGTTTCGCGAGGTCTTCGCAGTTCGTAGACGCGGCGTCGATCACACTGCTAATCAAGACCGCCAGCACTGGGATACCAAGGTATCGGTTCATAGCGGCCATTGTATAATGCCGGAGCATTGCGAATCTTCGTCGTTGAAGATGAGCCTGTTCCAATAGGAATCATCGCCCTTGCGGACGTGGGGACGCGCGGACCGCGCGCTCGAAGGCCCAGCTTCGAATGTGATTGATCTGCTCCTTCATAGTGCGCGAGAGCGGAACGATTTTCACCGCAACGCTGATCAAATCCTGCTCGGTCGGCTCCCGCTCTTCGAGGCGCGCCTTGGTCAGGGCCGATACGACGCATTGCTCGATCTCGGCGCCGGTCCAGCCGCCGGTGAATTGCGTTAACTGGGCGAGATTGAAGCCGCTCGTGTCCACGCCGCGCCGGTTCAGGTGAATCCTGAAAATTTCGATTTGTTCCTCGTCGAGCGGCAAATCCACGAAGAAAACCTCGTCGAATCGTCCTTTGCGGATCATTTCAGCCGGTAGAAGATCGATGCGATTCGCCGTGGCGGCCACGAACAGACCACGCGCCTTTTCTTGCATCCAGGTGAGGAAAAACGCGAAAATCCGGCCCTGTTCTCCGCCGGACTCGGTCGAGGTGATGCCCATTTCGATTTCGTCGAACCACAGAACGGCGGGCGCCATGTCCTCCATCATCCGGCAGGCTGCGACGAATGCGCCCTCCGGTTTACCGTGCCTGCCGGAGAAAATCTCGATCATGTCGACGCGATACAACGGTAGCGCGAATGAAGAGGCGATCGCCTTGACGCACAGACTCTTGCCGCAACCCGGAATACCCATGATCAGGACGCCTTTCGGCACGATCTCTTCGGTCAGGTTATCGCGCATCTGAAACAACTTCCGGCGTTCCAGCAGCCATTTCTTCATGCCCTCCAAACCACCGACTTCGCCGATGATGGTTCCCTCGGAAACAAACTCGATGACGCCGGTGCGATTGATCAGCAGACGTTTCTCTTCGAGCAGCACCGGAAGCGAGTCTGGTCCGAGATCGCGGCCTGTTGCCAGGACCCGGCGCAACGCATAGCGAACCTCTTCGAGCGTCAGACCCTGGAGAGTAACGGCAACCTGATGGAGAACAGATTCAGCCGTGCCCGGACGGGTTTCATCGCGCAGAAACTCGACCAGTTCCACCAGATCCGGCGGCCGAAGTTCGAGAAACATGACGCTGCGTTCGAGTTCCTCGGGAATAAACCGGACCGGCGAAGTAATCACGACAAACTTGCTTTGGTCGAGACAGCTTTCGTGAAGGTCTCGCAGGCGGCGCCGGATCTCTGCCGATTCCCGCATCGGGTCATGAAAATCTTTGAGATGGAAGATCGCAGGGCCTTGGTATGAAGCGATAAAATCGAGCGCGGCGCGAGGAGTTTGGGTGACCGATTCTGCCGCTTCGCCGTCGCGGCGCATCCCCTCGGTGAGGCTCCACGTCCAAACCGGCATGGGCGTCGAAGCGAGCCGTCCATGCGCGACTTCTCTCAAAACTCTGGCGATTCGTTGTTCTTCGGACGAATGGATGTAGGTGAGCGGGCGTCCGGACTGGAAGAGCTCACGAAGAATCTTCGCTGCGCGGCTCTCGACGACTTGTGTTTCTGGGTTCAATAGGTCTGTCGCGGGGAAAACTCGGATCGTCTTTCATGTTAGCGCGATCCGCCGCGCGACGCGGTATATAATCGTTTCGAAGAAAGAGGATTTGCAATGAAAAGATATGTTCGTGTCGCAGTTCTTGGAGCCGTCGCGATTGCGTTGTTCGCGCAAGCTCCGAAAGGCTGGAAAATGCGCGTGGATCGGAGCACGTCCGCGTCGGACCCCGACGGGTCGGGAGGCATCAGTTTCGTTACCAGCGGGGCCGGCTTCCACGCCACGAATCCGCAAGCGGCGGTTTATTGGAATCCGGCGAATACCGCAGCCGGAGCGTACACATTGAAGGGCACGTTTACGCTGATGAAGCCGAGCGGCCACACCAACTACTATGGCCTGATCTTCGGTGGCAGCGATCTCGAAGGTCCACAGCAGAAGTATTTGTACTTCGTGGTCGCACAGAACGGGACCTGGCTGATCAAGCGTCGGGATGGGGATGCCAGCACGGACACGGTCGCCCCGAAGACTCCGAGCGATGCGGTGAAGAAGCCCGACGGAAGCGGTAAATCCACCAATGCATTGGAAGTTCGCGTCGGCGCCGACAAGATTGACTTCGCCGTGAACGGCCAGGTGGTGCATTCGATGCCGAAAAACGGTCTCAAAACCGACGGTATTTACGGCATCCGCATCAATCATCTCCTGGAAGTTCAGGTGGACGGGTTGAGCGTATCGAAATAGCGTCCATGACTGAGGACGACCTTTATGCATTTCTGGCGAAGTGCAAACTAGGTGTTCTCGGAACCATCGGAAATGTCGGCACGCCTCAATCGGCTTTAGTCGGAATCGCGGTTACGCAAGAACTCGAGATTATTTTCGATACGGTCAAGAGTTCCCGCAAATATCCGAATCTCATCGCCAAGCCTGCATGTTCCTTCGCGATCGGGGGTTGGGGCAACGGCGAGCAGACAGTTCAATACGAGGGCGATGCCCAAGAACTGAAATCGCGGAGTTTAGAGCGATACCAGGAAACGTATTTCAAGGCCTGGCCCGACGGTCCCGCGCGGATGAACTGGCCGGGAATTGTGTATTTCGTGGTGCGGCCGCGATGGATTCGGTATAGCGACTTCGACCGGAACCCGCCGCTGATCCGCGAGTTTGCTTTTCCGGTCGCCAAATCGGGGGAAGTGCATTAATTTTGATAAACTTCGAAACGTCGGTCAGTAGTGGATCGTCTTCCGGTGTGAGATCTTTGGAGGCCGGTGTGAGATCTTTGGAGGCCGGTGTGAGATCTTTGGAGGAAAGATATGCGAACTTTAAACGCGGTAAATAAGAAGGCGACGTTGGCTGTGGTGATGTTGGGCGTGCTGGGAGCTGCGGGAGTTTCCGCGCAGGCACCCCCACCTCCGTTGCCCCCGCAGCAGTTGGATCAGTTAGTGGGGCGAATCGCTCTGTATCCGGACCCGCTGCTGGCGCAGATTCTTGCCGCGGCTACGTTTCCGGATCAGATTCCCGATGCGGCGCGCTGGGCGGATCAGCATCATTACCTCAGAGGACAAGAGCTGGCCAACGCGATCCAGAACGATCATTTGCCATGGGACCCGAGCGTGCAAGCGTTGCTCCCGTTTCCGTCGGTCTTAGAGATGATGGCCGGTGACATGAACTGGACGTCGCAGCTCGGCAACTCTTTCCTGACGCAGCAGCAGGAAGTGATGGATGCGGTGCAGCGGCAGCGCCATCAGGCGCAGAGGTACGGATATTTGAGAAGCAATCCCCAGATTGTGGTGGGAGCCGGACCATACATCACGATCATGCCGGTGGACCCGGGATTCATTCCGGTACCGTATTACGATCCGGCGATAGTATATTTCGCGCCGAGACCGGGATTTTTCGTGGGAGGAGCGATTCGCTTCGGATTCGGGATCAGTATCGGCGCGTACTTCCGGCCGTGGGGCTGGGGAGTGGGATTCGGGCGGTTTGACTGGGGCGCCCACCGGGTGTTCATCAACAACGCACCGTGGGGCCGTACCTGGATCAATCGCGGCGCGTATGTTCATCCTTACGAGGGCGTTCGGCGATGGGGACCGGCAGAGCGGGTGCCGGAACACCACGAACTCCATGAGCGTTCCGAGCATGAACGGGCGGCTCCGCGCGAAGGCCGAGCGAGGGAAGAAGAGCACAAAGGACGAGGCCGCTAATCTGCGGCGCGATACAGGCTTCCTTGGGAGAGTGTAGCGTAAAGTTATCTCAATGAAGCCTGTCATCGGAATCGACCTCGGCACCACGAATTCCGCACTCGCGTACACGCAAGGCGAAACCGTCGAAGTTTTCGAGATTCCGCAACTGGTGCATCCCGGGGAAGTTCGCGAAGAGCCTCTGTTGCCGTCCTTTGTATTTCTGGAGGACGGCGCGCCCATCACCGGAGTGTTGGCGCAACGCAAAGGGCTGGATAACGCGGGCCGGCTGGTCTCATCGGCAAAGTCGTGGTTGTCGCACGCGGGGGTGGATCGTAACGCCGCAATTCTTCCGCCGAACGCACCGGAGGGAATCAAGAAGATCTCGCCGGTGGAGGCGTCCCGTTTATACCTCAGCCATCTGCGCGACGCCTGGAATACGAAACGCCCGGAATCGCCGTTCGACGATCACCAGGTTCTGGTGACGGTGCCGGCGTCGTTCGACGAAGTCGCGCGCGAGCTTACCTTAAAGGCCGCCGAGGAAGCCGG
>Ga0209517_10004362_pt1 | contig 18624 bp, 13 predicted proteins | sample PeaSoiMetSII2010_FD_187695 | JGI IMG/M metagenome (GOLD analysis project Ga0209517, IMG submission 187695) | Peat soil microbial communities from Weissenstadt, Germany - SII-2010 (SPAdes) (version 2) | ecosystem: Environmental > Terrestrial > Soil > Wetlands > Peat | place: Germany...
TCAAGTTCCGCCAAAAGGCGCCACCTCGTATCCACGTGAGCGCTGAGCGGAACGGCAGGCATTGGCACTTTTCCGTTCGCGACAATGGTATTGGAATCGCCCCCCAATACTTCGAACGGATCTTCGGAGTGTTTCAGCGGCTGCACACCCGCAGGGAGTATCCCGGCACCGGTATTGGCCTTGCAGTTTGCAAGAAGATCGTGGAGCGGCATGGGGGCCGGATCTGGGTGGAGTCCGTGCCGGGCGAGGGAGCCACCTTTCATTTCAGCTTATTGGATGCCCAAACAAATCATCGCCAGGACGGAGGGGAATTTCATGCCGGAAGCCGCGACGTATAGACCCATCGAGATCCTTCTGGTGGAGGATAGCCCGAGCGATGCCTTACTGACCCGGGAGGCCCTCGGTGGTTCTAAGCTTCTGAACAAGCTGCACGTCGTCGAAAACGGAGTTGACGCCCTCGCCTTCCTTCGCAGGGAAGGCCGTTTCGCGAGCGAGCCACGCCCAGACCTTATCCTGCTGGACCTGAATCTTCCCAGGATGGACGGTCGGGAGGTTCTTCGGGAAATCAAGGGGGACGACGACCTGAGAGTGATCCCGGTGGTGGTCCTCACCTCTTCCGACGCCGAAGAGGACATACTGAAGTCCTACAAACTCAACGCCAACTGCTACATCACCAAGCCAGTTGAATTCGATAAATTCGTCAAGGTCGTGCGGTCGATCCGTGAGTTTTGGATCGCTGTGGTTACCCTGCCTCCGCAACAGCACACAGAGGCCGTTCCCATCTCGAAGCCTCCGGGTTAGGGATGGCGGGATTGGGCACCATATGTCGGGGGATCTGAGCTTGAGTTACATTTGTGCGGTTTGCCCGTTTGCCGTCCAGAATCATTACTCCCGCACACTTGCGAGCGCCTGAGAGTAGCTCAAAACGCGCCCTCCGTGCTGCTGTTGGTACGATTCCGCCTCTTGTAGCGACTTGAATGCAACCAGCGTGGGCAGGCACCGATCATACTCGCGCATGGAAACGCCGTGGGGTTCGCGCGCCATCGGTTGGTCACCGTGCGCGCAATACTGGACGTCGCCGCCTTCAACATAAGTGGCGGATTCTGCTGCAACACTCTCCCCGGTGTTGACGTCAGTGGCCCAGGCCGGACCTGAGGTTCCCTGCTTCTGACTAACCTGGGCATGCATGCCGCAGCGTGGGCAGCACGCCAGCACCACGTGGTCTCCAACTTTCAATCGGTAGGCGGTAACGGGATGCACCATGCGGTCGCAGAACGGGCACATCCCCGCCGTCTCGCGCTTCTGTTCGTACCGATAGGCAAAAAAGCTAGTGACCCCGATCGCGACCAGCGCGACAAGCGTTACAACGATTTCGCGGGCTTTCATGGCTTCCTTCCGGGGCGCCAGGCGCCCTCTATAGTTTAACCCCGTCCGTGCTCCGTAGTCAGTCGTCCGTTGCAATGCGTCGCGGTCGGTCCTGCAACGGACAACGGACTAAGGACTACGGACAAGTTCCTTTGTCATGCCCCCTATCCCTCATGGGGCTTGCTCAAACTCGGCTTCACCTCAAAATTCCACTTCCACACCGCATAAATCGCGGGGTAAACCAGCAGCTCTAGAATAAAGGAAGTGAAGATGCCGCCGACCATGGGGGCGGCGATGCGCTTCATCACATCCGCGCCCGTCCCAGTGGACCACATGATGGGGAGGAGGCCCATGAACATGCATCCGACGGTCATCACCTTGGGGCGAACGCGCATGGCCGCGCCGTGCACAATGGCGTCCTGCAAACCTCTATAGCTCGTTAGCAGCCCAGCCTGCTTCCAGCTTTCGTAAGCGAGATCGAGATAGAGCAGCATGAAGACGCCGGTCTCCGCGTCGACACCCAGCAAGGCGATCAAGCCCACCCAGACAGCGATGCTCATGTTGTAACCGAGCCAATGAAGTAGCCAGATGGCTCCTACCGCGGAGAACGGCACTGCCGCGAAGACGATGAGAGTCTTCACCACTGACTTGGTATTGAGGTAAAGGAGGATGAAGACCAGGAAAATGGTGAGCGGCACCACCAACTTCAGCCGTTCGCGCATGCGCTGGAGGAATTCGTACTGGCCGCTCCAGCTCAAACTGTAGCCGGCGGGCAGATGCGATTCCACCTGGCCGCGCACCAGATGTTGTGCTTCCTCGACATAGCTCCCGAGGTCGCGTCCAGCCACGTCCACGTAAACGTATCCGCTCAGCAAACCGTTCTCATCGCGAATCATGCTGGGCCCCTCCAGCAGGCGGATATCCGCAAGCTGGCTGATGGGAATTTGCGCACCGCTGGGCGTGGCCACCAGCACACGGTTGAGCGCTCCCAAGTCGCTGCGATAATCACGCAGGTAACGGACGTTGACGGAATAGCGCTCGCGGCCCTCGACAGTAGTGGTGACGTTTTCGCCGCCCACACCTGACAGGATGTAAGCCTCAACATCGTCCACGGTTAGTCCGTAGCGGGCCAACTGGTCGCGCCGCAGATTGAAATCCAGAAAATAGCCGCCACTCACGCGCTCGGCGTAAACGCTGCGCGTGCCCGCCACCTTCGACAAGGTATGTTCAATTTCCTCACCAATCTCCTGAATTTTATCGAGGTCGGCGCCCAGCACCTTCACGCCGACAGGTGTGCGTACGCCGGTGGTGAGCATGTCCACGCGATTGCGGATAGGCATAGTCCAGGCGTTGGTGGTGCCGGGGATGCGCAGGGCGCGGTCCATCTCATCCACCAGGTCGTCCTGCGAAATACGGTCGGCCCAGATGTGACGCAAAATCTTCTGCGACCATTCCGGAGCGCGCGCGGAGTACCACTGTGGCTTCTTCCGCCATTGGACCTGCGGCTTCAGGAGCACCGTAGTCTCCACCATCGAAAGCGGCGCGGGGTCCGTGGAAGTCTCCGCGCGCCCGGCTTTGCCGAATACGCGCTCGACTTCTGGAAAAGTTTTCAGGATGCGATCCTGAATTTCTAACAGCCTCTGCGCTTCCTCGAGCGATATCCCCGGCAGCGTCGTGGGCATGTAGAGCAATGTACCTTCGTTGAGCGGCGGCATGAATTCCGACCCGAGGCGTTGGGAGGCCGGAACCGTCAGCACCACGGTGGCAACGGCCACGCCGATCACCACCCAACGTAGGTGCACGGCCAGTTCCACAACTGGGCGATACAATTTGATCAGCAAGCGGCTGATGGGGTGCGCCTCTTCCGGGTGTATTTTCCCCACCAGAACGGCGTTTACAATACGGGCCAAAAAGCGCGGACGGAAGCTAAACTCCGTGGCATGAGTGAAAAACAGCCGCATGGCGGGGTCAAGTGTGATCGCTAATACGGCGGCGATGGCCATGGAAAAGTTCTTGGTAAAGGCGAGCGGCTTAAAGAGTCTTCCTTCCTGCGCCTCCAGGGCAAAGATGGGCATGAACGAGACCGCGATCACCAGCAACGAAAAGAAGCTTGCGGGCGCGACTTCCTGGATGGCTTCTATGACCACTTCGCGGTAATCGCGCTTGCGGCCTCCGGCTTCCCAAATCTCCAGCTTCTTGTGCGTTTGCTCCACCACCACGATGGCTGCGTCCACCATGGCGCCGATGGCAATGGCGATTCCCCCCAACGACATGATGTTGGAAGTCACCCCAATCGCTTTCATAGGAATGAACGAAATCAACACGGTGATTGGGATGGTCAAGATCGGAATCAAGGCACTGGGGACGTGCCAGAGGAAGATCAGAATCACCAGGCTGACGATGGAGATTTCTTCGAAAAGCGTGTGCTTGAGCGTGTCGATCGAGCGAAGGATGAGGTCGGATCGGTCATACGTGGAAACGATTTTCACCCCGGGCGGTAGGGAGGGTTGGAGCTGATTCAGTTTCGCTTTTACCCGGTCTATCACGCTCAAGGCGTTTTCGCCGGAACGCATGATCACCACCCCACCCACCGCGTCGCCCTTGCCATCCAGGTCCGCAATGCCGCGGCGAATGTCAGGTCCGAGGGTGACTTGGCCAATGTCCTTCACCGTGATGGGCACGCCGGACCGTGGGTCGCCGCCTACCACGATGCTCCGAAGGTCGTCAAGGGAACGCGCATAGCCACGGCCGCGCACCATATACTCGCGGCTGGCGAATTCCACCAGGCGTCCGCCCACGTCGTTATTACTTGCGCGTACTGCCTCCACCACTTTCATCAAGGGAATTTTGTATGCCGCAAGTTGGTTAGGATCGACTTGAATCTGGTACTGGCGCACCAACCCGCCGATGGCCGCCACTTCCGCCACCCCGGGAACGCTTTCGAGGTAATAGCGCAGGTACCAGTCTTGATACGAGCGCAACGAGTCCAGGCTGTGCCGTCCCGTGGTGTCCACCAACGCGTATTGAAAAACCCAACCGATGGAAGTGGCGTCCGGCCCCAACTCCGTCTGCACGCCGGAGGGGAGGCGCGGCGTGATTTTCGACAGATACTCCAGCGTCCTCGATCGCGCCCAGTAGATGTCTGTCCCTTCGTCGAAAATGATGTAAACGTAAGAGTAGCCAAAGTCGGAGAAGCCCCGGATGTCCTTGACGTGCGGGGCGCCCAGCAGCGACGTGATAATGGGATAGGTGACCTGGTCTTCCATGATGTCGGGGCTGCGGTCCCAACGCGAATAGATGATGACCTGGGTATCGGAAAGGTCCGGTATAGCGTCAAGGGGCACGTTGTGAAGCGACCACCACCCGGCGGCCACCGCCACTCCCACCAACAGGAAAACCAGGAATTTGTTTCGTGCCGAAAAATCGATGATCTTGTGAATCATTTTTGCATTCCCTCCACCGACTGACGGAGGTTGCTTTCCGAGTCGATCAGGAAGTTGGCGCGGGTCACCACGAGCTCACCGGCGTGAAGGCCGCTGAGGATCACAACGTAATCTCCCGTGCGCGTGCCCACCGTCACGGTGCGCGGCTCAAAGACACCCTTTCCGCGAGCGACGAAGACGCGTTGATGCGCGCCCGAATCCAGCACGGCGTCAGCGGGCACCGTAAGGCGCCGCCCCAGGCCACGATGCAGCTCCAGGTTCACAAACATCCCGGGCTTCAGCTTCACGCCGGGATTGGGAAACTCCACGCGGACGGTTAAGGTGCGTGTGTCGGGCTTGACGGTGGGGGAAATGAAGATGAGCCTCCCACGCAAGGCGACGTTGGGAAGCGCCTCCGTGGTGAGGACGGCGGACTGCCCCAGGCTGACCGAGGGCGCGTCCGATTCGTAGATTTCGCCCTCCGCCCAAATCGAACTGAGGTCCACGAGTTGGTAGATATCCATTTCCGGACTGACATATTGATTGGGGAATGCCTTGCGATCCACCACATACCCGGTGACCGGTGAGAATATGGCGATGTCGTGGGCTGGCTTGCCCGAAGCTTCGATGTCGTGAATCTCCCCCTCGGTCAAATCCCAAAGTTCCAGCCGTCGCCGCGCAGCTTCCAACAGAGATGCACCCGCCGTAGCGATTTCCGGAAAAGAGCTCTTGGCCAGCGAGTCGCGCGCCCGCAATGCCAGAAGGTATTCCTGTTCCGTAGCCAGCAAGTCAGGGCTGTAAAACGTGAACAGCGCATCACCCTGCTTCACTTGCTGCCAGGTGAAATCGACGAAGACCTTTTTGATCCAACCACTGGTTCTTACATGGACATGTGCCAAGCGCGTCTCGTCCATCGCCACGTGCCCCACGGACCGGATGGTTTGGTCGAGCGTTCGGTATTGAGCCTGGGCCGTCGTGACTCCCATCAATTGCTGGCGAGCGGAACTGATCTCTACACCTCCCGGGGGGAGCGACCCAGACGCCTTCTCGGAGGCATAGACTGGAACGAGCTTCATGCCGCAGTCCGGCGCGATCCCCGGTTTGTCAGAGTGATACCAGGGGTGCATGGGGTCCTGGTAATAGAGAATCTTCCCCTCTCCGGGATTCGGTTGCTCCGCAGCCTCCGTCCTTGGTGTGGGGGCAAGAAATGCGGCGGCGCGGTTATGCAAGAAATGCTGGCGGTCGCTGCCCGGCAACGGGGAGGCGGTGAGGGGCCTAAGAACGGCGATCAGCGTGAACCAGAGAATGCGATGGATGTTGCTTCTCATCTTGAGAATCTCCTTAGCCCCAAAGGGGCGACCTAACAAAGCCCAGGCTAACGGCCTGGGTCAAGAAGTTCACCCCGTTGGGGCTCTCAAGCCCTGAAAGGGCGTGATAAAATCTACTGACCACGCTTAAGGGACAGTCGCAGTGCGTCCCGTAACGCTATTTCGCCCCTACAGGGCTTGCTGCCAAGGGCGGGTTCGCGGACCCAGGCCGTTGGCCCATAAGCGCTAAGATAGGGCTTGGCCGACTGGCCCCGAATGGGGCCAACCGTGAGTAGCCGCAGGTTTTAACCTGCGGATGACGGGAGCGTCCCCAAGTCCTTCCAACCCCAACGGGGTCGACCTCGGACGGGTCGGCCCCTCCAGGGCCGGAATGTTGATGGACGCGTCATTTTCCGTAGGTTTCACCTACGGCTACTCACGGTGTCCCGCTTCGCGGGACGCAACCCACAACGCCGGATTGACTGAAGGCGGCTCTTACCTTGCGCATATCGGCCGTTGACCTGGGCTGTGCAAGTCCGCCCCTTCGGGGCTCGTTCGAACTTGCTGAATCAGATTCAATCCCGTTACTTCCTCGAGGCGCGCCAGCGCCTTTTCATGATTCGTAACCTGAAGGTGGTAATCGAGCTCAGCGTCGACGACCGCCTGAAAGTTGCTGAGCACGTTCAGGAAATCCACCCCGCCGGTCTGATAGCTGGTGATGGAGGATTCCAGCGTCAAAGAGGATTGCGGCGCGATCCCTTGCGAATAAAGCTTCAGGAGTTGCTCCGTGGCCTGAATTTCCAGGAAGTCCTGTTGCACCTGGTAGCGAAGTACGGTCAGTTCATTCGTTTGCATCTGGCGGGCGGATTCCAGGTTGGCCGCCGCCTCGGCGATGGCCATGTCCTGCTTGCGGCGATGAAAGATGGGGAGAGAAGTTGTGAACGTGATTCCATACATATCCGGCAAACCATCGCGCTGCATGTAAATGTAACCGACGCTGAGATCGGGGCGCACTTCCTTGCGAGCCAGGTCCACGGACAGCCGGTTTTGGTCCACCATCGTCTGGCGTTGCTTGAGGGCGGGATAGTTGGCCTGCGCCGCTCCCTGTAGTTGCTCTTGGGTGTAGACGAAGGGGCTGGGCTGGACCGCCGATGTCGCGGCAACGGGCGAGTCAATGGGTACATTACGCAAGCTGTTCAGTCGCGCTTCCAGCGTGCTCCGCTGCTGGTTGAGCATCGTCTCGCGTTGAGTAAGTCGTGTGACTTCCAGTTGCGCCCGCAGAACATCCTGCTGCGCGGCCTTGCCGACGGAGTAGCGGATCTCGGTGACCTTTTCGAATCCCTCCAGGGCCGCCCGGTCCTTCTGCAGAATCGCTAGGCTCCGGTCAATATAGGCGAGGTCGAAATACGCCCGCTTCACTTCTGCCGCCACGCGACGCTCGACCGCCTCGTACGCGAGCGTCTCGGCGTCGGAATCGCGAGAGGCGATTTCCGTGCGCAGGCGCGTCTTGCCAGGGTAGGGGATCACCTGCTCAGCCATCACCTGCCGGGCGCTGGAGGGATCGCGCCGCATCACTGTGAAGGGAGGAAGCGCGTTGCCTCCGTAGCTGAAAGAGACCGTGGGGTCCGCCCAGGCGCCAGCCTGCGGAATCCGCGCGCGTTTGGCATCCACCGCCCGTCGGGCGGCGAGGATTTCCGGATTGCGCTCGGTTGCTTCCTCGACCAGCTTGGCGAGGCTCAGTGTAGGGGCAGCCTCTGCATCACGTCCAGGCCCTGACTGCGAGAAAACCCACACGGGCGTGGCGAAGCAAAGAATGCTCGTAACCAGGGAAGAAATCTTCCGTCTCATCGTCAACTCTCCCTCCCGGCCAAAAGCCTTGACCGGGCCGGCATACTATCGCTTAACGAAGATTTGGAGGATTGCCGGGTTCCCCGCACGCGCAGGGATCGACACTTCGGGCTTAGGGTTGTGGGGAGAGTCTCAGATCAGAAGGAGGCAGGATTGTGAAAGAGGACTCAGGGGAGGGGAAACTGATGGCAACATATGTTGCCGCACTGGTGCGCTGGTTGCCACCCTAGGGGCGGCCGAGGGATGTGACATTTCCCCTAATTGCGCCGTATACCCCGATGAGTCCCCAGCACTCTGTGTTTCAGTGAGAGATCCCTGATAATTCAAGAGGAAGTTTACGCAGCAAGCCGGCAGTGAGGATGAACTCGGCGGTGTGGTGTTGGTGCTCATCGGGCAGCACGGGTGCGAGCTACTGTGGCTCGGCACGCAGAGTGTCCTCAGCCCGGAAAGCTGCACCACGAAGACCGTAAGCAAAAGACAAACACAGCGTCGCACGTCGATAGCCTCACCCGTCATTCTAAAGCAAGCAGGGTGCCAGAAAGCAACCGAAAAAAGATGGAAATACCGGTATACTGGCTTGTGAGTCGTGGTGGGGCCGCTGGCGTCGTCGATGAGAATGGCCGTTTCATTCTGTTTCAGTAAGTTGCTGCTCAGCACCGTCGGGAAGTCGTGCATCTGTGTGTGCGGCGGCAGAAAGAGGCAGGACGAAGAGGGCATCGACACAAACGAACGCGGGGAGCGCGGGCCCTCGGCTTTTCGTGGGGCGAAGTTGCAAAGGTCTTGACCGCACGAATAGGTCACTGTCTCGAATTTCAAATGCATTGGAGCTTTCGCAACAGGAGGCATGGTGCAGTCATTCTTGCAGGATTTCCGCTACGCTCTGCGCATGCTGGGCCAGACCCCGGGATTGACCCTCGTCATCGTGCTTTCCCTGGCTCTCGGCATCGGCGCTAACAGCGCCATCTTTAGCGTGGAGGACGCCTTATTGCTGCGGCCGCTGCCCTATCCCCAGCCTGCGCGGCTGGCAGCCGTCTGGCTACACTCTCCCGGCATCGGCATCTTTCGCGACTGGCCGTCGCCGGGCCAATACGTCGATCTCGAGAAGGAGAACCGTTCCTTCCAGGAGATGTCCATCTCGCGGCTTCGCGGCATGACGCTCGCCAGCCAAGGCCAGCCGGAACTTGTGGGCGCAATCCTAACCTCGTCTTCTCTTCTGCACATGCTCGGGGCCAAGCCGCTTCTGGGACGCCTGCTCCTTCCCGAGGAAGACAAACCGGGCAAGCCGCCGGTCGGCATCCTCAGTTACGGAGTGTGGAGGCGTTTATTCAGCTCCGATCCCCAAATCGTAGGCAAGAGCATCACGCTCGATGGGGCCGCTTACACGGTAGCCGGGGTGCTGACTCCGGATTTTTCTCCTAATTCGGAGGTCATGCCCGCCGAAGGGCCCATGGATAAGGTCGATGTATTTCTGCCGTTGCCGTTGGGGGCAGACGCCGAGCGGCGGCGCGGCGACGAAAATTACAACGTGATCGTCCGGCTGAAGCCCGGCGTTTCCCTCGCGCAAGCCCAAGCCGATGTCGACGTCATCGCCGGGCGCATTCGCGAGAAAGACAAGCGCGATCGAACCTTCGGCATGAGTGTCGTGGGCTTGCAGGATCAAGTGGTGGGCGACGTCCGCCGCGTCTTGCTGGTCCTCCTCGGTTCGGTGGCGCTGGTGCTGCTGATCGCCTGCGCCAATGTGGCAAACCTGCTGCTCGCACGTGCGGCGGGGCGCGAGCGGGAGATCGCCATCCGCGCTGCGATGGGCGCGAACGGCTGGCGCATCCTGAGGCAGTTACTGACCGAAAGCGTTCTGCTGGCATTCGCCGGCGCCTCCGCCGGACTGGTGATTGCAAGTTGGGCTCTGCACATGGTGCGAGCCATCAATCCGGGCAATATCCCCAGGCTGGAGGACATCCGGATCAACGGCGCGGTCCTCGCCTTCACCTTCGGGATCTCGCTCGGGACGGGCGTTCTGTTCGGCCTGGCGCCGGCGTGGCGGGCTCTGGTCATCGACCTCCAAACCTCGCTCAAGTCCGGTGGGCGCACGGGACAGAGTCATGGCGGTATGGGCCTCGCACGAAACCGATTACGCGGCCTGCTGGTGGTTTCCGAACTGGCGTTTTCGCTCATGCTGCTGATCGGCGCAGGGCTCCTGCTTCGGAGCTTTGTGCGTCTTCAAAGCATCCCGCCGGGTTTCAGCACTGACCACATTCTCTCGCTGCAAGTTGTAGCCTCCGGCCCCGGTTACAGGGAGAACGCCGCAGTGATCGGCTTCTTTCAGCAAATCGGCGATCGCATCGCACATCTGCCCGGTGTTAAAACCACAGGCGTGGTTTCGGCCTTGCCGCTGACCGGATCGGTGGGTTGGGGAGGAATCCATGTCGAGGGCTACGCACCGCCTCCCGGCCAGGAACTGCAAGTCGATTTTCGCATCGCGAGCACTGACTACTTCCGCACCATGAGTATTCCTCTCGCGAAGGGCCGTTTTTTCACCGAGCATGACCGCAGCGACAGTCAGCAGGTGGCAATCATCGACGACGCGTTCGCCCGCCGCTTTTGGCCGCATGAAAGTCCCATCGGGAAACACCTGTGGTTCGACCCCAAGAAGCCCATGACCATTGTGGGAGTGGTGGGCGTGGTCAAGCAATATGGGCTCGCGAGCGGGACCAAGATCGCGGTCTACTTACCGCACCTCCAGGCGCCCGATAACGGTATGTATTTGGTGGCGTCCACCGCTGCCGAGCCCGCCACACTGGCCAGCGCCATCACGCAGCAGATTCACGCTGTCGATCCCAGCGTTCTGGTTTACAACGTCCGCACCATGCAGGACCGGCTGTACGATTCGCTGGCCCGCCAGCGGTTCGCGGCAACGATGCTGGGCGCGTTTGCGGCCTTCGCTCTGGTGCTCGCTGCGGTGGGAGTGTATGGCGTCATGTCCTACCTGGTCTCGCAAGGCACGCACGATCTCGGTGTGCGCGTGGCGCTGGGGGCGCAACCGGGCAACGTTCTCGGATGGGTGTTGCGCCAGGCCATGGAACTGACTGCTCTGGGCATTGCCGGGGGCTTGATCGGCGGACTGGCGCTGTCCCGTGTGATGGCCAGCCTCCTCTTCGGAGTCAGCGCCACCGATCCAGCGACCTTCATCGCGGTTGCTGTGATCTTAACCGGCGCCGCGCTTCTAGCAAGTTACCTGCCGGCGCGCCGCGCCATGAAGGTCGATCCGCTGGTTGCTCTGCGTTATGAATAAATGGGTAGCAACGGAGTTCCTCCAAATTCCGCTTCGACCACCGCATAGGCGCTAGAATAAGCCCGTCACCCTATGCTAAGCCGCATCAGCGGCGCAAGAATGTGGCCCACGGCGCCAGAACGTGTGAAGAGATTCGGAACGTGTCATCCTGAGTCCTTCGCTTGTCATTCTGAGCGAAGCGAAGAATCTCCGTAGTTCGCTCAGGATAAACTCCGCGAAGGATCTCTACAGTTGTTCGTAAATCGATGAACCATGAGAAACTGCCGGGATCCTTCACTTCGCTCAGGATGACAGGCATCGATTTTTTCACACGTTCCCAGCCGATCACGGAACACAGAGAGAGCGCGCTGAGCCACGTAGTGGCGACAGAAGATCTGCGATCATCAAGACAGGTCTGCCGCCCCTCCCGGGGCTTTTCAGGCGAATCGGCCCGGCTTTCTCCCCACGGCTGTCGCCGTGGGCCACATTCTTGCGCCCGCCGTGGCGGGCTCCGGAACCCGATCGCGAGTCTATTCTAGCGCCTATAGCGGTCCACCCCTCCGACGTTTGGTTTACGATCACCAGCCAACAAGCCTGTACCCCGCAAAAAAGAGAGCGAATCTGACGTCAGGACAAGTGCAACTCGCGTTATTTTAATGCGGATTCACGCACCGGTCGGCGCACACCCCCCGCGGTTGCTTTCTTCTTGGCCTGCTTTTTCACGCGTTCTGGCTTCGCCGCGGGAACAGGCACCGGGGTTGGGGCATCCGCGGTCTGCGCCATTTCCAACCCAAAAATCGCGGAGAGATCTTCGCTGCCAAGCGCCTTCTCCGGCGCGAGCGCCTTTCCGCCTAGGGGGAGCCCCTTGCCCGCCTTGGCGATCAACTCTTTCTCATCCACCTTGTGCAGCTTGAAGAGAAGCTCGGGCTGCTGGTCGAGACGAGCGCCGATGCCATAAAGCACGGCGGCCACATGCTTGCACATCGAAGCCCAGTCCGGGCAACTGCAGGAGAGCTTGATCTCCGTGGGTGAAGGAAAAAGGCCGTTCCCCTGTTGGCAGAGGCGCTCCATGACACCCTTGGAGAAGCGTCCCTGGAGAAGCTCGACGAGCGAGTCAATAGCGCCGGCGCAGTCCGCACAAATGGAGTGCCATCGCTTCTTTGAAACCGGCGTCACCTTCACCGCCACCTGGTAAATCTCCGAGCCGCAGACGTAGGCCTTCACTTCGCCGGCCTCGATCTGGAGGTCCACCACGGAGCCGTTCCGCACGTACGTGCGACCGCGCGGCAGCCGGTTCGCAAAGTCGCTGTAGCGCTCCAAGTTGTCGCACCAAGCCTTGCCCCAGAAGGTCTTGGCGATGGCGCGACCTTCGAGCACGACCGGCGAGACAGGGTGGCCTTTCTTCTTGAGCTTCTCCATCGCGCGCACGGCCTTTTGCCGCCGCTCCGCTACAGTCACGTAGGGCCGCCACCCATAATTATCGTAGTACATGACTCAGGTCTCCTTGAGCGCCGTATTGATGTCGAGGGTGACGAGTTTAAGCAATTCCTCGTCTTTCATCTCGGTCAGAAGCACTTCGGCGCCGCCCTCGAGCAAGTCCCTGGAGAGTTGCCGCTTCGATTCGATCAGTTGGTCGATTTTCTCCTCGACGGTTCCGCGGCATACGAATTTGTGCACCAGCACGTTTTTCTTCTGGCCGATGCGGAAGGCGCGGTCCGTGGCTTGGTTCTCTACCGCCGGATTCCACCACCGGTCAAAGTGCACCACATGGGATGCGGCGGTGAGATTCAGGCCCGAGCCCCCGGCCTTGAGAGAAAGGACGAAAAACCCCACAGCCTCCTCTTCCTGGAACTTCCGCACCAAGTCCTGACGGCTTCGCACCGGAGTTCCGCCGTGGAGAACCAGCCCGGGGCGCCCAAACACCGATCCCAGGAATGCCGCCAGCGGCGCTGTGACCTCGCGAAACTGGGTGAAGACGAGGACCTTCTCCTGTTTGGCCGCGATCACCTCGGTGATATCGCGCAGGCGGGTCCACTTCCCGCTGTCTTCCTCGGACCATTCGCCATCGCCCAGCCACTGCGACGGGTGGTTACAAATCTGCTTGAAGCGCATCAGGAACGAGAGCACAACGCCCCTGCGCTGGATGCCCTCGCCGGCCGTCTCCAGTTGGCTGGCCAGTTCTTTCACCGCCTGCTGGTAGAGCGCTGCCTGCTTGCGGCTGAGTTGGCAGAAGGCGTTGACCTCCGTCTTGTCCGGGAGGTCCGCAATGACCGTCTTGTCGGTCTTCAACCGCCGCAAGATGTAGGGCCGCACCAGCTCGCGGAGCGGAGCGTAGGGATTGTGGGGTCTGTCCGCGAGGTGTTTGACCAAGCCCGTAAACTCCTTCGACGCTCCGAGCAGTCCCGGGTTGAGAAAATCGAAGATGGACCAGAGGTCGCTCAGTCGGTTCTCGACCGGCGTACCCGTGAGTGCAAATCTCGCCTGGGCATTTAACTTCTTGGCGGCCCGCGTCTGCTTGGCGTCGGGATTCTTGATGGCCTGAGCTTCGTCGAGCACTACCAAGCGCCATCGAGCCTCCGCCACCCAGGGGAGTCGAAGAAGCGAACCATAGCTGGTAATGACCAGGTCCACATCGCCGAGCCGCTCAGACCCCAGCGTTTTGAGTTCGGAAGCCCGCATCGCCGACGGATGAGCGACCAGCGCCTTCAGGCCCGGTGCAAAGTGTTCGATCTCCGCAGCCCAATTGGCCAGAAGTGAGGCGGGGGCTACCAACAGGCTGGGCTGATTCGTTTCCTTCACCTGGCTTCTCAGCACAAGCAGGAGTGCCAGCACCTGGATGGTCTTGCCAAGGCCCATATCATCGGCAAGGCAAGCACCAAGACCAAGCTTCGAGAGGAAATAGAGCCAGCGCACGCCTACCTGTTGGTAGGGCCGCAACGTGCCGTTCAGCATTGCGCCAGGTTCAACGCCAGCCAATCCTTCGGGGCTGCGAAGGCCCTTCAGCGTTTCGCGCAGCCAGGGTCCCGCAACCACTTGGGCCCAATCGGCGTCACGACCGCCGTCCTCGGCCGCGACATCGGCGCCGGTAAGCATGCGCAGGGCTTCACCGAAGCTGAGGCCACTCGCGGCGGCGGCTCGCTCGACCTTTTGGTAGTGTTCAAGCATCCGGCTCAGCCGCTCGTGGTCAACTTCCACCCACCGCCCTCGGACCAGCGCAAGTCCGTCCGACTTCGCCAGCAACTCCTTGATCTCAGCGGCGGTCAACGTCTCTCCATCGAGTGTGACTTCCAAGCTGAAATCTAGAAGCGAGTTCATACCCAGCGCGGAGGGGACCCTCGCGCCAACCGTGGCCGTCACTTTGGGGCGGGTCGGGCGGTTCGCTCTCCACGTCGCGGGCATGCGCACAACCACGCCGGCGGTCTCCAGTTCCGAGGCATCCTGGAGAAAGCGAAAAGCGTCGGCGGGCTCCCAGCGCAGCGGGTGGAAGATTTCGCTCGACTCGACCATGGCCTTCAGCCACGGGCAGGTTTCGGCCGCGCGTTGAACGGGGAGCAGCAACGACAGCAGGCGCTCCTTGTTCGCAGCCCCGGCGTATTCACGCAGGGCCTGGCCGAGCGGGAGGTGCTGGGCTTTGGCATGTGCAGAAAGGCGGGTTGTATAAGTGGCAAGAAAAGCGAAGGGCGCCTTTTCGTCCTTGCGGTTCTCAGCAAGGTTGAAGTGCACTCGTCCAACCAGATTCCAGGCGGGGTTCCGCTGCTTGAGAAAGTCCTGGATTGACGTCCCCGATGCCGCAAGCTCCTGGGTAAAAGCTGCATCCATTTCCTGCCAAAGAGATTGGAGAACCTCGAGGGTCAGATACTCTGCGCCGGTCATCGGGGGCGATGCCAAGGCAAGCGGTTCTAATTCCCCAGCCGGCGGGACTGGGACATGAGCCTTCGAAGGATCTGTCGCGACGTCGGGAAGCGTGCAGAGAGCCGTCACATAGCGCGTGCCGAGTTCTCGCCAGTACGAGAATACCGGAGGAAGCGCAACGCCGACTTCACCCGCCCCAAGCTGCAGAAGGCCGTGACCGGAGCCTCGCGCGAACGCGTCTTCAAGGCGCCGCGCAAGGCCGGGATCCAAAGAAGGCCCCTCGTCTGCCCGGTCTAAGACCAAACGGCCATGCGGCGTGAGGATCGGAGCAAGAGAGTTGGAACTCATGGATGGAGACCAGACTACGAGATCGAGCCACGAACGTCAAGAAACGGTTTCGGTAATGTCCTGCGGGAAAGTATAACCGAGAAAAAGCCTCCGGCGGGCGCGTGACTTCCGAAGTCCCTCGTGGCAATGAGTCTGACCCAGAGCTAACAGCGGGACCGTACGCGACGCTCTTCAGCCCATCCCCGCCGAGGTCCTGATCCGCCCTGTCCGAAGACCAAAGCGACGAGCGTAAATGGGAGTTGGTAGCGCGGACCGCCGCTTTTGCGGTCCGCGTCTTTTCTCTCGCCACCATCGCCATCGTGCCGTATTCTATCGCAGTGTCGAAACTCCGGCGTCCTTTCCTTTCCGATTTCTTCATCGCCGTGCGCCTCCTCAAACGGCGAGAGAGACTCACCGAGCCTGACTTCGCCCTGCTGGCGCGCGCCTTCAACCGGGCGCGGGCGCTACGTCGTTTCTACCCGACGGCTTGGGTCTTCCTCCCTGACCAACGGCCGCAGAGGAATCCGCCGGCTGGCGGATGCCTCTGCGCTACCGCATTGGCGCGCCGGTCCGTCCGACCACGATCTCGCTGGCCATGAAGTCTGTGAAGCTGAGCTCAATGAGCGCGGTCAACCGGCACTGGGGCGAGGAAGGGGAAAAAGCCGCGGACCACAGAAGCGGTGGTCCGCGCTACCAGGTGTGGCAGCGCCGGTTCTTCGACCGCGCCCTACGCACGGTCAAGGAATACAACGAGAAGGTCGAGTACATCCACCTTAACCCGGTCAAGGCCGGGTTGGTCAGCCGCCCGGAAGATGGGCGATGGTCGAGCTACAACGAGTACGCCGGTATGAGCGCCGAGGAGCAAAAGAGACGTTGCGGTTTGATCGTGGACCGTGTCAGGATACCGACCGACCCGCGCGCAAATTTGATCGCCCTGTCACGCGACGGAAAGGACGCGGACCACAAAACCGGTGGTCCGCGCTACTCGCTTTCCGATCGGATCGCCATTCGGCCAGAAGTGGCGGGCCAATTGCTGATCGACAATGATCACCGTGGGAGCGTTTTCATTGTCGCGATCGTCGAAGCAGCGTCCGCGTACGAGCGCGATCTTCATGGTTTGGAAGTAGCCGGGCGTGACGGTGAGGTAGCGCGGAGCGATGAAGGATTCACCCGGCTTCATGGCGTACCCCTCGGTTGTAATCACGCTGTCGTTGTTGTTGTCGATGTGCCGGTCGATCCGAGTGGTGGCAGGGTGGCCTTCCCCTCCCACATTATTGGTGGTCGGATCCAGCGATGAGGTATAATGCCGTCATTGACGGTCTCGCAAGGGAGAGAGCGCAAAATGGTTAGGTTACTCGCAGCTTTCATTCTGCTGGCAGTTGCTCCTGTTCATGCCCAGCAGGGCGTGACTTATCTCACGATCGATGATCTGGTCACCGATTGGAAGATTTCAAAGCAATACACGCTGGCGGTTGCGGAGAGGATGCCGGCGAATCTTTATGACTTCAAGCCCAATCCTTCGCAGATGACCTTCGGCGAACAAATGGTGCACATTGCCGGGGTCAATTACTATTGGCTCTCGCGGTTGACGGAGACTAAGAATCCATTTACGAACCCCAAGAAAGCCGACAAGAATTCCACGCTCCAAATGCTGGGAGAGTCGTTCGACTACGTCATCGACATGCTGCCGAAGATCACCCAAAAGCAATTGGACCGCCTGATAACGAACGTTGGTTGGGCCAGCAGAACCGAGGTAAACGGGCGTGGCATCCTCCTGAACCTGCTGGTGCACACCGCCCATCACCGTGCACAGTGCGAAGTGTACATGCGCGCGAAGAACATCGCGCCTCCCAGATATAGGTTTTGATATGAAGAACATTCTAGTGCTGATCACCCTCTGCAGTTTGCTGGCACCAAGCCTAGCGGCGAAAGCGAAGCAAGCGGAACCGCTCACCGGCTCATGGGAATGCGTGGCGCACGGATTCCCGCAGGGTGATGTGAGTTTCACGCTATACCTGACGCAGCATCAGGATGCAGTGACAGGCTGGGTGGCGTCTCCGCTCGGTTCCAGCGACCTGACATCCGTGACGTTCAAAAACAACAATCTTGAAATCCACGTCGACACGCCGCAAGCGCACTACAGGCTCCACGGCACGTACCAGCAGAACCGCCTCAGCGGTACATGGTCCAAGGATTCAACCTCAAACGGCAAGTGGGAAGGTAAGAAGATCTCGGACAGCCCTGATCCGAAATAGCATGGAGCAAGTAGCGCGGACCGGCGCTTTTGCGGTCTGCGGTTCTTCGATTGAAAAAGCCGCGGACCACAGAAGCGGTGGTCCGCGCTACCAGCTTTAACGTGAAGATCTCGCGCGAACCTCTCACTCGCAAAGCGCTATGCTGCGCAAATGCCGACGTTGTCTATTGTATTTCTCCTTTGGATTGGGTCGATGGTCGCGGGGCCGATGGGCGAGCCGAAAGTGTTTGCGCGAGTCTTCATGCCGCTTCGCTGGCTTCCCCCAGGAAATCCGAGTAGGGCGCCCCTTGCCCGTCTTGCGCGCAGCACCCTGTTCACTCTTGGTTTAGTCTTCCCCGGGATTTGATGCTGCCCACAAAACGGTATGGCTTGTCGTACTTCGAAGGACTGGCTCCCGCTTGCAAATGACGGTGAGAGCATTCATACTCCCACCATGAGCCTCAAGAATGCGGCACTCCTGGCATTGATTGGGACAATCCTGCTAACGGTTCTGCTACTGGCACATTTCATTACCACCCTATTGGGGGTCATCCGTGACCTGATTCCAGCGATGGCGCTGCTGACGTCGCTGGTTCATCTGTTCGCGAGTCTCACTGTGTTGGTGTTCTTTTACGTCTTCTACCGAAAGCAACCCTGATAACTACCACGGTGGGCTCAACACGCGGGCGCCGGCAAACGTGATGGTGCGGCGGTGCCACGCAAACGCGTAGCAAACAAAACGCGACGCGTGCCTCAGTCCGGCAGTGTCAAAGACCTCCATACCGGATAACGCCGCAACTTGCCTATGAGTCTCCGTGACCGCAGCGATGCATTCGTGCCCTCAGCCAATCCGGGGGTGTGCAAAAGTGCACTAACCGAACTTTCGCAGTTGAGGGCATATTGAAGTCGTAAGTGTTTTCTTTTCATCAAAGCGATCTTGCAGGTCGGCACTACATTTTCAGCCTCGGCGACTGGGGCTGGGCAGCCTCCTGGGGGGCCTTG
>Ga0209517_10004365_pt1 | contig 18620 bp, 20 predicted proteins | sample PeaSoiMetSII2010_FD_187695 | JGI IMG/M metagenome (GOLD analysis project Ga0209517, IMG submission 187695) | Peat soil microbial communities from Weissenstadt, Germany - SII-2010 (SPAdes) (version 2) | ecosystem: Environmental > Terrestrial > Soil > Wetlands > Peat | place: Germany...
CCACACTTCTCTCTTGCGATCGTGGCGCCGATCAATGCCCTCACGAGTGTGACGGATACGGCAAGACTACGCCTCGAGTCATGTCTCTTTCGCCTCCTCCCTAGAAATCCCTCGCCGCCCTGCGGTTGGATCTGCGCGCGGTAGCTCGCCGTCAGCGTCCGCAGCGATGGACGGCTTGCTCCTTTTGCCGATGGCTAGATCGAACAACGCTAAAAGGATCATCGACCCTCCGACCGCCACAGAGGTTGCAAACAGGATCAGGAATGCCGTGCTGAATAGCGAGTTGAAGATCGTCATGACGTCGGCAATCTAATCTTACCTGCGTCTTCATAGGTGCGGTATGGAGTACCTCTCATTTCGATGACGGTCACTGCCTGGCGTCTGGTGCGTCTATGAGCGCCGCCGCCATTGCAGCGCGGGCGACCGGGGCAAAGCCACGAGGGAGCGCAATGCCCAGTCTATCAGAACCAGCCGAGCTCGATCGCGGTATCATTTGCGAGTCTCCAGGCGCGAGCGCGGTACCCTGCAAGCCTGTAGGCGCTCTCTTTGACGTTCCGCACCCACTCAGACTTCAGGACTAGCTCAGGAGCCTCTGGTGATTTCTTATACGTCACCCCGAAGCTTCCTCGAGGCGTTGCGACCAAAATATCGAGGCCGCTCACTTCGACGATGAGGTCCAGTTCACCGGCTATGACAAGTCGAGTGCCCAGCGAACGCCGGGCACTCTGGGACGACTCCAACATCGCTTAAGCCCTTTGGATTAGGCTCTTACAATCTGAGCCGCCGGACTTGAACGCCTTCTCGGCGGCATTAGGGCTACCATAGCCAGACTTATCGCCAAGAATCTTCAAGCCGCTGACATGGCTCGGCAGCGTGTCGATGACGGAGCAATTGCCGACCGTATCCATCACCGCGTAATGCTCAGCGGCAAAAGCGGGCGCTGCCAATCCAACAATCAACAGAGTTGCTGCTACATATCGTTTCATGGGGACGTACTCCTATGTTTAGCCCCTCCTCCATGGGAGGTAGTCACTCGGTCCGAAAAAACACTTAGAGGGAAACGGAAAAGTGCACGCTCCCGTACACCCTTTCAGAGGCTGCGCTCGCGTGCCTCGGAACAGATCCCTTTGGCGCGGCGCTTGATGCTTCTAGTAAGCAAATCGCTTAGGAGCGCCCAGCCGCTAGGCGTAAAACAGGACGGACTCACGTCTGGCAATTGAACCGTGAATTCCGGAATCAGCGTTCTGACCGCAGTTTCGAGGCTAAACCACGACCTAAAAGAAATCCGCGTTGTCCTGGCGGCAATGTCGCAGGGCGGAACCTGGCCGCCGTTGACACGTTGCAAGACACAAGAGTTAGGCAGACGGGCGGGCCGATATCCTGAGTTTTGTCCCATGGCCGAAGGCCACAACATCTACCGTAACGTCAACAACAAGACTGACCTGCAACGCATCTTCACCGATATCCGGCAGGACGTGGACGGAGCTAAGTCAGACCATTGATCAAGGGGCCCGCACATAAGCGAGGTATGGCGCCGGTCTGTGAGGTCTCCCAAAGCCGGATAGAGGATAATACGACGACGCGTTGAACGGCAGGCGGCGCTTGTCATGCTGATAGAAACTCTTGGACATAGGATCCTAAACGGGAGCCTCGCCGTCATTAGTCCCAGCGGCAGCGTAACCACGTTCGGCGAGAAAACTGCTGACCAGGCGGCAGCAAAGGTCGTCGTCCGCGTGACTCGATGGATTACGGCGCTGAAGCTTGGGCTCTGGCCAGATCTATATCTCGGCGAAGCCTATATGAATGGATCGCTGGTGCTTGAGCGAGGAGACCTGAGGGATCTTCTTGATATTTGTGGCCGCAACCAGATGCAAGGCCCTTCGAAATCGGGGTATCTGGGTCGCGTGCTGAAAGCCTTGCTGCGTCGCTTTCGGCAAAGGAACGCAGGTCAGGCAGCACGCCGCAATGTCGCCCACCACTACGATCTTTCCCACACGTTGTTTGAAGCGTTTCTCGATCAGGATCTGCAATATTCTTGCGCCTATTTTCGCGCGCCAGGAATCTCCCTCGACGAAGCGCAGCGGGCCAAGAAGGATCACATCGCGGCGAAACTTCTGCTGCGTCCCGGTCAGCGCGTTCTGGACATCGGCTGCGGTTGGGGAGGTCTAGCGCTTACACTGGCGGAGCTCGAAGATGTAGAGGTCACTGGTGTGACGCTGTCCCAGGAGCAGCTGCAAATCGCGCGACAACGTGCACGCCAGAGAGGCCTGGCGAGACGTGTGCAATTCGAGCTTTGCGACTATCGTGCGATCGAGGGTAAGTTCGACCGGATCGTCTCAGTAGGAATGCTCGAGCATGTGGGCGTTCCTAATTATGGGAAGTTCTTCGACAAGGTTTCATCGCTGCTGACCGATCGCGGCATAGCTTTGATCCATTCCATCGGACGCATGCGCGGCCCTGACGTAACGAGTGCCTGGATCCGAAAGTACATTTTTCCAGGAGGCTACATTCCGGCTCTTTCCCAGATCTTTCCGGCTATCGAGAGCGCGGGACTCTGGCTGACGGACCTCGAAATTCTGAGATTGCACTATTCGGAAACGCTTCGCCTTTGGCGTCAAAACTTCCTATCGCGGAAGGCGGAGCTAGCGCAGGCTTACGATGAACGATTTTGTCGTCTGTGGGAATTTTATCTCGCGGCCAGCGAAATGAGCTTTCGCTATGGAGGGATGATGGTCTTTCAAGCCCAGCTCTCCCGGCATATAGCGGCGGTTCCTCTGACACGGGCTTATCTATCGTACCAGGAGCGAAGTTGTCCGCCGTCTTTGCTGCTGAGTGATGCGCTTGGCACCGATGCGGCGTCTCTCAAAGCCATTGGAACGAGGACTCACCGAGTGGAAGTGTTGTCAAGAGAAGCCCGACAATGAGGCCTGGGGCGAGACAAGTTAAAAATCAAAGGAATGGGACGTTCGTTCGGAACTGATACTCAATTCACTCGCGACTCTACGGAACGATAGAAGAATGCCTCTCATGCGCCTGAAAGACGAATACCTAGAACAGAACGGCGTCCAATTCTTGATGAAGAACGAAGACGGAGGTGAGGTTGCTTGTAAGGTAAGCCATGAGGCATTGAGGGATCACGCCGATCGCGTGCATTTTGCGGGTACGGACAGCGCCGTTTTTCACGCCTATCGCGAATTGATCGAGGACATCGCGAGTGAAGCCTTCGACGCCGGCGGTCCGATGGATAATAACGGAAGGATACTCGTGACCTCAGAAGCAATCGCAAGGGAGATCCGCAGCGCCTGACGCAGGTGCCGTCAGCTCGGCGCGCTTCCTACAAAATCAATTTGAGCTCGCGCGCGACAGTCGCATGCTGGCACTTAGACATTGCCCAGTTGGTACTTCTCCCCAACAATTACGGTCCCATCAAAGCCACAAGAAGGACGATTGATGCCGCAAAAACCTGCCTCGGCTCATGTCTTCCCCGGCTTCATCCAGAAATGGTCATCGCTAGGGCAATCAAGTCCTTGTTTGGCATTTGCCGCCGCTTCTGAGGGATTTACTTGCTTGAAAGTTCACTAGCGACGCAATCAAACATGCCAATGAGATGCGGACCGATCAGATGAATCGCGACTGTGGCTGCAGCGATGAAGCTGTATTTGATGGCTCTAGCTGCTGGCTCGTCGAACATTGGACTTTGAATAAGTGTCCCCCGACTCGCAGACTCGGACGCCGGAACCGTGGGGGCTGCAAAGGGCAACAGGCCAATATTAGGGGCGAAAAAATGTTTGCCACAAGGGTGGCTTTTGAAAAATGCCGGACGATTTCGGAACGTGCTTAGGCTTTTCTCGCCTTGTAGGCTTCGGCGAACTTGCTGTCGTTCTTCGGCTGCTCGATCACTTCGGCGGGTCGAAGCCTTCAACTAGGAACAGTTCCCGAAGCGAAAGCAATAGACGGAATACATGTTTTCTCGTCAGCGGTACTTTCTATTAAGGGTGAACTCAACTGGCGGCACTCCCCCGTAGCCGCAGAGTTTGCCCGAGGCGTGGGCCCCCTCCCCACAAGGGCGAAGGATGAACGCTCGCATGAGAACCTCGCCCGCACTTCAAAAGGGCGACAACGCTATCGAGCGAGCCCGGTGAGCCCGAACCGAGCAGGAACTTATACCAAATCCCTGAGTGTGTGACTCACGAGGGTGATTCACGAATCGGCGGCGATCTGATTCAACATGGCAAACGGAGGAGGTTTGCCATGGCTGCTCCAATTTCGTTGCGGGAAGGCTTTGACGCGTTGGCGTTGCGGGAGTTGGCGAAGAAGACGCGGGACGCGAACCAAAGCCGGCGCCTGTTGGCGCTTGCCGAGATTTACGACGGCGGCTCGCGCGGGCAAGCGGCGCGCATTGGCGGTATCGGTCTGCAGACAATCCGCGACTGGGTGCTGCGGTTCAATGCCAGGGGGCCGGACGGTCTCATCGATGGCAAGGCGCCGGGACGGGCGACCAAGCTCAATGGCGCCCAGCGCCAGGAACTTGCCCGCATCATCGAGAGCGGCCCGATCCCGGCGATCCATGGGGTCGTGCGCTGGCGGCTGATCGACTTGGCGCAGTGGGTATGGGAGGAGTACCGCATCAGGGTTGCCAAGCAGACTTTGAGCCGGCAGTTGCGGGCGATGGGCTTCCGTAAGCTCTCAGCCCGGCCGCGGCATCACGCCCACAACGAGCACGCCGCCGAGGCTTTTAAAAAAACTTCCCCGACCTGCTGGCGCAGATCGCGCGCAGCAAGTCTGCAGGCGCCGAGATAGAAGTCTGGTTCCAGGACGAGGCTCGCATCGGCCAGAAGAACAAGATCACGCGCCGCTGGGCCAAGCGCGGCACCCGGCCCCTCAGCCCCCGCGACCAGCGCACCTGCTCGGCCTACATCTTCGGAGCCATCTGTCCCAAAGAGGGCAAGGGCGCCGGCCTTGTCATGCCGTTCTGCAACAGCACGACCATGGAGATGCATCTGGCCGAGATATCGCAGGCCGTTGCACAAGGCGCCCACGCCATCCTGCTCATGGATCAAGCCGGCTGGCACAGCTCGGCCAAGCTTGACGTCCCCGACAACATCACCATCGTCCTATTCCCCTCCCGCTCGCCCGAGCTCAACCCGGTCGAGAATGTATGGCAGTTCCTGCGAGACAATTGGCTGTCGAACCGGGTCTTCACATCCTATGACGACATCGTCGACCACTGCTGCGAGGCCTGGAACAAGCTCGTCGATCGACCCTGGACGATCATGTCAATCGGCATGCGTGACTGGGCCTATCGGTCATGATCATCGCGACTTGGTATTAATTCCACCACCTCACGTTTCCTTTCGATGGCTACCGGCCAGGTCTTCGGCACGAGTTAGACAATGGCAGAGCATATTAAGATTAAGCCCTATTGGGGCCCTGTCGGTGGCTGGGGTTCAGCGCGCTCTGTTGGCGCAATCCTTCTTCGAGAGCGCGTACCGATCGAAGGTCCGCTCACGCTATTGCACCAAAATAAACCCTCCGGCTTTGAGTGCGTCAGCTGCTCCTACGCGAAGCTTGGGGATCCCCATCCTCTTGAATTCTGCGAGAATGGCGCGAAGGCTACGGCTTGGGAGATTACGTCGAAGCGGTGCGGACCGGAATTCTTCGCCAACCATAAAATGAGGGAGCTTGAGGACTGGCCTGACCACGACCTCGAAGAGGTTGGCCGTCTGACCGAGCCGACGCGTTACGACCGGGCTAGCGATAGCTATCGCCCTATCGAGTGGAATGAGGCCTTTGAGGAGATCGGGCGCGCGCTCAAGAGCTTCGATCCAACATCCGTAATTTTCTACACCTCGGGGCGCGCCTCGCTCGAAGCCTCCTACATGTACCAGCTTTTTGCGCGCATGTACGGATCAAACAATCTGCCTGATAGCTCGAATATGTGCCATGAGAGCACGTCGGTAGCCCTGCCCGAAACCATCGGTGTGCCCATAGGTACGGTGAAGATCGAGGACTTCGACCACACCGATTGTATGTTCTTCTTCGGGCAAAACGTTGGCGTGAATAGCCCGCGCATGCTGCACCAGCTGCAACAGGTCCGCGAGCGCGGTGCGCCTATCATCACCTTCAATCCCCTTAGAGAGCGCGGGTTGGAGCGCTTCACAAATCCGCAGTCCCCTGTACAAATGCTGACACTGTCAGAGACAAAGATCAGCACGCAATATCACCAGTTGAATCCGGGCGGCGATCTCGCGGCGATTGTCGGCCTCTGCAAGGCGCTGATTGCTGCCGACGACAAAGCACGAAAAGCCCATCGAAACGAACGCTTTCTCGACATCGATTTTATTGAGGAACACACGAGCGGATATGACGCATTCGAGCGCGCGGTTCGCGGCTTCGACTGGTCTGAGATCGAGAACTGTACAGCTCTGAGGCGCGAGGAGATCGAGGCTGCAGCTGACGTGTATGCGCATTCCAATGCGGTGATTGCCTGCTACGGAATGGGTCTCACTCAGCACCGATCAGGCGTGCTTGCCATTCAGATGCTCAGCAACCTACTCCTAATGCGCGGCAACATCGGAAAGGCCGGCGCAGGTATCTTTCCTGTGCGCGGCCATTCCAATGTGCAGGGTCAACGGACCGTCGGGATCACGGAGAAACCTGAGCTCGTGCCGCTCGATCAGCTTGCTAAGCAATATGCCTTTGACCCGCCTCGTTTGAAGGGTCTCGACACCGTGGAAACCTGTCGCAGCATCCTCGACGAAAGGGCGAACGCCTTTGTCGGTCTCGGTGGCAATTTCATTCGTGCAGTGCCGGAAACGGTTGCCATGGAGGAGGCCTGGGGAAAGCTGCCGCTTACGGTACAAATACTCACTAAGCTCAACCGCAGTGCTGTCATCCATGGACGCGAAGCCTTTCTGCTCCCTTGCCTCGGCCGCATTGAGATCGACGTTCAGGCGACTGGCAAACAGTTCGTCACCGTGGAGGACACGACTGGCCGCTTTCATGCATCTCACGGGCAAGTCAAGGCGGCAGCGCCGAATTTATGTTCGGAGCCGATGATCGTAGCCGGCTTAGCGAAGGCTACCCTGAAGCCCAACACCTGTGTCGACTGGGATGCTTGGAGCAGCAATTACGCGCTGGTTCGCGACGCCATCGCGGACACCTACCCAAAGATTTTCGCCGATTTCAATGCCAGGATTTTAAAGCCGCGGGGATTTGATCGCCCGAATCCTGCAAGAGAGCGCATATGGAGTACGAAGACCCGCAAGGCAAATTTTGTCGCTCCCGACTGCCTCTCTGAAGATCCGGATTTGCCGCGACGGAAGGAAGATGTGCTGACGCTGATCACGGTTCGCAGCAATGATCAATTCAACACAACCGTTTACGGCTATGAGGACCGTTTGCGTGGCATCTACGGCACGCGCATGGTCGTGCTCATGCACGAAAGCGATATGGAACGGCTCGGCATCTCCGATGGCGAGCTTGTGGATCTTATTGGTGCATCGGGGGATGGCATTGAACGATTTGTTCGGGGTTTCCGGGCAACCAGGTATGACGTTCCGCCCGGGAGCTGCGCCGGTTACTATCCGGAATGCAATCCTCTACTTCCTCTTTGGCACCACGCCGAGCGAAGCCACGTTCCCGCGGCAAAATCAATCCCGGTGCGACTCCAAAAAATTCAGGCGCAAGTCGCGGCTTAACGTCTGAATTGGGTATCTGGCCAACGGGCGGCATCGGTGGCCGCCTAAGAACATGAGGCGCGCCCCTTACGAATGACATTCTGGGGTTACCCCATGACAGAAAAATTCAAAGTTGGCGATCACGTGACCTGGAACTCAGAGGCGGGACATGTCAGCGGCCATATTATAAAGATTCACAAGAACGACGTCGATTACAAGGGATACACGCATCACGCGACCTCGGATGATCCACAGTACGAGATCAAGAGTGACAAAACCGAGCACGTCGCGATGCACAAAGGCTCGGCGCTGAAAAAGAAGGACTGAGCTGAGACCATCCGTAGTTGGCAGTCCAATTAAGCGGACACCGGCTGACCTGCCGGCGCGAAGTTGCCACCAACGCTCGAGCGCGGCAGTGGCGATGAACTTTTCAAGACTGGAATCTTGCCTGATGGAGGACATCGCCTCCTATTCTGCTGGGCGTCCCCGGAAAATTTCTACGATTGGCCATTCTACGGGGACGCTGGTCGAGTTCATCGCATTGCTCCGTGAGGCTCGGATTGAACTGCTGGTCGATGTGCGCTCGATCCCGCGCTCGCGGACGAATCCGCAATTCAACATTGATGTTTTGCAGAGGCGCTCGCCGCAGCCGGGATCGGCTACCATCATCTACTCGCGCTCGGCGGTCTGCGGCATCAGCCGTAAGGACGCAATGCCGTCCGCCAACACGCTTTGGCGAATCGCATCCTTCCGAAATTTTGCCGACTACGCGGAAACTGACGCGTTCCACGTGGGATTGGAGGAATTGAAAACCCTTGGCCGCGACAAGTGTTGTGTCATTATGGCGCCGAAGCCGTGTGGTGGCGCTGCCACCGCCGTATCATCGCGGATTACCTTCTGGCGAGCGGGGTCCCGGTGACCCATATCATGGGTCACGACAAGATCGTTCCGGCGAAGCTCACGCCCGGTGTACGAATCCTGACGCGCGAAGCGCTGGTATATTCAGCCGCAGACCAGGATTCGGGACTCCGTGTCATTACCGGATAAACGTTACCAGCCGGATCTGTGTTCTGCAGATTCTAGTGATAGTATGGAGCAACCGGCAGCTCAAAACGCTTGGCGTGACCAGGCACCGCCGCGGCGATCAAACCCGCAGTTCGAATCGCTTTTCAACCTCTATAACGACGAGAGGAAGCTCGATTATGTTGGCTTTACCTCGCTGCTCGAATCTCTGGTTTCACCCCGTGGTTTCACCGGCAACGCTCATGGCGTGTCGATAGATCGATCCTATTGGCTGTTTCGGCAAAGCCACTTGATCTTCAGCGGAAAAAGAACCGAAGCTGTGGGTGCCGAAAAGCAGGCGCTGCAAGCCTCGGAACGGCGAGAGGAAACGCGAGGATGGCGAGAGCAATTCACGCCTCCTCACTCCATTCACAACGACATGCGCGCGCAGGTCGTTGGGGATCAGACGTGCCTTTTGGCGGGCACCCCGCCTGAGTCAAAGCAAGGAGCGAGATAATGGCCAAAGTAGTCTTGGTTCTCTACGACGACCCCGTCGACGGCTACCCCAAGAAATACGCCCGCGACTCCATTCCAAAGATCGACAAATATCCGGACGGTCAGACGGCACCGACACCGAGTGCGATCGATTTCAAGCCCGGAGAGCTATTGGGCAGCGTTTCTGGCGAGCTCGGCTTGCGAAAATTTCTCGAGAAGGCGGGCCACACCCTTGTTGTCACCTCGAGCAAGGACGGTAAGGACTCGGTGCTCGATAGAGAGCTACCCGACGCGGAAATCGTGATCTCGCAGCCGTTCTGGCCGGCCTACATGACCAAGGAGCGCATCGACAAAGCGAAGAAGCTCAAGCTGATCATCACCGCCGGCATTGGCTCTGACCATACCGACCTACAGGCCGCGATGGACAAGGGCATTACTGTTGCCGAGGTAACCTACTCCAACTCGATCAGCGTCGCCGAGCATGTGGTGATGATGATCCTCGCGCTCGTGCGCAACTACATTCCATCCTATGGCTGGGTCATAAAAGGCGGCTGGAACATCGCCGACAGCGTCGAGCGCTCTTATGATCTCGAGGGCATGAACGTCGGGACGGTCGCTGCCGGCCGCATCGGCACTGCAGTGCTGCGCAGGCTCAAGCCCTTTGGCGTCAAGCTGCATTACACCGACAAACACCGCCTTCCGAAAGAGGTCGAGCAAGAGCTGGGCGCCACTTATCACCCGACCGTGGAATCGCTGGTCAAGGTCTGCGACGTGGTGACCATCAACGCCCCGCTTCATCCCGAAACCGAGCATATGTTCAACGACCGGCTGATCGGCATGATGAAGCGAGGTAGTTATATCGTGAATACCGCCCGCGCCAAGATCGTCGACCGCGACGCGGTGGTGCGGGCCCTGGAGAGCGGGCAGCTTGCCGGCTACGCCGGCGATGTCTGGTTCCCACAGCCGGCGCCCAAAGACCACCCGTGGCGCACCATGCCTCACCATGGCATGACGCCGCACACCTCCGGCAGCACCCTGTCTGCGCAAGCGCGGTATTCCGCAGGAACGCGCGAGATTCTCGAAAGCTACTTCGCGGGCAAGCCCATCCGGACCGAATATCTGATCGTCGACAAGGGCAAGTTGGCTGGAGCCGGCGCTCATTCCTACACCAAGGGCGACGCCACCAAAGGCTCCGAGGAGGCTGCCAGAGTTTAAGAGATAGCGGCTTGAGGGTACGTCGTTTCGGAACTGAGCTTCGTTTTATCGAAATTCGATAGTGACGGAGCGCGCTGCGCGTCGAACGCCGTCGACAGAGGCGCCGCGTGGAGGCAAATGCCGATGACGGAACTCGTAAATGAACAACAGGCCACAGAGCGCAAAATGTTGCGGGCCATGAAGGCGAAGGGGTTTTCCTTCAGAAGGCTGGCAGCGGAGACTGGCTTATCGCCATTTATCGTTACAGCGGCCCTGCTGGGGCAGATGTCATTGCCGAAAGAAGCCGCCGCTAAGGTCGCCACCGTGCTCGGAATGCCCGAGGCGCGAGATTTTTTGATCAGCGCCCCCTCGCGAGCCCCGCTTGGCCGGGAAATCCCCACCGATCCATCGATTGACCGCCTTTATGAGGTCGCGCGGGTCTACGGAACTACCGTAAAGGCCTTGATCGAGGAGGAATTCGGGGAGGGTACCATGAGCGCGATTGACTTCGATCTCGATGTGACGCGCCAGCCGGATCCGAATGGCGACCGGGTGAGGATCGTCATGACCGGTAAGTTTCTGAAATCCCAGAAGCACTCGGTGGGCCGGCAATCGTCAGGGGGGTAGCTAGATGACAAGCCACGCAACCAAGTCGATGGAGCTCGTTGACGTCGCGTTCTGACCCAAAGCGGCCTGCTTGAGTTTCTCGTAAAGATGGCCAAAAGACCGCGCCAAGCGCGGCAACGCCGGTCAAGTCGATCGGCGCCCACTGGGTCCAGTCTTGCCCCTCTTCCACTGCTCAAAGCTGCTTGACGGCAGGTCACCCTCGCGTGGCTAGCGCAGAATAGACGATAGTGCCATCTGGCTGCCGAATGGCAGCTGGCGTGAGCAGGGCTTGATCGACGCGATCGCCGAGAATGTGGAAGACGCTCTCTCCGGCGCAAATGAGGTAATCGGCGATGATGCGCCTGTGACAGCGCCACCAGACCGCTTCCGCGCACATGACAGCCGAGCATCGCTCATGCCCTAGGTCGAGGAGCTCGGTCAGCCCCTTATGGAATTCCTCCGTCATAGCGTAGTCGGCGTAGTTCCGAAAGCTTGAGTTCTCCCAGAACAGGTTGGGCGAGGTCTTGATCCCTCGCGGCCGATTTCGCAAGCCGCCAAGCGCGCCCAGGTGGACATAGCCAATTTGAAAGCTACGCAACTCGTCCGGAAGGGTTTCGCGGTTGAACTGCGGATTGGTGCGCGAACGCGGTATATGCCGGACATCGACGACAAGCTCGATTTGTGAGGTGCGAAGGAGATCCACGAACTCTGTAATGGACCGTGTCGAATGTCCGATAGTGAAAAAGGGCGCTATCATCAGGGGAACGGGAATAAGCCGGCTCTTTTACGCAGGGTGCATTGGGCGCGAGAGAATCAAACCCGGAATGTTTGAGCCCGGCCAGCTTGACCGCGCATTTGCTCAAGGATCATCCGACAACCGAACCTGGGTTATTTGATTCGCGGCAGCGTCTCAAAGCTGTGGAAGGGAGGTGGCGACGATAATGTCCATTCCAGCGTCGTAGCGCCCGCGCCCCATGGATTGGCTGCCGCATGCTGCTTACGCGCGAAGGCGTAGGCCATACCGAACAGAAACACGAGCAAGCCGGCGAAGGAGATGTAAGCGCCGATGGATGCCACGAAGTTCCAGCCGGCAAAGGCGTCCGGGTAATCGGCAGTGCGCCGCGGCATGCCGGCTAGCCCCAAGAAGTGCATGGGGAAGAAGGCAATGTTGGCGCCGATGAACATCAGCCAGAAGTGCAACTTGGCAACAGTCTCGGAGTACATATAGCCGGTCATTTTCGGGAACCAATAATACCAGCCACCGAAGATGGCGAACACGGCGGCGAGCGACAGCACGTAGTGGAAATGGGCCACGACGTAATAGGTGTCGGTGAAGGAGCGATCGAGCCCAGCATTGGCGAGCACCACGCCGGTGACGCCGCCGATTGTGAACAGGAAGATGAAACCAATCGCCCAAAGCAAAGGTGTGCGGAAAGAAAGTGAGCCGCCCCACATGGTCGCGACCCAGGAGAAGATCTTAATGCCGGTCGGCACAGCGATGACCATGGACGAGAAGGCGAAAAAGGCTTGGGTATTCACGCCGATGCCGGCCGCATACATGTGATGGGCCCAGACCAAGAAGCCGATCATGCCGATGGCGACCATGGCATAGACCATGCCGAGATAGCCGAAGATGGGTTTCTTCGAAAAGGTCGAGACGATCTGACTGATCATGCCAAAACCGCCCAGGATCATGATGTACACCTCGGGGTGCCCGAAGAACCAAAACAAGTGTTGAAAGAGCAGAGGGTCGCCGCCATGGGCGGGGTCGAAGAACGCCGTCCCGAAATTGCGGTCAGTCAGGAGCATGGTGAGGGCACCGGCAAGCACCGGAAGCGAGAACAAGAGCAGAAAGGCCGTCACCAGGATCGACCAGACGAACAGCGGCATTTTGTGCAGCGTCATGCCTGGCGCGCGCATGTTGAAGATGGTGGTGATGAAGTTGATCGCGCCGAGGATCGAAGACGCGCCCGCTAGGTGGATCGACAGGATCGCGAAGTCCATGGCGGGACCGGGCGTGCCCTTAGTGGAAAGCGGCGCATAGAGGGTCCAGCCTGTGTCGATGCCATGGCCGCCAGGAGGCCCGGGGACGAAGAGGGCAATTAGGAGCAAGGCAAAGGAGGCGGGCAGCAGCCAAAAAGAGATGTTGTTCATGCGCGGGAAGGCCATGTCGGGGGCGCCGATCATCAAGGGCACCATCCAATTGCCAAATCCACCGATCATTGCCGGCATGATCGTGAAGAAGATCATGATCAGTCCATGGGCACTCACGAACATGTTGAAAACATCGGGACTGCCGAAAATCTGCAGGCCGGGGTACATGAGTTCCGCCCGGATTCCCATTGAGAGCACGCCGCCGATCACCCCGCCCATAATGGCGAAGATGAGGTACATCGTGCCGATATCCTTGTGGTTGGTGGAATAGACCCATCTCCGCCAGCCATGCGGGCGATCATCGTGGGCGGCTATTGCCTGGGTTCCGTATGCCATGATGGCTCTTCCTAAGTTTGAAAGTTGCGAGCGACCGTTCCTCCACGTATGGACGGGAAGAATTGTAGACCTTGGTCTGGGAGGCGCCAAAATAAACTACCTTGGGTGCCCAAGGCCGTGGCGACCTTGTTATCGAACCCCCTCTCGGATGCCCGAAACGGCCATGTTTCCTGAATCGGCGACGCGTTGCGGCTTTGCGCGGCGGCCCTGGGCGGTCGCTTTTAGGCAGGAGTGGGGTCGTCGAACTGTCGTGGGCCTTCGTGTCCGCTGCTATTGCCAGGCCCGGCAGCAGAACAATCATGTCGAATGCAAAAAGCTGCAGAAGAGCTGCGAACGGGAAATTCACGTCACGTACTCCAGTCTCGTTCGTCTTTTTCGCAGCCGAGGCTCACCTTGACTTTGCACCTGACATGCCAAAAACAGTGACTCCAGATGCGGAACTTCCGCACCTGGAGTCTCCGGCTAGTCGCTAGTCAGAAAGCCTGAAGGTATAGAGCGTGCCGCCTTGCGGGATCAGACTGAGCCCGGTGGCTTTTGCGATGGCGGTGGCGCCGATTGCCCCGAACTTGTCATTCATGTCGAGGCCAGCGGCGACGGGCAGACCGACCCAGCCGCCGATGCCTGCGAACACCGACACATACTGCTTGCTACCAACCTTGTAGGTCATTGGGTTGCCCACGATGCCCGAGCCGAGCTTCCGGCTCCATAGCACCTTGCCGCTGTTGCGATCGACGGCGCGGAAGTCACCGTTAAGGCTGCCGTAGAAGACGAGGCCACCGTCGGTCACCAGAGCTCCCCCCCAGTTCGGATAAGGATCCGGAATCTCCCAGGCGGTCTTTCCCGTCAGCACGTCAAACTTCTTGAATTTTCCGGTGACGCCAGGCTTCTCTGGATACATGTACACGTTAGCGAACACATAGACGGTCCCCTGGTTGGTATGCGTGCGTTCCTGGGGCTCATCCTCCATGCACCAGTTGTTGGTCGGACAGTAGACCATGTTCGGCTCTTTGGGATCGACGGCGCAGGGCTGTTGATCCTTGCCGCCCATCGCGGAAGGACACGCCGAAGTGTTCACACCAATGGCGAAAGGCGAATGCTCCTTGACCTTGATGGGACGGCCGGTTTTGAGGTCGATCTTTTCCGCCCAGTCGACGGTCACGTATTTGCTCGCCCGCAGCAGGGTGCCGTCGGTGCGGTCAAGCACATAAGCGAAGCCGTTCCGGTCAAAATGCGTGAGCGCTTTGACCTTCTTACCGTCGATGTCCATGTCGGTGAGCATGTTCTCGTTGATGCCGTCATAGTCCCACTGGTCAAAGGGCGTCATCTGATAGGCCCACACGACCTCACCGGTGTCGACCTTGCGCGCGAAGATGGTCAGCGACCATTTGTTGTCCCACTTGCCGGTGTTGCACTCCTCGTGGGTTTTGTCACCGCAGCGGACCGATGGGCTCCACAAACCGGGATTTCCGGTCGACGAATAGACGAGCTTTAGCTCAGGGTCGTAGCTGAACAAACCCCAGAATGCGCCGCCCCCGATCTTCCAATCGTCTCCAGGATAAGTCGAGATGCCGAGGTCCTTGCCGTATGTTCCATATTCCGGGTGGGCCTTGTTGGTTTCCGGTGTCAGGCAAACATCCTTGTCAGATCCGGTCGCATGGCATGTCCACACCACTTTGCCGGTATCGAGATCGTAAGCCGTCATGCGGCCTCGCGCGGCGAACTCATCACCGCCAAAGCCCGCGATTACCAGATTCTCGGCAATGAGAGTTGGGCTCGTCTCCGTCTCGCCATGCTCGGGGTATGCGTTCTTAACAACCCAGAGCTCTTTGCCGGTGAGCGCGTCGAGCGCGATTACGAAACCGTCAAGGGTATGGGTGATGATTTTGCCCTTGGCATAATTCAAACCGCGATTGACGGTGTCGCAGCAAGCGCGCGGCACAGCCGATTCGTCCCGGTCGGTCTTCTTCACGTAATTCCAGACAGCTTCTGGATTGTCGGGATCGGTCAGATCCAGGGCTTGCACCACATTGCAGTTCGCCATGCTCGGGCAGCCACTGACCATGAAGAGCATCGGCTTGCCGCCGACGTCATTGATCACGATGGGCTGACCTTCGGCTCCGCGCAGAGCACCGGTGGACTGCGACCAGATCATCCCAAGTTTCGTAACGTTCTCGGTATTGATATCTTTCAGGTCGCTATGGCGGGTAAGCTTATTGTCACGACCGGGTGCCGGCCACTGGTTGGGGTCGTTCGCCCGCTGATCAATCTCGGCTGATGCAGACTCCGCGGCCAAGACCAATGGGGGCACGCTCGCGAGAGCGACGAAAGCGGCGACTAGGCCGCCCGCAACTAAACCAAATCTGCGATATTTCATCTCGTGTTCCTCCGATGGGCGTTTCGTGTTCGCCTTTGACCGAACTGAAAACGCTGGCCGCTTCGCTAAAACAAAACTATCGCTCGGACGGCGGTGGATTCGGCCAGCCTGGGACTCGAACGTACCGAAACACCGTTGCAACCGCCTAACCAGCGCTGAGCAGGATTGCCGCGCTTATCAAGACTGCGAACGTCATCACTTGTCCTCCTCATTTCGCTTTCAAAAACCTACGCCGCCCGCTACATGCGAGGCGCACCTCATGGATCTCGCCCATGGCTCGGGTGTTCGGTGAGAATCGATTGGTTGTTGGCTGGTCCCTGATCGTCACCGTGCTCATTCATCGCGTCGCCCTGGCCAGGATTTGGCGAGAAGAACTGCCCGAGCTTGTTGGGGACACCGTCGAATTGCTTGGCATCGGCGGGAGACTCGCGCTTGACAGAAATATTCGGCCAAACTGACGCATATTCCGCGTTGAGTTTAAGCCAGCTCTCAAGGCCGGGCTCGGTGTCGGGGAAAATGGCGTTAGCCGGACATTCCGGTTCGCACACTCCGCAATCGATGCACTCGTCGGGATGGATGACGAGCATGTTTTCGCCTTCGTAGAAACAGTCGACCGGACACACTTCCACGCAGTCCATGTACTTGCACTTGATGCAGTTGTCGGTGACGACGTAGGTCACGGTGCGCTCCTCTGCCACGGCCGGTCGGGTCGATAGAACAGAGCGAGCTTGAGGCTTTCGGCAATGCGCGACGCCTTTGCACGAAACACGTCAGCCACCTCGTGATCCAGGAGCTCGCGGCATGTTTCGTCGAACAGGGCCAGCCAGCGTCCGAAAAGCTGCGGCTCTATTCCTTCCAACCGGAGATGGACCGCGACGGGGTTGCCCTTGTAGCGCCCGCTGGTCAGCATCACCGACGACCAGAAGTCGTGCATCGTGGCAAGGTGAGGTCCCCAGTCGCCGGGAATGGCCCGCTCGAAAATTGGTCCGAGTTCGGAATCGGCGCGCACCCTGGTGTAAAAGCTGTCGACCAGATGCCGGATCACATCCTCGGATAGCCGGCCAATCTCGGAAGGGCTCTCGGCTAACACGACGCTATTATTGGCCGCTGCGTGATTACCCATTTGACCTACGCCCGGTGAAACATGTATGATTGGCACATCTTATCACCGGTCAACCACAAAGCAATATGTAAAATAGTTCTTTTTAGATTATCCTCGCGGGGGAGAGCATATGCGCCTGACCGTTTACACCGACTACGCGTTACGCATGCTGATGTATCTGGCGCTCAAAGACGATGGGCTCGCGACGATTGAGGAGATTGCCCGTAGCTACGGCATATCCAAGAACCACCTTATGAAGGTCGCCCATCAGTTGGGCGTAGCCGGTTACGTCGAGACCCTTCGCGGCAGACACGGCGGCTTGCGTCTTGGAAAACCGGCAAAGGCAATCGGACTAGGCGATGTCGTACGCCATACGGAGCCCGACATGGCCATCGTGATGTGTTTCGAGCCCGTCAACGCGGGCTGCGCGGTTCTGCCGTATTGCGTGTTGCGCAAGGCCCTAGAACGAGCGCGGGCAGCTTTTCTCGAGGCGCTTGACGAATATACCCTGAGGGACCTCGTCAAGCCCCGGGCGTCGCTTCAGACTATGCTGTCCATTGCGCCCATCAAACCTGCGCGAGGGCCGTCTATCAAACGAAGACGCGGCAAGCCGGGTGGTGGTGAGTCTTAATCGCTCGAACTTTTAGATGCGTTCGAAACATGCGTCGCCACCTGCGCCCATACCCGACGTCTGACAAACGCCTCCTGACCATCGATCTTGAGCGGGCATAGCGTGATTGACTATTCTTCTCCTAGTCTCCTAAAATTAGGTGTTTCAGTTCGACGGCATCGTTGTGCTTGTCGTCATGGGCCGAGTACACCAACGTGATAGGGCCTTGCCGTGCGAGGGAGCGCAATTGATCGAGAAGATCAGTGTTTTGACGCACCTCTTTTGCATAGCGGCGGCGAAATTCATCCCAACGGGCCGGGTCATGACCGAACCACTTGCGAAGTTCCGTGCTGGGCGAGACGTCCTTCATCCATTGGTCGATGGCGGCACGTTCCTTCGAGATCCCACGCGGCCAAAGCCTGTCGATTAGGATCCGCGTCCCGTCGTCAGCGGCCGGGGGCTCATAGGCCCGCTTCAGCTTAACGTTGTCGGCCGGGACTTTCCTTTTCATCGTGCTTTCTCCAATCACATCCGGATCGCGTGGCCGTCTCGACTCCGTCTTTTCCTGGTGTCAGGTCACTGCTGCACTCGCTTGATTTCACCGCAGGCGATCGGCAACGTGACCTGTGCTGGGATCGTCCCGAGCGAGGCGACGGACGCAGGGAGCTTGGTGGACGGGAGAATCCCGTGGATGAAAACGACTCGACGGTCGAGATCCAGTTCCTTGTCACCGAATGCCTTGGCGAAGGCTGCCTCTAAATCTTTCAGCGAGACAGTCTTCTGATACTGAAAAGTCCCATCAGCGCCGGCCTTCGGATAGGTGTCGCGCACGATTTCCATACTAACCGGATCGTCGTGGAACGGCACCATCGTCGTTCCGGAGGTGGGTTCGGTCTCTATAAGGTCGATTATGCCGTCATGGTTCTTGTCGGCCGCTTCCGTTGGGCAGGTTGCGTCGCGGTTATCCTTGAAGCCGTGGAAATGCTGCAAATGCATCATGTTGGGCGGCAGTTTCTGAGCGTTGACGCTGATCGTTAGCTTATCGCCGGCAATTGAAAACCGGGCCTC